>Ga0105245_10003699_pt1 | contig 13647 bp, 10 predicted proteins | sample KBSM54metaG_FD_81523 | JGI IMG/M metagenome (GOLD analysis project Ga0105245, IMG submission 81523) | Miscanthus rhizosphere microbial communities from Kellogg Biological Station, Michigan, USA - KBS M5-4 metaG | ecosystem: Host-associated > Plants > Roots > Rhizosphere > Soil | place... | reverse complement strand
GTTGAAGGTATTCTCGCCCCTTCCGCCCTGCACCAGCTCGTGGCCGCACTTGTCGAGCGCCAATTCTGCCTCGATCACGAGCCGCCCCGGCTCCTCCGAGATCGGAAAGCCGTACACCACGCCCCAGCCGACGAGCGCTCGATTGAGCAGACGCCGCCGCTCCAGGAAGTAGTTCTGCTCGACGCGGAACGAGTCGCTGGTCAGCCGCTTCCCTTCGAAGTAGTTGTTCCTGCAGGACTCGGATTCGACGTCGCTACAGCATTCCGATGGCTTCTTCATGACCTTCTCCTGTTCTCAACGCAGCCGTGTGCCGGGATCGAGACCCGATTCCGAGAGATGCGACCCGCGCTCCGGCAGGCGGGCCAGACCGGTGAGCGCGTCGGTGCCGAGACGCGGCGCCGGCGGCGCCTCGATGGTCAGCGTTCCGTCGAGGCGATCGCCGCGCAGGACGCGCTCGTGGACCCATCGCAGATCGACGCGCGCGGTGAGCGGCACCATTTCGGCGATCAACCGCAGGAGCCACGGCTCCCACGCCTTCCGCTCCTCTCCGGAAGCGGCGATCTCGATCGTGATTCTTCCGGCCAGCCGCCACGCGCCGTCCTCGCGCTCACACCCGGGCGGCAGCCGCATGCGGCCGAGCACCGTGCGCAGATCGAGCTCCGCGCTCCATCCTCTTCCCGCCGCGAGGATGGCGGGAAGCGCGCTGCCGTCGCAGCCGCGACCGCCGACCGTGGCGAACCCGAAATCGGCCGTCGCGTCGGTGACGCGGAAACGGCGCGGCGTGCCGGGCACGAGGCTGTCGAGCAGCGCCTCCAGACCGGCGCGTGTTCCACGCCCTCTGGCCAGCTCCGAGGCGCGGCTCACGATGCTCCGTTTCTGCTCCACCCCGAGGCCGTCGTCCCACGGCAGGCCGAGCCAGCGGGCGATGAAGTCGAGCCACGGTCCCGTGGCCGTCGAGGGATGCGCGAGGCCGCCGAGCGACGCCACGCGGTCGTCGATCTCGTGCGTCGTCGTTTCGAGCACGCCGACGAGCGCGCGGAGAAAATTGCCCGGCTGCGTCTCCGTGCGCTGATAAATCGCCGGCAGGTTCTCCATCAGCGAACGGCCCGGATAGAGCACCGCCAGCTCGGAGAGTTGCGGCAGGCGTCCGCCCGGCCCGGCGCTCAATGAAATCGAGACCCACAGATAGCGTTCGCGAACGTCGAAGAGCGGCGCGGCGAAGATCATGCTCGACGCTTCGGTCTGCGCGTCGCCGCCATGGAACACGATCGGCGCGCTCCACCCATCCTCGGCGCGCAGCCTCCGCGCACGCTCGCCCGGGTTGAGCGAAGGATCGGCGGTGAACGCCGCCATCCGCTCGCGTGTCCCGGCGTCATGCGGCGCGGCGAACGAAATCTCGAGCGTCGATCCCGGCGGCAACGCCGACGTCGCCTCGACCCGCAACCAGCGCCGCCCGTCTTCGCGATCGGGAGCCTGCAGCATCGGCGTGACGACGACGCCGCGCACGTCGCCGATGCCGTCCGGCACGACGTCCGATTTCGTATAGCGCAGCAGCCCGCGCGGACCGGTGACGATCAGGCGATCGCGCGCGGCGGCGACGCCGGTGGCGAGGGCATCGCGCTGGTCGAGCGCGATCTCCTCCACGCGATGGCCCGCGGCGTCGAGGACGAGCACATAGGCGCCGCCGCGCAGATCATCGTCGGCGCCGGCGAGGAGAACGCGATCGCGGCCGTCGCCGCCGAGCGCCGTGGCGGCGAAGCATGGCCGCAACGCCGGCACCGGAACGCTGAACGCCGGCGCGCCGCCGCGGCGGGCGAACCAGACGAGCCGTGGCGGATGCTGGCCGGTCCACACGACGAACCGCCCGGCACGGGGGAGAAAGACGAACGCCCGTGCGTCGCAGAGGTCGTCGAGCGGCACGCTGTCGTCGATGCGGCCGCCGCAGTCGAGGTGCAGGCACTCCCAGGCCTTGCCGCGCTCGACGAGGACGAACACTCCGTCCCGCCCGTCGCCGGTGATGTCGACGACCCGCACGTCGCGAAGCGGCACGACGAGCAGCCGGGCCAGCGTGTCCTCTTCGTAGAGATGAACCGCATGCGGCTCGGCCACCCACAACCCGCGCGAGGTCGCGACGATGCGCGACGCATGTCCGAGCGCGAACGGCGCGGCGGACGCCTCGGGCGCATCGGCGCAGGCCGGCAGCCGGTGCAGCGCGTGGTCGTCGTCACGCCAGAGAATCTCACCCGCGCGCGTGATCACCGGCGCATGCGCACCGTCAGTCTCGTACAGCTCGTACGATCGGGAGTACGGCGCGTACGGCCGGAGGCCGGCGGCCGCTCCGCGTCCCTCGCGCTCCGCTCCGTCGAAGGAGCAGGCGTTCCACTGCGCGGCGGTCCTGAAGCGGTAGCTCATGACGTGCTCCGCCTCACGTCGATGGCGCTGCGCGCGAGGTCGAGGCGCGGCAAGCCGCCGCGCGGGACAGCGACCTCGCCCTCATCACTGCCGTTCAACCGCAGCGCAGCGACGTTGTCGACGCCCTCGACGGAGCGCAGCCATGCGGCGACGTCGCGCCTGGTCACGGCGACTCCCGGCTTCCACTCGAGAAGCGTGAGCCGCGTCTTCAACGCGCGCTCGATGGCCGCCTTGACCATTTGCGGATCGCGGCCCGATGCGGCGCTCACGGTGGCTGCGATGACGATGCCGGCATAGCGCGGCGCCGCGACCACCAGCCGCGTGCCGAGCGGCATCCGCGGCGCCAGGCGGCGTCGAACCGACTCCCGCCAGCGTGGCGTCTCCGGAATCCGCGCGGGCTCGTTGCCGTTCGGCCGCGCGCGCATCGCCACCAGCGTCACGACGCCGGTGCGCGGAGCGTTCCCGGCCGCCGGCAGCACCCACGCGCGCACGACGTCGAGCAGCGGCAGCGCCTTCGCCGCGGCGACGATGTCCTGCGCGCTGACGAGCGCGTGCTCGTCGCGCGCGCGCCGCCGCGCCTCGCGACGCCGGTCGATCGGGCCCGGCGGCGCGGCGCCGCCGGCGATCGGATCGAGGTTGACGCCATACGCCCCGTCGACGCCGGTCACTCTCCAGCGGCGGTTGCGCGCGACGTCGCCTTCTTCTCCCGCCGACACGCCGTAGCTGGCGAGGACGTGCCCGCCGGCGGGCGGCACGCGGCCGTTCACGCCGTTGCCGAAGAGGACCGATCCCTTCGCCGTGTCGAGCTCGAAGACGCGCTCGTCCGGCCCGCGATCGGACAGCCGGCCGCACCGCTTCCACGGTTCCAGCCCGCTCGCTTCCTCGATCTCGATCGCCAGCGGCTCGTCTCCCGCCGCGAATTGCAACCCCGGCACGCCGAGGGTGAAGGTCCAGTCGGGAAGCCCTGTCGCGGTCGGGGTCTGCACTTCGCCGGCGATGAAGCGACCCTGCTCGATCGGAAGCACGTTCGGCTCGATGCGCAGGAAACGCGGTGGCCGGGCGAAGCCGCGCGGCGAACGGAGCTCGACGGTGAACTCACGCGGCGAGCCGGCGACGCGCTCCAGATCGAGAAGGAGCACGCCGGTCGCGAGCAGGCCGCTGGTGGAGTCGGAGACGATCCGCAGCGGAAAACGCTGGCCGTCCGCGACCAGCGTGGCGGTGATCGTCGCGCCGCAGGTGTGCTGTTCCGCGATGCCCGAAGCATCCGTGCGCACGCCGATCGGCCAGAGCGCGCCTTTCGCCTCCTGCCGTCTTGCGCCGAAGAGGCCCGCGTCGTCGCGGCACCGGAACGTCATCGCCAGCACGTCGGTCCGCCCGGCGCTCTCCCCGAACGGAAGGAACGCCGGACCGCCGCGCTCGTTCGTGGCGGTGTAATCGACGATGCGGCCGCCGCGGAGCCGCGCCTCGAGGCGTTGGACGCGGCCGGGCACGAAGAGAAGCGTGTGCGTCGGATGAAACGGCGGCTTCTCATCAGTCAACACATTGACGATCGCGTCCTTGCCGATGACGACATTGCGCTTGTACGTGGCGGCCGGCGACTGCGGATCGCCGTGGTCGGGCCAGATCAGCCCGCGCGCGGGCCGCGTGCCGGAGGGAGCGATTCCCAGCAGCGCCTCGTACGCGAGCCGCTCGTCCCGCCGCGGCCGGCGCGCGAGCGAGTACATCTCCGCCTCGGCCACCCACGCCAGGAGCTCCATCAGCGTGATGCCCGGATCGTGTGCGTTGTGGTCGGTCCACTCCGGAGCCAGCGCCGGCAGCCGCGCGCGGCCGATCTCCACCAGATCGCTGAAGCGGCGTTCGAAGAGGTCCGGCGCGAGCTGTTTCACGCGATCACCTCGACGGTCCTGAATTCGAGGCGTACGCCGTCCTTGTCGAGCATCACCAGCTGATCGGGCCTGGCGTCTTCCGTCCAGGGCGATTCCCTGCCGTCGGCGTTCACCTCGTGCAGTTCGACGCTGCCGACGCTGATGAGCCGCGGCGTGCCGAGGAGCGCGAGAGCGACGTCGTCCTCCGACGGTGTGGCGCCCAGCGGCCAGCCATCCTTGTCCGCGCCGCCCGCGGCGGTGTCGAAGAGATCGCGGACGCGCTGCTGCACGGCGGCCGAAACCGCCCCGGCGTCGTCGAGGCTCGCCACGCGCGGCTTCACGACCACGCGCGCGCGGCGGACGCGCGGACCGGTGATGCGCAACCGATCGGGCGTCAGCGAGGGGGGCGCCGCGTCGAGCAGCAGACGCCCCAGCTCGCGCACCTGCGCCGCGTTCGGCAGCGGATCGTCGCCGCGCATGACGACGACCAGGCGCGCCCGCCCCGCCCGCACGAAGCAGCGCGCCTGCACGATCGCGGGCGAGCTCTCGAGCGCGAGGTCCTCGAAGTCGCGCGCGGTCACGGCGCGACTGCGGTGGCGCAACCGCGCCCCGCCGAAGCGCACCACGCGCTCATCCGACTCCGGCGGCGCGCCGCCCGCGGCCTGGCCGGCGGCGAAGACCGCCTCCACGCTCTCGACCGGTGAGACGAGATTGAGCGCGGTGCGCGCGGCGACGGCGTTCGCCGGCACGTCGTTCGCGGTCGAGCCGCCGATCTCCGTGCGGCGGTAGCGGAAGGCGACGATGGAGTCGCGTCCGATCGGCGGGATCATTCCGTGCTGCCCGTCGCCGAACCGGATCTCGCCGTCCGACTCGTCGAGCGTGTAGACGCGCTCCGACGAGAGCGTGTCGGCCGGGTCGGCCACGGCGGTCCAACGCACCCAGTCGCCGGGCAGTCCTTCGACCGCGCTGAGCACGCGCGTCTCGTCGCCGATCCGCAGCGTCTGCCGCTCCTCGTCGCCGAGCGGCTCTCTGACGCGCAGCTCGAGGGTGTCCCGCAGCACGGGCGGCCGCGCGAGGTGCACGGTCAGGTTCGGCGCCCCTTCCGAAGAACCGAGGAGCTCGCGCGTGAGCGTTTCCGCCGCGCTGGTCCAGACCGCGTTGAGGTAGGCGCCGCGAAGGCTCGGCTTCCAATCCGCCGTAGAGCCGGCGCCGGCGGGCGCGAGGCGGAGCCATGTCAGGTTCTCATAGCCGAACAACTCGCGCGGCGTGGGCGGGACGGCGAAGTCGATCGACAGCAGGCCGCTCTCGCCGAGCGCGCGCGTGGTGTCGTTCGCCACCACCGGCACGAAGCGGTCCGCGATCAGCGTCTCGATCTTCATCGGCGCGAACGAGTCGTGCGGCGCCTCCTGGTCGACGAGCAGCAGCACGTTCACCGGCACTCCGGACGGAGTGGCGTTCAGGCCGATGAAGAGAGCGCGGCCGCTCTGCGGCTCCGTGCCGGACAGGCGGCCGAGCATGTACGAGAGCGGAACGAAGGCCTCGACGATCGCGCCGCCGGTGCGGTTCGCGTCGCTCTGATCGCGCGTGGAGCGGCTGTCCTCGGCCAGCACGAAGAGCGGCAGAACGCCCTGGCAGAGGCGATAGGCGATGCTCAGCCGCACCACCACCGGCGCGCGGATCCCGTCCGTCGAGCGGTGGATGGTCTGCTGCACCGTGTTGCCGCTCGACACGGAGGTGGTGGTGATCGTCTCCGCGCCGAAGTCGCCGCCGACGAGGCGCGCGCGAATCCAGTAGTTCGTCTTCCCCGCCCAATCGGAAGGGGCGATGTCGTCCGGAATGCGGAACTCGATCTTGCCGGCCGTCTTCAGGTTCAGCGTCTTGTCGGTGGTGACGTGAAGCTGCCACCACCCCTTGCCGTTCCAGTACTCCCACGACAACTCGGGGAAGCTGATGTTGTCGCCGAGGATGCGCTCCCACTTGGTGGCGGAGGCGTCGATGAGGAATTTGCCCGTGGCCGGCGCCGGCGAGTCGTCGGCGAAGACGACGAGACGATGGGGGGGAGTGGGGGTTGGAATGATGGCAAATTCCTTTGCCGCGTAATAGGTGTTCGTGGGCAGAAAGAGCACCTTGTAGCTATCGAGAAGCGCGGGGTCCCAGTTCCCGTTGCCCAACGGGTCGAGCTTCATGAAAGAGGCGGCGCGGCCGCCGGTGGGGAGGGGCTCGTAATAGTTTGCAGTCGACGGCGGCGAAGCCATGGTCGCAACCCCGGCGTTCAGCGACACGATCTGGTTCGTTGCTCCGCCGATGAGCAAAAACTCCGTCTCGACCGCCGGATTCACCAGCACCAGCTCGTCCGGCGAGCTCGTAAGGGTGCCTGAAAGTGCCGTTTGCGAGGTGCGATAGGCCACGATCGCGCCGCCCGTCGTGAAGCCGGAAAAGGGAGCGGCGATCTCATAGAGCACCTCGCCCGTATCAGGATACGGACCGCTCGTGATGGGCCGCGCATTCGCGTCGCTCGCCGTAACGCGTGCGACGGTATCCGTGGTCGTCAGCCCCGGCGCCGTGGAGGGGAGCACGACTCCGGGCAGGACGTCGGCGGTCCCGCCGTAGCGCCGCGAAGGATCGAATGCGGTGCCGAAGACGTCGGCGTGAGCGCCGGGGATGACGACGTCGTGATCGAGGGCCGTGACGGCGCCGCCGATCCCGCCCAGGCTGCCGGGAATCGGAATCTCGAAGGCCTTCACGGGCGCCGTCGAATCGAACGGCGCCCACGACGCGAGGTAGTCGCCGCTGTCGTTGTGTACCGCCGCCAGAAAGTGCAGGTTGCCGTTTTGAACGAAGATGTCGATCGGACCGAGGACTTCGTCGTTCGGGTTGAGAGCGGACGTCCGGGGCTTGTTGCTCACGAGACTATTCGGAGTCGCTGCGGCGACATGAACGTTCGTTCCGACGAGGACGACGGCGGGCCGGACCGCAGGATCGAATGAGGCGGAAAAGACGAGTGTGTCATTCCCGGCCGTGTCCACCGTGTATAACTCGAGTCCCGCGATGCCGGCGACCTGCGAGGGTTGATTCACGATCGGCACGATCGACTGCAACGTGGCGGAGGTCGTAACCGGAGCCCACGCCCCGTTCGGCCACTCGCAGAACGACAGCTCCCCGCCGCGAAGCGCCGCAAGCTGCTTTGGTGGTCCGTCGAGGTAGACGAGTCCGTCGATCGGCGTCGACTCCGGCAATGACGGCGAAGGAACCCCGAACCGGGTCCACGTTCCCGCGTCGCTCGGATTGACGTGTTCCTGCCGGATCCAGACCTCTCCCTTCGCGGTCGCGGCGATGAAGAGATCGTTGCTGCTCGAATCCACCCACACCGGCAGCCGCCACGGCTGCTCTTTGTCGAGCATGACCGACGGCGGCTGCGACGGCTCCTGATTGCGGAACTTCTCGAGTCGGCGCGTGGTGGGGTTGAACTGCACGAGGTGCAGTGCTCCGTCCTTGGCCACTCCCGCGAGCACGTTGCCCCACGGGCCGGCGGGGGCGCGCGTGAGCGTGCGGAACGCCGGCTCGGACAGGGTGAAGTCGAGCTGGACGTCCGCCTCCTTCTTCGAGAAGGCCTCGCTGCTGCCGAGATAGAAGGCGTCGAACTGCCGCGGCGCCCGTCCGAGCGGAAAGAACGGGCTCTCCAGCACGAGCGGCGTGGTGTTCGCCATCCCTTCGGCGGCGGGCGACGGAACGCTCGCGTCGGGCGTCCATAGATCCTTCGTGCTGCAGTCGGCGGGATTGACGGCGATCGTCAGTTGATCGAGCGCCAGCGGCTCCGCGCCGCTGACGGTCTTCCGGTACGCCCGCAACCAGCGGCTCTTCCTGCCGTCGATCTCGCGCGGCACGATGGCGCCTTTCGGCTTGCGCAGCACGACCGCGCCCGGCAGTTGCGCCTTGCGAAGGGTGAGCGGTTGCCACGCCTCCTGGTCGAACGGGTCGGCCTTCCCCCAGTATTGCCAGGTCACGTCGGTGCGCAGACTCTGCGCCCCCGCGACGGCGATCGTCGCCGCGGCTTCGATGTCGAGCAGCTCGTTGTGGCCGAGATAGAGCGCGTGCTCCTGGCGGTTGCGCGTGACGCCGTCGAACGGGGCGAAGGCGGCGACCTTGCGCACGATCGTCAGGCCGTCCAGTTCCCCCGCCAGCGGAGGATCGATGGTGACGATCTCTTTGTCCGCCTGGACGACGCGGTATTGCCGGCCGCCCGCCTCGATGACCATGCCGGGCGCGAGTCCGCTTTCCGGATCGACCTGCAGCGTCGTGGCGCCGGCCGCGGCGAACGTCTTCAACTGCCACTGGACGGGCAGCGGCTCCAGCGGCTCGAGGTCGCTCAGGCCCGGCGGCGGCAGATAGATGGCGTCGGCTCCCGCATCCGCTCCGACCACGACCTCCATCCGCCCCGGCACCAGCCGCACGTCGGTCTCGGTCTCGAAGACCACCGTGGCGCCGCCGGCCTCCGCCTGCAGGCGAACCGGAGCGGCGGCCAGCACGGCGTCGCGCGCGGTGTCGGCGAGCTTGAACACCACCGGCAGCCGCGCGGGCCGCGCCGCCTGGCCGCGCACCGCCAGCCAGTCGAGGAATCCGCGCCGCATCTTCTCCGGCACGCGATCGAGCCGCTCCGCCACCTCGGAGCTGAAGCGCGCGGCGATCTCCAGGAGCGCCGCGCCGAAGTCTCGCTCGCCGTCCGCCAGCCCCCACGAGGGAATCCAGGCCCGCGCGCGCTCGCGCAGCTGCGCGGCAAAGTCGGCCGCGCGTCGCGGCTCCAGTCGCGGAGCGGACGGCGCCTTCACGGCCGTCCTCCCTCGCGGAAATAGAACGGGAAGACGAGATTGCCGACCTGGTTCGTCTTGCGGACGCGATAGTCGATCCGGACCGACAGCGTGCCGTCGTCGGCGGCGTCTTCGTCGACGTCGATGGCGAGGACCTCGATGCGCGCCTCGCAGCGCCGCAGCGCCTCGTCGACGATGGAGCGGATGCGCTGGATGGCCGTGCTGTCGAGCGCCGCGAAGACGAGGTCGTGAATGCCGCAGCCGAAGTTCGGCCGCATCACGCGGTCGCCCGGCGACGTCTCCAGAATGATCCGGATCGACTGCTTGATGTCTTCTTCGTACGCGACGCTCGCCACCAGTCCGGTGCGCGGATCGAGGGCCACCGGCATCGCCCAGCCGCGGCCGAGGAAGTCCTTGCGCTGCGCGTCGAGTTTTTCGCCGTTCATCCGATCATCACCGTCGGCGCGCCGATCGCGATCGCGTTCGGCGGCCCCGCCTCAACCACGGTGTCTCCCTGCCGCGCGGCGGGAAGGCCGCCGATCATCACCGTCACGCTTCCCACCGCCACGACGCCGCCGACGTGCGGCTTCGGACCGTCGAACAGCGGGCAGGCGTGCGTGTCCGAGGTCGCCCGCCAGGCCGGCTGGCTCGCGATCATCACGGTCGGACAGCCGGGTCCCGGCCCGAGCGGCGTGCCGTGGCTGGTTTGATCTCCGAGGCGTGCGGCTGGCTGTCCCATCGAGTCGTCCTTCAGTTGATGTTCACCAGCGAGCCGCGGATGGTCAGCGTGGCGCTTGCCTTCAGCTCCAACGTTCCGGTCGCCTCGATGGTGATCGACGCGGCCTTGATGTTGAGCTGCCCCTTCGCCTCGATGGTCATCGCGCCGCTGTTGCTGTCGACCTTGACCGTGTTGCCGCGCTCGTCCTCGATCACGAAGCCGTCGTCGTCGAAGGTGATCTTCCGTTTCTTCTGGTGCGCCAGCTCCACCACTCCGCGCGCGCCGTCGTCGAAGAGGAGGTAGTGCTTCTTGCGCGACTGGAGGATCCGCTTGTCGTTTTTGCCGTCGTCGTTGGCCAGCGGCGGCTTGTCCTTGCCGTTCCAGAGCGCGCCGAGGATGTAGGGAAAGCGCAGGTCCTCGCGGTCGAAGGCGACGAGCACTTCGTCGCCGACCTCGGGGATGAGCACCATGCCGCGCTCCTTTCCCGCCATCGGCATCGCCAGACGCGCCCAGTAGCTCTCGCGCGGCTTGTCGTGCCACGGGAAACGCACCTTCACCCGGCACAAACCCTCGTCGTCCTTGTTCTGGGTGACCAGCCCGATGGCGACTCCTTTGATGTAGCCGCCGGTTTCCAGCGAAGTCTCGCGCGGTGCCGTGTCAACGAGCGTCATAGGAGCGTGTCCTCACCTTGAAGCGCGTGCGATAGCCGTTGCTGTCGATCTTGTGGGTGGCTTGCTGGATGTAGTACTTCCTGGAGAATCGCTCGCCGAGGTTGTCGAGCTGCACGGTGCGGTCGGGGCGCAACTCGGGGAGCCCGATCGACTCCCCCTCACCGGTGACGAACTTCTTCGCGTTCTCGTTCAGCGCAGCCCTGGCCCGGTCCTCGGCCTCCGACTGCGTGAACACCGGCTGGCGCAGACGGAGCGTCGGCTTCTTCGAAGGATCGCGCACGAACGCGTTGAGATAGTTCGCCGCGGTCTTGCCGGCGACGCCCGATTCCTCGCCGGCGGCGGCTTTGCCGACGATCGCCTTTTTCGTCTTCGGATTCCAGCCGTAAACCTCCACCGCGGCGATCTGGCCGGCGAGATTCGCCTCCGGCTTGAAGCTGAGCAGGCCCTGCCCGTAGACGAGACGAACCACGGCGTCCGCCGTGTCGTTCGGGCTGGCGAAATGCAGCCGGCGTTTCTCGTCGACGTACAGCTCGAAGAAGTTCGGGCTGTCGGCGAGTTTTTTCAGGAAGTCCCAGTCGCTTTGCTGGTTCTGCTCGATCTGCGCGTGCTTCTCCTGCGTCGTCTGGATGACGGCGTCGAGGTTGTTGTAGCTCGCGATCTCGTGCGCCGCGTCGCTGTCCCGCGCCTCTTTCCACGTCCGCGAGTTCTTGCCGAGGGTCAGCGGAAAGGAGTGGTCGTAGCCGGCGACGGTGAGCTCGGGCGAGCCGCCGTCGGGAAAGCTGGTGGAGATCTCGGTGACCACGCCGCTGATGGCCGTGGGGGTGGACTTCGCGTCGCCGTAGCCGAGACAGACTTCGACCTCCAGGCCGAACGTGAGGATGCCCAGCAAATCGGCTCCCCCGCCGGTGCGGAACAGATGCGACTCGTGGTCGTAGCTGTTCGAGACGGTGAACGAGAAGCGCGACATCCCGCCGAGCATGAGATCGACCTCGACCTGGCTGACGGCGACGCGCAGATCGCGCATCAAGTCGTCGCGGCCGAGGCGGACGGCGTAGGCGGGCGCGTAAAAGTCGCCGTAGGTTCTAGCGAGTGCCGATAGTTCCATCAGGATTCTCGATCGGGGGCAGCGTCAGCCAATCGCCCGCCTCAATCTCCCGCGGATCGTCGAGATCGTTCGCCTCGGCGATGCGCGTCCATTCGTTCGCGTCGTCGTATTCGGTCGCCGCGATCCACCACAGCGCCTGCCGCCCGACCACCACGCGCCGCTTCGTCTTGTCCGCCGACTGGCGGCGCGGGTCTTCCAGCTGCTGCCGCAGCGTGCGGTACTCCTTGAAACTGATCGAGAGCGTGGCCCGCGCGGGAGTGCCGTCGGGGTGAAACATCGTCACCTTGCGGCCCAGCTTCTCGATCACCGCGGAGAACTCCATCGGCCCCCAGTTGAAGCGCACCGGCGGCGGCGCGTGCAGCTCGCGGTCGATCTCCAGCAGTTTGGAGAGCGCGGCGAGGCGCCTGGCGACCGGATCACTCTCCTTCAGCTGCAGCGACGTCGGACCGTTCGGGTCGGTGTAGTCGTCGAGGAAGAGGTCCATGCTGAGGTGGTCCGACTCGCCGTTGACGAATTGCAGCAGCGGCGAGGAAAGCCCCGGCACCGGCGTCGCCTTGTAGGAGTTGGAGCGCTCGAAGCTGTACTCGGTCGGGTTGAAGAGGACGGTGATGACCTTCCCCTTGTCGGCGCCGTCGAGGACGGTGATGGTCGCTTTCTTGAGCTGCACCTTGCTCATCGCCGCCTCACAATCCCCGCCGCTCGCGCTCGATGCGCGCGCGCCGCTCCACCCGCCGGATGACGTCGTCGGTCAGGCGGTCGAGCAGCGCGGGATCGATGCTGTCGGCCTGCAGCGCCGCGCGCGCGGTCTGCGCGAAGGACTCGCCGCGCAGGTCGTGAACCGCGGAATGACGCGACGCGGCGACGACGTGATCGACGCGCCGCGACTCCTGGCTGGCTTGCGCCGCGGCGGCCGGCGACGACGATTCGCGGTGCCAGACGAGCTGCGCGGGCGGTACGAACGGAGCGGGCGTGGCGAACGGCTCGCGCAAAACGGTCCTGGCGTGGTGGCTGTGCGATCGCGCGTGAAAGGTTCGGAAAACACGCGTCTCGCGCAGGCGGCGGTCGGAGGAGGAATGCGTCCGCGTGTGAGTCGCGGCGGCGCTTCGATGATGAAACTCGCGCAGTGAATGCCGGCCGGCACGCGCCGCCTGGCGCGGAAACAGCGGCGAACGTGCGTCGGGAGACGTCGTCACCGTTCGCGCGTCGTGAACCTCGCGGACGGAACGATGGCCGCCGCGCACCAGGACGACGCGCTGCGATGACGAGGAAGCCGTATGCCGCAGGGTCGTCACCGCCCCCGCGTGGTGAATCGCGGTCGCCTTGTGGCGTATCGCATTGCGCCAGATGGCTTCGCGGTGAATCGTCCGGCCCGGCGACGCCGCGGCGAAGCGCAGGTGAAGATGCGCGACCCATGCGCTCCCCGTCACCATCACCGCCGTCAGACGGCCGGGGGCCATCCGCTCGCGCCGCCCCGGACTCCGCCGCCACCGCAGCGTGATCGGCAGCCACGTGCCGCGAGCAGTTCGGCGGGCGCGCGCGAAGCGGGAAACGAGCCGGCGGCGTTTCACGTCGCCCTCCGCAATCCGTGGTGCGCGAGCTCCAGGCTCTCCATCACCACCTGCGCCGCCTGCGCGTCGAGATCGCTGACCGACCACTTCACCGGCAGCGCCGACTCCACCAGCCATGCCCACGTCTTCTCGCCCGATTCGTCGTTCAGGAGGATGCGGAGGTGCTTGCGCCGCGCGTCGCCCTCCGCGGCCGCCAGCGCCCAGTTCCAGAGGTCATCGAGAACGAGGCCGCGCTCCAGCACCAGCACCGGATACGAGACCTGCGTCAGCAGCTTGTGCTCGTACTCGTTGACGCCTCCCTCGCGATACGACTCGTGCTTGACCTCGCGGGCGAGGCCTTTGACCTTCGTGAATCCGCCGCTGGTGATCCCCTCGATCTCCAGCAGGAAGCGGAATCCGCGCAGTGGGTCGTGGCGAGCCATGGTGTCGTGCCTCAGACGTCAAACGGATTCGGCGGAGCGCCGTCGAGCGCGCGGTTGATCGTGGAGATCTCGCGGCACCAC
>Ga0105245_10003698_pt1 | contig 13652 bp, 10 predicted proteins | sample KBSM54metaG_FD_81523 | JGI IMG/M metagenome (GOLD analysis project Ga0105245, IMG submission 81523) | Miscanthus rhizosphere microbial communities from Kellogg Biological Station, Michigan, USA - KBS M5-4 metaG | ecosystem: Host-associated > Plants > Roots > Rhizosphere > Soil | place... | reverse complement strand
CTCGATTGTCGTCTATGAGTCAACGAATGGAACAGTGCGCATCGAACCATTCCAGTAGGTGTTTACAGCTCGCAGAAACCGAAAGCCCGGAGCAAACGCTCCGGGCTTTCGGTGTTGTATCCACCCCATGGGAGAATTCTGTTACTCGGCAGCGGCCTCTGTAGCCTTTGTCGTAGCCACGGTCCAGTCGGGTGCACCGACCTTGAAGCGCGCGAACCGGCGAACTGTAATGTTCTCGCCGAGCTTTCCAACTTTCTGTGCGATCAGCTCCTTGATGCTGATTGCCTGATCCTTGATGAAGGGCTGATCGAGGAGGCAGACCTCTTCGTAGAACTTCGCCATCTTGCCTTCCAGCATCTTCTCGACAATGTTCGCGGGTTTCCCGGTGGCCGCAGCCTGGGCACGATAAATTTCCTTCTCGCGCTCCATGTCTTCCGGGCTGACGTCCTCGGGCCTCACGTAGCGAGGATCGCTGGCTGCGATGTGCATGGCGATGTCCTTGAGGAGTTCCTGGAAATCGTCAGTGCGAGCAACGAAGTCGCTCTCGCAGTTGACTTCGATCATCACTCCGATTTTGCCTCCAGCGTGGATGTAGGTTCCCACAGCGCCTTCGTTTGTGGTGCGGGCGGCCTTCTTCTGTGCGGAGGCCATGCCGCGTTTGCGGAGCACAACGAACGCGTCTTCGATGTTGCCCTTCGTCTCCTGAAGAGCCTTGAGGCAGTCGCCCATGGGCGCGCCAGACTTCTCGCGGAGGTCCTTCACCAACTTTGCATCAATCTTCTCTGCCACTGTCATCTCTCTTCCTTCTCTTTAGAACAGCTTATTGCCGCTCTCGTTATCTTTTGTGCTGAAGGCGCGTTTGGCCTCACCGCAGGTGCCAAAGAAAAAGCGTGGCAACCAGACTGCGCGGCCACGCTTGTTCCGGTGTACTGAAGAACCTACAGAGCGCGTTCGGCCACTTCCTCTTCGATCGCCGCCTCGGCTGCGGGCGCTTTGCGCACGCCGCTGACTTGCGCTTCGAAGTCGACATCTTCGGCCGGGGCAGCCTCCGCCGGCGCTTCGGCTTCGCCCTCGGCTGCAGCAGCTTCCGCCGCCGCGAATGCCTTGTCGCCAACCAGGTTGACGCCTTCGGCTGCCGAGTCGGCAATCTTCGACGTGAAAAGCCGGATCGCGCGGAGCGCATCGTCGTTACCCGGAATGACGTAGTCAACCACCGTTGGATCGCAGTTGGTGTCGACCACAGCCACAACCGGGATGCCAAGCTTGCGTGCTTCCTTGACGGCAATCGCTTCGTTGTTCGAGTCGATGACGAAGAGCGCATCGGGCAGCCGCTTCATGTTTTTGATGCCAGCGAGGTTGGCCTGAAGGTGCTTGCGCTCGCGCTCGAGGCGAATCACTTCCTTCTTGGTCAGCAGTTCGTAACGGCCGTCAACAGCCATCTCATCCAGTTCCTGAAGGCGCTTCACCGATTTCTGCACCGTCACCCAGTTGGTGAGCAGGCCGCCCAGCCAACGCTGGTTGATGTACGGCATGCTGGCGCGGCCGGCCTCTTCGGCAACCGCGTCCTGGGCCTGGCGCTTGGTGCCGACGAAGAGAATCGTCTTGCCGCTGGCGCACAGGTCTGTGACGAACTTGGACGCATCCTTAAAGAGCTTCAGCGTCTTCTGCAGGTCGATAATGTAGATTCCGTTGCGCTCGCCGAAGATGTATTCCTTCATCTTGGGGTTCCAGCGCTTCGTCTGATGCCCGAAGTGAACACCTGCTTCGAGCAGCTCCTTCATGGTGATCGTGGCCATTGGCCTCCTTCGTAGATTGCATCCGGGCTAACCTTCGTCTGGCCGGGATTGAACCCGCTGACGCGGGAGATTGAAAACCCGAGATCAATAATCAGATGTCGGTGATCAGACGCGCCGTTACAGCGACCTGATCCCTAATCCCTGAACACTGACCACCTGAAGCAGTTAGCGCTTCGAGAACTGGAACCGCTTGCGTGCGCCCTTCTGACCGTACTTCTTCCGCTCCTTGACGCGAGCGTCGCGGGTCAGCAGGCCTTCGGCCTTGAGCGCCTTCCTCAACTCCGGATTGAACCGGATCAGTGCACGGGCAACGCCCATCTTCACTGCGTCAGCCTGCGAAGCAACTCCACCGCTGCTGACCGTGGTGACCACATCAAAGCTCGATGCGAGTTCAACGACCTGCAGAGTCTTCTTGGCGGCAACACGCTGCTGCTCGGTAACGAAGTACTCGTTGAAGGCCTTGCCGTTGACTTTCCACTCGCCGGTGCCCGGACGCAGGAAAACGCGGGCGATCGCCGATTTGCGGCGGCCCGTCCCGTAATACTGAACCAAATCTGCCATTCAATCCTCTTAGCTCTTGAACTCTGCGGTTTCGGGATCTCTACTCCCTACTTCCTGTTCCCTAATCCCTGAGAAGTTGCCGCTAGGCAACTTCGAGCGCCACCGGCTGCTGAGCCAGGTGAGGGTGCTTGTCGCCACGATAAACCTTCAGCTTTGAACCCATGGCGCGGCCGATCTTGCTCTTCGGCAGCATGCCCTTGATTGCTTCTTCCAAAATTTTCTCCGGCCTGCGGGCAAGAAGACGGCTGAACTCTTCCTCGCGCAGTCCGCCGGGGAATCCGGTGTAGCGGCGGTAGACCTTGCTCTGGCTCTTCAAGCCGGTGAGACGAACCTTCTCGGCGTTGATTACGATTACGTGATCGCCCATGTCGATGTACGGGACGTATCTGGGATTCAGCTTGCCGCTCAGAACGTCGGCAGCCTTGGTTGCCAGCCGGCCCAGGGTCTGGCCGCTGGCGTCAACCACATACCACTTGCGGTCAATATCCTTGCCGCTCGGAACAAAGGTGCTCATCTCTCTCCTGCCTCTAAAGAAACACAAAAACTCTGGCGCAAAACGCATTCGCCCATGGCATCCGCTCATGGGATTGAATTCACCCACTTCCAAACAATCCTGTTCGGGTGAGGACTGCGGGGTTTGCCCTCCGAGGGCTCCTGGCTTTGTGGAATGACTTGCAATTCCGCAAAAGGCGCCTGTCCGGTCAAATGAGAACTTCGCAGTTCGATCGGTGGGTCTGGGCTAACCTACTTCTTCTCAAAGATTTGAATCAGACTTTGAGAGCCCGTCTCGAGACCCCAGGCGTAACTCCGCACAAGACCCTTAGGATACCCGAATCACCCTGTAGAGTCAACGAAATGTGGGACGAAGCAGCGCCTGAAGCCTTCTACTCCGGGCGCTGCTGCATTGCTCAGGCAGCATTTCCTTCCAGCGACCGCACGCGGAAACGCTTCATCTGGATCGACAGGGTCTTCTCGATCTTCTTCAGCTCTCCCCGTTCGGATGGGCCGGCGAATGTCGAGGCTACTCCCTTTGCAGACGCCCGCCCGGTACGTCCCACGCGGTGCACAAAGTCTTCGGCCTGCTTGGGAAGATCGTAGTTCACGACGTGCGCCACATGGGCGACATCGATACCGCGGGCAGCGACATCCGTGGCCACGAGTACACGGTGACGGCCTTCCGAGAAGCCGCGCAAAGCCGAATTCCGCTGAGACTGCGACCGGTCGCCGTGAATTTGGGTTGCGGACCAACCCGACCGGGCCAGCCGGCTCGCTACGCGATCAGCCCCATGCTTGGTCCTGACGAACACCAGAAAGCTTCCCTTCTCGGCATTGAGAAGGTGCTGCAGAAGTTCGAGCTTGTTGCTCTGTTCCACTTCAAACGTACGAAGCTCGACGTTCTCCGCCGGCGTAAGAACCGATCCAATTTCGATCCGCACCGGTTCTTTCAAGTAATTCGCTGCTACCTTCTTGACCGCGCCTTCAAGGGTGGCCGAGTAGCAAAGCGTCTGCCGGTGTTCGGGCAATACCGCGGCGATGCGCGCGATGGCCGGCTGAAAGCCCATGTCCAGCATGCGATCCACTTCGTCCAGCACGAGGATCCTGATCTGGTCCATCCGAACCAGCTTTCGCTTCAGAAAGTCCTCGAGACGTCCCGGAGTGGCCACGATCACGCGCGCGCCGCGACGAATTGCATCGAGTTGCGGGCGCTCCTGCATCCCTCCAACCACCAGAGCAACCGTCTGCTCCGGGCTGGTTCGAATGGTCTTGAAAGCTGCCTCCACCTGCATCGCCAGCTCGCGCGTTGGCAGAAGGATCAGGGCTTGTGCCGCGTTTCGGTCCTGCGCTTTTTGCAGCATCTCCACGATGGGAATCAAAAAGCTCAGTGTCTTGCCCGTACCCGTCTGCGCCGTTGCCAGCACATCCCGGCCTTCCATCGCCGGAGGAATTGCACCGGCCTGCACCGGAGTGGGGTTTATGAATTTGTTGGCATCCAGCCGCGACATCAGGGCGGATGAGAGGGTGAACTGAGAGAATTGTGTCTTCAAAAAATCTGTCTTTTCCTGGCTCCGGAGCCTGTCTTCCCTGCGGCTTGCAATCGGAACCGAATCTGGGCGCACGCCAAGTGCGCCTCTTTCTGTTTACGCGTAAGGGTGAGCCGGAAGGTCATTCTGGGTGGCCGTGCACTCGTTCCATTGAGTACTGCCCGGATCTGCCACACGCCATAGGTACTGTTTGCGGGCTTCAGCGCCGGCAAACTCCACACTCAACCCCGGTCACAACCTGGGCCAAACATCGAGGTGGTCACGCTAAGGGGGCTTGGGGGAACTCTGTAAAAGGCTGACCGTCAATGATGGCGATCAACCGCTCACGACCAAATCACTGAGCGCAAGCCAAGTATAACAGGTTCTTCGAGATATTGCCCATCTCCCGATCAGGAGCGCCCGTCGAACTGCGAAACAACGCCGCGAAAGTGACGATCCACCTCGGCGTCTGAAGCACCGGCAGGATTGGCGTCCATCGCTGCCATCCTCGCATCCGGAAACCCAAGATGGCGCTTGAGGTTCAAGATCTCCTCGATCTTGCCCTCTGGAATCGGAACGAGAGGCTTCCCGATCTGAATGGCGACAACGCATGTCTTGCAGTAGGACTCAAGGATTTCGACGAGCCACTCGGCGTGGGTGATGGTGTCGGACCAGCAGACTATACCGTGATTTGCGAGCAGGATGGTGTTGTGGTGCCGAACAAACGGAAGAACGGTTTCGGCAAAGGCCTGGGTCCCGGGAGTCTCGAAGCGGGCTAGCGCCGCGGGACCAATAAAGATTTCGTATTCAGAGATCAGCCCGATGGGGGGAGGGGTGCCGGTCAGAGAGAACGCTGTCGCGTAAGGCGGATGGCAGTGAACAATGGCTCTGGCCCGTGGGTTGGCGCGGTAGATCTCGAGGTGGAGGAGAAGTTCGCTCGTCCTAAGACGATTCCCGGCAACAATATTCCCCTCGATGTCGGAGAGGCATATATCAGAAGGCTTCATATCCCCCTTGCTGATCATCGTCGGGGTGCAGAGGATGTAGTCCTCGCCAATTCTGCAGCTGATGTTGCCGCCATTGCCGTCGACATACTGTCGCTCCCAGAGTTTGCGACCCGTGCGAATGATCTCGTCCCGCAACGCCTCGGCTTCAAAGGAGTGATAGACCGCCGATGGGGTGCCTTCTTCCGGCTTGGGGACGCGAAGTGCATCGACAACCGCTTCGAACACTTCCTTCACCTTGTCCGTAACGGGATTGGCAACCTGCGACATATTTGACCTCGGAAGGGTGCTCGATCACCCCTCTCCTTTACATATAGGTCGAATCGCAACGACGGGAGGTGATGCAGGTCACCGTGTGAGTCTGTGGTGCAAATTGCGCCGACTTGTGTCAGTCCGCTGCCACCAGTTTGCGTTGCAGCGCCTCCAGTGTCTGGCCTTTCGTCTCCGGATAGGTGAGGAGTACGGTCACGAACTGCACGGCCGTCATGATTGAGAAGAAGATGAATGGCGTCGCTGTGCTCATGGTGTGAACGACAACCGGGAAGGTCTCGGCGATGGCCGCATTCATGAACCAGTGGCTGGCGGAGCCGATACCCTGCCCCTTGGAACGCACCGATGTTGGGAAGACTTCACCGATGTATACCCAGATTACCGCGCCCTGCGACAGCGCGAAGAAGGCGATGTAGGTAACGAGAATCCAGACCAGCATGGACTGATGCGTGTTCGACGAGAAAATCCATGCGACGCCCGCCAGACAGGCAGCGGTTCCTGCAGCGCCGATAAGCAGAAGCGTCTTGCGTCCCAGTTTGTCGATGACGCTCATGCCAACCATGGTGAAGATCAGATTGGTGGCGCCGATAGCGATCGCCTTCTGGTCGCCCGAGAGCTGGCTGTAGCCGGCTGCACCGAAGATATCGTTGATGTAATACAGAATCGCGTTGATGCCCGCGAGCTGATTAAAAGCGCCGATCGAGATAGCCAAAAAGAGCGGATACCGATACTTCCACTTGAAGACGCGCTCATGAGCGGAGGCGTGTTCCTGTTTCAGCGCTTCGCGGATGTCCGCGAGTTCCGCCTCCGGATTGGGATCGCCCATCAACTTCAGCACTTCGAGCGCTTCATCGATGCGATCGCGGGAGGCAGACCACCGCGGACTGCGCGGAATGCCGAAAAGCATGATCAGAAAAGCAATCGCTGGGATTCCCGCGATCCCTACCTGCCAGCGCCACTCCGTCGCCCCAAGGTGCATTGTGCGGATCACATAATTGGAAAGATAGGCCAGCATGATGCCGAACACGACGTTGAACTGGAAGAGCGCAACAAAGCGTCCCCTCCATTTGGCCGGTGAAAGCTCAGCGATGTATACCGGGCCGAGAACCGAAGACGCGCCGATTCCAAGGCCGCCTATGAATCGGAATACGAGAAAGGAATCCCAGTTCCAGGCAAAGGCGCAACCGGCGGCGGAGATCACGTAAAGCACCGCGGTGATGCGGAGAGTCTCCCGGCTGCCCAGCCGCTGGCCGATCTGGCCTGCACCCAGCGCACCGATCACCGTACCAACGAGGCCGATAGCGACCGTGAGGCCCTCTTTGTGCGGATCGAGGTTGTAGAGCTTGACCAGTGCGCCGATGGCGCCCGCTATCACTACGGTATCGAAGCCAAAAAGAAGGCCTCCAAGGGCACCGGTGAGGGTCGCCTTCATCAGGTTCAGGTTGGGTCGCATATTCTCGTCTATCCTCGGTAACCAGAACATCCTACAGAGACAATGCGCCCCGGTAAACCCGAAGGTGCGGCTCGCTCTCGCCCCAAAGGGCGGCCAAAACCCAGTCCGACACCGCCCCCAGATTCAATGTGATTCGAGACTTGCCGGTGTGATCATGAGCGCCCGACAGCGGTCAGATCCCGATGCGCTCCACCCGATCGCCATCTCCGAATCGAGGAAGATGCAGTCGCCTGTTTCAAGGGTCTCGTGCATTCCCCCCGCATCAAATTGCAGCTTGCCCTCCAGCACATAGACAACTGCGCAAGCCGGCCGGCCTGATTCGTTGATCATTCCGCCGACTCCAGCCGGAAGTTCCACCATGCGAGCCAGAAGTTTGTCGCTTGCATTCACGGCATGAAGAGATACATGCTTGATCGCTTCCTGGCCACGGCCGTTGCCCGCCAGGTGCGCCTTCCGCGTAATCGCCAGAGTATGTTTTTGAGCCTCATTGAAGAAGTAGCTCAGCCCCACTCCATAAACGCGACAAATATTGGACAGAGTAGGAAGCGTCGGGATCATGCGATCCGTCTCAAGTTTTGAGAGGAGAGCGGTCGAAAGCCCGGTCTCGACAGCAAGCCGGGAGAGGGTTAGATGCTTTTGCGTTCGCAGCGTACGAAGCTTCATGCCGATGCTGTACGGCTCGAGTGACCAGCGTGCATAAGACGGTCCATTCGCCATCGGAATTACCTCGTAGCGAAGTTTTACGCAATTTCGGTTTCAGGATTTTGAAGGATTTCTGAAAATGCGCGAGTGCACGTTTGCCGTCAACGTTTTAGGATTAATACACTTGCAGTAGATTGCGTGTTCCCTACCAGGCCCCTTAACCGCAAAAACTCCGAGAGGATCATCCCCCCATGGATCTATTTCCTTCTGTTTCCTGTCTTCGTATCGTTCATTCCGCCATCGATCGCAGGTTTGTCCCACTTTTGGCGCTGGCTGTCGCATTAACGGCTCAAGCAGTAGCACAGGCGGCCGCTTCCGACGTCCTGGTTCTTAGCAATGGCGACACCCTGCATGGGAAGCTCGTCGATTCTTCCGAAGGCAAAGTCACTTTCCACTCCGACGCCTTGGGAGATGTCTCCGTCGGCTGGGACAAGATCAAGGAGCTTCGCACCGACGGCAGCTATGCCGTGCTCGACAAAAATGTGAAGATTCACACCAAAAAGAATGCGTCTGATATCCCGGAAGGAAAGCTCGAAGTAACCAACAAATCGATCGCCGTTCGCTCGGAGAAGGCGGCTGCTCCCGCGCCGATCCCGGTGGCGAATGCGCAGTACATCGTAGATGCAGCAACCCTGGAGAAGCAGTTGCATAGCCATCCCGGATTCTTCTCCGGATGGAACGGAGCGGCCACGGCCGGCGCCGCGATTGTGACGGCAACAGAAAACCAGTTCACATTCTCCGGAGGAGTTGGAATGGTTCGCGTTGTACCGACTGTGAGTTGGCTCACCAATCGCAATCGCACATCGATCGACTTCACAGGCTCGTTCGGAAAAATTACGCAGCCTTCCTACACCGATCCCTTATCGGGAATCGTAGTGCCCGCCATCGTGACGAAGTCCGCCATTTACCATGCGGATGCCGAACGCGATCAGTACTTCTCTCCCAGGTTCTTCGCTCTTGCGCAGACCGCCTTCGACCACAACTACGGCCAGGATCTCGAACTACAACAGATCTATGGAGGCGGCTTCGGTTGGACATTTTTGAAGCAGCCAAAGCAGGAAGCAGATGTTAAAGCGACCATTCAGTACGAGAAGCAGCAGTTCATATCAGATTCGTCCGCCAATCAGAACCTGATCGGCTCGACGATCTCGCTGGCCTATGTCCTTCATCACAGGCTGGTCACCTATACACAGGGCCTAGCCTTTATTCCTGCATTTAACAACCCCCATGCTTATTCGGCGAACGAAACAAATACGCTGGCGTTTCCAGCCTACAAGAATCTGAGTTTTTCGGTTGGCACGCTCGACAGCTACCTGAACAATCCTCCTGATACGCTTCCGCCCACCAAACGCAATTCCTTCCAGTTCACGATGGGCGTCACGTACGCGATCAAATCGAAGTACTGAACTTAATTGTTCAAATCGTCGCCGCGGCGAGACTGCTGAACAGGAATAATTGTTCACACAACTAAACGCTGCGGCGATTGATTTTCTCGATGCGAAACTGAGTCAGTAACTCTCCAAAAAAGTTACCAATTCCTCCTCGAAAACAGATTGAACATCACACTTGTTTGTTGCAATTTAGATACATAATTAGGTCGCGTTCGTTAACTGCCAGTACGCGTTGATGCAGGGAACGGAAGATTTCAGTTTGACTCTTCCCCGTGGTTTCGACGGCCAGACTCGTGTCATTGGAGGTCTGGTGCTTCGGGAGATCGAGAGGATCCTGAAGCAGATTGTCCGGTTCTTCGAGGAAGATGATGGTGCAGTCTCCGGTAGCAGGCTCTTCGACGCTTTTAGATCGCGATTTTATCTTCGGTGAGTTGCGGCTCGACGCCCAGGGTGTTCTCACGCGGGGGAAGGAGACGATTCACCTTCCCCCCAAGGAACTCGCCGCCCTCCGGATGCTTCTGGCGCACTCCGGGCAGATCGTAACACTTCAGCAGCTCAAGCAGGCGCTGTGGGGCGATGTACACGTCACAGACGACAGCGTGCCGAAGTGTGTTTCATCTCTGCGCGAACTTCTTTCGCCCACCGACTGTATTCAGACCGTCTACAAACGCGGCTATCGAATCTCCGTAACAGTCGCGAAGCCGTTCGATGATGCACTCGAAACTCCTCCGCGGCTGGCAATCATGCCGTTTGCGGTTGACCCAAACGTTCCCTCATATCTGGGTTCAGCTATCGCCGAGGAAACCATCTCCCTCCTCACGTCCGATCGATTCGCGCTGGCCTACGTGCTCGCGCGCGACTCAGCGTTCTCTCTCGCGGCTCGCGGAATGACCGCCCACCAGGTCGGCGAAGCGCTTCAGGCAGATCTTGTGCTCACCGGGACCCTTCGCATGCTCCCGGCCCACTTCAGGCTTCGCGCCGAGATGATCCGCGTCTCCGACGGGACACAGATCTGGGTAGAGGACATTCTGGTCTCGCAGGCGAGATCGGCGGACCTGGAAGCCGAGTTGGCGAATCGGCTGTTCATAAGGCTCAGTTCGACAGACTGGGGCATCTCGCGTGACCGCATGGTCGGCGGGGTGTCGAAAGACTGGCCGGGCCGACGCGAGGCCTGGGAACTTTTCCTTCGCGGGCATCACGAATGGCAAACGATGGAGAGGCATCGCATGCAGGATGGAATTCAGCATCTCAGCCGCGCCATCGAGCTCGACTCGTTCCTCTACGCTGCGCACATCGACCTCGCCAATGCCTCAATGGCGCAGGAATTCGCAGGCTTCGTTTCGCCGATCCAGGCAGCGCAGTGTGTTCGCGCTGCAGCGGATGCCGTCCCCCAATCATTTGAAGGCTCTCAACTGCTGCTTCCTGCGCTTGGCTGGATTCGATTCCACGTGGATCACGACATGCCGGGAGCATTGCATGCGTTCTCTGCGAGCGCTCACCTCCGTCACGAAACCTCGGTCACGCGAGCGCGTTCGATGTTCGCGCTGAGCCGGCGTCGCTTTCTTGAAGCGATCGAAGTGATCAGAGAGGCGCTTCGAACCGACCCCTACTCCCCATGGCTCAACTCAAGACTTGCCTGGGCTCATCACCTCTCTGGAGAGCGCGACAAGAGCCTGAAGCAGGCGGAACACGCGCTCGAGCTCTTCCCGGAACACGAAAGCACAAACGTCTACGGCGCAATAATCCTCGCCTTCAACGGCAAGGCCGAACGCGCGATCTCGGTGGCCGAGAATCTCGTGCACAGGTCGCCTTACCTTGACGTTGGTTCGGCTCTCTACGCGTATGCGCTCGCTCAAGCCGGACGCGAGCAGGAAGCCCGTTCCATGTTGGAGCGATTGCAATGGTTGAGCCGGGAGCGATTTGTCCTGACTTCGTTCACTGCTGCCGTGTGCCTCGCATTGGGAGAATTGGACTGCGCAATATCGGAGTTGCAGGCGGCGGCAGATGCGCGCTGTCCATGGCTTTTCCAGATGCTCGCCGATCCCAGGCTCGAGCCAATCCGCAATCACCCCGAGGTAATCAAAATGGAAAAAGTCCTTGAGCGCATGGAGGCCTCAGCAGAGCGAAAATCTTCCGGCGAGGCATAATCCTAGCCACACATTTCTTGAATAGTAAACCGATAAAGCTGGTCAATGAATGGCCTGACCTAGTACATTTCTCCCGGCTGCACTTCACCTACTGGTTGCACTCTATGAGACTCGCAGTTCTGTCTCTGACAGGTACCCTGCGGCGCTCGATCCCGACCACAAGATGAAATTGCGGCCATGGAGGAAAGACCCATGGCGCTTCGCCGATTCATTACCGTCGCCCTGTTCATCTCAGCAAGTCTCATATCGGTTCTTCCGGCGCAGCAGCCGCCTGCCTATCTCGACACCAAGCTTTCACCTCAGGAACGGGCGCACGATCTCGTTGGACGCATGACGCTCGACGAAAAGGCCGCGCAATTAGAGGACTGGGGTACGGCGATTCCGCGTCTCGGAGTTCCTGACTACCAGACATGGAACGAAGCGCTCCATGGTGTTGCCCGCGCAGGATATGCAACGGTGTTTCCGCAGGCCATCGGAATGGCTGCAACCTGGGACAAAAACATTGTGCACAGCATGGGCGACGTCGTTTCGACTGAGGCTCGCGCCAAGTACAACCAGGCACAGCGTGAGGGCAATCACCGGATCTTTTACGGTCTCACCTTCTGGTCGCCCAATATCAACATCTTCCGCGATCCGCGATGGGGACGCGGCCAGGAAACCTATGGCGAAGACCCATTCCTCTCCGGCCGCATGGGAATTGCCTTTATCGGCGGCGTGCAGGGCAACGATCTCGAACACTTGCGCGCGGTGGCCACGAGCAAACACTATGCCGTCCACAGCGGCCCGGAGTCACTGCGCCACGGATTCAACGTGGATCCGAGTGCCCGCGACCTGGAAGAAACCTACTTGCCGGCATTTCGCGCCACGATCACCGAGGGACATGTCCAGTCGGTGATGTGCGCTTACAACTCGATCGACAAGTTTCCGGCATGCACCAACAAAATGCTCCTTCAGGAACATCTACGGGATGCATGGGGGTTCAAGGGCTTTGTTGTATCAGACTGCGGCGCGATCGTCGACGTCTTCCAGGGCCACAAGAAGACCACCGACATCGAGCATGCGTCGGCGATGTCGCTCGAGGCGGGAACAGATCTCTCCTGCAGCATCTGGACGCCCGGATTCAATTCTCTGGCAAAAGCAGTTCACGACGGATTAGTATCCGAAGACCTTGTGACAAAGGCTGCCGAGCGGCTCTACACCGCTCGTTTCCAGTTGGGTCTTTTCGATCCGCAGGGAACGACGCTCGATCAGATTCCGCCCTCTGAAGTCGCGTCGAACGCTCACCGACAGATCTCGAGAAAAGCAGCAGAAGAGAGCATCGTTCTACTGAAGAATAAGGGCGTCCTGCCGCTGAAGGCGCCCGCAACAATTGCGGTGGTTGGCCCGACGGCGGATTCCCTTCCCTCCATCCTGGGCAACTACGTGGGAACGCCACTGCATCCGGTTACTCCGCTTGATGGCATGATGAATCAATTCAAAGGCTCCGCGATTCTTTATGCGCAGGGCTCAACACTGGCAGAGGGAGTAGGAGTACCCGTCCCGCGTTCAGTATTCGGCAAAGGCCTTAAGACCGAATTCTTTGCCACGGCAGATTGGACTGGGCGTCCGGTCGCAGTCGATACCGAGCCACTGATTCAAACAGACTGGGAAAATGCCAAACCTCGACCGGAGATCGACACGAAAAATTACTCGGTGCGCTGGAGCGGAACCATTCAGGCGCCCGCCCCAGGCCACTATGTGTTCACGGTAGAGGTGGCTGACAGCTTCCCGTACTCGCCGGCGGAGAGCTTCCGCTTTGTGCTGGATGGCAAAGTGCTGGGCGAAGAAAATATCCGCACGGGGCACGACATGTCGGTCATGGGCAGCTTCAAGCCCGCACCGGGAGCATCGCCAACGGCTCCTCCCGTTGAGACCTTCGCCAAAACTCCAAAGATTGAAGTCGACTTCAGTGACACAAAGCCCCATCAGATTCAGTTCGACTATGCGCACTCGACAGATCAGGCAGGAGGAGGCGTCACCCTGAAGTGGGTTGCGCCCGCAGAGGCTCAGATCGATGAGGCCGTCGCCCGTGCGAAGGAAGCGTCGGTTGTGGTCGCATTCGTAGGTCTGTCGCCTCAGCTTGAGGGCGAAGAGATGCCGATCAAGATCCCTGGCTTCAGCGGTGGCGACCGCACAAGCCTGGATCTTCCGGCGCCGCAGCAGAAGCTGCTTGAAGCGGTAGCCGCCACGGGCAAGCCAATCGTTGTTGTGCTGCAGAGTGGCAGCGCAGTCGCGCTGAATTGGGCCAACGAGCATGCCGACGCGGTG
>Ga0105245_10003695_pt1 | contig 13657 bp, 9 predicted proteins | sample KBSM54metaG_FD_81523 | JGI IMG/M metagenome (GOLD analysis project Ga0105245, IMG submission 81523) | Miscanthus rhizosphere microbial communities from Kellogg Biological Station, Michigan, USA - KBS M5-4 metaG | ecosystem: Host-associated > Plants > Roots > Rhizosphere > Soil | place: Michigan... | reverse complement strand
CCCGGTGCGCCTGGCCGAGCAGGTGCGACACCTGCGCACTCAAGCCGGGCTCACCCAGGCCGAGCTCGCCGCTCGCGCAGGGGTCACGGTCGAAACCGTGGCCCGACTCGAACGCGTGCTACGCGGTCGACTCTCCGCTAACGCGAACCCCTCGCTCGAAACGATGGAGCGCATCGGCACGGCGCTGGGCGTCGAAGTGGCCGAGTTGCTCTCGGCTCCGAGCAAGAACAAACCGCGTGACGATCGCTTGGCAGCGGTGCTGCGCGGTGTCAGCCCCGCCACCAAACGCCGCGTGATCCGCGTGGCCGAGGCGCTGGTGCGGGAAGATCGCGTCGAGGCCAAGCCCAGCTCGCGTCGGCGCTGAGCTCTTAGAAGGCTTCGCTGGCGCGGCGGAGCTTGTCGCGCGCTTTCGCGGCGAGCGGGCCGACGACGAGTACGTTCAATGCTTCACGCGTGAAGACACGGGTGGCTGCCAGCCGTACTTGCTCGAGCGTGACCGCTTGCAACGCGGCCAGGCGCTCTGCCGGAGTGCGCGCAATGCCCGTGAGCTCGCCCAAACTGTAGAAGCCGGCGAGCGCCTCGGGATCGTCGTTCTGCTCAGCCAACTGCCAGGCAAAGCGCTTTTTGGCTTTGTCGATCTCGGCCGCTGTCGGGCCGTGATCGCGGAGCGCCCGGGCCAGCCCGAAGATCTCGTTCAACACCTCTTCCGCGCGTTCCGGCGCGGTGTCCGCGGCGATGTCGAACAGGCCTGCGTCGTCGTACGCCTCGTAGCTGGCCGAGACGTCGTAGCAAAGGCCGCGTTCATCGCACAGGCGTTCGTACAAGCGGGTGGCCATGCCGTCGTCGAGCACGCGGAGCAGAAGCTCGGTCGCCGGCTCATCCGGATGCCGCTCGCCGGGCGCGCGAAAACCGACGCGCATCGAAGCTTGGCTACCGGGGTAACGAACATGTGAGAAGCGCCCCGCGGTTTGCGGAGCCGGTGCGCTCGAGCGCGGCGGGGTTCCATGCGGAAAAGCCGCGAACGCGCGCGCGACTTCGGCGAGCGTCGCTTCTGGGTCGAGCGGGCCCGCGAGGGTCAGCACCGTCCCTTCCGCGATGTAGCGCGCGGCGTGATGTTTGCGGAGCAGTGGGACGTCGAAACTCTCGAGCGAGGCGAGCGAACCCGTGATCGGAAACCCGAGCGGGTGGTCGGGAAAGGCCAGCGCGCGAAGCAGGCTATCGGCTTCGACCGAGCGCCCGTCTTCATCGAGGCTCTCCAAGATCTCCTCGCGCACGATGCCTTTTTCGACTTCGAGACCCGAGAAAATCGGCTCCAACAAGACCTCGGCCGTGAGCCCGACCAACGCCGAAAAATTCTCGGGTGGGGCGGCCAGGCTGATCGCGCCGTGATCGACGTAAGTGGCGGCCGAAAACGCGCCGCCCAGGGCCTCGAACGCCAGCGCTTGGGCGTGGGCCGACGGATGCTGGGGCGTGCCTCGATGCAGCATGTGCTCGAGGAAGTGACTCACGCCGTTTTCACTCACGGTCTCGTAACGTGGCCCGACCAACGTGTGCACGTCGAGCACCGAGCGGCGCACGTGCGGCATGCGCACGACGCTGACACGGAGGCCGTTCTCGAGCTTGGTTTCGACGCGTTCTGGAACCAGCGAGGCGCGCGCTTCCGTCACTCGTCGTCGTTCCGGGTGTTCTTTGCTTCTTCGCCGAAGCGCGCGTCGACTTTGAGCTTGTCGCCCGCTTTGCGCCGCAACTCGGCCACGTAGCGAGTGAGCGCTTCGTCCGCCTTGGCGTTGACCAGCGAGTTGATGATCTCGGCCTTGTGCTTGAGGAAATCCTCCTGCTTGGCCGGGTTCTTTTCCTTCAGCTGGATGAGCACCGCGCCGTCACTCGTCTCGACCGGCGCCGGCAGCAGATCCCCGGGATTTTTGAGGTCGAACGCGCGCGAGGCGAGCGGCTCCTTCGGTGTCACGTCGGGCAGCGGGTTGCCGGAGCTGCTGAACGGGGACGAGATATCCACCTTCGGGCGATCGCTTTCGGCCGCGGCGCTGGGAGCTTCGTCTTTGCCGGCTTTCTTGGCGTGCGCCGGCACGTACTCGGCGAGCGTGGCGTCGAGCGCGTCTTCGAGCTTGGCGCCAGCGGTCGCGCGCTTCAGCACTTCTTCGCCGAACGCTTTGACCTTCTCGTCCGCCGCTGCGCGCACGTACAACTTGCGCGCGACGAAGCGCTTGCCCACCGCTTCGATCGTGCCAGCCTCGAGCTTGCCGCCAACCTGGAGCAAGTGGAAGCCGCGCGGGGTTTCAATCTGCTGCGAGAGTTCGTTCGGCTTGAGTGCCAGCGCGGCCTTGGCCAGCTCTTCGTTGCCGATGCCGTAGCCCGCGGTGATGCAGCCGAGCTCGCCGCCCGTGGTCGCGGTTTGGCCCTCGCTCACCTCGCGCGCAACGCTTTCGAAGCTTTCACCCTTCGTGATCCGCTCGCGTGCGCTTTCCAGCTTCTTTTTCAGGGCCGCGCGATCATCGTCGTTCGCGCCGGGGGGGACCTCGAACAAGATTTCGTGCGCCGGGACGCAGCCCGCCGTGAAGTTCGGCTTCTCGGTTTCCCAAGCGGCGTCCACCTGGGCTTGGTTGGCGCTCGCCCACTTGTCGACGGCGCCGTCGCTGAGGTCGATCGTGTGCTTGGCGAACCAGTCGCGACGGAGCACGACGCTGCGCACCACCGCGGTGCTGCGCTCCTGCTCGTACAGTGAGTAGGCTTCGCCCTCGGGCACGCGCACGCGAGCGCGCACGAGCGCACGCAAGCGAGAGGCAAGCAGCTCACGCGACTGCGTCTCTTTGAATTCTTTGGGGCCGCGGTTGGCCAAGATGCGCACTTCGCGTTCGTAGAGCGCGTAGTCGAAGGGGTCGGTCGGCGTGCGTTTCACGCGTAATTCGCGCACCCCCACGTCGGTGCCGGGCTCACAGCCACGGCCGGTTTCGTCCGGGCGGCACAGATTGAGTTGGGTCGCGAGCGACTCGCCGTCTTCTGCGGGCAGAGAGACGTGAGCGCGGCCAGCGAACAGCTCCTCTTCGACCTGCGCTTCGCTCACGCTGAGGCCGAGGCGCTCGGCATCGTTCGCGAGCAACTCGCGCTCGACCAAGCCGTCCAGCACTTTCTTGTGCAAGGACGCGCGGCGAGCGGAGCGCGCATCGACGCCCGGTGCCACGAGCCCGTACGCCGCGTAGTAGTCCTTCGGATCGACGCAGCTCCCCTTGAGCTCGAGCACGCACTCTTTCTTCAAGCTTGCGGTCGGACCGTTGCGGCCAGCGCGGAACTCCAGCGCGAACACGAGGATGATCGAAAAGGCGATACCCCCGACGATTACCTGGGAGACACCGCCACCTCGAAAAAGACTGAGCATTGGATAAACTTTCGCGCGGGCACTGCGCCGCAGACGACGGGTCGCGGCGCGAAGGGCGCGGCAAATACCACGTGCCCAGAGACGGGTCTATCGATCGCCGGATTGCCGCGGGCGGCATCGGCGCGGAAGCCGAAGCTCGGAATTTTCCGTAGTGTTTACGGTAGCTTAGCGGCGCGAGTCGCTCGGCGCGGTTTTTTCGAGGGCTAACACGTAACGGAGCTCGGGCACGAGATCCGCTTCACTTTCGAGCTTCTTCTCGAAGGCGACTTCGTACCAGGTGTCCAGGGTGCGCGAACTATCACCGGGATCGCGGACTTCGACGCTGTTGGTTTCGACTTCGCTATAGCTGCGGGCGACGGCATCCTCGGCCATGCGGCGCGCGCGCTCGAAGATTTGTTCGGTCGAATCAGCGGGAAAATCGCTGGCTTGAGCGCGGACCACGAAGCGCAAGCGGGGCTCGGCGCCGGGGCGCACGGCCACGCCGCTGTCCATAATCAAATTATCCCGCACGCGATCGGCCAACACGATCCGGTCGCTCAGGGTGCGATAGACCTCGAAGCCTTCGGCGAGCAGCAGCTTTTTCAGCTCACTCGGGTTAGTTAGAGGCATATCCGGGAGCGGGGACTCCGCAGAACCGTACGCGGAACCCGTGGCAAGCGTCAAGGTCGACCTGCCCGGTTTAGGCCGTAATTTCGGGCGTCGCCAAGAACGAGCGTCCGGTTAGCGGCGAGAATGCTCGCTCCGCCGCTCCGGCCTGGCTCTCGTGCTAACACTGACATTGGTTCTGGGTCGGGGGAAGGTTTCCGGATCGAGCCGTGACACGCGAAAAGCCACCACTCTCTAGTCCCATCGCCAGCAGCGTCGCCCCGGATGCGGATGTGCGTGCGCCGCGTCGACACACCGGTGGCGCCCGGCGTGAGGCGTCGGAGCGAGTGCGGGTGCGTTCAGCAGGTTTCGAAACCAACGGCTGGACCCTGAACGTGAGCCGCGGCGGTCTGCGCGCCATCGTCGAGGAAAAGCTCAGCGAAGGGGTCGAGTACGAGGTCACCATGGGTGACGAAGACACCGCTGCCTCACGTCGCGCCACCGTGGTCTGGCTGCAGGATGAATCCGACGGGCAAATCGTCGGCCTGAAGTACCTCGATGGTGACGGGACCCTCCCGCCCAAGGACGGGTAGCCGGCCGTTCTGATGGCGTCCGCGGTCGAGTTGTTGGGCCCGGACGGGCCGCTGTCTCGTGCTCTCCCCGGTTACGAGCCGCGCCCCTCGCAGCTCGAGATGGCGCGGGCGGTCGAGACTGCTCTGCGCACCGATCAAGTGTTGATCTGCGAGGCAGGTACGGGCACGGGCAAGAGCCTCGCCTACTTGGTGCCCGCGCTGCTCAGCGGCAAAAAAGTCGTGGTTTCGACGGCCACGCGCGCGCTCGAGGAGCAAATCTTTTGGAAGGATTTGCCGCTGATCGAGAAGGCGCTTGGCGTGCCAGTGCGAGCCGCATTGATGAAGGGCATCTCGAACTACGTGTGCCGGCGTCGCCTGGCCGAGTTCCGCGTGAGTGAGGAGAGCGTGCGGCCGAAGTTCGCGCGCTCGCTGAACCTCGTCGACGATTGGCTGCGCGAAAGCGAAACCGGTGATCTTGCAGAGCTCGTGGGCTTACGCGAAGACGACGCCCTGCGGCGTGAGATCAATTCTTCGACCGATACGCGGATTGGGGCGGGCTGCGCCTATCACTCGGAATGCTTCATCACTCAGATGCGGCGCGAGGCCGAGGCGGCGCAGCTCGTGGTCGTGAACCACCACCTATTTTTCGCTGATTTGGCGCTGCGCGGGCCCCATCCGGCGCGAGTGATCCCCGATTATGATGCGGTGATTTTCGACGAAGCGCATCAGCTGGAAGACATCGCGACCGATTTCTTCGGCATGCGCGTTTCGCGTGCCCGCATCGAGCGGCTACTTGCGGACGCGGAGCGCGCACTCTCCGGTGCTGGCGCTGGCGATCCGCTATTCACCAAGTCGGCGACGCTCGAGAACGCGCGTGCGGCGGCGGAGGCGCTGTGGTCCGAACTCGGGCGCAAGGGCCGCAGTGACGAAGCTCGCTTCGTCCTGGAGCGCGACGCGTGGGCCGGGCCACTCGAGACGCGTTACCACGCGCTCGATTCGGCGCTCGAAGGTGTGGGCTCGGCGGCGACGGCCGCCTCGGGGCGAATGGGCATGGTCGGCTCACGCGCGCGGCCCTCAGCGGGGCTCGCAGACGCGCTAAAAACCGTGGAAAATCGGGCGGATCAGCTGCGAGAAGAGCTGGCGGCGATCGTTCGGGGCGCGCCCGGGCGAATCACTTGGTTCGACCTCGGCGCGCGCGGCAGCTCGCTCAGCTCCACGCCGGTCGATCTCTCTTACGTGTTTCGCGCGCGAATTTTCGAGAGCGTGCCCGCGGTCGTGCTGACGAGTGCCACGCTCAGCACGGCGCCCTCGTCGCGCGACCCGACAGCGAGCCCCTTTGCATTTTTCCGTTCACGCATCGGCCTCGTCGGTGACGCCGTGCAAGTCACGGAGCTCGTGCTCGAGTCGCCGTTCGACTTTGCGCAGAACGCGCTCTTGTACACGCCGAAGGATTTGCCTCCGCCGAACTCGCCGGCGTTCAACGAGGCCTCGGCAGAGCGCATCGCGGAGCTCGTGGCGATCACCCATGGGGGTTGTTTCGTGCTCACGACGTCCATTCGGTCGATGAACGCGCTGCACGCGATGCTCGCGAAGAAGCTACCCGGGCGACGCTTGTTCGTGCAGGGCGCGGCGCCAAAAGCGGCGCTAATCAGCGCGTTTCGCGCCGCTGGGGATGCTGTCTTGGTCGCCACGATGAGCTTCTGGGAAGGCGTCGACGTTCCCGGACGCGCGCTCCGGCTCGTGGTGCTCGAGAAGATTCCGTTTTTGGTGCCGAGCGATCCGGTCGTCCAAGCGCGCTCGCAAGAGCTGGAACGCGCGGGGGAAAATCCGTTCATGCGGCTGCACGTACCGGCGGCCGCAATCACGCTGAAGCAGGGCTTCGGGCGTTTGATTCGCTCGCATCGAGACGCGGGGATCGTGGCGCTACTCGACCCGCGCATCCACCAGAAGGGTTACGGAGCGCGGTTGCTCGTGGCGCTCCCACCTGCGGGGCGCGCCACCGAGCTTTCGGAAGTGCGTCAATTCTGGGAGCGCTTGCCCGCAGAGACGCGCGGCGACGGCTAGCGCTTCTTGGCGGCCTTCTTGGCCGTCGCTTTCTTCGCCGCTGGCGCGGCTTTGGCGGGCTTCTTCGCGGGCGCGGCCGGTTTGGCTTTGACCGGCGCTTTCGCGGGCTTTGCTGCGACTTTGCTGGCCTTTGCCTTGGGCGCGGCCTTCGCTGGCGCGGCCTTTGCGGCGACCTTCTTCGGCGCGGGTCCGGCTTCGCTCTTCGTTCCCTTGCCGGACGTGGCCTTGCTCGCCTTCGCGGGCGCTTTCGCGGGCGCGGCTTTGGCGGGTGCCTTCTTCACGGGGGCGGGCTTCGCCGCCTTCGCGGGCGCTTTCTTGGCGGGGGCGGGCTTCGCCGCCTTCACCGGCTTCGCCGCCTTTGCGGGTGCCTTCGCCGCCTTCACCGGCTTCGCCGCCTTTGTGGGTGCCACTGCCTTCGCCGCCTTGGCTTCCTTTAGCTTCGGCTCGGGTTTGCTCGCAGCCGCTTTTGCGGGCGGCGCTTTCGCGGGCGCCTTCTTCGGCACTGCTTCGGCCTTAACGGGCTTGGCTGCGACGGGCTTTGCGCTGACCTTTTCGGCCTTGGCTTTGGGCGCGGCCTTCTCCTTCACCGGTGCGGCAGGAGGATCGGCGGGGCGAGCGACGGCCTTGGCGAGCGCGGGCTTCGGCTGCGCCTTGGGTGCCGCCTTCGCGACTGGCGGCTTCTTTGGAGCCGGGGCAGCCTTCTCGGCCTTCGCTACCGGTTCGGCTTTTGCCTTCGCTTTTGCAGCGCGGGGCTTGCTTTCGGTCGCGGCGCGCAGCGCGTCTTTGACTCGCGCGGCATCGCTGTCGCCCTCGTCATCCTCGTCGCTGTCATCGTCGTCATCATCATCCTCGTCATCGTCGAGGTCGTCGTCCAAATCCTCCTCGTCCTCGTCGAGATCGTCTTCTTCTGCTTCTTCTGCTTCTTCGCCATCAGCGCGACCGAGTGCGCCTGCCGTGCGACGTTCCAACGTTTCCGTGATCTTCTCGTCGAGATCCGAAAACTCGAACGGCTTGTCCAAGTAGGCGTCGGCGCCGTACAGCGGTGACGTCATCTCGTTCAGGTTTTCACCGATACCCGTCAGCATGATGACGCCCGTGTGCGCGAGTGACACGGCTTCGCGGATCTTGCGACACACTTCCCAGCCGCTCATGCCCGGCATCATCACGTCGAGCAGCACCAGGTTCGGCAAGTGCTCGTGCGCAAGCTCCCACGCTTGGTCACCATCGGATGCCTCGAGCACCGAGAAGCCTTTCGATCGTAAGTGACTCGACAACATGGCAACCGTGCTCGGCTCGTCGTCGGCGACGAGCACCACAGTCTTGGATTCGTTCGGCATGGTGGAAGCTGCTCCAGTGGATAAGGCGGTAGAGGGCGCGGATTCGGACGCATTCGAGACCGGCGTGTGGTTTCCGGTCAAGCCCCTTCACGGAAACCAATGTGACCGCCCAGAGGCCGAACCATCAGCCCCGCCCCAATACTACTTGATCGCTGAGTGACTAAGTAGGCCAGAGGGTGCGTTGAAGGCTGTGCGGTTCGCCCGTCGGGTGCTTAACTTGAGTCGCATGGCCTCGACCGACGGCATCGGCTCGCTTCGGCGAGCGGCGCGGCGCGCAACACGTCGAGCCCGAGCGCGGGCCGTGCTCTCGGCGGTGATGCGCCTGCTGCCGATCCCGCTCGCCTACGGCGTCGCCGCGCTGACCCTGGTCAAACTGCTTCGCCTGGCGCCCCATGCCCAGCGCCCGTTGTGGCTCTTGGGGCTCGTGCCGCTGCTGGCGTTTGGTTGGGGGGTGGCTCGGGCGTGGTTCCGGAAGCGGCCGTCGTGGTCTGGTTCGCTTGCGCTCGATGAGTTTCACTCCCTGCACGACCGAGTGACGACTGCCCTGGCGTTCGGGGCGGTACCCGAGGCCGAGCGGTCGCCCCTGATGCAGGCTGCCATCGAGGACGGCATCGCTTTGTCCGGTTCGCTCGACCCCGCGCGCGCGGTGCCCATTCGGGTCCCGCGTGAGTCGGCGCTGGTGGGGCTGTTGGTCGTCGGCTTGCTTGGGCTCTCCGTCCTGGAGGTGCGGACGTTCCATCGCAGCGAAGCGCCGCCGGCGTTCGAACCGATGTTGATGACGGCCGATGATCTCGAGCTGTTTCGCGATGTTGCCAAGGAATTGCAGGCCAAGAACGACGACCCGAATGCGCTGGCCGCCGTGCACCGCTTCAATCAGTTGATCGAGGACATCGCCCAGCATCGCTTGGATCGCCACGAAGTTTTCCAGCGCATGGGCGAGCTCGAGCGTGACTTGAAAGAGAACGTCGACCTCGACCAAGACGCACGTGACGAAGGCCTCAAAGGCCTCGCTCGCGAGCTCGAAAAGAGTGGCCTCACGAAACCTGCCGCCGCCGCGCTCGACGAAAAGCGTCTGGCCGACGCCGAGAAGGCACTCCGTGAGTTGGCAGAAAAACTGAAACGAAAGACCGATCGTCCGAGCGCCGCAGAGCTCGACAAGTTGCGCCAAGCACTCCAGAAGGCGAGCCGCAGCAACGAAGAGCGGCTTCGGAGCATCGAGGAGCGGCGACGGGAGCTCTTCGAGGAACAGAAGAGCCTACTCAAGAAGAAGGCTGAAAAAGCCGATGCCGGAGTGCCTCCGGATGCGAAAATTGCCGACAACGAACGGCGTTTGGAGCACCTCGATCGCGAACGGCGCGGCGCCGAGCGCAGCCAGCAACAAATGTCGGAGCTGGACAAGCAACTGGCACAAGCGGCTCGCGATTTGATGCGCGATGCGGGTGAGAGCGCACGCGATCTGGAACAAGGCGCGCAAGACATCAATCGGATGGCCAAGCAGGAGTCGAGCGAGGCGCAGAAGCGCGAGCTCTTGCGCAAACTGCAAGAGATGCGCGAGCTGATGCGGCAGCAAGGCAAAGGCGGGAAAGACCAACTGCAGCGGTTGATGAAATTCGGCGAGCGCGCGCGCGGTCAAAGCGGCGGTGACCAGGGAAAGGGTTCCGGGCAGGGTGAGGGCCAAGGCCAAAATGGCGGAAAACCCGGCGCGTTGCGGCTCGGACGCGGCTCGGGCGGCGTCGAAATCCCGATCGGCGTCGCGAAAACAGAGAGCACGGGCTCCGGTTCTGGCAAACCCGGCGATCAGCCCGGTGGGGATTCGCAGGCGAACGGCCAGCACTGGGGAACCGGGCATGACCCGAACCTGAGCGGCAACGCGAGCGACCTCAAGGGCAACACGCACGACGTGACGGCCGCCGGTGCGGACACCGGTCAAGGCGAAGCGTCGTCGCAGATTATTTACGGTGCGGCGGATCGCGGCTTCGTCGGCCGTGGCTACAAGAACGTGTTCACCGAGTACCATACGGTTGCCGAACAAGCGCTCAGCCAGGATGAAATTCCTTCCGGCTATCGTTTCTACGTGCGGCGCTATTTCCAGCTGATTCGGCCCAGGGATTGATATCCCCGAGCTTTCCACCCCGAGGAGAACGACCATGGCTGAGGCGGATCAAGCTCGCGAAGAAGTGAGCGAATTTCAGAAGCAAGTAGGCGCGCTGCGGGAAGAGATCGGCCGCGTGATCGTCGGCAACCGCGACGCCATCGACGGGGTGCTCTCGTGCATGTTGGCTTCGTCGCACGCTCTCTTGGAAGGCGTGCCCGGTCTCGGTAAGACGATGCTCGTGCGCACCCTGGCCGGCGTGCTCGGTCTGGAATTCTCGCGCATTCAGTTCACGCCAGATCTGATGCCGGCCGACATCATCGGTACCGTCGTGCTCGACGAGGGCGCGAACGGCGCGAAGAATCTCGAGTTCCGACGCGGCCCGATTTTCGCGAACATCGTGCTGGCGGACGAAGTGAATCGCGCCACGCCGAAGACGCAGAGCGCGCTGCTCGAGGCCATGCAAGAACACCGCGTGACGGTGGGCCGAACCACGCACGTGATCGAGGAGCCGTATTTCGTGCTCGCGACGCAAAATCCCCTGGAAATGGAGGGCACATACCCGCTGCCCGAAGCCCAGCTGGATCGATTTTTCTACAAACTCGAAGTGCCGTTTCCGACCCGAGATGAATTGCACGCGATCATCGATCGCACCACGACCGAGCAGCACGCAGAGGTTCGACGCATCGCAAGCCGTGAACAGATTTTGCGGATGCAGGCCTTGGTGCGCAAAGTCCCCGTCGCGCGCCATGTGCAGGATTATGCCATTCGCGTGCTTCAAGCCACGCATCCGAATGCCGAGGAAGCTCCCGAGCTCGTGAAGCGCTTCGTGCGCACGGGCGGCTCACCGCGCGGCGTTCAGGCCATGTTGCTCGGCGCCAAGATCCGCGCTCTCTTCGACGGTCGGTTTGCGGCGGCCATCGATGACGTGAAGGCAACGGCGCTGCCCGCGCTCCGACACCGGGTGCTCTTGAGCTTCGAGGGTGAGGCCGAGGGCATCGCTTCCGATCGCATCATCAGTGAGATCTTGAAGAAATTGCCCGCTTCCAAGGAGTAACGAGCCTTGGGCTTTTTGGATCGATTTCGGCGAGAAGCGGCACCCCGTGCGGCGCGGCGCGAGCGTGCGCTGTTCGACGACGACTTTCAGCGCAAGCTGGAGATGCTGGCGCTCGTGAGCCGCCGCGTGTTCGCGGGTCGTCTACGCGCCGAGCGTCGCAGCAAGAAGAAGGGTAGCGGTATCGAGTTCGCCGATCATCGCGACTACGCAGCCGGCGACGACTTTCGGTCCGTGGATTGGAACGCCTATCAGCGATTCGGCAAATTGTTGGTTCGCTTGTACGAAGAAGAAGAAGACCTCAGCATCTACCTGATCGTCGACTGCTCGAGTTCCATGGCGTTCGGCGGGGGTAAAAAGTTCGATCAAGCTCGCCGGCTGTGCGCGGCGCTCGCCTACGTGGGTTTGGCGAATCTCGATCGCGTGACGGTCGTCGGTGTGAACGACGCGCTCGTTTCTCGCATGCCGACCACGCGGGGAAAGGGGCGCATTTTTCGGGTATTCGAGTTTTTGACTGCGCTCGAACCTCGGGGCGTGACGAACCTCGGCGAGGCGTTGAAGTCCTTCGTCGCTCAACACAAGCGGCGCGGCTTGGCGGTGCTGTTCAGCGATTTGTACGACCCGGCGGGCTTCGAGGCGGGCATCAACATGCTGCGCTTCAACAAGTTCGAGCCGTACGTGATCGAGCTCGTCGATCCGAGCGACGCGCGCCCCTCGTTGAAGGGGGACGTGCGCATCTACGATTGCGAGACCGGTGAAGAGCGCGAGCTCACCGTCACCGAAGGCATGCTCGAGAAGATGGAGCGGGCAGTGCACGAGTACCGTCAGAGCTTGGAGCGGTTTTGCGCGCAGAAGCAGGTCCCCTATTTTGCTGCGGACGTGAACACGCCGTTCGATGAATTGGTGCTGCGCGTGTTTCGGCGCGGGGGATTTTTGCGCTGATGACTCTGGCCGGCCTGCCGCTAGCGCAGCTCCTGATGATCGCGGGCGGCGCCGCTGCGATCACCGTCGCGCTGTACATCCTGAAGCTGCGCCGGCGCGCGGTTCCGGTGCCTTTCGCCCGGATTTGGGATTCGATCTTCCGCGATCGCGAGGCAACCGAGCTGTTCTCGAAGTTGCGCCGCTTGCTCTCCTTGCTCTTGCAGCTCGCGCTGCTTGCGTTGCTCGTCTTTGCACTCGGCGATCCCAAGCCCAAATCAGCCTTGTTCGATGGACGACACGTGGTCGTGTTGGTGGACGCGAGCGCGTCGATGAAGGCCGTCGACGTGAAGCCGAGTCGCATCGAGCAAGCCAAGACCGAAGTACGGCGACTCGTGCGCGGGCTGGGCAGCGGCGATCGCGTGCTGATCGTGGAGATGGGCTCGCTGCCGAGCCCGCTCTCGACGATGAGTGCGGATCCCACCGAACTCGAACCGGCGATCAGCGCCTTGCATGCCACCGACACCCGCGCCGATCTCGAGCGCGGTTTGTCGTTCGCCATCGACAGCCTGCGTGGCCTGTCGAAGCCGGAGATCGTGGTGGTGAGTGATGGCGTGCTGGGTGACGTGTCCGAACTCGGTCAGCGCCTCGATTTGAGCCAAGTCGCGCTCCAGTTCCTGCCCATCGGCAAATCGGGCACGAATGTCGCGATTTCCGAGTTCTCGGTGCGCCGCTATCCGCTCGACAAGTCGCGCTCCGAAGTCATGCTCGAGGTGGCCAACACGAACGATCAGCCGGCGCAAGTCGAACTCTCACTGTATGGCGATGGCACGGTCATCGACGTGAGTCGCTTCGCGCTCGGGCCCAATGAACGGCTGCCACGTTACTATCAGGACTTGGCGGGCGCCAGTCGCACTCTGGAGGCCAAGATCCGGCTCGCCGATGGGCGAAGCGATGACTTGCCCGCGGACGACCACGCCTACGCGTTGATGCCCGAACGCCGCCGGGCGCGCGTGCTGGTGGTGTCCAAGGGCAACACGTATCTCGATGCGGCCCTGCTGCTCGACGAGTACTTGGACGTGGTGACCGTCACCCCGGATCAGCCGTTACCGAATGAGCACTTCGATGTCGCGATTTTGGATGGCGTCGCGCCCACGCTGCCGGCGAGCGTTGGCTCGGAGTTGTATTTGGACCCGCCCGAGCACGGTTCCCCCGCCAAAATTGGCCGGGAAGTCAGCGATTTCGGCTTCGACACTTGGGAGAAGAAGAGCGCCGTGTTGCGCTTCTTGGCCCTCGGAGACGTGCAGGTGGCCCGCGGCCACACCTTCCAACCCACGAGCCAAGATCACGTGCTCGGCGCTAGCGACCAAGGACCGATTTTGGTGTCCGGTTCGCGGAGCGGTCACGCCTTCGTCGCGCTCGGGTTCGACCCGCGGAATAGTGACTTCGTGCTGCGGGTGGCTTGGCCGCTGTTCGTGTTGAATACGATCAACGCCTTCGTCGAAGAGGATACGGGTTACGTGTCTTCGTTCCGCACGGGCGAGGTCTGGCGAGTACCGGTGCCGAGCTCGGCCGATTCGGCGACGTTGATCGACCCGCACGGGATGCGCCATATCGTGCCCGTCAAAGAAGGTCGCGCGGTGT
>Ga0105245_10003691_pt1 | contig 13667 bp, 16 predicted proteins | sample KBSM54metaG_FD_81523 | JGI IMG/M metagenome (GOLD analysis project Ga0105245, IMG submission 81523) | Miscanthus rhizosphere microbial communities from Kellogg Biological Station, Michigan, USA - KBS M5-4 metaG | ecosystem: Host-associated > Plants > Roots > Rhizosphere > Soil | place... | reverse complement strand
GCCCGCCGCGTGCTTCTGAGCGAGGGCGAAGAGCTTGAGGTCGGCGAGCAGGTCGAGCGAGTCGTTGGAGCCGGCGCCGTCGGTGCCGAGGCCGACCTTGACCCCCGCGGCCCTGGCGGCGGGGTGGGGGAAGACGCCGCCGACCGCGAGCTTCATGTTCGCCGCCGGGTTGGTGACGACGGTGGCGCCGCGCTCGGCGATCAGCGCCAGCTCCTCGGGGTCGAGCCAGACGCCGTGGGCGAGGATCGTCCGCTCGCTCAGCAGCCCCAGTCGGTCGAGGTAGTGCGCCGGCCGTTCGCCGTGCTCGGCGAGGCAGTCCTGGACCTCTTTCTCGGTCTCGGAGAGGTGGATCTGGACCGGCAGGTTGCGCTCGGCGCTGAGCTCGCCGATCCAGCGCAGCGACTTTTCGCTGACGGTGTAGATCGCGTGCGGGGCGAGGGCGGGGGTGACGAGCGGGCCGAAGCGCGCGAGCGCCTCGAGGCTGCGGTGCGCCCAGTCCCGCAGCTCCTCGAAGCTGCCGTCGGCGTCGAAGAGCGGCGCCCCGATCGCGGCCCGGATGCCGGCGTCCTCGACCGCCCGCGCCGTCGCCTCCGGCTGCCAGTACATGTCCCAGAAGCGGGCGGTGCCGCCGCGGATCATCTCCGCGCAGGCGAGGCGGGCGCCCCAGTAGACGTCCTCTTCGTCGAGCTTCGCCTCGACCGGCCAGATCCGCTCTTCCAGCCACGGCATCAGCGGCAGGTCGCCGCCGGAGCCGCGGAAGAGCGTCATCGCCGCGTGGGTGTGGCCGTTGATGAGCGGCGGCACCAAGTGGGCGCCGGCCGCTTCGATCATCTCGTCGCCGGGGTGCGCTTCGACGTCGGGGCCGAGCGCGACGATGTTCCCTCCGTCGCACCTGACCCCCACCAGCTCGCCGTCGAGCCGGGCGTCGAGTACCGCCAGGCTCACCGGCCCACCGCCCCGAGCCGCGGCAGCACCGCCGCCAGGCCCTCGCGCAGGCGCTCGGCGTTGATCAGGCGGTCGGCTTCCATCGCCTCGACGCTGATCGGCTCCGTTGCCAGCCCGTTGGCGAGGTTGTCGACGACGCAGAGCGCGGCATAGTCGAGGCCGAGCTCCTTGGCGACGACGCACTCGGAGGCGATCGTCATCCCGACCACGTCGGCGTGCGCCGCCATCAGCCGGATCTCGGCCGGCGTCTCGAAGCGCGGCCCGCGCGCCTGCCAGTAGACGCCGCCGTCGCGCGGCGCCTGCCCGCCCTCGCTCCAGGCGGCGATCAATTCCGCCCGCCAGCGCGGGGCGAAGCCGGGCGCCGAGTGGGCGCGCCCGTCCTCATATATGGAGTCGCCGAGGTTGAGGGCGATGAAGTCGTCGGGGCAGACGAGGCTGCCGACCGCGAGCTCGGGGTGGAGCGAACCGACCGAGCCGATCCCCAGCACCCGGTCGCAGCCCTGCTCGAGCAGCGGCCGCAGGTTCGCCTCGTGGTCGATCGCGTGCGGGAGGACGAAGCCGTCGGCGTCGTGGCGCTGGACGATCGCCGCTCCCTGGTCGGCGGCCGCGGCCGCGATCTCCTCGCCGCCCGGTCCCAGCGCGTTGCTGCCGAGGATCACCGCCAGTCGTCCCATCGGCCGATCCTATGCGCCGCGCTGCGCTTTGAAAGCCATTGCGGCCTCGTCGTGGTCGACGACCGGCTCGGGGTAGTCGAGGCGCTCGAAACCCTCCGCCAGCCAGGGGCGGAAGATCGCCTTGCCGCGCACCGACTCCAGCTCGGGCAGGTAGCGGCGCACGTAGTCGCCCTTGGGGTCGAAGCGTTCCGCCTGGCGCACCGGGTTCAGCACTCGGTTGGGCCGGGTGTCGTTGCCGGTGCCGGCGACCCACTGCCAGTTGCCGGCGTTGTTGGCGATCTCGCCGTCGGTGAGCAGGTCCCAGAAGTGCCAGGCGCCCGCCCGCCAGTCGACGTAGAGGTCCTTGCAGAGGAAGGAGGCGACGGTCATCCGCGCCCGGTTGTGCATGAACCCCTCCGCGGTCAGCTGCCGCATCGCCGCGTCGACCAGCGGATAGCCGGTCTGCCCCTCCTGCCAGGCCTCCAGCGCCCGCTTCGAGCGCGACCAGCGGTCGCGGCGCGGGCGGTAGTCGCGCCGCGGCAGCGAGGGAGTCGCCGCCAACACCTGATGGTGGAAGTCGCGCCAGCAGAGCTGCCGCACGAAGGCGGCCCCGCCCCGCCGCTCGCTCGCCTCGCGCGCCAGCTCCAGCGGCGAGACGCAGCCCCAGCGGACGTATGCGCTGAGGCGCGAGGTGTCGTCGCCGGGCAGGTCGTCGTGCCCCTCTTCGTAGCCGCCGAGGCCATTACGAAGGAAGGCGCGCATCCGCTTCTGTCCCTTGCTCTCGCCGCCGGGCAGCCGCTGCGGAGAGGGTCGACCGCTGACGAGCGACTCCAGCTTCGGCAGCCGCCCGGCCCTCAGTTTCGTCGGGACCGCGAGCTTGCGCGGGGTCGCCGCCAGCTCCCGCATCGGCAGCTCGCTCCAGGCCCGGTGGTAGGGGGTGAAGACCTTGAAGTGGTCGCCCCCGGTCGGCGTCACCGCGCCCGGCGGGACCACCGTCACGCCCGGGTGGGCGACGAACTCGATCCGCTCCTCCTCGCAGGCCCGCGCCAGCCGCTCCTCGCGCGCCCGCGCGTAGGCACTCCAGTCGGCGCTGACGTGGATCTGGGTCGCCCCGCACTCGCGCGCCGCCGCGATCGCCTCTCGCACGGGATCCCCCCGCCGCACGAACAGCCGCCCGCCCCTCTTTCGCAGCGCCGCGTCGAGGTCGCGCAGCGCCTCCAACATGAAGGCGACCCGGTTCGGCGCCGCGAACCGCGACCCCAGCAGCCGCTCGTCGAAGACGAACAGCGGCACCGTCCGCTCGGCCTTCGCGGCGGCGGCCAGCGCCGGCTGGTCGTGCACCCGGAGGTCGCGGTTGAAGAGGACGAGCGCGGTCTCGATTGCCATATGGTCGTGCAATGGAGAACGGGGACGATCGCCAGGAGGATCAGCACGGGCGCGATTCCGGTCGCGACGAGACCGAGGAGGAACGCCTCGACCGCAACCTCGGCGAGCTGCTGCAGGAGCTGCGCGTCGCCCTGCCCGGCGTCCAGGTCCTCTTCGCCTTCCTGCTCGCGGTCCCGTTCCAGCAGGGCTTCCAGGAAGTCACCCAGTTCCAGAAAGACGTCTATTTCGCGACCCTGATCCTCGCCTCGCTCTCGGCGACGATGCTGATCTCGCCTTCCGCCTACCATCGGATCACCTTCCGCTACCAGCAGAAGCGCCGGCTCGTCTACTACGCGAACCGTTTCGCGATCGTCGGCCTGGCGCTGCTGGCACTGGCGATGACCGGGGCGATCCTGCTGATCACCGACGTCCTCTTCTCCACCGCCGCGGCCGCCGTCACCGCGGGCCTCGCGCTCTGCGTCTTCGGCTTCTTCTGGTTCGCGCTGCCGCTGAAGCGGCGATTCAAACTCAGCGCGGGGCAGGAGCCTCTAGGGAAGCCCGAAAAGAGCTGAGCCCCGCCTCGAGCTGGTCGAGGAAGGGCAGCTCCGGTGTCTTTTCGCGCAGCAGTTTCAGGTCTTCTTCCCAGATCTCGAGCTTGAGCTCGACCGGCACCTTGAACTCCTCGCGCACCGCGTCGCCTTCCTCGGCGTAGGCCTCGGCCAGGGTGCGGACGTTGGTCAGCTTGTCGGCGCCGTAGATCGCCATCGCCTCGGTCGGGGCGGCGGCAAGCCGTTCGCGGTGCTCGGCCTTGCGTTGGCGGTAGTCGTCGATCGATTCGTCGTCGGTCATCGCGCCGACCAGGCCGACGACCTCGCCGCCGAACTTCTCGCGCAGTTCGTCCAGGGTCGTTTCCGAGTCCTCGACCACGTCGTGCAGCAGCGCTGCCGCCAGCACCTCCTCGCCGAATCCATGTTCGTCGAGCAGCGCCGCGACCCGCATCGGATGCTCGATGTAGGGCATGCCGCCGCTGCCGTTGCGGACCTGCCCCTCGTGGTCCGTGCGCGCCTGCTCCAGCGCCGCCCGCACCAGCGGCGAGCGCTCGGCGGCATTCTCGATCCGGTCGGCCGCGGACACGGGATCAGCCTAGAGGATCGATTCCTCCAGGAAGGCGATCCAAACGCTCAGGCGGTGGCGGCGGGGGCCGTCGTCGCCGCGGTCGGAGCGGCGGCGGCTTTCGACGAGCGCACCGGCAGTTCGTACTCGTTGCGCTCCTGCGCCATCTCGATCGCGGCGGGGTCGCCGCCCAGCTCCGTCCAGCCCTGTCGCGCTTCCGCCCCCAGGCCATCGAGGAAGTCGTCGGAGTGGAGCGGGTCGTGGTGGAAGAGGACGGTGCGCTCGGCGCCGGTGCGGCGGGCGAAGCTGAGCGCGTGCGAGGTCGCCGAGTGGCCCCAGCCGACGTGGCACGGGTACTCGGCGTCGGTGTACTGGCCGTCGTGGAGCAGCAGCGAGGTGTCCTTGGCGAGGGCGAAGCCGGAGATCCAGTCCTCCTCGAGCTCGTAGAGGTCGGCACCCAAGGCCGGCTCGTGGTCGGGGATGTAAGTGAAGGAGGAGTCGCCGTCGTCGATCCGGTAGCCGAGGGTCGGCCCGCGGTGGGCGACCGAGGCGGAGCGGATGCGGGCGGAGCCGATCTCCCACTCGCTCTCCGGGCAGTGGCGGAAGGAGACGTCGCAAGGGAGCTCGCGGACCTCGACCGGGGAGAGCGGGGCGGAGATGTAGCGGGCGATGCGGTCGCGCAGCGAGGCCTCCGGCGAGGCGGGCCCCCAGATCACGATCTCGGTCTGCGGCCGGAAGGCGGGGGCGAAGAAGACGAGGCCCTGGATGTGGTCGAGGTGGAGGTGGGTGAGGAGGATGTGGAGCCGGCTTGGCTCGTCGGGCAGCGCCAGGCCGAGGCAGCGGATGCCGGTGCCGGCGTCGAGGGCGAGGATCGAGCCGTCGTCGAGGGTGACGCCGACGCAGGAGGTGTTGCCGCCGTAGCGGATCGTTTCCGGTCCGGGGGCCGGGATCGAGCCGCGCGTCCCCCAGAGCTTGACCTTCACGCCGGCAGCGCTCCGTTGCCGTTGGCCAGCGAGGGCCAGAAGACGGCGATCGCGCCCTGCGAACCGTGCGGGGTGAGGATCGGGAAGGCCGATACCTCGACTTCGTGCTGGGTGCCGTCGGTCGAGCGCAGGGTCAGCTCGGCGTGGGCCGGGCGGCCGGCGCGGACCGCCTTGACGAGCGGCAGGTCGTCGTAGGGGATCGGCTCGCCGCTCTCGTCGAAGGGGCCGAAGAGGGAGCCCCACTCCTGTGGCCCGACCGTCCCAAGCTCCTCGAAGCGTTTGCCCAGCAGCATCCCGGCGGCCTCGTTGTAGAAGACGAGCAGGCCGCCCTCGTCGACGAGGAAGGCAGGGGTCGACAGAGCCGACATCAGGTTCCTCGCAAGGATCAGCTCCAATGGCCTCTGCGTCACAAATGACACTTTAAATCCCCGTCCTAATTCACTCAGGGAAATGCCGGGATTTGCGCTGCAGGAGCCAAGGTTCCTCACCTTCCCGCGACGACCTCAAAGAAAGCGTGACTTTCATCACTTAGATGCCCTGGAATGGTTGGGGCGGGTGGGGGTCCCTCTCCAGACACCACTCGCTATGGCTCGTGGTTGAGTGTCTGGAGAGGGACCCCCACCCGCCCGGGCAACAGCTCTGCTTTACCCAGCTGCTTCGGCTCTTTTGAGACCGCCGCGGGCCCAGAGGGCGAAGAGGACGGGGAGGGCTATGGCGATCGTGAAGGCGAGGCCGACCTGGAAGGGGTCGCCGGAGATGAAGCCGCGGCCGGCCTCGAGCAGCGCGGTCACCGGGTTGACCGAGGCGACCGCGTGGATCCAGCCGCTGAGGAGGCTGAGCGGGACGTAGACAGGGGCGAGGAAGAGGATCAGGAAGACCGGGAACTGCATCAGCGGGCCGCCTTGGATCGAGCGCACCCGCATCGCCACTCCCGCCGCCCACATCGTCGCCGCGACGTTGACGAGGACGGCGAGGCCATAGAGGCCGACCAGTTCGATGCCGACGCCGTCGACCTGCATCCCGGCGATCAGCGCGATCGCGGTCAGCACGGTCCAGGTGATGAAGGCGCGGACCAGCGCCGCCGCCGCGTAGCCGGCGACGATGCCGCTGCGGTTGCCGGCCGCGAGCAGGTAGCGGCGGGCGAAGCCGGTCTCGAAGTCGCGGGCGATCGCGAAGCCGGTGAAGACGCCGCCGAAGGCCGCCGACTGCAGCAGCACGAAGACGAACTGGAAGGCGGTGTAGCCGGTCGGGAAGTCGAAGCCGGGGACGTTGGCGACGGCCGAGAGCCCGCCGGCGAAGGAGACGAAGAAGAAGAGCGGGAAGACCAGCGCCGGGACGAGGAAGGCGGGGTTGGTGAGGAAGTTGTGGATGCTGCGCCAGGCGACCGCGCGGGTGACGGCGCTGAAGCTCGCTCCGGTTGCGGTTTGGGTGGCGGCGGCCGCGCTCACGTCCGCACCAGCCTCGTCTTCAGGGCCGAGCTGGCCGCGTACATCCCGAGCACGAGGATCGTCAGGGCGATCCCGAACCCGAGCAGGAGCGGGCCCAGCTCCCAGCCTTCGATCAGCAGCGAGCGGAACGCGTTCAGCAGGTAGGAGACCGGGTTGGCCGAGGCGATGTCGTGGAACCACTGGGTCTGCAGGAGGTCGAGCGGCAGCGCCATCGAGGAGAGGAAGAGGAAGACGAAGAAGACGGGGAAGAGGCTCTGGATCGCCTCGCCGGTGCCGGTTCGCAGGGCGGCGAAGAGGCCGAGGGTGCCGAAGGCGACGGTGATCGTCACCGAGAGGGCGACGATGACGACGGCGCCGCCGGGGCCGGCGGCGAGTTCGGCGCCGGCGGTGAGGCCGACGAGGAGGTAGGTGACCGCCTGGATCAGGCCGAGGATGACCGCGCCGGCGAGGAGCCCACTGAGCAGGGCGGCGCCGCGCAGCGGGGTCAGGGCGAGGCGGTTGAGGAAGCCGGTTTCGATGTCGCGCGCGAGGTCGGTGCCCGCGTTCATCACCGAGAACAGCGCCCCCTGCATGAAGGGGACGGCGAGGGCGAAGGTGAGGTAGGAGTCGGTCGGGAAGCCGGGCAGGTTGGTCGCGTCTTTGAGCCCGCCCGAGTTCACCGCGAGGAGGAAGAGCGGGAAGATCAGGGCGGGGACGATCTGGGCCGGCTGGCGCAGGGTGCGCAGGACCGAGCGATGGGCGAGCTGCCCGACCTGGGTGGTGAGCGAGTGGCTGGCGGGGGCGGCGCTCATGCGGAGGCGACCGCCTCCTCCTGCGGGGCCTCCGCCTCGTCCTCGGCGCCCTCGAGCGAGCGGCCGGTCTTGGCGAGGAAGACGTCGTCGAGGGAGGGGGCGTGCAGCTGCAGGTGCTCGATCGCGATGTTCTCGGAGTCGAGGGCGCGGACGACCTCGGCCAGCTCCGCCTCGCCGCCCTGCAGGAGGACAGCGACGGCGCGGGGGGAGGAGCCGGCGGGCTCGCCGAAGCGGCTGAGGACGGAGGCGGTGCGCTCGCGGTCGCCGTCCTCGCGGGGGATCACCTCGACCGTGGGGCGGCCGATTTCGGCCTTCAGCGCGGCCGGGGTGCCCTCGGCGACGATGTGGCCGTGGTCGATGATCCCGACCCGGTTGGCGAGGGCGTCGGCCTCCTCCAGGTACTGGGTGGTGAGGAAGACGGTGACCCCGTCCTCGGCGGCGAGGCGGGCGACCTCGTCCCAGAGGGCGGTGCGGCTCTGGATGTCGAGCCCGGTCGTCGGCTCGTCGAGGAAGAGGATGCGCGGGCGGTGGGCGAGTGCGAGCGCGAGGTCGAGGCGCCGCTTCATCCCGCCCGAGTAGCCGCCCACCTTGCGGTCGGCGGCGTGGGCGAGGCCGACCCGCTCGAGCAGTTCGCTGCTGCGCTCTTCGCGCTCGGGCTTGCCGAGGCCGTGGAGGGAGGTCTGCAGCCGCATGTGCTCGCGCCCGGTCAGCAGCGGGTCGAGCGCGGCCTCCTGCAGGGCGGCGCCGATCGCGCCGCGCACCTGCGGACCTTCCTTGACGACGTCGAAGCCGGCGACGCGGGCGGTCCCGGCGGTGGGGGGGAGGAGGGTGGTCAGCATCAGCACCGTGGTCGACTTGCCGGCGCCGTTGGGGCCGAGGAAGCCGTAGATCTCGCCCTGGGCGACCTCGAGGTCGATGCCGTCGACCGCCCGCGGCCCGTTCTTGAACTCGCGGACGAGCCCTTCCACCTCGATGCCACCGATCGCTGCGCTCTCAGTCATACCTGGCCTCCAACCATTTGCTTGGCCAATTCGAATTTTGAGGCTAGCAAAATTTGAGATAGTCTAATTTTGATGAAAACCGGTAACATCAGTGCAAAGGGGGACCGCTTGGCCGGGGAGGCCTGGGGACTTCTTGCAAGCCTCGTCTACCCGCCGCCGTTCCTGAAGATCGCCCGCGAGTTCGATTTGCGGCCCTCCCAGTTCGGCGCCCTGCGCGCGCTGGAGCAGCCGCGGACGATGGGCCAGCTGGCGCAGATGCTGCACTGCGACAACTCCAACGTCACCCGGATCGTCGACGGCCTCGAAGACAAGGCGCTGGCCGTGCGCAAACCCTCGGAGGTCGACCGCCGCATCAACGTGGTCGAGCTGAGCGGGCAGGGGGAGGCACTGCTCAAGCGCCTCAGGCGCGAGGTGGCGAAGCCCCCGGAGTGGGTCAAGGGACTCTCCGAGGGCGATCAGCAGACCCTGCGGGACGTCCTTCAGCGCGCAGTCGACGCAAACGAGTAGAAATCACGGCGATGCAGGAGCGCACCCGCACCTACAGCGTCGCCATGACCGTCAACCGGCCGGTCGCCCGATGGGGCCGGCTCCAGGTCGAGGGCCTGGAGACGGTGCCAGAGACCGGCCCGCTCTTGATCATCGGCAACCACGACAGCCACTGGGACCCGGTGATGGTCGGGATCGCCGCCCGCAAGCGTCGCCAGATCCGCGCCCTCGCCAAATCGGACCTCTGGAAAGTCCGCGGCCTCGCCCCGATCCTCAACGGCATGGGCCAGATCCCGATCGAACGCGGCAAGGGCGACGCGCAGGCTCTGTCGCGAGCGATCGAGGCCCTGCGCTCGGGGATCTGCATCGGCGTCTTCCCTGAGGGCACCCGCTCCCGCGGCAAAGTCCTGCGCGCCCGCAGCGGCGTCGGCCGCCTCGCCCTGGAAGTGCCCGAGGCCCACGTCAGCCTCGTCGCGATCGAGGGGACCTCCGACCTCACCGGCTTCCCCCGCCGCCCCCGCATCCGCATCCGCTTCTTCGACCCGGTTGGCGGCCAGCCCCGCCCGGACGAGGACCCGAGCGAGCTCTCCGCCCGCCTCCTCGCCGAGATCCGCGAGCTCGTCCCCCCGTCGATCTCCTACCGCAAGCGCGCAAAGCTCAGCGGCGTCAGCGAAGACTGAGAACCTAGCCGGCACCGAGCGCCTTGCGCACCCGGCGGAGGACCGCCTCCCGTTCGCCGTGGATCTGGTCCCAGGTCACCCGCAGCACCCGGTAGCCGGCGGCGGCGAGGAACTGGTCGCGCCGGCGGTCGCTCTGGAAGGCGGTCGGCGTCTCGTGCGTCTCCCGCCCGTCGGTTTCGACGATCACCCGCTCCTGCTCCCAGAGGAAGTCAGCCTGGAAGCGCTCGCCTTCGATGTGGAGCCAGACGTTGCAGCCGGGTCGCGGCAGCCCCATTTCCACGAGCTCCGGCAGCACCAGCGTCTCGAAGTCACTGCGCACGTCGGGCACCTTGCCGTCCTTGGTGCGGTAGGGGACCAGCGCCAGCTCGAGCGCCTTCAGCCCGCGCCTGCGCTTCGCGTTGTAAATCGCGAGGTCGACCGCCTGGAGGTCGAGTTTCTTGCGCATGGCGGCGCGCCCGACGGTCTTGCGCAGGGTCTTCATCCCGACCATCCCAGCCAGGTCCACCAGCGTCCGAGCCACCGTGGTGACCGCGACTCCGTAACGGACTTCGACTTCCTCTGGCTCCGGATAACGACAACGCCGGCACCTGATCCCGTCGATCTTCCGCCCCGCCTCGACAGGAACGGTCACGTCGATCAAGGCCGGGAACTTGTCCCATAACCCATGGAACGCCGCCGCCGTCCCATGTGAGACGACAGCTCCCTCCCCACAAGCCAGCACCGCCGCCCGCAGGTGCGTGTGCCGCGAGATCGCCCGATGCCCCACCGTGTAAACACCCCGGTGGATCCGATGCAACTTGCTGTCGCTGGCTTGCTCAGCAGCTCGACGCCGTGAGACACCCTCGCTTCTCAGCTGATCAAGCGATACGACTCCACCTTGAACCGTAGCCCTATCCGCGATCTGTCTCTGAGACCTTGCCCGTTTGTTTGTGTGGTTCTTTTGTCCTGACATAAAGGACTAAGGAACCGCGCAACCCAAACTCTCCCCCCCGTTGAGTTCCGTGGTTCCTTTGTCCTGAATAGGCGGACAAAGGAACCACGGAACTTTGAGTCGCCTCCTCGGCCCGGGCCGCCGCCGCTCGGACGGCCCGGGGCGCCTGGCCGAAGTTAGCCGCCGGCCTCCTCGCCGTTGCCTTTCAGCGCGTACCACTGGGCGCCGAAGGCGCTGACGTCGTTGCCGTTGGCTTCGCCGGGTTTTTTGTCCTCGACGAAGGTGTAGAGGGGATGGCCGGCGTAGGTCACCTGCATCGTCCCGTCTTTGCGTTCGGTGGTGCCGAGCTTCGACGCCGTCGCGCCGTTGCCGACGGTCGGTTCGCCTTCGGTCAGCATCGGCGGCCAGCCTTCTGCGCACGGGCCGTAGCAGGAGGACGTCGTCCCCTTGTCTTTGTGGAAGTCGTAGAGGGTCATCCCGTTGGAGTCGACGAGGACCATGCCCAGCTTCTGCACGTTGCCCAGCGAGACCACGCCGGCGCCGCTTTCCGCGCCGGGTGCGGATTCGCTGCTCGCGCTCTTGCTTTCGCTGCTGCCGCCGTAGCGGCTGCCGCTGCCGCTCGAGCTTTCGCTCGAGGCGTTTTCGTTCGAGCTCGAGCTGCTTTCGCCGGAGCCATAGCCACCGCCACCACTGCCGCCGCAGCCGGCGATTGCGATCGCCGCCACGGCCAGCACGGCCATCAGCGCCAAGGCATGGGTCTTCCTGATCACGTCGGTTCCTCCTCGTTGGTGTTTGCCGCTATCGGCGCCCTCCCCACCGGCGCGACGAAAGTTCGGTTCCCGGCGCGGACGCTGATCGCCCGCGTGCGGGACAGGTCGAGAGCCGAGCTCAGCACCGCTTCGGAGTCGTCGCCCCAGCGGTAGCGGAAGGTCCCGGCCGGATAGGAGGCGCCGTGCGGCCCGCGCAGCGAAACCGTGCAGAGCGTGCCGGAGGCGACCCCGTGGACGTACATGCGGATCTCGGTGCCGTAGGCGTGGGGCTCGAGCGTCGCGTAGATGTTGACCCCCTTCGGCACCGCGGTGAACTTGACGTGCTGCTCGGGCTGCCCGCCGCCACCGCCGCCGAGGACGAAGATCGCCAGCACCGCCGCGGCCAGCGCCGCCGTAGCGCCCCCGAGCGCGAAGCCGCCGAACACTCGCCGCCGGTGCCGCCGCTCGGTCTTCTGCCGTTCGCCCGCGATCGTCGCCGCGATCCGCGCGCCCAGCTCGGGCGGGGGCTGCGGCGCCGCAGCCTCGAACCTCTCCGGGTCGGCGTGGGGGAGCATCTCCGCCACCGGCGCCAGCAGCGCCAGCTCCGCCCGGCACTGGGCGCACCCCTCGAGGTGCGCCTCCAGGCCGGTCCGTTCATCGCCCTTCAGTTGTCCCAGCGCGTAGACGCCGAGCAGCTCGCGCCATTCCCGGCACTCGTTCCTAATCTTCATAGCCCATCTCCTCGAGTACGACCCGCAGCGCCCGCAGTCCGTAGTAGACGCGGCTCTTGATCGTCCCCTCCGGCACGCCGAGTTCCTCGGCGACCTCCGCGTAGGGACGGCCGCGGTAATAGGTCTCGACGATCACCCGGCGGTGGTCCTCGCCGATCCGCCGCATCGCCTCCTCGACCTGCCAGGAGAGCAGCGCCTCCTCCAGCGGCTCGACGCTCGGCTCGATCCCGCCCTCGGCGACGCCGGGCCGCACCGCCCGCGCCCGCCCCAGGTCGATGACGACGTTGCGGAGGATCGCGAACAACCACGTCCGCAGCGACCCGATCTTCGGGTCGAACCGGTCTCCCGCCCGCCAGGCGCGGACGAAGGTCTCCTGCACCGCCTCTTCGGCGAGCCCCGCGTCGCTGAGCGAGCGAACCGCGAAGCCGTACAGCTCACCGGAGTGAGCGGCGTAGGCCTCGCGGACGTCGCGTTCGCGGCTGAGCGCGCCCCGGGTCGAAGTTCCAAGTTGGATCATCCGACCCGGCATACGCTCCCCGGCCAAGCCGGGTTCAACTGCCTCTTAAAGAGGGTCCTATTCGAGTTTCCCGATCTTGAAGATTTTCGTCCCGCAGTCAGGGCAGACGCCCTGGATTGCCGGGCGACCATTTTTCATCGTCACCTGTTTGGCGTCTTTGATCTCGACCTTCTTGCGCTCCTTGACGCAGTAACCCTCAGGCATCTAGGAACCCTCCTTTCGTCGCCGCGAACGGCAGATCTCGCGATTACCCGCGAGGTGGATTGAGGCGAATGTAACGCAGACCCACGACGCTCCCGCAGAACTTCGTGACAAAACGCACGAGGCGCCCGCGGTCCCCGTCAACTACCCTCCTGCCGCAGTCGCAAGCCCTTCCAAGCTTTCAAGGAGATCAGGAATGCCCGAAGCAGTCATCGTCGACACCATCCGCACGCCGATCGGCCGTGCCTTCAAGGGCTCGCTGGCCCAGCTGCGCCCCGAGGAGATGGGCGCCTACGTGGTCGACCAGCTGCTCGAGCGCAACCCCGAGGTCGACCCGGCGCTGATCGAAGACGTCTTCTGCGGCGTCGGCATGCCGCAGGGGCTCGAGGCCTTCAACATCGCCCGCATCGTCTCCCTGCTCAGCGAGAAGCTGCCGCAGGAGGTCAACGGGGTCACCGTCTCCCGCTACTGCTCCTCCAGCCTCGACGCGATCCGCCACGCGGGCAACGCGATCAAGGCCGGCGAGGGCGACGCCTACCTCGCCGTCGGAGTCGAGTGGGTGAGCCGCTTCAACGAGCGCACCGAGCCCGCCGGCGCCGACGACCGCAACCCCAACCTGATCGGCGAGAACGGCCAGCCGAACGCCTACATCGACATGGGCATCACCGCCGTCAACGTCGCCAAGAAGTACGAGGTCAGCCGCGCCGACATGGACAAGTTCGCGCAGCGCTCGCAGGAACTGGCGGTGCGCTCGCAGGAGGACGGCTTCTTCGACCGCGAGATCGTCCCGGTCAAGCTCGAGGACGGCACCGAGGTGACCAAGGACGACGGCCCGCGCGCCTCCTCGACCCTGGAGAAGCTCTCCGAACTGCCGGAGGCCTTCGAGGGCGGTGGCGGCGTCACCGCCGGCAACTCCTGCCCGCTCAACGACGGCGCCGCCGCGGTGCTGCTGATGAGCGACACCAAGGCCAAGGAGCTGGGCCTGACTCCGCGTGCCCGCATCGTCACCGCCGCCACCTACGGCAACGAGCCCGAGTACATGGGCGTCGCCCCGATCGGCGCGATCAAGAAGG
>Ga0105245_10003690_pt1 | contig 13668 bp, 9 predicted proteins | sample KBSM54metaG_FD_81523 | JGI IMG/M metagenome (GOLD analysis project Ga0105245, IMG submission 81523) | Miscanthus rhizosphere microbial communities from Kellogg Biological Station, Michigan, USA - KBS M5-4 metaG | ecosystem: Host-associated > Plants > Roots > Rhizosphere > Soil | place: Michigan... | reverse complement strand
TGGCTGCGTGAATATCGTTTCGACGGGCTGCGGCTGGATGCAGTGAACAGCATAGTCGAACCGGGTGGGCTCGCCTTGCTCGGTGATATCAGCGCTGCGGCCGGCCGACTTGCCGTAGAAACCGGCCGCCACATCCATCTGGTGCTGGAAAACGGCGACAACCGCGCGAGCATACTCGACGCCATCCAGGACCCGCCGCGAGGCAAATACCGCGCGCAGTGGAACGACGACTACCATCACGCCTGGCGCGTGCTGATGACTGGCGAAAACCAAGGCTATTATGCCGACTATCAGCGCTCGCCGCTTGACGATATCGCAAGAACGCTGGCCTCCGGCTTTATCTATCAGGGCGAGCTATCGGCATTTCGCGGCGGGCCGCGCGGCGAACCGAGCGGCAAGCTGTCGCCGATGGCCTTCATCAATTTCCTGCAGAATCACGATCAGGTCGGCAATCGTCCGCTCGGCGACCGGCTCGAAGGTAATGCGAGTGTTGAGGCGATCGAGGCCGCTCTCGCCGTTCTGTTGTTGGCGCCTGCCATCCCGATGCTGTTCATGGGTGAGGAATGGGGCACGAGGACGCCCTTCCCGTTCTTCTGCGATTTTGCAGGCGACCTGGCAAATGCCGTGCGCAAAGGGCGCCGCAGCGAATACGCCTGGGCCTACGCGGAATTTGGCGACGAAGTCCCCGATGCACTGGTGGAATCGACCTTTCAATCAGTTCGTCTCGACTGGAACGAGTGTGGTGAACCGCCGGCAAAAAGGCGGCTGACGCTGGTGCGTGAATTGCTGGCCATCCGCCAGCGCGAGATTGTTCCTCGGCTTGCAGGTGCAGCCTTTGGCGAGGCCAAAGCGATCGATGGCGGGCTGCTGACAGCGCATTGGCGGATGGGCGATGGCGCGACGCTCTCGCTGCTCGCCAATCTGTCGGACCGCGTCATCTCCCATGCATCCGATGGCAGTCGGGGAACCCTCCTTTGGGGTAGCGAGTTAAGCGACAGCGTCCCGCCATGGTCGGTGCACTGGCGCGTCGGATAGGAAAATGCCCCCAGCGATTCCGATCGCAACCTACCGCCTGCAATTGTCGGCGGATTTCGACTTCGACGCCGCGGCGGCGGTTGTCCCCTACCTGAAGACGCTTGGCATCACGCATCTCTATGCGTCGCCCTTCATGAAGGCGCGCAAGGGCTCGACTCATGGCTACGACATTATCGATCACGCCCAATTCAATCCCGAGCTCGGCGGCGAGACTGGTTTTGAACGGCTGAGCGCCGTTCTGAAACAATACGATCTCGGCCTGATCCTCGATTTCGTGCCCAACCATGTCGGCGTGCATTTTGCCGATAATCCATGGTGGCTCGACGTGCTGGAATGGGGTCCTGCCTCACCACATGCGGTCTCCTTTGACATCGACTGGGATCAGTTGCCCTATCGCGCGCGCGGCGGCGTGCTGCTGCCGATCATCGGCTCTTCCTACGGGCAGGCGCTTGAACATGGCGAGATCGAGCTTCGGTACGACGCCAACGAAGGCATCTTTTCGGCATGGTATTTCGAGCATCGGTTGCCGATCGCTCCTGAACGCTACGGCGAAATCTTGCGGACTGTGCTCAAGGAAGCAGGGGCTGAAGAAACCACGGCCGGCAAGGCAATTCTCGCGCTGGCCTCCCGCTACAGGGGATTACGCCATCCCAACCGCAAGGAAGCCCCGGCCTTCAAGGTGGAGCTGCAGGCGATCGCGGGCAGCGGCGAGATCATCGAGCGCGGGCTCGCCGCCTACCGCGCCGGACCTGACCGTGCTGCGCCGACATTGGCGTTGCATCATCTGCTTGAACGCCAGCACTACAAGCTCGGCCATTGGAGGCTTGCTTCCAGCGACATCAACTATCGGCGCTTCTTCGACGTCAATTCGCTGGCGGGGTTACGGGTCGAGGATGCCGGCACCTTTACAGCCACCCATCGGCTGGTGAAGCGGCTGATCGCGGAAGGAAAGCTGCAGGGCCTGCGGCTCGACCACATCGACGGCCTGCGCGACCCCGCGCAGTATTTTCAACGCCTGCGCCGCCTACTTCGCGAGGCGCGACAGGACAATGCCGATCCGTTCTACATCGTGATCGAGAAAATTCTCGATGAGCACGAAAGGCTGCCTCGGTTTGGCGGTGTGCACGGCACCACCGGCTACGAATGGATGAATGCAATCACCCATGTGCTGATCGACAGCAATGGCCTGGCCCCGCTCGATGAGGTCTGGCGGCAGATCAGCAACCAATCGCCGAAGCTTCAGCCGATCCTGAAAGAGGCCAAACGCCGGGTGCTCGAGACCCTGCTCGCCAGCGAATTTACCGTGTTGACGCGCCTCCTGGCGCGGATCGCGGGCGGGCATTATTCCACCCGCGACTATTCCGCCGACAGCCTGCGGCAGGCGCTCGAGCTTTATGTGCTGCATTTTCCGGTCTACCGCACCTATTTGACATCGTCCGGCCCGACCGCCCACGACCGCGCGCTGATCTCGGAGACGATCGAAAAGGCCCGGGCCGACTGGTTCGCCGCCGACGAAGGCATTTTCGATTTCCTCCGCGACACCCTGACCATGGACTTAATCAAGCCCGGCCGGCCTCCGCACAGTGCGCCGCGCGTGCGACGATTTGCGCTGAAGGTGCAACAATTCACCGGGCCGATGATGGCAAAATCACTGGAGGACACGACGTTCTATCGCTACCACCGTTTGCTCGCACTCAACGAGGTCGGCGGCGATCCACAAGCCGATGCGCTTTCAATTGAAGCTTTTCACCTGACGATGTCTGCGCGCGCGCGGGAATGGCCGCACGGCATGACGGCGACCGCGACGCATGACACCAAGCGCGGCGAAGATGCGCGTGCGCGCATCATGGCGTTAGCGGAACTGCCGGGCGAGTGGACCAGCGCCGTAGCTCGCTGGAAAGTGCTCAACGCGCCGCATCTCGTCACTTGCGGCGAAATGCGCGCGCCGTCGGCGACCTTCGAATACATGCTGTATCAGGCGCTGCTCGGCGCGTGGCAACCGGACGACGATTCATTCCCGGAGCGGATGCAGGCCTATGCGTTGAAAGCCGCACGCGAGGGCAAGCAGGAAACCAGCTGGCTCAATCCCCACGAAGCCTATGAGGCGGGGGTAAAGAACTTTATCACGAGGATTCTCGATCGTAACGTGTCGGCGGAATTCCTGAATTCAGTGGAAACGTTGGCGCAACGGCTGTCGCTGTTGGGCGCATTGAATTCGCTGAGCCAGGTCACGCTGAAAGCCACAATGCCGGGCGTGCCGGACTTCTATCAGGGCACGGAGTTTTGGGACTTGTCGCTGGTCGATCCCGACAACCGGCGGCCGGTCGATTTTGCCGCGCGGTCGCACGTGCTGGCGTCGCTGGAGCAGCCTGACTGGCGTGGTCTCGCGCAGAACTGGCGTAACGGCCATTTGAAGCTGGCATGGACGCGGCATCTGCTTAAGCTGCGCAACGAACTGGCAGATGAGTTTACGAGCGGCGAATACCTGCCGCTGGAAGTGACTGGACCGCATCGCGACCACATCATCGCTTTTGCGCGCCGGCGGGGCCGCGATGCTGCAATTGTCGCGGTCGCCAGATCATTTGCAGCCTTCTCGGAAGGCGGACGGGCATGGCCTCGTTCGGAAGCCTTTGATGCAGCGTTGAACGTGAGCGGCTATTCCGTGGAAGGCTTTGCCGATGCCGATGCCTCGGAGGTGCGGCTCTCCGCACTGTTTCAACATGTACCGGCCGCCGTATTGAAAGCGAGATTCAACGGCGCCGTGAAGCAGGCACGAAAGCGCGCACGTCCCTGAATAATCCTGAAACGCAAAGGCCGCCCGGGATCGACGGCCGGACGGCCTGGCGGATGTCGTGCCGACGACGAAGGTCGGTTCCCTTCTCCCGCACAGGCCTACATGGTCCGCAAAATTCGTTACTAACAAGCTGACGAAATTACCGGAGCTGCGATTTTTCACTGCTTGCTGCACAGCACAACGAATCGCCCGATCAACTCTTCTTCGTGAGCAGCAGCTTGCCGCGGTTACGGATCGCGGCCTGGGCCACCTCGGCAAACCTTTGCAACAGCCAGGGCAACACAACTTCAACCCGCACATATTTGTCCTCGACATCGACATACCCCGAAGCCGTCTGCCCGAGCGCACGAACGCGGAAGGTCATGCGATTGTCTTCCCACCGTTCTTCGTCGACGCTTAGCACCGGCACGCTGGATGCCGCGCGCGTGAGCCCCGTCTTGAGACGGCGCATCGCTTCCTCGCGGCCGAGGCTGTGCGGAATGGAAACGACGAGTGGCGCGGGCATCGCAAAATCCTCTTCTGAACCAACTGCATGTAATTTCACAACGTTCGAATGACCAGACGGATGCATTATCGCGGCGCAATAAATGGAACTTTCAGAGTTCCCGTTCGTTTTTTCGCCTGAAGGCAGAGCAACAGGGGCCTAACTGCCGGGCTGAGGAGAGATTAGATGTCACTCGGAACAATCATCCTGATCATACTTATCATCGCCTTGCTCGGCGGCTTCAGCGGCATCGGCGGTGGACCGTTTTACGGGACCGGCTATTACGGCGGCGGCGGATTGGGCCTGGTGATCGTGATCCTGCTGATATTGCTGCTGCTCGGAAAACTCTAGACGACGCAGGAACGACAGACATCGCGAGCCTTGTGCCGCAACCGAAGCTGTCATCACCCGCGAAAGCGGGTGATCCAGTATTCCAGAGGCCGGTGTTAGTTGATCGAGAGGCCGCGGCGTACTGGATATCCGCTTTCGCGGGTATGACGCCGTTGCGTGGCGCGACGACTGTGCCTACCTCATCTGTCGATCCTACTTTCCAGCCAGCTTCTTCATCGCTGCCTTGATCGACGATGCCGCGTCGTCATAACCGTCCCACGCCTTGGTTCTTGCGAGCAACCCCGGCACGGTACGCAACGTGTATTTCTTCGGATCGAGATCGTCGCGCACCTGTGGCCAGGTCAGCGGCATCGAGACGGTGGCGCCATCGCGTGCGCGCGGCGACAATACCGCGACAGCCGTCGACATCCGATCGTTGCGCAGATAATCGAGGAAGATTTTTCCCTTGCGTAGTTTCTTCGACATGTTGAGCAGATAACGCTCGGGATCCTCGTTCGCCATCCACTGGCAAATGCCTTGCGCGAACGCCTTTGCTTCCTTCCACGTCACCATCTCCTTGGCGCCATGGAGCAGCGGCGTAACCACATGCAGGCCCTTGCCGCCCGTGGTCTTGCAGAAACTTTCAAGGCCCACCGCCGTCAACCGCCGCCGCATATCCTTGGCGGCCTGGATCACCTCGGTGAATTCGACCTCGGGCGCCGGGTCGAGATCGAATACCAGCCGGCCCGGCACGTCGGGCGCGTCGGGTGCGCAATTCCAGGGATGTAGCTCGAGCCCGCCGAGTTGTGCTACCGCCGCCAGTCCCTCAACGCGATCGATCTGTAGATAGGGCTTGCGGTCACCGGAAACCTTGGTGAGTTCGAACAGCTTCGAGGCGCCCGGCATCGCATGCCGCTGAAAAAACGTCTCGCCCTTGATGCCATCAGGCGCGCGAACAATGGAGCACGGCCTGCCCTTGAGATAGTCCATCATCCATTCGCCGACGGCTTCGAAATATTTGGCGAGATCGAGCTTGGTCACTGGCTTGCCGTCGCCGGCGTTGGGCCACAGCGGCTTGTCCGGCTTCGAGATGACGACACCCATCACCTCGGCGGATTTGACGGCCGACGATTTGGTGGACCTGATCACGGGTTTCGCGACTTTGGTCATCGACGGTTCCTCCGCTTCCACCTCAGTGGCCGGCTTGTCTTGCCGCAGCCCCTTGAACGCCGCCTGCCTTATGTTGCCGCCCTCGGTCCAACCGGCGAATTCGATCTCGGCGACGAGTTCGGGCTTTAGCCAGTGCACGTCGCGAGTCTTCTTCGGTGCGTCCTTGCCGCCGAATGGGCTTTTTTCGGCAGCATGTGCCTTCAGGGCCGGCATGATGCGGCGGACCGTGTCTTGCCCAAAACCAGTCCCGACCATACCGACAAAAGCCAGATGATCGCCGCGATAGACGCCGGCCATCAGCGAGCGGAATTTGCCGTTGGTGGTTTTCCAGCCACCCAGCACCACTTCTTGCCCGGCGCGGGATTTAGCCTTGGTCCAGTTCTCGGAGCGGCCGGAGCGATAGGGCGCATCGAGCTTCTTCGAGACGATGCCCTCCAGCGACAATTTGTTGGCCGATTGCAGGATGAGATCGCTGTCTCCTTCGAAATGTTCGACATAGCGGATCCACTTGCTCTTGCCTTGGCCTTTGCCCGCCTCCAGCAATTGCTTCAACCGCGCCTTGCGTTCACGCAGCGGCAGCGGGCGAAGATCTTCACCGCCGGCGAACAACAGATCGAACGCAAAAAAGATGAGATTGTTGGTCTTGCCGTCAGACAGCGCTGCCTGCAGATTCGAGAAATGCGGGGCGCCCTCGTCGTCGAGGGCGACGATCTCGCCGTCGATGAGCACGTCGGGAAGCGATTTTGCTTCTTTCGCGATGGCGGCGAATTTTTCGGTCCAGTCCAGACCCTTGCGGGTTTTCAACGCGACATCGCCATCCTCAACCCGCAATTGGACACGGTAGCCGTCGAATTTGATCTCGTGACACCAGCCGTCCGAATTCGGCGGCCGCTCGACCGAGGCGCAGAGCTGCGGCGCGACGAAATCCGGCATCGCCGAAACCTTCCTGGCCTTGGCTGAAGTGCGCATCTTGGTCACAGGTGCGGGCGCGGCCTTCTTGTTCTTCACCCGCGCGTCAGCCGCCTCGCCGCGGTCCGAATGCCAGACCGCGTCGGCTTTGGTCTTGCCGCTTTTAGTCAACATGAACGGCTTTGGCGCTTTGCCCTTGCCCGCGGCGATCTCAGCCATCGACCGGCCAGATGCGACCGATCGATCCTCATCAAGGATGTCGTTGGCTTCGCCGTTTTTGGCGAATTCGTCGCGGTGTTTGATCAGCAGCCAGTTGGTGCGCTTGCCGCCATAGCGGTCGCCCTTCATCCGCACCAACACCCAGCTGCCTTGGAGCTTGTCGCCATGCAGGGTAAATTTAAGGTCGCCCTTTTTGAAGCCGCGGTCGGGATCGCCGGAATCCCAATAGCCGCGATCCCAAAGCTGAACCGTGCCGCCGCCATATTCGCTTTCCGGAATGGTGCCTTCGAAATCTCCGTAATCGAGTGGATGGTCCTCGACCTCGACCGCCAGCCGTTTGTCGTGCGGATCGAGCGAGGGTCCGCGCGTCACCGCCCAGGATTTGAAAACGCCGTCGAACTCCAACCTGAGATCGTAGTGCAGCCTGGTAGCGTCGTGCTTCTGGATCACGAACCGCCGCTGCTTTGACGGCGCTACCTTGACGTCGCCGGACGGCTCATTGGTCTTCTCGAAATCGCGCTTTTTCCGATAGGTGGTGAGGTTTCTCAAGGACACGGTCAATCCTCAATCAGCGCCCGCAGCGGCAGGAATACGGAACGAAAACCCATACTAACCGTTGAAGTTCCCAAACCCAACCGTATCCGGAGAGTGTAATGGCCCCTCGCGCCTATTGGAAAGGCTCGCTCAAGCTTTCGCTCGTGTCATGCCCCGTGATGCTGTACCCGGCGTCGACTTCGGTCGAGAAGACCCGCTTCCACATGATCAACAAGGAGACCGGCAACCGCTTGAGGCAGCAGATGGTCGATGCCGAGACCGGCGATATCGTCGAGAGCGACCAGAAAGGCCGCGGCTATGAGCTCAGGAAAGGCGAATATGTTGAGGTCGAAAAGGAGGAACTGGAAGCCGTCCAGATCGAAAGCAACCACACCATCGATATCGACAGCTTTGTGCCCAGAGACGAGATCGACAAGCGTTACCTCGACCACCCTTATTACATCGCCCCCAACGGTAAAGCCGGCATCGACGCTTTCGCGGTGATCCGAGACGCCATGAAGAACCAGGACCGTGTCGCGCTGGCGCGCATCGTGCTGACCAACCGTGAACATGTCATCGCGATCGAACCGCTAGGCAAGGGCCTGCTCGGCACGACGTTACGATACCCCTATGAACTGCGCGACGAGGACGAGTATTTCGGCGACATCAAGAATCCGAAGATATCGAAAGACATGGTCGAACTGGCCAGTCACATCCTCGACACCAAGGCTGCGCATTTCGATCCCTCGAAGTTCAGGGATGAGTACGAGAACGCCCTGAAGGCGCTGGTGCGGCGCAAGGCCTCGGGCAAGACGATCAAGGTCTCCGAGCGCGAGGAGAAACCCGATAACGTCATCAATCTGATGGATGCGCTGAAGGCGAGCCTGAAGGGCAAGGGAGCGGCGAAACGCCGGACGCATGCCCCGGCGTCACGGCGGACGCCGCAGCGCCGAACTGCCAAGAAGGCACATCGCTCGGCTGCTCGAGCGCGGAAGGCGGGCTAATAACATCTTTATCCGTCATTGCGAGGAGCAAAGCGACGAAGCAATCCAGACTTCCCTTGCGGCCCTCTGGATTGCTTCGCTTCAATGACGAGTGCGCGGTCAGGCTTCCTACTTCTTCGATTTCCGCTTCTTTGTCGCCTTCCGCTTCTTCGCAGCCTTCTTTGGGACCTTCTTGCCCTTGGCCCTCGCCTCGGATAGTCCGATCGCAATCGCCTGCTTGCGGCTGGTGACTTTCTTCTTGGACCTTCCGCTCCTCAATTTGCCAGCCTTGCGCTTCTTCATTACGCGCTCGACGTCGGCGGAAGCTCTCTTCGAATATTTTCGTGCCATGATGACCTCCCGGTTCAGGGAAGTAATGTCAGCGATTTGGGAAAGTTCCCCTAATCCCCTGCCCGCAACCGATACCCGATCCCCGTCTCCGTCAGCACGAACTGCGGGCGCTCGGGATCGGCTTCGATTTTCTGCCGGAGCTGGCGCACATAGACGCGCAGATATTGCGCGTCGGTCAGTTCGTCCCAGAGCTCCTTGAGCAGGAAACGGTGGGTCAGCACCTTGCCGGCGTGCTGCACCAGCACGCGCAACAGTTCATATTCTTTCGGCGAGAGTTTTACCTCGCGCTCGCCGACCTTGACGATCCGGCGGACCAGATCGACCGTGAGATCGCCGGAGCGAAATACCGGCCGCTCGCCCTGCACCTGCAATTGATGTCGCAAGGCTGCGCGCATGCGCGCGAGCAACTCATCCATCCCAAACGGCTTTGTCAGGTAGTCATCGGCGCCGAGATCGAGCGCCTGGACCTTGCCGGCCTCGTCGCCGCGGCTCGACAGTACCACGATCGGAACGCTCTCGTTGCGACCGCGGATCATACGCAGCAATTCGTGACCCTGAATATCGGGTAGACCGAGATCGAGAATGATCAGCGCCGGCCCCTCGGTCAGCTTCTCCAGCGCGAGCTTGCCATTGGAGGCTTCGAGGATGTCATAGCCCTGCGTGCTCAACCCCATCCGCAACAGTTTTCGAATCGGCGGCTCGTCGTCGATGACCAGGACCTTGATCGGAGTGGCGTTCATGCGGCGGTATCCAATGCATTATTCTCCGCCGGAACGGGGAGCCGGATGGTCAATACCGCACCACTGCGATCGACACGGTTGGCAGCAGAGATCGTGCCATGCATCGCCTCGACAAAGCCGCGCGAAATCGCAAGGCCCAGGCCAGTGCCAGGACGGACGTGGTCGCCCTTTTGCGCGCGATAGAACTTATCGAACACGCTTTCCAGCTCGGCCGGGGGAATACCGTTGCCTTCATCCATGACCTGCAATGAGACCTTCCCCTGGTCGCGGGTACCTTTGATCGATATCGTGGTGTCTGCGGGTGCATATTTGGCGGCATTGTCGAGCAGGTTGAACAGCACCTGCTCGAACAACACGGCGTCGAGCTCCAGCATCGGCAGATCGGCCGCAAGCTCCAGCGACACTTTGTGGTGGACCAGGATCTTGCCAGCGCGCCGCAGCGCGCTGCCGACGATTTCACTGACGTCATGCCGCGCGGCGTTCGGCACGATGGCGCCGGATTCAAGTTTGGTCATGTCGAGAAGATTGGCGATGAATCGATTAAGCCTCTCGGACTCGTCGATCACGGTAGCCAGAAGATCGCGCTTCTGCGCGTCCGTCAGGCCCGAGCCGAGATCGCGCATTGTAGAGGCCGCGCCGAGCACCGAGGCCAACGGCGTCTTGAGGTCGTGCGAGATCGACGTCAGCAGGGCGCCGCGCAGCCGATCCGATTCCACCGTCCGCTTGACCCGGTCCATATCCTCGACCAGCAGCACCCGCTCGATCGCAAGCGCCCCCTGATCCACCAAGGCGTCCAGCAGACGTCGCTGGTCCGGCGTCAACAACGGCCCGGTACGGTCGTCGTCGATGCCGATGACGCCGATCGCACCACGCCCGGTTCGCATCGGCAGGAACAACCTCTTGGCGCCGGGGAGCGTATCCGAGCCACGGCCTGCCGGGCGATCATTGCCCCAGGCCCAATTGGCGGCGGCCAAATCAGCCTTGTCGAGCTGGTCTTCCGGCGGATAGCCGGCTTTCACGGTCAACACGCCGTTCTCCGGCAGCAGCAGCACCACACGCACTTTCAGCATCAGCGCGGTCTGATACGCGGTCGCCCACAACACATCGTCCAGCGTCGCGGTGCCCGCCAGCTTGCGGCTGAAAGCGTAGAGCGATTCCGTGGTGCGAACCCGGCTGATCGCGGTGACGGCCTGCGTCCGCACCCGTGCGGCGACATTGGACACCAGCAGCGCGATCAGCATGAAGAAGAAGAACGCCGCAACATTGGTCGGGTCGGTGATCGTAAAAGTGTAAACCGGTGGGAGAAAGAAGAAATTGTAACATAGCGACGCCGCGACGCTCGCGAGCAGCGACGGCCAAAGGCCGAAGCGAACGGCGACGCTGACCACGGCAGTCAGAAACACCAGATCGACATTCTCGATGCCGAACGCCGGTTGGATGACCCGGGCCGCGACCAGACCGATCGCGACGAACAACAGCGCCATCAGATAGGGCCGCGCATCGAACGGCTCCTGCCGCGCCGCAGTCTGCACTGCCGTCTTGGCAATGCCCTGGTCGTCGCCGGCGATGACATTGACGCTGATATTGCCGGCGCGTCGCACCAGATCGTGCACGACCGAACCGCGCATCAATTCGAACCACCATGAGCGCGTCGACTTGCCGATGATGATCTGGGTTACGTTATTGGCATGCGCGAAGTTGATGACGTCGTCGGCGATGCGGCGGCCGACGCCGGGAATGGTGAGCGCCTCGGCGCCGAGGGTTTCCGCTAGCCGCATGGTGTCGGCGAGCCGGTCCCGCTGCTCGTCGGTCAGTTGCAGGCTGCGCCGTGTTTCGATGCTGATCGCGGTCCACGGCGCGTGCAGCCGGTCCGCCAGACGCTTGGTGTATCGCACAAGGCCGGCCGCGCGCGGATCCTCGCTCAGGCAGACCAGAATGCGCTCGCCCGCCGCCCAGGGACCAGCGATGGCATTGGCCTGCATATGGTTCAGCAATTGCTCGTCGACGCGCTCGGCGGTTCGTCGCAGCGCCAGTTCGCGCAACGCGGTCAGATTGCCCGGCGAGAAATAATGCTCCAGCGCCCGCTCGGCCTGTTTGGGGACATAGACCTTGCCCTCCTTCAGCCGCTGGATCAGATCGTCAGGCGTGAGGTCGATCAGTTCGATGGCCTCGGCCCGGTCGAACACCGAATCCGGCACGGTCTCGCGCACCCGCACATGGGTGATCTGCGCGACCACATCGTTGAGGCTCTCGATGTGCTGGACGTTGACGGCGGTGTAGACGTCGATGCCGTGGGAAAGCAGTTCCTCGACATCGAGATAGCGTTTGGGATGGCGGCTGCCCGGCGCATTGGTATGAGCGAGTTCATCGACCAGTGCGATCTGTGGGCGGCGCTCGATCAACGCATCGAGGTCCATCTCCTCCAGCGTCTGATCCTTGTAGGTGAGCCTCTTGCGCGGCAGCACTTCGAGACCCCTGAGCAAGGCCTCGGTCTCTGCCCGGCCATGGGTCTCGACCACGCCGACCACGACGTCGATTCCGGCCTTGAGGCGCGCATGCGCGCTCTGCAGCATTTCGTAAGTCTTGCCGACGCCAGGCGCGGCACCGATGAAAATCTTGAGCCGTCCGGCGCGACTATCCTCGCGCCGGGCGGCTTCCAGCAGGGCTTCCGGTGAGGGCCGTTGTTCGGGATCGCGGCGCGGTTGAACCATACGGCAATATAGTCCTCACGTCGGGTCTGGCCTAGCGGGTCTCACCGCGTAGCGGCACGGTCCAAAGCCAAATTCAGGGCCAATACGTTAACGCGGGGCTCGCCAAGCAGACCTGCCAGGCGCCCTTCGGTGTGCTCCGTGACCAATTGCCGGACGCGATCTTCCGGCATGTTGCGTGCCTTCGCCACCCGCGGCACCTGAAACAGCGCGCCCTCCGGCGAGATGTCAGGGTCGAGGCCGCTGCCCGACGTGGTGACGAGATCGACCGGCACGGGCGTGGAAGAATTCTCGCCCCTGAGCTTCTCGACATCTTGCTTGACCCGATCGTTTAACGCCTTGCTGGTCGGGCCGAGGTTGGAGCCACCGGAATTGGCCGCATTATAGGGTGCCGGCACCGTCTTGGTGGAATCGGCCGGGTCCGGCGCGAGGGTCGCCGAGGGGCGGCCATGGAAATATTTGTCGTCTTTGAACTCCTGCCCGATCAGGCTGGAGCCAATCACCTTGCCGTCCTTCTCGATCAGGCTGCCTTGCGCCTGTTTCGGAAAGATCACGCCGGCGATGGCGGTCATGGCGAGAGGATAGGCAAGGCCCGTGATCAGCGTGAGCACAACCAGGACGATGATGGCGGGACGGATTTCTCTCAACATAGCGTGTCTCCTCAGGCCAGGTGCAAGGCGGCGACGACGAGGTCGATGGCCTTGATGCCGATAAAGGGAATGATGATGCCGCCAACGCCATAGATCATCAGGTTACGGCGCAACAGGGCGCCGGCCCCGATGGCGCGATAGGCGACGCCCTTCAGCGCCAGCGGGATCAACGCGATGATGATCAGCGCGTTGAAGATGATCGCCGACAAGATCGCGCTCTGCGGGCTCGTCAGGTGCATGATGTTGAGCACCTCGAGCTGCGGATAGAACGCCAGGAACATCGCGGGGATGATGGCGAAATATTTTGCGACGTCGTTGGCGATCGAGAACGTCGTCAACGCACCTCGGGTCATCAACAGTTGCTTGCCGATCTCGACCACTTCGATCAGCTTGGTCGGGTTGGAATCGAGATCCACCATGTTGCCCGCCTCGCGTGCAGCCTGGGTACCGGTGTTCATGGCAACGCCGACATCGGCCTGCGCCAGCGCGGGCGCGTCGTTGGTGCCGTCGCCGCACATTGCCACCAGCTTGCCTTTAGCCTGCTCGTCGCGGATCAGCTTCAGCTTGTCCTCGGGTGTAGCCTGCGCCAGAAAATCATCGACGCCGGCTTCGGCCGCGATTGCCGCCGCTGTCATCGGATTGTCGCCAGTGATCATCACGGTGCGGATACCCATGCGCCTGAGCTCCGCGAAGCGCTCGCGGATGCCGCCCTTGACGGTGGCCTTCAGGTGAACCACGCCGAGCAGCCGCCCGTCGCGTGC
>Ga0105245_10003689_pt1 | contig 13669 bp, 11 predicted proteins | sample KBSM54metaG_FD_81523 | JGI IMG/M metagenome (GOLD analysis project Ga0105245, IMG submission 81523) | Miscanthus rhizosphere microbial communities from Kellogg Biological Station, Michigan, USA - KBS M5-4 metaG | ecosystem: Host-associated > Plants > Roots > Rhizosphere > Soil | place... | reverse complement strand
CGGGCCTCCGGATCTGCGCCTGGCTACCGCTTTCGCCGGCGCATCAGCGCGCCGGTCGCGGCGACCAGCGCGACACCACCGACCACGATGCCGATGACCCCGAGCGCCCGGGCGCTGTTGTCCTCGGTCGAGGCGACCGTCGACCCGCTCGATGGCTCGGACGTGGTCGTTGTCTCGGTCGCGGACCCCGCGGTGAGCTGCAGGATCGGCGTGGGATGTTCGGCTTCGGGCCCGCCCGGAGTGACCGGATCGACCCAGCGCACCGTGGTGCCGTCGGAGTAACCCTGGATCGCGCGGAACGCGAGCTGGTCGGGCCCGTCGGGGATGCCGTCGGCGTTGACGGTGAACGCGGCGAACTCGTCCTGCGCGATCGACGTCGTGATGCTGTTGGCGGTCCACGTGATCGAGCTCACGACTTCGTCGATCGACCCGTCGTCGGTCTGGATCGGTTTGGGGAGCCTCTGGGTCTTGATCGCGAAGTGCCATCCCGGCATTGCTTCTACGGAGACCGACGCGATCGCGTCGGGCGGCGGCGGGAAGACGATCTGCACCCGGTTCGTGCGCGCGCCGTTCGACTCGTTCGGGACGACGAACGAGATCGTCGCGGTCCCGCCCTTGGGAACGCTCGCCGGCTCGATGGTCACGTGCGCGGCCGCCGGGGCGGCCCACGCCAGTACCAGCGCACCGACCATCCCGGCGAGGATCACGCGTCGCGGCATGCGGGCTGTCTACCGGATGTTGACGGTCGTCTGCACCGCGGTCTCGTCGATCTGGGTCTTGAACGCGCGCACGACGAGCTGCCATTTCCCGGAGAAGGGGATGGTGAAGTTGGTGTTCCGGAAGTGGCTGGGACCGGCCCGCTCGAGCGGAACTTCGATTGGTGCGATGCCCTTCTCCGGCAGGCTGAGCGATGCGGTCTCGCTCTGGATGTACGAGTTCGCGCCCGACGGCGTGAGCGCGTAGATGTGGATCACGACCGGGCCCGCTTTGGCAGGGTCGATGGTGACGTCGATGAGCATCGTCGTCTCGCCCGCGGCGTTGGTCCCCTTCATCTCCGTCGAGAACGGGAGCGCGAGCGCGGAGCGCGCGGGCTGCGAGTTGACCAGTAGCGACGTCGTGATCAGCACGGCGATGCCGAAGATCAGCTCGCCGGCTACCGACCAGCGCAGGTTGCGAACCTCGGGGTCGGCGGGAACCGTCCGCCCCGGCGGTGCAGCCGGGGTGTCGGTCGCGACCGCCGCACTCAGCGTGGCGGGCCGGCGGCGGCGCACGATGCTGCGGCTCCACGCGGCGAGTGCGAGCAGCCCGATGAAGAACGCGAGCTTCACGAGCAACAGCCGGCCGAACGTCGTGTCGGTGAACGCGTCGCGCGACCACCCGACCTGCCGCCACGCCGCGAACACGCCGGAGAGGACGATGAACGCCACGCTCGTCGCCGCCACCGGCGAGAACCGCTCGGCCGTGCGCCGCGCGTCCGGATCGCGGTCGAGCACGATGAACGCCAGGCACGCCAATCCGCCCAGCCACAGTGCCATCGACAAGACGTGCACCGTGTCGAGCGGCACTGCAAGGTTGGTCCAGATGCCCGTCGCGGCGTGGCCCGCGAGGCCGGGCGTCGCCGCGATCACGACGCCGATCACTGTGATCGGCGCCCACCACCACGACGGCGGCCTCCACGTCCGGCGCACCATCAGCAGGAGCGGGAGCGCAACCAGCAGTGCGATGATCCGGATCTCGGCGTAGTGCCCGTAGCGCGTGTGCAACACCGCGCGGATGTCGTTCCAATGGAACGCGTTGAGCAACGGCAAGGAGCTGGCGTACGGGCCTTGCAACATCACCGACGCGATCGTGGCGACGAACAGCACGCCCCAGCCGATCCACACGAGCGTGTCGGCCCGCGACCGCCGGCGTCCGTGCGGTCGGATCGCGGCGGCGAAGACCACGCCGCCGAGCAGCAGCGCGATCCCCGCATACGAGGCCGCTCGCGCGATCGCGAACAGCACGCCGACCGTCTTGTTGCCCGCCTGCGCGGCTTCGAGCTTGGCGGCGAGCGCGTTCACGTCGGCCGACGAGCGGCCCACCGCGAACGTGAACGCGCCGTGCACGGGGTGCGAGTCGGCCGAGATCACCTGCCACGTGACGACGTAGGCGCCGTTGTCGAGATGCGAGACGTCGGCCTGCACCACGGAATCGGTCTTCGGCGAGTGGCGCGGCGCGCCGAGGTCGACCCGATCGCCCTTCTGGTCGAACAGCTGGACCGATGTGGGCGAGACCTCGACGTTCTCGCTGAAGACGAGATCGAGCTGCGTGGGCGACACGGCGACCGTCTGGCCGGCGGTGGGAGTTGTGCTCTTGAGCACGGCGTGCGCCGATGCGGGCTCGGCAACGAGCACGACGAGTGTGAGACCCGCGAAGAAGGAGCCCACGATGCCGAAGACCCGGCGTCGCGCTCGCGGACTTCTCATCTGTCCGAGCGTACGACTCGGCCGCGCCGACGGTCGATCGCGCGAGTGCGGAACGGGCACGTGGCGCCGATAGCGTGACCTTGTGGACGAGCGCACGGCGGAGGTTCGCGCCCGCGCTCGCGGCGCGCTGCGCGTCGCGACGCGGCTCGCGCTCGTCGCGCTCGCCTTCGTCGTCGTCGACGCGGCTCCCGCGGCCGCCCACACGGCCTCGGGCCCGCGCCCGACCAACTATCGCACCCGCATCGTCTCGATCTCGCCGAGCATTCCGGGCCTCACCGTGCGCGTCGTCGACCTCGGCAACCGGCTCGAGCTGACGAACCGGTCGGCCACCGACGTGATCGTGCTCGGGTACCTCGCCGAGCCCTACCTGCGGGTCGGGCCGGGCGGGGTCTACGAGAACCTCCGCTCACCCGCCACCTACCTCAATCGCACGCGTGCCGGGACCACGCCGGTGCCGGAGATCGCCAAGGGCACCGGCGCGTCGACTCCGCCGCGCTGGCACCGCCTCTCCGGTTCGCATACCGCGCGCTGGCACGACCACCGCGTGCACTGGATGGGCACCTCGCCGCCCGCCGCGGTCCGAGCCGACCCCGGGGCGTTCCACACGGTGAATCCGGCGTGGACCGTCGTGCTGCGGTACGGATCGGCCGATGTCGCAGTGCGCGGCCGGCTCGACTGGGTTCCCGGTCCGAGCGGGCTGCCATGGCTGCCGCTGGTCGCGGGACTGTTCGTCGTCGGCGTGGTCGTCGCGCGGTCGCGGTCGCGCGCCGCGCTGATCGCCGCGGTCGGGGCGCTCGTCGCCGTCGACATCGCGCACACCGTCGGCGCCGAAGCTGCGCGCGCGGGCGGGCTGATGGCGAAGACGCTGCAGTTCCTCGGCGACAACTTCGTATCGGTGATCGTGTGGGTGCTCGCGGCCGCGACGATCTGGGCGATCCGGCGCCGTCGCGCCGAGGCGCTCTACGGCGTGCTGTTGGTCGGTGCGATGGTCGCGCTGGTGAGCGGCTTGACCGATCTCTCGTATCTCTGGAAGTCGCAGCTGCCCAACGTCGGGCCCGCGAACGCGGTGCGCGGGGAGGTGGCGATCGCGCTCGGGCTCGGGCTCGGGCTCGCGGTCGGTGCGGTGACACGACTGTTGCGGCCGTCCGCCGATCGCGCGTCCGTGCCCGCGCGCGATCCGCAATGGGTGGAGCGGCTCGTCGAGGGGCTCGACGACGACGCGGTCGCCCGCGAGAGCACCCGGCTCGACGCGGGCGACGTCGTGCCGATGGCGCTGACCGATCTCGCGCCGAGACTCGCACCGCTCGCCGACGATTTGGGCAGTGAGGCCTTGGTGTTCGTCGTGCTCGCGCAGGACGACGTGGGCGCACATGTGTGGAGCGTCGTCGTCGCCCCGCTGGGCGCACGGGGCGTACGAGTTCAACGCGGGCGGCCGGCGCCCGCGCGTACCGAGCTGCGCGTCACGTTCCCCGCCTTCCTGCAGCTCTTGGGTGGGACGCTGACCGTCGACCGGGCGGTTGCGGCCGGGAGACTGGTCGTCGACGGGGACGCCTCGATCGTGGCGACCCTCGAACCCTTGCTGCACGCGACGTCGGGGCGACCCCTTCCGGCCGCACACGGTCAGTAGCGTGCGCGTCGTGCGAAGGATCTCGATCGCCGGTTGCGCGTTCGTCGCCGCGCTCGCGCTGGCCGCGTGCGGAAGCAGCGGCTCGGGTGTGGGCTCGCCGACGTCGACGAGCAACCCGTTCGAGAACGCGAGCTGGGACAAGGCGACTCCGAACCCGTCGACCTCGGCGAAGATGGTGTGCTCCAAGGAAGCGCGCGAGGACATCGCCGCGACGCTCGGTATCGAGGCGAAGAAGGTCACGAAGCCGAGGTGGGTGCGCAAGGATCACCTCTACTCGTGCGCTTATGTGTACCCCCGCGGCAAGATCGTGCTGTCGGTGAAGGAGCTCTCGAGCGGCACCGAGACGACCAACTACTTCGACAGCATCAAGCACAAGTACGGCGCGACTCAGGACCTGAAGGGCATGGGTCAGGGCGCGTGGGTGCTGAAGAACAGCGACGTGGTCGTCCGCAAGGACTACAAGGTGCTCCTGGTCGACGTGACCGGCATCCCGGAGCGCCTCGTGCCCGCGATGCGCCGCTCCGACGTGGCCGTCAGCATCGGCGCCGTCATCATGAGCTGCTGGATAGGGGCGTAGTCGCCCACGAACCAGAGGTGAGGGCTTCAGCGCGCGGCGATCTCGTAGATCGTCCCGGTCGTCCAGTCGCCTACCAGCAGCCGGCCGGTCGGGGTCAGCAGCAGCGCAACCGGGTTCTTGATGCCGGTCAGCAGCGGGCTTGCCTTGCCCGTGTAGTTGTCGCCGGACTTCGTGAGCGGCACCTGCAGCACCGTGCCCTTCGCCCACTCCGCGACGAGCGCCGCCGTGCCGACCGACTTCCCGAGCCGGCCGGTCACGATCGCGAGACCCGCGGCGGCCGCATGCGGGTCGAGGACCGCAACGGGTTCCCGCACGCCGGAGCACGCCGTGCCGCCCTGGCCGTAGCAGTCGGGGAAGCGCCAGTTGTCGCCCGACCGGACGACCGCGAGCCAGTCGCCCGGTGTGCGCGTCCCGAGATCGTCGCGCTGGTTCATCGTCACCAGCAGGTCGCTCGTGCCCGGGTAGTACGCGAGCGCGATCGGGGCGCGGATGCGGCGGGCGAACACGCGCAGGTCGCTGCCATCGGCGCGGAACGACACGATGGATCCCGACAGCTTCGACGCGGGCGTGCAGTGGTCGCACGGCGCGGAGATGCCGAGGAGGATCCGACCGTCGCTCGTTGCGACGAGCCCGTTGCTCTCACCGACCTTCGCAGGCAGCTTCACGATCGTGCGCCGCGACGCGAACCGCGTGCCGTGGAGGTCGCGGAACACCTCGACCTTGCCAGTGGACGCGACGTACAGCGAGCCGCGGTACCAAAGCAGCCCGAGTGGCGTGTGCAGGCCGGAGACGACCTCTACCGGCTCGGCGCCCCGCTGCGAGACGAAGTAGAGCCCGTCGTCACTGCTTTCGTCGTAGCCCGCGGTCGCGACCCAGAGCCGCCCTCGCGCGTCGAGCGCGAAGGCGGCCGCGTGCTCGAGACCGGTCGCGTACACCGACGCGCGGAGGTCGTCCGGTCCCGAGATGCCGGCGCCGATCGACGACCGCGCGTGCGCGGATCCACCGCAACCGCCGGCGGCGACGAGCGCGACCGCGACGACGGCGGCAGTAGTGATGCCGCGCCGGCGTGCCATGCGCGGATCCAACCAGCCTGCGCTGTGCGTTGTCGATGAGCAGGCTGTGGACGTTCGGCGGCGGGCTATCGGTTCGGTGCGGGCGCGAGCACGGGCGGGGGAGCAGTCGCCGCGACGTCGCGCCGCACGCGCGGCAGCCGCACGGTGACGCTCGTTCCCGCGCCCGGTGCGGTCGCGAGTTCGATCGTGCCGGCGTGCGCGTCGACGATCGCCTTCGCGATCGCGAGGCCGAGTCCACTGCCGCCTGAGTCGCGGCCGCGCGCCGCGTCGGCGCGGTAGAAGCGATCGAACGCGTGCTCGGCGTCGGCGGACGCCATGCCACTCCCGTGGTCCGCGACGGTGACGAGCACGTCGGCATCCGTCGCCCGCACGCGTAGCGCGCAGAAGGCACGGGCATCGGTGTGCCGGCGGACGTTGCCCAGCAGGTTCGTCAACACCTGGCGGAGCCGGTCCTCGTCGCCGAGCACGAGCACGGGCTCGTCGGGCACGTCGACCTCGATCGGCCGGGCCGGCTCCAGTAGCCGCGCGTCGGCGCCGAGCTCGCGCACGATCGCCGCGACGTCGACCGGTTCACGGGCGAGCGGCCGGCCCTGATCGAGCCGCGCCAGCAGCAGCAGGTCGTCGACGAGCGCCGCCATGCGCGCCGCCTCGCCTTCGATCCGCCGCGTCGCGGTGTCGAGCTCGTCGCCGGCTGCACCCATCCGCAGCAGCTGGGCGTAGCCGCGGATGCTGGTCAGCGGCGTGCGCAACTCGTGGCTCGCGTCGGCCACGAACCGGCGCAGCTTCGCCTCCGACGCCGATGTCTCGGCGAACGCATGCTCGATGCGCGTGACCATCTGGTTGAGCGCATTGCCGAGGCGCGCCGCGTCGCCGTGCAGCTCCGCCGGGTCGACCCTTGCGGCGAAGTCGCCGTCGCCGATGCGGGCCGCGACGTCGATCATCGCGTCGATCGGCTTGGCGGCCGCGGCCAACAGGCGCCAGAGGAGAAGGCCGAGCAGCGCGACGGCGATCGCGGTGATCCACAGCACCTGGTGCCGCAGGTCCGCGATCGTCCCGTCGACGCCCGTGAGCGGCGCGGCGATCACGATTGTGGCGCCGTGCCCGAGGTCGCCCGCGATCGCGCGAAATTGCCGGACCCCGTTGGTGCCCGCGGTCGTGAACGGCTGGTCGAGCTCGGCGCGCAAGGTGGCGCGGCTGGGTAGCACCGGCAGGGCGCGGCGTGAGCCGGCGACGACCGGAACCGAATACACGACGCGACCCTGGCGTGTCATGACGAGGCTCGCGCTGTCGGGCGTCAGGATGTGCGGAAGGTGCATCAGCGCGCCCAACTGCGCCGGTGTCAGCACGACGGATGCCTGCTTCGCGCTGTCGACCTGCTGGTGCAGGCCGGCGTCCGTGCGCCGGATGAGCTGAGTGTGCGCGGCGCGCAGCGTGGCGGTCTCGACGATTGCGATCGCCGCGATCGTGAGCACCGCGACGAGCGCGAAGACCTTCCGCCGGTCCGACAGCGCGCGGCGCAGCTTGGGGCGCATGCAGAGACGCGTCAGTCGGTGCGCAGCGAGTAACCGACGCCGCGCACGGTGTGGATGAGCCCGGTTCCGGCGTCGCCGAGCTTGCGCCGCAGATAGAACACGTACGTCTCGACCACGCCCGGGTCGCCGTCGTAGTCGTAGCCCCAGACGTGGCTGAGGATCTGCGACTTGGACACGACCCGTTCGGCGTTCATCAGCAGGTAGCGCAGCAGCCGGAACTCAGTGGGTGACAGCGAGACGAGGTCGCCGTGCAGCCACACGCGGTGTGCGTCTTCGTCGAGCACGAGCGCGGAGTACTCGTGGCGGCGCGGCGACGGCGCCACGCTCGCCGCGGTGCGCTTCAGCACCGCGTTGATGCGGGCGACGAGCTCATCGAGGTCGAACGGCTTGGTGACGTAGTCGTCGCCGCCCCCGGTGAGGCCCAGCACCTTGTCCTCCGACCCGTCGCGGGCGGTCAGGAAGATGATCGGGGTGTCGATCCCGTCGGCGCGCAGCCGGCGGCAGACCTCGAAGCCGTCGAGGCTCGGCATCATCACGTCGAGCAACACGAGGTCGGGCTCGAAGTCTCCGATGCGCTCGATCGCGGACCGTCCGTCGGCGCAGGTGTCGATCACGAAGCCGGCGAACCGGAGCGCGCTCGCGAGCAGATGCCGTATGTACTCGTCGTCGTCGACGACGAGCACCCGTTGTCCCGCGTCGACTGCTCCGGACAAGGACCTCAGTCCAGCACGCGGCTGCTTCGTGCGAGCTTGGAGTCCCGTCACAGATTCCTTTCAGTGATCGGAAGTTGCCTACCCCATTGTGAGGTGCGGCGCACTTGCTGACGAAAGCCGCGAAGCGTGCGATATCGCATGACCGGCGAGCTCGTCGAGGTGTGACCGATGCGGATTTGAGGAAAGCCCTCCTTGACCGCGCGCCGGAACGCTCGTGCGGCGCCCACCTGCATGCGACTCCGATATCACCCCGCACTCGACGGATTACGCGCGGTCGCCGTCCTGGCCGTCATCGCGTATCACGACGAACCGAGCCGCCTGCCCGGCGGTTTCCTCGGCGTCGACGCGTTCTTCGTGCTGTCGGGCTTCCTCATTACTTCGCTGCTGCTCGCCGAGTACCGGCGCACGAGCTCGATCGGCCTCGTGGCGTTCTGGGGACGCCGGATCCGGCGCCTGTTGCCCGCGCTGTTGCTCCTGCTGCTCGCGGTGTCCGCGTACAGCGCGTCCCATCTGCCCGCGATCGAACGGACACAGCTCCGCGGCGACGCGCTGTCGGCGCTCGTCTACCTGACGAACTGGCGCTTCATCGCGTCCGGTGTGTCGTACTTCACAACCGTCTCGGCACCCAACCCGCTCCGGCACCTCTGGTCGCTCGCGATCGAGGAGCAGTTCTACCTGGTGTGGCCGTTCTTCGTGCTGGGATGCCTTCGGCTCGGTCGGGGACGGCTCCGGGTCCTCGCGGTCGCGTCGTTGGCGGGGGCGGCCGTGTCGACGTTCCTCATGGCGGCGCGATTCCAGGCGATCGACGCGTCCCGCAGCTACTACGGGACCGATACCCGTGCGCACGCGCTCCTCGTGGGCGCGCTCTTGGCGATCCTGCTCGCGCATCGTCCGGTGCGTGCAGCGGTTGGGCGGCGGGTTGTCGCCGTGGGCGGGATCGTCGGTGCCGCGTCGATCGTGGCGATGCTGTTCGTGACCTCGGGCTCCTCTCGCTTCTATTACCGGGGCGGCTCGTTGTTGTTCGCGGTCGCGGTCGCCGGTGTCGTTGCGTCGGTCGTGCAGGCCGAGGGGCGGTCGTGGCTCCGCGGCGCGCTCGCGGCCGGCCCGCTCGTGTGGATCGGACGGATCTCGTACGGCCTGTACCTCTGGCACTGGCCCGTCGACGTGTTCGTGAACAGCGCGCGAGCCGGTGTGTCGGGCGTGTCGCTGACGCTGGTGCGCGTCGCCATCACGTTCGCGCTGGCCACCGCGTCGTTCTACGTGGTCGAGATGCCGATCCGCTCGCGCCGGATCGGGTGGCGCCTGTCGGCCGCGCTCGCGCCGACGACCGCCGCCCTCACCGCGGTCGTCATCATGACCACGACCACGGCGTCGGCGGCGGTGCCGAGCTACCTCGGTGGTGGTGCGACGCCGATCGCGGTGCAACCGCTCTCGCAGACGTCGGCACACGTCGCGTCCGTGGCGTCGAAGCCGCCGCTCAAGCACGGAATCGGCGCGCAGACGAACATCGAGATCTACCCGTGCCCGCCGGCCAGCGAGCAGGAGCAGTCGGAGGCGCTCGACGCGGCGCGTGCGAGCGGTCCGCCGCCCGCCGAGCCCGCGGGCGGGCCGCTGCGGGTGCTCGTCATCGGCGACTCGCTGGCGTGCAGCGTCGCGCTCGGTCTCGAACCGGGCGACGCGCCCGCGCTCGACGTCGATCAGATCGCGGTGATCGGTTGCGGCGTCGTCTCCGACGAGCTATGGGACGAGCACGAACCCTTCCCGAAGTCGACGCAGAACTGCCATTCGATCGTGGCGGATCGCGAGCGCGCCGCCCTCGCCGACTTCCGCCCGCAGGTCGTGCTATGGGTGAGCACGTGGGAGCGCTTGAACCTCGTCGTGCACCGGCGCGTGCTCGAGACCGGCACCGCTCCGTGGCGGCGCGAGCTCGACCGGCGCTTCGACGCGGCGCACCGCCTGCTGACCGCCGGCGGAGCCAAGCTCCTCGTCGCGACGATCGCGGCCCCCGCACCCGCGGGCCTGCTCCTCGGCGAACGCGTCACGAGCCCGAAGTTCGACTGGAAGTTCGCCGACCTGGACGCGCGCTTGGCCGCGTTCGTGCGACGACACCCGACGGACACCAGACTCGTCGACGTCGCCAAGAAGCTCTGCCCGGACGGGCCGCAGTGCCCAGCCGACGTCGACGGCATCGAGCCGCGCGGGCTCGACGGGGCGCACTTCGATCCCGAGGGTTCCGTGTGGCTCGCCCGGTGGATGCTTCCGCAGATACTCGCCGCCGCGAACCGCGGCTGAACCTCGAGGCGCCGGGTGTCGGGCATCGCTGATCGGTGGCGCGCGCTCGGCTCACCTCGCGCGCGTCGGCTCCTGCTGCTGGTGCTCTTCCTCGCATTCGTGGTGCGCGTCGGGTGGGTCGCGTACGCGGGCGTGCATCCGCAATTCGCGACCGACCCGTCGGCATATCTCTTGCAGGGTGAGACGCTGGCCCGCGGCGAGGGCTACGTGAACCCGCTCGTCGACATCGCGAATGCCGAGCACCGCGCCCGCCACGAACCGCTCGAGCCCGCGTCGCCCGCCTCGTTCTATCCCCCCGGCTATCCCGCGTTCGTCGGCGCGGTCGTGTGGGTGGTGTGGCACACGCCGATTCCCGACCACGCGGTGATCCGGACGGTCGGCGTGCTGCAGGCGGTGCTCGGCACGATCTCGGTGTTGCTCACCTACCTGATCGCCCGCACCGCGTTCGGCACCCGTGTCGGCCTGCTGGCGGCGGCCCTCGTCGCGTTCTATCCGAACCTCGTGGCGACGACCGCGACGCTGCAGCTCGAGACGGTCTTCGTGTTCCTCACGCTGCTGACCGTGTTCGTGCTGTTGCCGGTGGCGACCGGCGATCACCCGAGCCGCGCGCGCCTCGTCGCGGGCGGCTTGCTGACGGGCGCCGTCGCGCTCGTACGTCCGACGATCGGCCTCGTGATCGTCGCGCTGCTGGTGACGCTGCTCATCGCGCGCGTACCGGCGGCGACGCTGCTCCGGAGCGTCGGGGTCGTCGTGGCGTTGATGATCGTCGCGCTCGTCCCGTGGACCGTGCGAAACGAGGTGCGCCTGCACGCGTTCGTCCCGGTCTCGACCGGCATCGGACCGACGCTGTGCGTCTCGCGCAACTCGGAGGCGACCGGCAAGCTCGACACCGGAATCATGTACCGCAAGTGCCAGCCGCACCGGCACTTCGCGTCGCCCGCCGCGCTCGACGTCGCAACCAGCAACTACGGGATTCGCCGCGCCGTCGATTGGGTGATCCATCATCCGTTCAGCGAGTTGCACATGTGGGGGACACGCACACGGCTGGCGTTCCGCGACGACACCAGCGGGCTCACGGACATCCGCGAGCACATGACGCACTTTTGGACCGACGTCGCGACGTTCGTGTCCAACGCGGCGTCGTTCGTCGTGCTCGCGGGCGCGGCAATCGGCGCAATTGTCGTGCTCCGGCGGCGCTCGCGCGCCGCCCTGTTCGTGCTGCTCACGGCCGTCGCGCTGTCGACGCAGCCGATCATCCTCTACGGCGACCCGCGCTACCGGGTGCCGGCCGAGCCGTTCTTCGCCATGCTGGCGGCGGCCGGCTTCGCGTGGGCCGCAACGCGCATCGCGTCGTTCCGCTACGTGAACACGGATCGCAGGAAGGCGCCGATGCTCGCGAAGACGTCGGCGGCGGCCGGGAAGCCGAAGTTGACGAATCCGTGCGGCTGGCCCGCGCTGCACCGCGCTTCGACCGCCACGCCGTCGCCGCGCATCCGTTCGGCGTAGGCGAGGCCTTCGTCGCGCAACGGATCGCAGCCGCCGACCACCACGATCGCGGGCGGCAGCCCCGCGAGACTGTCGGCCTGCATCGGCAGCGCGAAGGGGTCGTGGTCGATGTCGTTCCCGCCTGCGTACGCGTCGTGGAACATGTGGCGCGTCTGCGCGCCGATCACGATGCCGTCGAACTCGGTGCGCGACGGATACGGCGCGTCGCGCCCGTCGACCACCGGGTAGATCAGCACCTGGCCGGCCAGGGCGACGTCGGACGCGCCCCGGAGCCTGAGCGCAACCGCGGCCGACAAGTTGCCGCCCGCGCTTTCGCCCGCGACCGCGACGCGTTCCGGGTCGGCGCCGAGGCGCACCGCGTTGGCGAACGCCCACTGCGTCACCGCCACGCAGTCGTCGAAGCCCGCCGGGAACGGATGCTCGGGCGCGAGCCGGTACTCGACCGACACAACGGTCGCGCCGGAGCAGTGCGCGAGCTCGCGGGCGACGTTGTCCATCAATCCGATGCTGCCGATGCAGAACCCGCCGCCGTGGAAATACACGACGATTCCGGTCGGCGCGGCGTCGTGCTCGTAGATGCGGACGGGGATGCCGTCGACGATGTCGTCGGTGACCTTGGCGATCTCGCGCGTCGGGGGTCCGCCGATCGGCGACCGCGCCAGCTCCAACAACTCCGGTGACAGGTCGGGGAGCGGCGTCACGAACATCGGGTTCGCCGCGATCCAGTCGACGACCCACGGATCGAGCACGCCTGCGTCGAGAGCCATGCGTCCGATTCTGGCGCGAAATAGCGTGCCCGGGTGCCCGAGTCGAGAACGGACGCGGACCAGCCGCTCATGGTGTGGCTCGCGAACCGGCTGCGGCTGCCCCTGCTGTTGCTGGTGGCGCTGGCCGCGGTGTCGACCGTGGGTTACGAGGTGCTCGAGGGGTACGGATGGGTCGACGCGGTCTACATGACGGTCATCACGCTCGGGACCATCGGGTACGGCGAGGTCCATCCGCTCGGCACCGGCGGCCGGATCTTCACCATCGGCGTGATCGTCGCCGGCTTTGCGACCCTGGTGTACGCAGCCTCGGTGCTGACCAACGTCTTCACGTCGGGAGACGCGGCGGCCCACGTCAAGGAACGGAGCGCTCGAAAGATGCGTGACGCACTCAGTCACCACGTGATCGTCGTCGGATTCGGCCGCGTGGGCCATGCGGTCGTCCGCTCGTTGCACGGGAGCGGACGCCAGTGCGTCGTCGTCGACATGAACCCGGACCACGAGACTGCGATCCGGGCACTCGGTGCGGTGCACGTCTGCGGCGACGCGACGAGCGTGGAAGATCTGCACAAGGCGGGCATCGACCGCGCGGTCGGGCTCGTCGCGGCCGCCGACACCGACGCCGCGAACCTTGTCGTCGTGCTCACCGCGCGGGCAACCGCCCCGAACCTTCGGATCGTCTCGCGGGTGAACGAAGCCGAGTGGCTCCAACGCATCAAGAACGCCGGCGCGGACGTCGCGCAGTCGCCGTACGAGTCCTACGGCCGGCTCCTCGCGGACTCGGCGGTATCCGTCGAGGTCCCGCCGGTCGCGTAGTCGGACTACGCGCTAGACGGCCGCCGCGCGTGCGTTCGCCAACGCCCGATCGAACGCCACTTTGCGTGCAGGGCACGTCAGCTCGAGGGCAGCCTGATACGCCGCCGTGATCATCGGAGTGTCGCGGAACGCGTAGGCGATGCGGGCGCTCTCGTCCAGCATCGAGCCGCAAACGTCGTCACGGCGCGAGAGGAGGTCTTCACGATGCGAGTTCACGGTCTTCCTGTCCACGTCGGCGAGCGCGGCGACGCGACCCAGATAGCGGTCGGTTGCGCTCTGTTCGCCGCGCATGAGAAGCGCCGTG
>Ga0105245_10003687_pt1 | contig 13676 bp, 10 predicted proteins | sample KBSM54metaG_FD_81523 | JGI IMG/M metagenome (GOLD analysis project Ga0105245, IMG submission 81523) | Miscanthus rhizosphere microbial communities from Kellogg Biological Station, Michigan, USA - KBS M5-4 metaG | ecosystem: Host-associated > Plants > Roots > Rhizosphere > Soil | place... | reverse complement strand
GATGAAGCAGAAGGCGCCGGACCGTCTGACGTTGGGTGGCTCGCCGTGCACCTACTACTGGGCGCCGGACAACCGGAAGATCACCAACAAGAAGGTGCGCGAGGCTCTCTCGTGGGCCTACCCCTACAAGAACGCGATCCTCGCTGCGGGTCTGATCCCGAACGTCAACGCGATCCCGGCCACGAACCTGATGCCTCCGGGCGTCCCGGGTCGCACGCCGTACAACGTGACCGGCCGCCAAGGGTTCGACACCGACCCGGCCAAGGCCAAGTCGCTGCTGAAGTCGGCGAACGCCATGGGCTACGAGATCAAGTTCCTGTTCCGGACCGACGACCCGGTCTCGGTGAAGACGAAGGACGCCATCGTCAAGGGCCTCACCGAGGCGGGCTTCAAGGCCACCCCGGTGCCGACCACGACGGCGAACTACACCGCGGCACGCGACAACACGAGCGAGGACATCAACGTCCGCTCGGCCGGTTGGTGCTCGGACTGGCCGTCCGGCTCGACCTGGATGCCGCCGGTGCTCGGGTCGACCAACCCGGACAAGTCCCACTCCTTCGGGTCCAACTACGCGGCGTTCGGCAACAAGGCCGCCGACGCCCAGATGGACGCCATCCAGAAGATGCCGCTGGACAAGCAGGCGGACGCGTGGAACGCACTCGACAAGCAGATCGCGACGAAGTACTTCCCGCTGTTCACCACCTACTACACCGGCATCGCGCAGGCCCACGGGTCGAAGATCATGGGCGACAACGACGACAACACGCTCGGCATGCCGACCTGGAAGGACATCTGGGTCTCCCCGTGATCCGGGGTGACTGAGCACCACCGATAAATGCCTTAGCAGGGGGCGGGGCACGGAAATTCCGTGCCCCGCCGTCTGCCTTCCCCAACGCGTCCTCGGCGCGCATTTCCGCGCCTATTCCGGCCGCTATTTCCGCGCTTTCGAGTGTCGCCCGCCCGGCTCGCTCGACGTCGGCTCGAAGCCGACCAGGCCGAGGAGGTTGTCCTCAGAGTCGGTGACGAAGGCCTGCCACTCGGTGGTGCCGGCCGGTCCGAGGGCGTCGTCCTCGTGGGTGAAGATCGCGTGCGGCTCGGAGACGATCTCGGCGCGCCCACGCAGGGCGTCCACCGCACGCAGTACGTCGGGCACCTCGAGGTAGAGCATCGAGGACGGAGCATTGCCGTCCAGGAGCAGCCGGACCCCGTCGAGGTCGAAGAACAACAGTCCGGGCGGCTCGAAGCGGCCGCTGGGCTCCGCTCCCAGGAGCTCGGCGTAGAACGCCGCCGCGCGGTCGAGGTCGGTGGCTCTCAGGGCCACCTGGACGAGTCTGGACATGGGGCCTCCTCCCTCGCAAGCATGCTGGCACCTCAGCCGGATCGTGACCACCTGTGACCGGGTCGGTCGATGTCGCTTGGGTGCGGGTCGTACTCTGGCGCGGGCTCCGCGGCGGGCCGGGTGGAGGAAGGAGCGTCGGTGACCGGGTTCATCGTGCGTCGTATCTTCAGCTCCCTGCTCGTGATCGTGCTGACGTCGATGTTCGTGTTCGTGCTCTTCTTCAAGGGGCTCGGGGACAGCCCGGCGGTGAACTACTGCGACCAGCTCCACAACGGCCAGTGCTCCCCGCAGACACTGGCGTCCATCAAGCACCAGATGGGCTTCGACAAGTCGGTCGTCGCCAACTACGGCATCTGGGCCAAGGGCCTGTTCGTCGGTCGCGACAGTGTGTACGTCGACGGGAAGAACTACGACTGCCCGGCACCCTGTCTCGGCATCTCGATCATGACCGGCAACACGGTCTGGCACGACCTCGAGCAGAAGTACCCGGCGACGGTCACCGTCGCCGTCGGCGGTGCCGCGATCTACCTGACGTTCGGGGTGATCATGGGCGCCTTCGCCGCCCGATGGCGCGGCACCGTCCTCGACCGGGCACTGGTCGGTGGCTCCCTGGTGATCTCGGCGATCCCCGACTACCTGATCATCCTGATGGCGTGGCTGTTCTTCTCGTTGCGATGGCAGATCTTCCCGAACGTCGGGTACTACCCGATCACCGAGAACCCCCTCAAGACGATCTCCTGGATGATGTTGCCCTGGCTGGTCCTCGGGGCCACCAGCCTGACCGACTACGCCCGGTTCACGCGTGGCCAGGTGGTCGAGACCCTCGGTGAGGACTTCATCCGCACCGCCCGCGCCAAGGGCGTCCGGCCGACCAAGGTGCTGTTCCGGCACGCGCTGCGCGCCGCGATCGTCCCGGTGATCACGATCTTCGGGCTGGACTTCGCCAGCCTCCTCTCCGGCACGATCTTCATCGAGCAGATCTTCGGCATCGACGGCATCGGCCACTGGGGCCTGCAGGCACTCACCACCCCGATCGACCTCAACGTGATCAGCGCGACCGTGCTCGTCGGGGCCGTCCTGGTCGTGGTGGCGAACCTGGTCGTCGACGTCGTCTACGGGTTCCTCGACCCACGCGTCACGGTCGCCTGACCCCGCGCCGTCGCCGGGCGCCCGCCGTACGCCGGGTCGTCGCCGGCCGCGGCGCTCATGAGTCGAACGCCCCGTCTTCGACCACGGACATCAGCCCGTGCCGCACGGCGAGGAGGCTCGCCCTGGCCCGGTTGGAGACGCCGAGCTTGGTGTAGATGTGGTCGACGTGGTTGTCGACGGTGCGCCGCGAGATGGTCAGCCGCTCCGCGATCGCGCGGTTGGACAGACCTCGGGCGAGCAGGCGGAGCACCTCGACCTCGCGGGTCGTCAGCCCGGCCGGCCAGTCCTTCCGGCGCCGTACCGCGTGCCCGGCCGCGATCAGCACGGCATCGGCCGCCTCACCGTCGAAGCGCCCGGCCCTGACCTCGCCCCGCAGCCACGCCGCCGCGGCGTCCGAGGCGACCGCCGATCGATGTGGGCGCACCTCGAGCTTGCCGTGATAGGCGTCGGCGGCCGCCAGCACCCGGCCCGAGACGGTCAACGCATCGCCGCGCAGCCCGCGCGGGTAGCCCGAGCCGTCGAGCCGCTCGTGGTGCTGCACGGCGATCTCGCCCAGGCCCGCGAGCACCGGGCAGGACGCAAGCATCCGCTCGGTGAGGTACGGGTGCAGGCGCACCCGTTCGGACTCGGACGCCGTCAGCGCCCCGGGCTTGTCCCATACGCCGTTGGAGACGCCGAGCCGGCCGAGGTCGTGCAGCAGGGCCGCCCGCCGGAGACGGCGCACCTCCTCGCCCTCGAGACCGAGCGCTGCCCCGGCCGCGGTGGCGAGGTCGGCGACGCCGCGTGAGTGGCCGAGCGTGTAGGGCGACTTGATGTCGATGAAGTCCGCGAAGGCCGTCAGCGCCAGGTCGAGCTCGCCGTCGGTGAGCGCCCGCTCCAGGCCGGGCTCGCCGGCGATCACGGCCTCCCACGTGGTCGCCTCGTCCAGGTCGCGGAAGAGGGTGGCCCCGTCGCGGGCGACGAGCTCGACTAGCTCCGGGTCGAACTGGGTGCCCGACCGCTGACGGGCCACCTCGACGGCGCGCTGCGCGCCCTCGCTGCGGTGGTACACCTCGAGGACGTCGGCCAGGTTGACGATCCGAGAGGCCACGCAGATCTCGTCGCCGCGGGCGCCGTACGGCGAGCCCTTGCCGTCCCACCGCTCGAAGGTCTGCATCACGGTCGTCCGGACGCCGTCCTCGAGCCCGACCGCCTCGGCGAGCCGGTCGGCCGCGAACCAGTGGTTCGCCAGCATCTCCCCCACGTCACGCCGCCCGTGCCCCGCGAAGGCGACGACCGTCTGCGCGCGTTCGCCCAGCGACCGGCCACGGCCGAGGTGCGAGCGCATCATCGCCATCCTCGGTCGCGCGCCGTACAGGTCGTAGTGCCGGAAGCCGTCCTTGAGCGCCAGGTCGTCCCCGAACCACTTGGCCTGCTCGTACGCGTCGACATGGCAGCCGACCCACGCGATCAGCGAGCCGAAGTAGAGGTCGGTCCGCTCCGCCTCGCCCAGTCCGACCCGGTCGCCGAGCCGCAACGCGATCAGGCACTGCCGCATGGCGTGCTCCATCGGCTGTCCCATGCCCAGGTCCGCGCCGAGCGACAGCACGGCGAGCAGCTCGGCCAGTCGTACGCCGGAGGGCCGGTCCGGCCGCAACGACGCGGTCGCCATGCGCCGAGTGTAGGGGTGGGTACGGCGCGCAGGGTGTGTGCGCGACTCGATCGGTAGCATCGACCGTCCCGGGATCGCCCCGGGACGACGTCGATCCGGGAGTCGCTCCCACCGCGCATGCAGGCAGCCCAGGCAAGTGCCCCGATCGTGCTCCGGCGTCTCCTCCGGTTCGGAGTCGTCCTGCTGTTCGTCAGCGTCCCGTTCGCGTCGGCTCTCGTCGCCGTGCGCTACGCGCCTCCGGCGCACGTCGACATCGCGGGCCAGCCGGTCGCCGTCAAGCCGGTGCTGGGCCAGAACACCAGCCGGCTGCAGAACGGCGCGTTGATCCGGCCCGAGCACGCCCACGTCGGCCTCCTCGGCACAGACGTGGGCGTCGACGTCAGCGCCGACTGGAACCGGCTGATTCCCAGCGACCAGCAGACCCGGCAGTACCTGATCGCGCTCTGGGACGACCCGCGGCCGGAGATCCAGCGCATCAGGCAGGCGGCGCGCGCCTACCTCGTCACCTGGAGCCTGGTCGGCTTCCTGTCCGGTGCGGTGGTGTCGGGCGGAGTGGCCGTGCTGGTGCGCGAGCGCAGGCGTCGGCTGGCGGACTACACCGCGGAGGAGCGCGACCTGGTCACCGAGCACAACCGTCGGTTGCGTGCCGGGCTGGTCGCGGCGGGCGTGGCGGGCGCCTTGGTGCTCGACGCGGTCGGGCTGGCGACGTACCTCCACCGCGATCACCACCTCGTGGTCAGCAACCCGCTCTTCGCCGGCACCACCCTCGAGGGCACCGAGGTGAACGGGCTGATGGAGGAGGTGCTGCCGTTCCTGTCCATCCTCCGCCCCCGCGACACGTTCTACGACACCGTGGCGCGCAACCTGGAGGAGGCGCTCGCCGGCCGGGACGATCTCCGCCCGCGTGGCGACGGCATGGTGTTCGTGCTCGCCGAGGACTTCGAGGACGTCAACGGCATGGCCCGCCAGGTCGGGCTGGCGGCGAAGCTCGTGGACGCGAACTTCATCGCGCTCAGCGGTGACCTGACCTTCGCCGGGAAGCCGATCGAGAGCTACATCATCGACACCGTCGACTACTACTCGGAGGACCGGCCGGTCTACTTCGCGCCCGGCCTGCACGACACCGAGGAGATCGTCCACGCCGCCGAGGAGCGGGGCTGGCACGTCGCGGACGGCCGGACGCGGACGATCGGCGGGCTCACGATGCTCGCCGCGGCCGACCCGCGCGTCTCGCTGGTCGGCGACTTCGGGGTCGGTGACGTGCTGCGCGACCCGGACGTCGACCTCGACACCTTCGTCACCGACACCACGGACGAGGCGTGCGCGACCCGGCCCGACTTCGTCCTGCTCCACGATCACTTCCTCGGCCAGGAGGTCGCGGCGTCCGGCTGTCAGCGGGTCGCGGTGCTCGACGGACGCTCGTACGACTTCCTGGGGCCGCGACGCGTCAGGACGGCGGACGGGGATCACGCCTACGAGCTGACCAACGGCAGCGCCGGCGGCCACATCAGCACCGAGCCCGACCCCGGTGACCTCCAGCATCCGGCTCGGTTCGCGATCCTCACCTACTCGCCCACCCACCAGCGCACCGGCTACGCGGTGGTCACCGTGTTCCCCGACGCGTCGGTCACGGTCACGCCGCGGGCCGGCCTGCACACGCCGTACGCCGACATCGACACCGTCGCCGACACCGCCGCCGACACCGCCGCCTCCACCGGCGCCGGACGGGGTCGGTGAGCGTCGGTCAGTAGGACTCGCCCGGGTGGTAGGCGCAGGCGTCCTGGTCGACCTGGGCCGGGGACTGCGCGTGGTGGCGGTGCGGGGCGCGAGGCGCGAGGGCCTTCTGCACGAGTTGATGCATGTAGTCGAAGTCCGGTGCGCCCGGGTTGAACGTCGTCGACGAGCGGAAGAGCACCGACTTCGCGCGGTGGTCCTTGGCCTTGAGCGCGAGCTGGACGAACGCGGGCAGCAGCTCCTTCGGGATGTCGGTCCTGACCACCTTGCTGCCCGCCGAGGCGAGAGCCTGGTAGCGCCGGAGCAGGTTCACCGGGTTCGCCTCGTCGATGATCGCGTTCACCACGCAGCGCTGCCGCGCCATCCGCTGGTAGTCGTCGGCGCCGTACCGTCCTCGCGCGTACCAGAGCGCATGGAAGCCGTCGAGGTGCTGGTCGGGCCCCGGCTCGATGTATCCGGTCGGCGGGATCCCGGCATCGGTCTGACCGTTGATCGCCACGGGGACGTTCACGTTCACGGTGATCCCGCCCATCGCGTCCACGAGCTGGCGGAAGCCGGTGAAGTCGACGAGCACGTAGTAGTCGACCGGTAGCCCGGTGGCGCCTTCGACCGCCTGCTTGATGGCGTCCGCGCCCTCGTCGGCGGACCTGCCGAGGATGTGGGGGTACAGGATCGGGATCTCCCGGTAGACCGCGTTCAGCATCCAGCTGCCCGGGTCGCCGGGCCCGGTGAACCCGTTCGGGAAGGCCGTGTGGAGCGGGCTGTTCTCCGGGAACGGCGCGTCCATCAGGTTGCGGGGCAGGCCGAAGGTCACGGTCCGGCCCGTGCGCGTGTCCAACGACGCCAGGATCATCGTGTCCGTCCGCGTGCCCTCCCGGTACGGCCCGGAGTCGCCCCCGAGCAGCAGCACGTTCACCCGGGTACGGCCATGCCACGGGTCCTCGGCCGTCACGTCGGTCGGCCGCGTGGCCGTCTCGTTGTGCGTGAAGACCTTGTTCACGACGTGGGCCTGGGCGAACGCGTCGCGGACGACCAGCCCGACCGGGGCGACGACGACCAGGCACAACGCGCCCACGGCGGCGCTGCCGCCCATCACGTGCCAGCGCCGCTCCGCCGGCCGCGGCCGCAGCACGACGAACGTGCCCACCACGACCGCGACCCAGAGCACCAGGCAGACCGCGGTCTCGATGGCGGCGCGGGTCAGCCGGGACGGGTCGAAGGCCAGGTCGAGGGCGGACCGAAGGTTGTGCGGTGCCGCCAGGGCGACCCAGACGACGCCGGCGACGCTGGCCAGCAGGACGAGCGCGCCGAGCCGCGGACGCCGGTTGTGCAGGAATCCGCTGCCCGGCACCACCGCCGACAGCACGGTCCAGCCCAGGGCGTGCCCGACCGACGGGCACCGGTGGGGGCCGGCCCGACGACGCCCGGGCTTGACGCCGTACGGCGGCAGCGACATGCGGGGCTCCTCGGGGGCGCGACCGAGACCTGCACCACCGGCTGGTGCAGCAGGGACATTGAACCGGATCGGGCCGGCGATGGGGAGCACGCCACGACCTCCGCGTGGGCCGGATCGAACGGCGCCGGGCGCGCGGGCCTCGTGCCCCGGAGTGGCGGCTCGGCAGAGCCTTCGCCCATGCCGCAGCCACGGTCCCGGAAAGACCGGCGCTGGTCGTGGCGCAGATCCCGACCGGATCCCACGACCGGCGGGCAACCACCCCTCAGCCGTGTCGACGACCGACGTGCTACACCTCGGTCAACGGCGGCTCGAGGAAGGTCACCGTGCGGGCGTCGGCGTCCAGCCGTGCGCGTACGCCGATCGGCCAGGTCTGCACGTGACCGCCGTGGCCCAGGTTGGCGCCGGTGACCACGGGGATCCCGAGGTCGGCGAGCCGGTCGTCGAGCACCGCCTGGATGCCCTCCTCGTCACCGGAGTTGGTGAAGGTGCCGGCGATCACCGCGGCGGCGCGGTCGAAGTACCCCGCGCGGCGGAGGTGGGTCAGCATGATGTCGGTGCGCGGCGGGTCCTCCTGCTCGTCCTCGACCAGGACGATCCCCGACGGCGGCGTCCATGTCGTCGTGGTCCCGACGGAGCCGGTCAGCAACGAGAGGTTGCCGCCGGTGGTGAGGCCCTCGGCGGCGCCACCGACGAGGGTCTTCCCGTCGGGGAAGGCGAGCGGTCCGTAGCGGTCGGGCGAGGCGAGGCAGGACCACAGCGACGAGAACGAGTAGGACTCGCGGAACTCACCCTCGGCCACCATCGGTCCCATCACCGAGGTCCAGCCCAGGCGGCTCGCGAGGGCCTCCAGCAGACCGGTCACGTCGGAGTATCCGACCACCACCTTGGGCGACACCGCATCGAGCCCCGACCAGTCCAGCACCTCGAGCATGCGCTGCGAGCCGTAGCCGCCGCACACGGTCATCACGCCCGCGATCGAGTCGTCCAGGAGGGCCGCGCGCAGGTCGGCCGCGCGTTCGGCGTCGGAGCCGGAGAGGAACGGCTGCTGGATGCCACGGGCCCGGGCCGTGGGCAGCTCCACCGGCTCGAGGCCACAGAACCGCAGCACGTCGATGCCCTCGTCGATGCGCAGCAGGTTCGACGGGCTCGACGGCGTCAGCAGCGCCACCCGGTCGCCGGGTCTCAACCGCGGCGGCCGCGACAACGCCGTACGCAACGGCTGATGGTCGGTCACCTCGTCACCTCGGCGGGGTCGTGGGACACCACGGTGGGGGGTGCGGCGTCCGCGTGCACGCAGGCGACCTGCCGCTCGTGGAGAGCCGGAGCCAGGACCGGTACGTCGGTCAGGCAGAGCTGGGCCCGGTCGTCGGGCAAGGTCGCGCGCAGGGGGCAGCGTGGGTGGAACCGGCAGCCGGGCGGGATCGCGGTCGGATCGGGTGGCTCGCCACCCAGCGCCGCAGTGGCCTCCCGGTCCGACGTCGACGGCACCGCATCCAACAGCGCGCGCGTGTAGGGGTGCTGCGGCCGCAGCAGGACCTCCTCGACGGTGCCCACCTCGACGATCCGGCCGAGGTACATCACCGCGACCCGGTCGGCGATGTTCCACGCCAGTCCCAGGTCGTGGCTGACCACCAGGGCGGCCAGGCCCAGCTCGTCGCGCAGGTTGAGGAAGAGCTTGAGGATCTCGCCGCGCACCGACGCGTCGAGGGACGAGACCGGCTCGTCCGCGACGAGCACCTCCGGGCCGAGCGTCAGGGCACCCGCGATCACGACGCGCTGCTGCTGGCCGCCGGACAGCTGGTGGGGGTAGCGATCGAAGAAGTGCTCCGGCGGTCGCATGCCCACCTGCTCGAGCGCCTCGGCGACCCGACGGGTCAGCCCGGCCCGCTGGCCGTGCAGGCGGAGTCCCTCGGCGACCGCGTCGTGGACGTTCTGCCGCGGGTTGAGCGCACCGTACGGGTCCTGGAGGACCAGCTGGACGTGCCGACGGAACTCGCGCAGCCCCGAGCGAGTACGGCGCAGCGGCTGGCCGGCGTACCGGACCTCACCCGCGTTCGGCTCGATCAGGCCGACCAGGGCCCTCGCCAGCGTCGACTTCCCGCAGCCCGACTCGCCGATCAGGGCGAGCACCTCGCCCCGGCCGAGCGCCAGGTTCACGCCGTCGACGGCACGCGCCGCGGGATGCCCGCGGCGCGCCGGGAAGGTGACCGCGAGGTCGCGGGCCTCGAGGACGGGTCCGGTCGGGTCAGCCATGGCCGACCGCCTCGTCGTAGCCCGTGACGTGGACGCAGGCGGCGGCCCGGTCACCGTGCTGCACGAGGGGGATCACGCCCGACCGGCACCGGTCCTCCACCTCCGGGCAACGAGGCGCGAAGGGGCAGCCGTCGATCTCCTCGCGCAGGTCGGGCGGGTCGCCGGGCAGCCCGCCCGGTGCGAGGCGCGAGGCCGGGTCGCCGAGCGTCGGGAAGGCGCCGGCCAACGCCCGTGCATACGGATGCAGAGGCGAGGCGATCACCTGGCGCGAAGGTCCGGTCTCGACCAACCGGCCTGCGTACATCACCGCGATCCGGTCGCAGGTCGAGGCCAGCACGGACAGGTCGTGGCTGATCATGATCAACGAGATCCCACGCTCCCGCACGAGATCGGTCAGCAGGCCCAGGATCTGCGCTTGCACGATCACGTCGAGCGCGGTCGTCGGCTCGTCGGCGATCAGCAGGTGCGGGTCGCAGGCGAGCGCCATCGCCATCATCACCCGCTGCCGCTGACCTCCGGACAGCTCGTGGGGATAGCTCGCGATCCGGCGCGACGGCACGCCGACGCTGTCGAGCAGGTCGCGGGCCCGGGCACGGGCGGCCTTCTCGCCCACCTTCTCGTGCAGCAGGATCGGCTCGACGATCTGGTCGCCGATGGTGCGCACCGGGTTGAGCGCGCTCATCGCGCCCTGGAACACCACCGACGCCTCGGCCCACCGCACCGAGCGCATCCGTCCCCAGTTGGCGGCGAGCAGGTCCTCGCCGTGGAAGCGGATCTCACCGGTCACGGTCGTCTCCGCCGGCAGGAGGCGGAGCAGGCTCATCGCCACCGTGGTCTTGCCGGAGCCGGACTCGCCGGCCATCCCGAGCGTCTCGCCCGCCGCCAGGGCGAAGTCCACCCCACGCGCGGCGTACACCGGGACCTTGCCGGAGTGGTAGGTCACCGTCAGGTCGCGTACGTCGAGCAGCGGCTCGCCCGCCCGCTGGGCGGTACGGCGCTCCGGGACCTCGGGGACGTGCTGGGTCGTCATCGCGACTGCACCCGCGCGTTGAGGGCGTGCTCGACCGCCCGGCCCACGAGCGTGAAGCCCAGCACGATGATCAGGATGGCGATGCCGGGCGGGATCAGGTACCACCAGGCGCCCGCGGTGACCGCGCCCTGCATGAACGCGTTGTTCAGCAGCGAGCCCCACGAGACCGAGGTGGGATCTCCGAGCCCGAGGAAGGTCAGGGTCGCCTCCGCGAGGATCGCGCTGGCCACGGTGAGCGTGCTGGAGACCAGGATCAGCGGCATCACGTTGGGCAGTACCTGCCGCGTGATCAGCTGGGTGTCGGTCGCCCCGAGGGCACGGGCGCGTTCGATGAACGGGCGCGCCCCGACGGCCAGGGTCTGCGCGCGCACGAGGCGCGCCGTACCGGTCCACGAGGTGACGGCGATCGCGATCGTGATCGAGGCGGCCCCCTGGCCGAGGACGGCCGCCAGGGCGATCGCCAGCGGCAGGCCGGGCAGGGCGATGAACCAGTCGGTGACGTGCATGAGCAGTCGCCCGGTCCGTCCCTGGTAGTGCCCGGCCACGAGACCGATCGTCGCACCCAGCACCATCGTCAGGAGCGTGGCCATCACGCCGATGGCCAGCGAGGTGCGTGACCCCCAGATCACCAGCAGCAGCACCGACCGGCCGGCCGGGTCGGTGCCCAGCGGGTAGCCGTGCTGCGGGGGCGCGAGCAGGGGCCCGGTCGCCTGTGTGACCGACAGGTCGTCGGGATGGATGTAGAGGGGGGCGGTGAGCGCCATCACCACGAACCCCAGCATCACCACGACGCCGAACAGGCCGCTCGGCATCCGCAGCAGCGTCAGCACGAAGCGCCCGACCGGCACCAGGCGCGACGGCGCCTTCTCCTCCACCGGGGTCGGGCCGGCGGGCCGCTCCTGGGTCGCGCTCACTGTCGCCTCACCCTCGGGTCGAGGGCCCGGTAGAGCAGGTCGGCGATCAGGTTGCACACGATCACGGCGGCGCTGAACACGATGAACGTGCCCTCGAGGAGCTGCAGGTCCGGGATGCGGAGCGCGGTGAAGGTCAGGTAGCCGAGTCCGGGCCACGAGTAGACGACCTCGACGGTGATCGCGCCGCCGATCATGCCGCCGATCTGCAGGAAGATGACCGTGACCGACGGCAGCAGGGCATTGGGTACGGCGTGCCGGCGGCGTACCACCTCGTCGCGCAGGCCCTTGGCGCGCGCGGTCAGCAGGTAGGGATTGCCGCGCTCGTCGATGATCGACGACCGCATGATCGTCACGTACTGCGCGAAGATCACCGCGACCAGGGTCAGGCACGGGAGCACCAGGTGCCACGCGACGTCGGTGATGTGGGACAGCGCGAGCCCGCCCGCGGTGCCGTGGGTCTGCATGCCGCCGGCCGGGAAGATCGCCGGGATGCCGGCCACCGTCCCGCTGCCGAAGACGACGAGCAGGATCAGGCCGAGCCAGAACGTCGGCACCGACCAGAGCGCCAGCGACACCGCGCTCGCGCTGCGGTCGAGAGCGCTGCCCGGGTGCCAGCCGGCCCGGATGCCCAGCCACATGCCGAGCCAGATCGAGATCAGGGTCGAGCTGCCCATCAGCAGCAGCGTCGGCCAGAGCCGGTCGGCGATCAGTGTGGAGACCGGCTGGTGGTACTCGTAGGAGTAGCCGAGGTTCCCCGAGAGGGTGTGGCCGACGAACGTCAGGAACCGCTCCCAGAGCGGCTTGTCGAGGCCCAGCTCGCTCCGCAGGTGGTTCATCTGCGCGTCGGACGTGGGCCGCCCTCGGGTGAGGGCGGAGACCGGATCGGACGGCATCAGGCTGAAGATGATGAACCCGACCACCAGCAGCATGATGAAGCTGACGATCGCGGCCCCGACCTTGCGGGCCAGGTAGACCCAGAAGTCCGACCGCTCGGGCCCCTCCTCGGGGCCCGAGACGGTCGGCACCTCCGGCTGGACGACCAGGCTCACCGGCGGCTCACTCGCGCTCGGCGGCGGTGCGCCGCCGGAGCAGGAACACCGCGCCACCGACGACGAGCACCACCAGCACGCCGAGGCCGATCCACTTGAAGGCGTCGGAGCTCTGCTGGCTCGCCTTCTCGCTGGCCGTCGCCGCGCCGGCGACCGGCGCGGCCTTCCACCAGCTCGTGAAACCGTGCTGCAGCGGGTAGAACCCGTTGGCCGCCTTGGTTCCCTGCAGGTAGTCGGTGACCTGGTCGGTGCGCAGCGCGTCGAGCCCGTTCTTGTAGAACAGGATCAGGTCGGCGTTGCCGGCGTACAGGATGCTCTGCATCTTCGCGATGGTCGCCGCTCGCTGCTGCGCGTCGAACTGCGTCTGCTGCTGCGCGAACAGCTTGTCGTACTTCTTGTCGCAGAAGAACGCGTCGGTGTTGCCGTTCGAGCCGTTGTCCTCGGGCAGCGTCCCGCAGGTCTGGATCGAGAGCAGGTACGTCGGGTCGGGACCCGTGCTCCATCCGTCCATCAGGATGTCCCAGTCGCCCTTGGCCAGGTTGTTGTTCAGCTGGTCGAAGCTCATCGCGTTGACGTCCAGCTTGATCCCGATCGCGCTCATCCACTCCTTGAGGTACGGCGCGATGGCCGCGTCCGTCGCGTCGTCGGAGTGGATGCCCAGCCGGAACTCCAACGGCTTGCCGTCCGGCGCCACACGCACGCCGTTCGAGCCCATCTTGTAGCCCGCTTGGTCGAGCATCTGCTTGGCCCGCGTCGGGTCGTAGTTGAGCGCCTCGGAGGCGGACGGCTTCCAGAAGAACTGCGGGTAGCCGGGCGGCAGGTAGCCGGCGCCGACGATCCCGTTGCCGCCGAGGACCTTGGTCACCAGCTCCTGCCGGTTGATGCCCAGCGCGATCGCCTGACGTACCCGGATGTCCTTCAGGATCGGGTTGCCGGTACCGAGTGGCTTGCCGCTGCGGGTCTGCGCACCGGGGTTGATCTCGATCGCCGTCCAGCCGTTGGACTGCGTCTGGAAGGTCTCCACGTTGGACCGGCTCGACATCGCCTTGTACTGCGCCGGCGTGAGACCGCCGATCTGGTCCAGCTCGCCGCTGGTGAGGG
>Ga0105245_10003686_pt1 | contig 13680 bp, 11 predicted proteins | sample KBSM54metaG_FD_81523 | JGI IMG/M metagenome (GOLD analysis project Ga0105245, IMG submission 81523) | Miscanthus rhizosphere microbial communities from Kellogg Biological Station, Michigan, USA - KBS M5-4 metaG | ecosystem: Host-associated > Plants > Roots > Rhizosphere > Soil | place... | reverse complement strand
GTGGGTGCGGGCCGGTTTCCTCGCCGCCGGCGCGGCGCTCGCCGCGAAGAGCCTCCGCGACACGCTCGACTACTACAAGAAGGAGCGCACGAACCGGTAGCTCTCCACTCGCGTGGTAGGCTGCGCGGGGATGGCGCTCGAGCACGTCGCGCAGGGCCAGACCCGGTTCTTCACGCCGGGTGTCGCCCCGGATCCGCGCGGGATCCTGCTGGGCCGGTTCTGCCTGATGACGTTCCCGACGCTCGAAGGCGCGGTGAGCTGGCTCAGGCTGTACTCGTCCGAGGCCTCGCTCGACGAGCTGATGGCGGGACTCGCGATCACCAAGGCGCGCACCGCGCTCGGCAGCCGCGAGATCCTGATCCAGATCCCGGCCGTGTCGTCGTACGCGGCCGATCGCGCGGCGCGACTCGCCCGGCTCGTCGGCGGTGCGATGTACACCGGCACCGCGAAGCACTTCGTCAAGTACCGCGACGATCGCTCGCCGTACGGCTACGACGCGATCGACATCGGCACGATGCCGGCGGCGACCGACTTCATGGTCCACGGCGACGAGTTCACGCAGGGCTACGTCCACGAGGGCGATCTGCCGTTCAACCGCCTGCTGTTCCGGCTGAGCGTGCGCAAGATTCCCGGCGCTGATCGGCTGTCGCCGGAAGATCGCGCGGATCTGTTCCTCGCCGTCGCGCACGGCCTGTCGGACGGGATCATTCGCTATCTGTGGCGCAACCGGGTCGAGGCGCAGGCCGGCCTATTCAATCCACGGACGACGAGCGCGTTCGACGATCACGCGCGCGATCGCGGCTACATGTGGATCCGCGTGCGCAACCTGCCCGAGCGGATCCTCCAGCTATTCCTCGGCACGCCGGGCATCGACGTGTTCAAGCCCGCGGGTGCGAACGCGGCGGTCGCCGTCGGTTACGAGCATCCGATCGATCTCGCGTCGTGCCAGTCGGTGTTCGCCGCCGAGACATTCCACGTGTTCTGGCCGAACGATCGCGTCGATCAGCTGCCGGGGCCGCTCGCGCTCAGCGACATCGGCGATCTCACGCGCGTCGACCTCGAGCTCGACAAGCCGCGGTTCCCCGCCGAGCACGGCGGTGGAGCAGCCGATCCGATCGGCGTCGAGCTCCGGCTCGCAGCAGCGATGGGGCCTCCGCGCCGCGTCGTCGCGACGTTGATCCCGGTGAATCAAGCGACGCGGTTGAAGCGCATCTTGTTCGCGCTGCCGCCGGTGGCGCTGCGCGGCCAGCGCATCGCGTACACGGATCGCGGCGTGCTCGTCGTCGGGACCGAGAACCTCGACGTCATCCCGCTCGGCCAACTCCTGTGCGAGCTCACGCCGGGGCTGCTCGTGCCGCTCGGCATGGACGTCGTGCCGCGGGTGTCGCCCGAGGTGCTCGCGCGCGCCCTCGGTCACGCGACCGGCATCATCACGGTGTTCACGCCGGAGGGCAAACCGTTCCAGATTCCGGAGAGTGCGTTCACGTCGCTCGAGCGGCGCGCCCTCGCGAAGCTCGACGTCGATCGCGCCGGTGTCGACGACCTCGGTGCCGAGCTCGGTGAAGATGCGCGCGTGATCAACGACGCCGTCGGCCGGTTCGCGCTGTGGGGCTTCCCCGATGCGGCCGATCGCAAGCTGCTGCCGCCTTCGGGCGGTGGTGACAACAACAAGTAATGGCGCAGACGCACGCCCGCGTGTTCCTCGAGCGGTTCGTGAAGCCGCTGGTCGCCGGCGGCGAGCTCCACATCGGTGCGCCGATTCCGTACGCGGATGTCGAGCGCTGGGAGACCGAGCTCGATGCCGCGACGGTCGAGCTGGTCGCGGTCGACGAAGCGCGGACGAACGTGCTGTCGACGCTGGTCGTGCGTCCGCCGTCGCTCGTGCTCGAGGGCGATGACCTCGCGCTTGCCGCGGGTCTTCACAACGCGCTGTTCCTCGTCCATCCGCGCGCGGATGTGTGGTCGGTCAGCGATCGCCAGCGCCGCCGGATCATCGACAACGCGCTATCGCTCGTCAGCCAGCCGCTGACCCGCGAGCGCAAGCGCGTGATGGCGCGCCACGCGCTGCTCCACAACCTGTTTCATCTGACCCGCCGCGATACGACGGTGTCGTGGTGGACCGGGCGCGCGCGCTTCCAGGGGCAGGTCCCATCGAAGCGCTTGACCGCGTGGCCCGGCCTGCGCCGCGTCCGCGAGGAGCACACCGACATCGGCTTCGAGGAGCTGCTCGCGGTGACCGACACCCAGGCGATCGTCGCCGCGCTGTTGCGCCGCACGCCGCTGACCCAGCTGCTCGATAGCCAGCCCGGTGCGCCACCGCTGCACTGGGAAGATGCGGTGTTCGTGCTGCGCGATACCGAGCTCGCGCGTGCGGTCGCGTATCACCTCACCGCGCCGGCGTCGCCGAGCGACCAGGTCAAGGAGCCGTCGCGGTTGGCCGCTGCGTTCGAGCAGATGCTCGAGCGCGCGCCCGATGAAGCGGACGTCCGCGCGGTCGCCGCGTTCCTCGTCCACATCTGCGCGCTGTTCGCGCTCGCCGAGATCCACATGCGCGAGCCGAACGCGAAGTCGCCGCTGATCTCGACGGTGCTCGCAGCGGAAGCCGCGGGGCAACGCCCGCGCGGCCTGCAGACCCTGCTCGCGCTGCCGGGTGCGCTGGCGCTCGTCGATCCTCGCCTCGCGAATCCGCCGGGGCTCGGCAGCTTGCCGGCACTCGCCCAGCGCTGGAAGATCCATCGCGCGCAGACCGGCGAGCTGTTGTCCGAGCCCGTGATCGACGCGCTCGCACAGCGGCTGCGCCGACATCTCCGGCCGGCACAGGCGCTCGCGATCTAGTGACCATCTTCGCGAACGACCGCGAGCTGCTCGACCGCTTTCGCCGCGGCGACCGCGCGGCACTCGCGGCGGTGTTCGAGCACTACGTCGATCAAGTGGCGACGCTCGCGCGGCGCGGCTTCACGATCGAGAGCAGCGGCCACGTCTACGTCCGCGGCGCGAACCGCGACGACGAGTACGAGCTCGTTCAGGAGACGTTCGCGAAGGCGTTCGCGACCCAGGCGCGGCTCGCATACGACGGACTCTCGCCGTATCGCCCCTATCTCCTCCGGATCACGAAGAACCTCATGATCGATCGTTATCGCGCGCAGCAGAAAGACGCGCGGACGATCGCCGTCGACATGACCGAGCTCGACGCGTTGCAGCCGGCGGCCGAAGAGCCGGTCGATGTCGACTGGAACCGGCTCGCGGCCGCAACCGCGGAGTACGTCGCGACGCTCGGGCCCGAGGCGCGCGAGCTCGTGCGCAGGCGGTTCGAAGAGGGGGCCTCGCAGGACAAGATCGCCGAGGCGCTCGGGTGGACCCGGCGCAAGGTCCGCACGGTCGAGGCCGACGTCCACAAGGGCCTGCGTAGCTGGTTGAAACAACGGGGCTTGTCCGGAGGTTGAAGATTCTCTGGCCGAACCGGCCCGGTCCTCCGTAGGGGCGGGTGAACAATGCTTGATCGACCCCGGGCATCCACGTTACGGCGAGGCCCGTAACGCCATGAACAGCGACGATCGGCTTACCTCTCGGCTGCTCGGCGGACGCGATCAACTGTCGCGGCCCGAGAAGGATGCGATCCTCGATGGCGTCCTCGCAGAGACTGCGCCGAGCGCTCGCGCGAGATGGGGCTGGCTCGTCTTGCCGGCGCTCGCGCTCGCCGCGTTCCTGCTCGTCCCGTGGCGATCGATCGTGCCGAGCGGTGAGTTCACGGCGCGCGGTGGTAACCAGCCCGCGGCGACGATGCAGGTCGGCTGTGCGAGTGGCTGCACGCCGGGCGCGAAGCTCGTGTTCGACGTCCACGGCACGGCGGGCTACCGCTACTTCGCTGCGTTCGCGAAAGCCGGCGATGGCAAGGCGCTCTGGTACTTCCCCGCGGACGACAGTGCGACCGGCGTGGATCTCTCGGTACAGCCGGCGACGGGCGTGCTCGATCGCTCGGTCGTCATCGGTCCCGAGCACGCTCCAGGAACGTATCGCGTCTACGGCATCTTCTCGAACCTGCCGCTCACGCGGTCTGCGATTCGCGCTGCGTTCGATCCGAAAACCGGCTCGGCGGGCGAGGGGACGCGGGTGGTCGCGACCGAGGTAGTCGTCCGGTGAGTCGCCTGGTGCTCGCGCTCGTGCTCGTGCTCGGTCTGGCGAAGGCCGAGGCCAGTGGGGCGCGCGTCTCGTACGCGATCGTGATCGGCAACAACGCTCCGCCCGACACCGGTACATCGGAGACGCTCCAACCGCTTCGCTACGCCGACGACGACGCGATCCGCTACTACCAGTTGTTCTCGCGCTTCGCACAGACCCACCTGCTCGTCGTCGCCGACGCAGCGACGCAGAAGCGCTATCCCGAGATCGCGACGATCGGGATGATGCCGACGCTCGCGAACCTCCGTCTCGTCGTCGCGGACCTCGCGGTGCAGATGAAGCGCGATCGCGATCGCGGCAACCAGCCGATCTTGTACTTCGCGTTCAGCGGCCACGGCGCGCGCGATGATCACGGTGGCGCGTTCCTCGCGTTGCTCGACGCTCCGCTCACCCAGGACGTGCTGTACGACCTGATCGGCAACCTGCCGACCGAGTTCACGCACCTGATCGTCGATGCGTGCAATGCCGGCGGTGTCGTCGGCGTGCGCGGCGGCTCCGGGTTCTTCGCGACCGAGGGCAACACGCAGACCGCACCGACCACTGCGGCGGAGGTCGAGCCGATCCTCCAGACGACGCCACTCGCTCGCCATCCGAACATCGGCGTGATCCTCGCGACCACGCTCGGCCAGGAATCGCACGAGTGGTCCGCGATCGAAGCGGGCGTGTTCACCCACGAGCTGCTGTCGGGCCTGACCGGCGCCGCCGACGTCAACGGCGACCTCGTCATCGAGTACACCGAGATCCAGGCGTTCGTCGCCTCGGCGAATCGCGACATCAAGGATCCGCGCGCGATCCCGCAGATCATCGCGAAGCCCCCGGCCGCGAACCTGCGCGAGCCGATCGTCGCGTTGCGCTCGCTCGCCGGCACGCACCTGGTCCGCGGCGACGCGGGCAAGCTCGGTCACTTCTTCGTCGAGCTCGAGAACGGCCAGCGCTACCTCGACGCGCATCCCGATCGCGGCGCCACGATCGCGATCGCCGTGCCCGATGCGGTGCCGGCCTATCTCCGCACGAGCGATGCCGAGGTCTCGCTGCCGGTGCGCGGTGCGATCGCGCTCGCAAACCTCGTGCTCGGGCCGCGCGCGGTCGGCAGCCGCGGTGCGATCGACGATTCGTATCAACGCGCACTGTTCGCGTCGGAGTACGGTCGCGCGTACTACCAGGGTTTCGTCGATAGTACCGGTGCACTCGGCGTCACGTTTGCCGACGCCGGTGGCGAAGCTCTGGCCCGTCCGCGCGGGCGCGCGCTGTCCCTGACGCTCGCCGCGGTCGCTGGGGTCTCCGCGATCACCGGGGTGACCGCCGGCGTGCTCGCGTACGACGCGCGCTCCGACTTCAACGCGACGATGCTGCAGAAGCCCGCCGCGGACGCGAAGCGCCGCTACGATCGCGCGCTTCCGATCTCGATCGCCGGCGGCGCTCTCGCCGTCGGTGCGGGCGTCGCCGCGTATCTCCTGTGGCCGCGCGCGCCGGTCCGGATCGCACCGACCAGCGATGGCTACGGGCTCGGAATGGAGTGGGCGTGGTGAAGCACCTGTTGCTCGCGCTGCTCGCGTGCGGCTGCCAGCTCTCTGGCGCCAAGAATCGCTGCGAGACCCAGGCCGATTGTCTCGACGGCTTCACGTGCACCGCCGGCACGTGCGAGCAGACGCTGGCGTGCACGCCGATCGCGTGCGATGGCCACTGCGGCGAGCTCGACGATCACTGTGGCGGCACGCTCTCGTGCGGCGCGTGTCCCGATCACTGCACGAACCACACGCAGGATCCGAGCGAGACCGATATCGATTGCGGCGGTGACTGCGGACCGTGCGCATTCGGCTCGCACTGCGCGCAGACCACCGATTGCGCGAGCGGGACGTGCGACGCCGGGACCTGCCGCGCGGGAACCTGGTCGAGCGTCGCGGCGATGCCGACGGCGCGCGATCGCCTCGCCGCGGTTGCTGGTGCAGACGGTCGGATCTACGCGATCGGCGGCGTGAGCTCGACAGGCGCGAGCAACGCGGTCGAGATCTACGATCCGAACATGGACTCGTGGACTACCGGCGCACCGATGCCGACGCCGCGGTTCGAGCTCGCCGCGGCACTCGGTAGCGACGGCAAGATCTACGTCGTCGGTGGCGACTACGCGAGCATCACCGATCCGGGCCACTCGATCGTCGCGGAGGTCTACACGCCGAGCACGAACTCGTGGCAATCGCTACCGTCGCTGCCGCGCGGTCGCGACAACCTCGCCGTTGCCGCCGACAGCACCGGCAAGATCTATGCGATCGGTGGCTACGACGGCACGACCGCGCAGATCCTCGGCTCGGTCGCGACCTGGAGTCCCGGCGACCCGAGCTGGGCGACCTCGCCCGACTCGCTGACGACCGCGCGCGACCTGCACGGCGCCGCGACGCTGGCCGATGGCAAGCTCTACGCGGTCGGCGGCGAGCACGGCCTCGCGGCCGGCGAGATCGGCGCGTTCGAGGACTACCAGCCCGGCGCCTCCGGCTGGCACACGCTCGCGGCGATGCCGACGCCGCGCAAGGCATTCGCCGTCGCGGCCGTGGGCTCGGCGCTCTACGCGCTCGGCGGCAGTCGCTACAACAGCACGGGCATGCGCTTCACGAGCGTCGTCGAAGTGTTCGCGGCGGGCGCGTGGTCGCAGGTGACCAGCCTCCCGGACGGGCGGTTCGGCCACGCCGCCGTCTCGCTCGGCGGCAAGATCTACGTGCTCGGCGGCATCCTCGAGCAAACGAACGCGCGGACCGCAAACGTCGACGTGCTCGCACCCTGAAAAAAATCGTGGCCGAGATTCTCCGGCGTCCGTAGGAGCGGGCATGAAACGCATCCTGCTCCTCTGCTCGCTCTTTGCCTGTGGCACGAACAACGCGACCGACGGTTCCGAGGTCGACACCTCGAACCGCGACCCGCGCTGCGTCGCTGCCTGTCCCGTGACGATGCCCGAGACCGATGGCGTCGGCCCGGTGTGCGACGCCGCGAGCCGCAGCCAGTGCCTCGACCAGTGCGAAGCGCGGATCGCGGGCCTACCGACGCTGTGTCAGAGCTGCCTGCTCGAGAGCTCCTGCTTCGACCCGGGCGGTTGCTTCGGTATCGAGGAGGGCGGCAGCTGCGATCAGTCGACGTGCACGCTCACGAGCCAGTTCGGAAGCTGCTCGTATCCGACCGACGATCAGGCGGGTCGGTTGGCCTGCCTGAAGGTGGTCGATCCTCGGCGAGAGGTCGCGTGCACGCCGAGCTTTCAGCCGACGACGAAATGCGCCAGCGTCTGCCCGCAGTAGGGCTTAGTGGTGGCGGTCTTCCATCGCTTCGTGAACCGCGTGCTCGGCATTGTGGATATGCCCGTTCGCGCGGCCACGCAGACCCTTCGCCCAGCCGTTGTCTTCCTTCTCGTCGATGTCAGCCGCAGCCTTGTGGAGCAGCTGCTCGGCCTGACGGAGGCGATCGCGGTGGTGCAGCTTCGTATCGACCGGCGGGTGATCCTCGAGCGGCTTGCCGTCGTCGATCGACGCCTGCTTGATCTCGTTGATCGCCGCATCGATCTCGCGGATCGCGTTGTTCTCGTCCCACTTCACTTCCGCCTTCGCCGGCTTGGCGAGCAGGAAGCGCGCGTGGCGGAGATCCGTCAGCGCGTGGAGGTACGCGGGGTGCGCCTGCGCGGGCGGTGCCTCGACCACCGGCGGCGGCGGCGGGGCCGCGTCCGCAGCGCGATCCGACATCGCGATGTGCACCGCGTTCTCGGCGTTGCGGATGTGGCCGTTCGCGCGGCCGCGGAGGCCCTTCGCCCAGCCGTTGTCCTCGCGCTGATCGATGTCAGCGGCTGCCTTGTGGAGCAGCTCTTCCGACATCCGGAGGCGATCGCGATAGCCGACGTGCGCGTCGACCGGCGGGTGATCGGTCAGCGGCTTGCCGTCATCGATCGCCGCTTGCTTGATCTCGTTGATCGCCGCATCGATCTCGCGGATCGCCATGTTCTCGTCCCACTTCACGTCGGGGTTCGCGGGGCGCTCGAGCAGCGCGCGCGCGTGGCGCAGATCGGTGAGCGCATGGAGATACGCGGGGTGTGCCTGCGGGGCGGGCGCGGCAACAACCGGTGCCGGGCCCGGAGGCGGCGGCGCGGGTTCGGCGACGACGGTCGCGTGTCCTGCACAGGCGGAAGCAACGAGCAGCGAAGCGAGCAGCAATTTCATCGAACAGTCTCCGATTGGTTAGATCAGGGCTCCGATGCACGATGTGCGCCTCGCGATCGGCTTATTTCGCGCGCCAAAGCGGCCTCCGCCGTGTCTTAGAGCCTCGGTCGGGCACATTGCCCGCCCCAAACTCGGGTAATGTGGCCGCTCCAAGAGAAGAGAAATGGTCGCGCCGCCCACCACGCCACGAAATTTCGCGGTCGATGTCGCCCGAGTCAGCGCTGCGTTCCAGGACCTCGCTCGCCAGATGGGCCAGCAGTTCCTCGACAAGCAAGAGATCATTCGTCTGATGACGATCTCCGCGATCGCCGGCGAGCACATGGTGATCGTCGGTCCGCCGGGTACCGCGAAGTCGGCGATGATCGACATGTTCGCGAAGCTGATCGACGCGAAGTACTTCGAGTACCTGCTGACGCGCTTCACCGAGCCGAACGAGCTGTTCGGCCCCGTCGATATTTCGGCGTTCCGCGAGGGCCGCTACACGCGTCGCGTCGACAACATGTTGCCGACGGCGGAGATCGTGTTCCTCGACGAGATCTTCAAGTCAAACTCCGCGATCTTGAACTCGCTCCTGCACGTCATCAACGAGCGCAAGTTCCAGAACGGTCCGGACGTCATCAACGTCCCGTTGATCTCTTTGTACGCGGCCTCGAACGAAGTGCCGAACGACGACAACCTGTCGGCGATGTTCGATCGCTTCCTCGTGCGCGTGCTGTCGGACAACCTCGACAGCTATCACTTCCACGAGCTGATGAAGAAGGGCGTGTCCCTCGAGCTCCGCAAGATGACGGGGCGCGGCGTCGACACCGCGGGGCGATCGACCGGCGAGCTCCGGCCGATCACGAGCGCGCGCGAGCTCCGCTCGATCCAGCAGAACTTCGACAAGTTCATGGTGTTCCCCGAGGAGTTCCTGACCAAGTACAAGGGACTCGTCTTTCAGATCCGCTCCGAAGGCATTTCCGTATCTGACCGCCGCGCGGTGAAATTGCTAAAGCTGTTCGCCGCGTCCGCGGTGTTCGACGGCCGCACCCGCGTTCACGATGGCGATTTCTTTGTCCTTCGCCACATCTGGAACAACCTCGATCAGGTCGAGCTGCTCGAAGAGATCATCAACCCGGTGGTCGACGCCTACTACCGCGAGCATCCGGACGAGCGCCGGTTCATCGGCCCGTCGGCATCGCTCGACGACCTGCTGACCGAGCTCGGCCTGATCCGCGAGCTGCTCACGTCGGGGACCGAGCTGTCGGACATCCAGCTGTTCAGCCAGCTCAAGAACCTCAACGAGATCAAGGTCGCGCTCGCCGCGCTCCCGGGTGAGGCCGCGACGCGAATGATCCGCGAAGTCGACCAGTTGCTCGAAACTGTATTCGCTTCGTCGAAGTTCGGCCTTTAGAAACCCTATTGACTGGTGGTCAATAGTCGCTACGCTCGCAGCATGATCAAGCTGCGTTGGGCTCAGCGCGTCCAGGCTCGCATCGGTCCGATCATCGGGTTCTTGCCGGAACAGGTGCAGCGCCGACTCGCGGGCCCGCCGATCACGATCGACGGCGCGACGCTCGCGCCCGACATGCAGATCCTCCTGAAGGCGCTCGAGCGCCGCGGTGGCATTCTCGACGAATCGCCGGGCCGGCTGCGGAGGCGCCAGGCGATCGGCGCGATCGTCGCGAACGGCGCACCCGTGCACATCGCCGGGTTTCGCGACCTCGAGGTCGATGGCCTGCGCGCGCGCCACTACGCGAATGCGAAGGACGCACCGCTCGTCGTGTTCCTCCACGGTGGCGGGTTCGTGTTCGGCGATCTCGAGACCCACGATCGGCTGTGCCGGATGCTGTGCAAGCACGCCGGCGTCCACGTGCTCGCGATCGAGTATCGCCTCGCGCCCGAGTTCCCGTTCCCCGCGGGCGTCGAGGATGCGGACCGCGCGTGGAAGTGGGCGCGCAAGCACGCGCACGAGCTCGGCGCGGATCCGACGCGCATCGCGATCGCGGGAGACAGCGCTGGCGGCAACCTCTCGACGGTGACCGCGCAGACCTACGCGGGCACCCCAGACGCGCCGATCGGTCAACTGTTGATCTATCCGGCCGTGGACTACGAAGGCGCGTATTCGTCGAAGGAGTTGTTCGCCGAGGGCTTCTTCCTGACCCGCGCAGCGAGCGCGTGGTTCCGCGAGCAGTACGTCGAGACCGCGGGCGATCACGATGCGAACGATGTCCGGCATCGGCCGATGGCGGCGAAGTCGTTCGCGAAGCAACCGCCGGCGATCGTCGTGACCGCCGGGTTCGATCCGCTGCGCGATGAAGGCGAGGCCTACGCGGCGGCGCTCGCGAAGCACGGAACGCCGGTCGTCGTCCGCCGGTTTCCCGGCCTCATCCACGGGTTCGCGAACATGACCGGCGTCAGTCGCAGCGCGAACGAGGCGGTGCTCGAGATCGCCGGCATGTTGCGCATGCTCGTCGCGAAGCGCGCGTCTACGTCCGCGCCCGCGTTGCAGCTGCTCGGGTAGCGGGAAGATCGCGGCCTCGGGCTGCGTCTTCGCGCCATGGAGCAAGAGAGTCTCGACCGCGCTCGGCCCCGACATCGCGACGAAGCAGCGCCCGAATCGGCGCGTGGCGAGCCCGTGCAACGGCGCGTCGCTGCGACCGGGAACGCGCCGGCCTCGACGGGGCCGGTGCAGCTGCGCTCGAGCGGCTACGAGGTCCAGCTGTTCGCCGATGCGATCGGAGCCGGCGTTCATCCCGCCGAGCAAGTCCAGCGCGCCGCGGCGCACGGCCTATCGGGCGGCTCGTCGACGCTGCCGCACCTCTCGGCGATCCAGCAGTCGTTCGGCCGCCACGACGTGTCCGCGATCCAGGCGCACGTCGGTGGGCGCGCCGCGGAAGGCGCGGCCGCGATGGGCGCGCAGGGCTACGCGGCGGGCAATGCGGTCGCGTTCGCCGGCTCGCCGGATCTGCATCTCGCGGCGCACGAAGCGGCGCACGTCGTCCAGCAGCGCGCCGGCGTGCAGCTGAAGGGCGGCGTCGGCGAGGTCGGCGATGCGTACGAGCGTCACGCCGATGCCGTCGCGGACCTCGTCGTCCAGGGCAAGAGCGCCGAGTCGCTGCTCGATCAGATGGCTCCCGGCGGCGGCGGTGGTGGTGGCGTGCAACGGTTCGTCGTCCAGCGGCGTGAAGTCGTCGAGCACGATGCGCCACATATTCGCGATCGGCTCAGCGGCTTGCTCGATCAGGCCAACGGGGACGAGACCAATCACATCCTCGCGGCACTCAGGGCTGTCGCGAACGGCAGTGCCAGCACGCTGATGTTCTGGATCGGCGAGGATCACTATCAGCTCGATATCGCGCACGACACGGCCGTCCACATCGTGACGGACTACCAGCGCCGTCATCGGGAGGCCGCGGCGCACCCGCACGCGCACGAACGGACGATACCGAGTGGCTTCACCACCGTGCTCGGTCGTGTGATCGGCATCTGCGCGGGCGACGTGGGCGACTTCGGTTCGGCGACCGTCGAGCTCGAGCTTCCAGGCGAGCCACCGGAGAGCGTGATCATCGGATTTGCCGTGACCACGGCGCACCAGGAGGACGGCATCCACGTCTCGGCGCAGATCGAAGGCGGCGCGGCCATCGGCCTCGCGGACATCGCCGAGCTCCGAGCCATGGCAACGCTCCACGCGGAGGCGGTGGGAACCACCGGAGTGCGCGCCGCGGAGAACCTCATGATCGGTCTTCGCGCGGCCGTACACGAGCTGGCACCGTCGTTGTCGGGCTGGTTGTTCGATGGCAGCCGGCTGCCTCGTGATGCCCGGACGATGAGAGAAGGCGAGTCCGCCGATGTCTCGGTCGGCGCGTCGTTCGGCCTTCGCATGGGCGAAGAGCACTCGGCTCAGCTCGAGATCTCCGCCGGGGTGAGCGAGCACGAGCAGGTTCGCGGTGCGGCGGGCGGCGCGGTCGCGACGACGGCGACGGTCTGGGACTTCGCGGGCAGCATCACGCTCCCGTTCGGCGGCGAGAACGGCGTCAAGGGCGAGATGGAAGCGCACATCCCGAGCGAGCCCGGCGAACCGACCGAGCTTTCGGTCAAGCTCGAAGGCGAGATCGAGATGAGCGAGCAGGGCTCCATCATGGTCCACGCGCTCTCGCTGCTGCAGCAGATGATCGAACACTTCGGCGAAGCCGGCGCGAACCCGAACCGCGAGGGCGGAACGGCAGAGGCGCAGCGCTTGCTCGGCTGGGTGCGCCGTTTTTCAGATGCGCCCGCACAGGCATTGTTCGCGGAGCATCTGCACGACGGTCCCGTCGGGTTCGAACTAGAGATCGGCATGACGAATCACGGTGCCGGCGAGATCGCGGTCCGTCGGACCTCGCAGTTGTCGGCCCCCGATCTGCCGCGCCCACCGGGCGTCACGCTCCATGCCACCGTCAGCACGGGGCACGTCGTGTATCACCAGGAGCTCGAGCCACACTCGATGACGCCGCCGCCGGCCGGGATGTCCACGCCCGATGCGCCGGTGTGCGAATAGCCCCGGGAAGATCGAGGTACCGCCATGCGTCCTCGCGATGTGCCGCAACCACGCAAGCTCGCCATCTCCGCTTCCGGTCGGTTCGTCGCCATGCGTCGCGCTCGCGCGGTCGAGGTCGTCGACGTCCAAGGTACGGCGCCTCGCCGGACCTTTCCGCTGGGTCCGGCAGGCGCGTTCGCGATCGCGGGCACCGCGCTCGGCACGCTCGAGTCCGGCGTCCTCCGCGCGGTGCCGCTCGAGGGCAGGGGCGCCGAAGCTACGATCGCGTGCGCAGGCGACGAGCTTGCGGGATTTCGCGGCCGCGCGGCGACGGCCTTCACGGTCGGGCCACGCGCGATGACGATCGCGTTCGACGCCGCCGCGAGCAAGCTCGCCGTGGTCGCCGAAGCGCACGGTGCGGTGCGGTGGATCCCGCTCCAGGGTCGTGCCGTGCTCGCCGTCGAGCCCGACCAGCTGACGATGTCGAGCGGCGGCAAGGCGAAGCGGGTCGCCGGAGCGTTCGACGGCGCGATCGACACCGCCGCGTTGCTCTTCGCCGGTCGTGCGCTCGCGCTCGTCACGCGCGACACCGCAACCGTCGTGGAGGTCGCGACCGGCGCACTCGTTCACCGCGTGCGCTTCGACGGAGCCGCGTGGCATGCGATCGCGGCAGAGCGCGGGCTGTTGCTCGTCGGCACCGGTGACGACACCGTCACGACGATCGACCTCCGCCTCGGCCGGATCCTCGGGCAGGGCCGCGCGCCGCACCCGATCGAAGAGCTCGCGATCGATGACGATGGCCGCGGGATCGCG
>Ga0105245_10003685_pt1 | contig 13682 bp, 14 predicted proteins | sample KBSM54metaG_FD_81523 | JGI IMG/M metagenome (GOLD analysis project Ga0105245, IMG submission 81523) | Miscanthus rhizosphere microbial communities from Kellogg Biological Station, Michigan, USA - KBS M5-4 metaG | ecosystem: Host-associated > Plants > Roots > Rhizosphere > Soil | place... | reverse complement strand
CGCGTTGCCGTCGAGGGGGATGTCCAACTCCTCGATCGCCTGCGCCAAGTCCTCCAGCACATCCCAATCGTACACCTGTTCGATCAATGACGCAAGTCAAGCGGGACCGAAAAGCTGATAATGCCCTGGTCGAGATAGTGGGAATGCTCGCTGATGGCAGCGAGCCACTTCGCGCGCAGTTCCGTGTTGACGAGGCGGAGCGCGACGGGCTTCAGCGTGGCGAGCCTCTGTTGTTGCGCTCGAGAGGGGCATCGGTTTTTCCGGCCTGGCGGCCCGCTCCACCCGAGCCAATCGGCGCCGGGTCGTAGGCGGGCGTGGCGCTCGTCGGTCCACCCCCCGCACGCCTGCGAGTGGTGCGCGGCGGCCCGGCGGGCGTGTTGGGTGACCCCGGCGGGCAGGCGTTCCAGGTCAATCCCGACTGCCACGCCTTGCACGAGCTCCGCCAGCACGCTCCCGTGCGGACGACAGTGGTCGCGGCCAAGGGGCGGTACAGCGGTTGCCAGGTCTGCGTGAACAGGGTGTGCCTGGCCTGCGTCCGTGGTCGGCGCGAGCAGTGCGCCGCGCCCGGCCACCCCCGAAGCGGTCCGCGACAGAAACCGAAAACCTAGGGCGTCCGTCCCAGGTAGGCGGCCACGCGGTCGGCGGCGGGGGCGGTATCGGGCACCTCGACGATGTCGCCGAACGGCATCCCCTCGCCCCGGTATTGGGCCGGCAACGTCGATTCCGCCCGGGTCAGCACCTCGGCCGCCTCCTGCTCCGACCATGGCATCGGCTGGCCGGTGGCGGTGGCGAGGTCCCACCCGTGGGTGAGGTATTCCATCACCGTCATGTTGAACGCCATGGACGCCGGCGACTCGCCACCCCCGATGCTCACCTGGCGGTCGAACCCGTGCTCTTCCCACCCGTCCACGATGCGGGCCGCGGTGGCCCGGAACTCGCCTGCGGGGTCGTCGCCCCGGTGGTGGTCGGACGGGTCGCCCTCCAACTTCTCCCCGTTGGCGCCGGCCGCGAACGACCGCGCCCACCCCAGGATGTGGTCGACCAGCGCGCTCACGTCGTAGTCCGGACAGGGAGTGGCCAGATCCCACTGATCGTCACCGACCCCCTCGATGACATCGCCCGTCCCGGCCAGGATCCCGCGCAGCAGCTCGATCTCGTCCATTACGTGAGTGTCCCCAGCCGGCGAGGACGGCGAAACGGCCCGACGCGGGGTCGTCAGTCCCCGGAGATGGGGTCGATGCCCCGCACCGGTGGTGGCACCATCGCGCTCGGGTCGTCGGGGACCGCCTGGAACGGCGGTGTGGGCCGTGGCGGCGTGGTGGTGGTGGGCGCCGGTGCCGGGGGGATCGTCGTCGCCAACGCGGTCACCGCGGTCGATTGCGAATTGGACACCGACGCCTGCCGAGGAGCGACGATCGACGTGTGGGGCGCGGGTCGGGGTTGGGAGCGCTCCCCGGGCTTGACCCCGGCGGAGACGAGCCCGGCGGCCAGGACGACGGCGATGCTGGCGGCGGATCCCCAGCGGGCGATCGCCGACCCTTCCAGGGATTGGGCCAGGGTGGTCATGCCGGCGGCGGTTGGGCGGTCAGCAGCGCCGAGATCCCGACGACGGCCACCGTGCCGGCGACCTCGATCGCCAGCCAGGTGGCCAGGGGCGTGCGGGCAGCGGTGGCCACCCCGCCCGAGCGAGCCCGTTCGCCGGAGTGAGCAGAGGCAACCCTCGCCGTGCGCTCCCGCACGACCGCCCGGCTCCGGCTGGCGACGACGAGCACCGCGGCGACGATGGCGGACTTGAGGGCCAGGGTGCGCCCGTAGGGGGTCGTCACCAGGTTGGTCGGCGAGCCGACGAGCTCGAGGGCCATGGCCAGGCCCGAGCTGACCAGGGTGACGACGGCGCCGCCGGCCACGGCGGAGAACCGCGGCAGCAGGTCGTCGAGCGGCAGGTGGTCGTGCGAATGGCCCCGTTTCCGGGGCGCCACCACCGCCACCAGCAGAAACAGCCCCCCCAGCCACACGCTCACCGAAACCAGGTGGACGAGGCGGGCCGACATCCCCAAAGGGCCGGCGGCGGTGCTGTGGCCCACCGCGCCCAGAGTTTGCAGGACGCCGAGCCCGACGGCGGCGCCGGCCAGCCGCCAGGTCCACGATGCGGCCATCCGGGGTCCCCCGGCCATCAGTCCCCAGATCAGGGCGCCGGACACTCCGAGGAGGAGGAAGCGGGTGGCGGCGACCCGGCCGAACCGGAAATGGAGCAGGTCGCCGACTCCTGCCGGACCGACGACGTCGGTGACGGCCACGCCCTTCGCCACCGCCAGTTGGAGCACGGCGAGGAGCGCGCCGGCGGCGGCCGCGCCGAGGAGCGCGATCCAGACGAACGTGCGGGCTCTCCGGTCAGAGGTGCCTGCCGGCCACACCACGACCAGGAAGACGACGGCGCCCACCACCGCCGCCACCCCGAGGTCGAGGACCATGCGGGCCACGACCTGGGCCGCGCCGAGCCGGTTGTCGAGGTGCGACTCGGCGATGGGACCGGTGGGTGCGCCGCCGGCCCCGTGTTGACCGGCGTCACCGAAGTCGAACTGGTAGTTCCCGAAGACCACCGAGGCGTCCTCGCCGACGGCCCGCCAACCGACCGAGTACGTCCCCCGACCCACGGCCGGCACCGGCGCCGACAGGGCCCACCGGTCGCCGCCGGGATGGGTCGGCGGGGGCAACCCGAAGGCCCCCCCGTCGTCGATCAGCCAGATGGCGCTCCCCTCCAGCTCCACCGGCTCGGCGAACCGCAGCAGGATGTGGTCGAGGGTCTCGACCACCTGGCCCGGACGGGGCTCGCTGGTCACGGTGGTGGAGTGGGCCGAGGCGGTGCCGGCCCCCGCCAGCAGCGCCGCCGCCCCCAGCACGGTGGCCGCGCCGAGGCGGAGCCACGTGCCGGCGGCACGCCTGCCCGAGCGTGGGGTATCGGGCAGGCGTGCCGCTCGGAGCTGCGGCAACCTCAGCAGGGGGGACCGATCGGGTTGCGCTGCTTGCACGTGAGACGGGCCGACCATGCGGGCGGGAGCTTCTGGACCCAGCCGTTGTAGACGAGGGGGACGGCGAGCACGCCCTGGCCGCCCATGCCTGCGTACTTCACGACACCGTCGTCGGCTCGGGTGGTGGGGGCGGGGTCGAGCACCATCTTGCCGACGATGGCGGCGTCGGAGGCGTTGCCGTCGCCGTTGGGGTCGCCGTCGATCACCATGAGGGTGTTCGAGAACTTGTTCGACAGGTAGCCGTAGTAGCCGCCACCGGCCTTGGCCCCGAAGTTGATGCCGTGGCAGCCGGGGTCGCAGGGCAGGGTCTTGATGACCGTGTCGGTGCCCACGTCGACCACCGCCACCGTGCCCGACATGGTGTTGGCGCTCAGCAGGTACTTGCCGTCGGGGCTCACCGGGAGCTGGATGGGGAGCAGGCCGATGTCGCCGTGGGCGCCGGTGACCAGGTCGTAGTTGGTGTCGAGGCGGATCGTCTTGCGGATCACGGGCACGCCGTTGTCGACGCACGCGGGGCGGGTCACGTCGATCGACACGCACGAGATGCTGTTGGCCAGCAGGTTGGCCACGTAGTACTTCGACGAGTCCGGCGTCATCGAGGAGGCGATGGGCAGCCTCGACAACCGCGGCTTCTGGATGATCTTCCCGGACGGGACGTCCCACAGGGTGGCCTCGTCGGTGTTGGGGTCGGGCGCCACCATGAGCTGGCCGTCGGCGCTCATCCAGTGGGCATGGGGATGGGCGACCGGCTCACCCTCCCGCTGGGCCAGGAGGCGGCGGTCGATCTTGGCCGCGTAGGGGGCGAGCTCGACCACCGCGTTGGCTCCGTTCAGGGCCACGTGGAGCTGGTCGGTGTCGGTGCGGGTCATGACGTGGGACGGGGCGTTGCCGACCTGCACCCGCCGCAGCAGCTGGAGCGTCTCCCGGTCGAAGACGTCGAGCTGATCGCTGAACCATTCCGTCTGGTAGATGAAGCGCTGGTCCTTGTCAGTCCACATGTTGTGGGGGTTGTTCATGTTGATCCCGGGCAGGGCCACCTTCTTCGCCACGGTCCAGTTCTCGACGTCGACGGCCGTCGCCGTGCCCGGCTTGGTCTTGCCCGCCGTCTTCTCGAACTGGGTGTCGATCCACACCTCGCCCACACCGGGGATCGCCGGCTTCAGGTTGGCGGGGGGCAGGATCTTGGGCTCGTTGAAGTACTTCTGGAAGAAGCCGTCGAGGGTGGGGAGGAGCGCCGGCAGGCCGTTGGCCTTGTAGGTGAGGATGGGGGCCGCCGGGTACGACGGGTCCCACGTGACCGGGGTGGTGGAGCTGAACGTCTGCCAGTTGGACGGGACGGTGGCCGTGAAGAACGTCCGCACCAGCCGGAAGATGATGTCGGAGAAGGTCGGGACGACCGTCGCCCCGTCGTACATGTTGACGATCGACTTCTTCCCGAAGTCGAGCCCGACCGTGAGGGGGTCGTCGACCACGGCCGCCCCCAGCATGTAGGGGTGGATCTTGCAGGTGAAGGCGTACAGGCCGGGCTCGGTGAACTCGTACTCCCTGGTCCCGACGAAGCCCGCCGGCTGGTCCATGAGGGGGGCGCCCACCGGCCTGATCAGGGACGTGATCGAGTGGTTGGTGTCCGCCCCCGTCTCGGGGCTGACGATGAAGGTGGCCTTCGTCTGGATGCCCGGCAGCTTGAGGACGGGGGCCAACGACTTCCCACCGAAAAGGGTGAGGCCGGAGTCGAACCACGAGCCGGGCTCGTCGGTGATCTTGAAGGTGGGGCTGAACAGGTTGATGGGCAGGGCGCCGAGCAGCTGGCTCAGCCCGTTCGTCCCTCCCTGACCCTTGAGCAGGTCGAGCCGGTTGAGGTCGAGGCCGAGCGGGAGCAGGCCGAGGAGGCTGCTCAGGTCGGCCGTGGCCGGCAGCGGGGGCAGGTCGATCTCGCCCAGCGGCACCCCGGGGATGATGCTCTGCTGGGCCCGGGCCTCGTCCGCCGTCGGCAGGAGCAGCAGGAGCGAGGCGAGGGCGAGGAGGATGATGCCGGCCTTCCGGCCCGCCGTCAGGGGTCGGTGGGTTCGCGTCGGGTGCATGAGTGTGTGCCAGTCCCTTTCGGTCAGAGCTTGAAGACGAGGAAGAACCCAACTGCGCCGGCTACCAGCACCAGCCCGGCGATGATCCCGACGACCACCCACCACGTCGAAGCCGCGCTTCCCGGCGAGCCGCCGATCCCCAGGGCGGACTCGCCATGGCCCGACGGCGAGACGTTGACGATGGTGACCATGCCGGTCATGCCCGTCATGTCCGCCCCCGCGGCGGCGGCGCCGTTCATGCTGTGGGTGTCGTCGGTCTTGTGGGAGTGCCCGAAGATGTGGCAGTGGAGCAGCCACTTCCCGGGGTTGGTGAACGTGGCGATCAGGTCGAGCGTCTGCCCCGGCGAGATCGTCACCGTGTCCATCCGGTCCGGCGCCTTGATGGGGATGCCGTCCTGGGCCACCACCTCGAACGGCGTGCCGTGGAGGTGGATGGCGTGCACCTGGTCGCCGGTGTCGACGACCCGGATGCGGATCTTCTGGCCCACCTCCGCCTTCAGGGTGGTCGTCGCCGGGTACGACTTGCCGTTGAAGGTGAACCCGAGGTCGGTGTCGCCGATCATGACCCGGTAGTCGTGGTCGGCCTCGAAGTCACCCTTCTTGGGCACGACCTCGAACACCCCGTAGAGGCCCTTGCCGATGTGCCGACCCGACGAGTGGGTGTGGTACCAGTGCGTCCCGGTGGCGATGGCGGTGAACTCGTAGGTGTAGGTCTCGCCCGGCATGATCGGCGGCTGGGTGATGCCCGGCACCCCGTCCTGGTCGTTGGGCAGCACCATCCCGTGCCAGTGGACGCCGGTGTCGAAGGGGAGGTCGTTCTTGACGATCATCCGTACCTTGTCCCCCTCGTTGACCCGAAGGACGGGTCCGGGGATCACACCGTTGAAGGCGTAGGCCGGCTTCACCACGCCCGGCTCGACCTCCTGCATCACCTCGACCATGTCGAGGTCGAACACCTTGACGTCGCCGGCCAGGTGGAACGGCGCCAGGGTCGTCCCGTCGCCGAGCGGTTTGCCGGCCGACTCGAGCGACGACGCCATCGGGGCGGTGGGGGCGGCGGCCACGGTCGTCGGAGGCGCGGTCGGGGGTGGGGTGGTCACCTGACTGGTGGCGGCGGCCACCGGGCGGGCGACGGTGGGGACGGTCGTGGGCACGACCACGACCCGGGGGAGCGGGTCGGCGTCGAGGCCGAGGGCGAGCGCCAGGGGAGCCGCGCCGGAGGTCGCCACCGGCGCCGGGCCGGCCGGCCCCGAGGCGGGGGTGACGGCCGCGGGTGCCGCGGCCGCGGGCCCCGCGGCGGCGGGTGCCGGTGCCGCGGGCGCCGGGCTGGGGGCGAGCAGGGGGTCGGGTGCGGCGGGGGCGGGCGCGGCCGCGGCGGGGGCAGCGCCGCCGGCGCCGTCCACCACCACCGAGCCGGTCATGAACGTGTGGAGGCGGCAGATGTAGTTGAACACGCCGGCCTCGCCGAAGGTGAACGAGAAGGATCCGCCCTGGGTGAACTCGGGTGACGCCATCGGGCCGCCCTGTACCGTGTGCCGGTCGGCGTCGAAGTTCGTCCAGGTGACCGAGTCGCCCACGTTGACGTGCACCTCGGACGGCAGGAACGCCGACCCCCGGATCTCGACCGCGGCCGACGCCGCCCCCGCCCGCCCGACGAACGGCACGATGCCGGCGATGACCGCTACTGCCGCGGCGGCCGCCGCCGCCCGCCTGCCCCCGATGCCCCCGACCATGCCCCGACCTCCGTTGGAGTGCCGCCGTGGGTGTGATCAGATCACCGGCCAATTTCGACGTTACGTCGGGTTGGTGAAGCAATCATTAGGAGCCCCGCACCCCCGCCGCCGGCCGCCTGTGAGGGTGCGTACACCCCGGTTAACCAATGGTGAACCGGGATGATCCTCGAAATGACTGCCTGATGAACCTCTCATTCAGGCTGAATACAGGCCTGCGTAAGTCGCAGGAAAGCTGACGGAGAGATGACCTGATCCGTGCCCGGAAGGGCGAACGGGTGGTTGGAGCGGGGTCCCCTCAGCGGGGGCCGCGGAACGGCGCCGGCACCTGGCGCACGGGCACCAGGTCGCGCCGGTACTGGCGGTGGATGCGCTCGGCCGTCTCCCGGCTCTCCTGCACCGCCTTGGCCAGGTCCCGGCGCAGGCGGACGACCTCCTCCTCCAGCTCCATCACCGCCTTCACCCCGGCCAGGTTCATCCCCGCCGCGGTGAGCTCGTGGATGCGGCGGAGACGGGCGATGTCGCGCTCGGAGTAGCGGCGGCTGCCCCCGCCGGTGCGGGCCGGATCGAGCAGGCCCCGACGCTCGTAGATGCGCAGCGTCTGGGGGTGCATGCCCGCCAGCTCGGCCGCGACCGAGATCACGTACACGCCCCGTGCCGACACCGCATCAGCCATACGTCACCGACATTCTCATACCCCGAGGTGGGCGCGGGGGGATTCCCTGGACGCGTGGGCCAGGGCCTCCACCGCGTCCCGCTCGGCGGCGGACAGGTTGGTGGGAACGGCCACCTCGACGGTGACCAGGAGGTCGCCGACACCGGTGGACAGGGCGACGCCCTTGCCCTTGACCCGGAACGTGCGGCCCGACCTGGTGCCGGCCGGGAGCCGCACGACCACCGTGCCCTCCAGGGTGGGGACGGTGACGTCGGCCCCCAGGACGGCCTCGGTGAAGGTGATGGGCACGGTGAGCGTGAGGTCGCGGTCCTTGCGGCCGAAGAGGGGGTGGGGCGAGACGTGGACGGTGACGAAGAGGTCGCCGGGCGTGCCGTTGATCCCGCCCGACCCGCCCTTGCCCTTGAGCCGGATGCGCTGGCCCTCGTCGACGCCGGCCGGGATGCGCAGCTTGACCTGGCGGGGCCGCACCTCGGTGCCGGTGCCGCGGCACGTGGGGCACGGCGTCTCCACCTTCATCCCCCGGCCCCCGCACTCGGGGCAGGCCCGGCTGAACGAGAACAGGCCCTGGTTGTCGTCGAGCACGCCCCGTCCCGCGCAGCGGGGGCAGACGACAGGGCTGGTGCCGGGGGCGGCGCCGGTGCCGTGGCAGGTGGAGCAGGTCGCCTCCGACGTGATGTTGACGGTGGTGGTGACCCCGTTGACCGCGTCGAGGAAGGCCAGGTGCAGCTCGGCCTCGTAGTCGTCGCCCCGCTGGGCGCCGGCGGCGGCGCCCCGGCCGGCCCCTCCGCCGAAGGGGCTGCCGCCGGCCCGGCCCCGTCCGAACAGGCCGCCCAGCATGTCGCCCAGGTCGCCCAGGTTGTCGGTGGAGAAGCTGAACCCGCCCGGTGCCCCGGCCCCGCCCGGCCGCCCGGCGGCGGCGCCGCCGGCCCCGGCCCCGCCGAACCCGGCGCCGACCGGGCCCAGCCGTCGAACCTCGTCGTACGCGGTGCGCTTCTCGGGATCGGACAGCACGTCGTAGGCGGCGGAGACCTCCTTGAACCGGTCGTCCTTGCCGGAGTTGGAACCGCCCGGGTTGGCGTCGGGGTGGAACTGCTTGGCCAGCTTCCGGTAGGCGCGCCGGATCTCGGCCTCGGTCGCCGACTGGGGGACTCCGAGGGCCTTGTAGTAGTCCTTCTCGAACCACTCGCGCTGGGGCTGGGCGGCGGCCACGGAGCTCGGGGCCTAGCCCTTGACCTTCACCATCGCCGGGCGCACGACGCGCCCCTTCCAGCGGTAGCCGGGGCGCAGGACGGCGGACACCACCTGGGCGCCGTCGGGATGGCCCTGGGCCGCGGGCTCGTGGGCGACGGCGTCGGCCTCGTTGGGGTCGAACGGGCGACCGACGGGGTCGACCCGCTCCAACCCCTCCTTCTCCAACACGCCCACCAGGCGGGCGCCCACCTGCTCGAAGCCCTCGCCGTGGGCGGTGGCCCCGTCGAGGACGTCGAGGACCTCGAGGAGCTTGACGATGAGGCCCTCGTTGGCCCGCTCGAGGTGCTCGGTCTGCTGCTTGAGCATCCGCTTGCGGTAGTTGTCGAAGTCGGCCCGGATGCGGAGGAGCTGGTCGTAGTAGTCGTCGCGCTCGGCCGCGAGCACGTCGAGGTCGCTCATCACCGTCGCCGCCAGCTCGTCGACCGCGCCCTCCTCGTCGGGGGGTGGCGTGGCGACGGCCGGCCCGTCGACCGGCGACTCGCCGCCGTCAGCGTCGGTGCGCACGTCGCTCACCGGGCTTCGTCGACGATCTCCGCGTCCACAACCTCGTCGTCGTTGGACGCACCGGGACCGGCACCGCCGCCGGGGCCGCCGGCCGGACCGGCGCCGTCGCCCGAGGCGGTGGCCTCCGCGTACAGCCGGGCGGACACGGTCTGGGTGACCAGGGCGAGGGCCTCGGTGTCGGCCTTGACCTTGGCCAGGTCGAAGCCCTTGAGAGAGTCCTTGAGGTGCTTGATGGCCTCGGTCAGGCGCTCCTTCTCGTCGGACGTGAGCCGCTTGGCGTCGGACTCGTCCTCCCGGATCATGCGCTCGGTCTGGTACACCATCGTGTCCGCCTGGTTGCGGGCCTCGGCCTCTTCCTTGCGCTGGCGGTCCTCCTCGGCGTGGGCCTCGGCGTCCCGGACCATCTGGGCGATGTCGTCCTTGCTCAGGGCCGACTGGCCGGTGATGGTCATCGACTGCTCCTTGCTGGTGGCCCGGTCCTTGGCCGAGACGTGGACGATCCCGTTGGCGTCGATGTCGAAGGTGACCTCGATCTGGGGGATGCCGCGCAGGGCCGGGGGCAGGCCCACCAGCTGGAACTTGCCCAGCGTCTTGTTGTAGCTGGCCATCTCCCGCTCCCCCTGGAGCACGTGGATCTCGACCGACGGCTGCATGTCCTCGGCCGTGGTGAAGACCTCGGTGCGGCGGGTGGGGATGGTGGTGTTGCGCTCGATGAGCTTGGTCATGATGCTGCCCCGGGTCTCGATGCCGAGGGACAGCGGGGTGACGTCGAGGAGCAGGACGTCCTTGACGTCGCCCTTGAGCACGCCCGCCTGGATGGCGGCGCCGACGGCGACGACCTCGTCCGGGTTCACGCCCTTGTGGGCGTCCTTGTTGGTGATCTTGTAGACGAGCTCCTGCACCGCGGGCATGCGGGTGGAGCCGCCCACCAGGATCACGTGCTCGAGGTCGGCCGCGGTGAGGCCGGCGTCCTTGATGGCCTGCTCGAACGGTCCCCGGCAGGAGTCGAGGAGGTCGGCCGTGAGCTCCTGGAACTTGGCCCGGGTGAGCTTCGAGTCGAGGTGGAGGGGGCCGGCGTCGGTCGCGGTGATGAAGGGCAGGTTGATGGTGGTCTCCTGCACCGTGGACAGCTCGATCTTGGCCTTCTCCGAGGCCTCCTTGAGCCGCTGGACGGCCATCTTGTCCTTCGACAGGTCGACGCCGTGCTCGTTCTTGAACGTCTCGACCAGCCAGTTCATGACCCGGTCGTCCCAGTCGTCGCCGCCCAGCTGGGTGTTGCCGCTGGTGGACTTGACCTCGAACACGCCGTCGCCGATCTCGAGGATGGAGACGTCGAAGGTGCCGCCGCCGAGGTCGAACACGACGATGGTCTGCTCCGCGCCCTCCTTGTCGAGGCCGTAGGCGAGGGCGGCGGCGGTGGGCTCGTTGATGATGCGGAGCACCTCGAGGCCGGCGATGGCGCCCGCCTCCTTGGTGGCCTGGCGCTGGGCGTCGTCGAAGTAGGCGGGGACGGTGATGACGGCCTGGGTGACGGACTCGCCCAGGTAGGCCTCGGCGTCGCGCTTGAGCTTCTGCAGGATGCGGGCGCTGATCTCCTGCGGGTTGTACTTCTTGCCGTCGATGTTGACCGACCAGTTGGTGCCCATGTGGCGCTTGACGGAGCGGATGGTGCGGTCGGGGTTGGTGATGGCCTGGCGCTTGGCCACCTCGCCCACCAGCACCTCGCCGGTCTTGGAGAAGCCGACCACCGACGGGGTGGTGCGGCCTCCCTCGGCGTTGGCGATGACGGTGGGCTCGCCCGCCTCCAGGACGGACACGACCGAGTTGGTGGTACCGAGGTCGATACCGACGGCCTTGGGCATGAGATCAATCCTCCCGAAGAACGGAGTTGTGTACTGGGGAACGCTAGCAAACTTGAGTCGACTTCTATCAAGGAGCGACAGACGCAGGCTATTCCCGTCGGTGGCGTTCCTGGGCGCGGCACGGGGCACCTGGGAGATGAGATGCTTCCCGCCTGATGGCCAACGTCCGGGTGAAGCTCACCTTTCCCGAGCAGCTGATCAAGCAGCCGCTCCTGGGCCGCCTGGAGCGGATGTTCGAGGTGCTGCCCAACATCCGCCGGGCCAACATCGAGGACGACTTCGGCTGGATCGTCTGCGAGCTCACCGGCGAGCCCGAGTCCGTCGACAAGGCCCTGGCCTGGTTGGAGGAGGAGGGCGTCGAGGTGAGCCACCTGGGCGACGTTGTCGAATCCTGAACGGGTCGAGTCCTGATTCTCGGCTAGACCTCACCCGTTCTGCGCAAGCTCCTCCTCCTGTTCGTGCTGGCCGTGGTCGGCGTGCTCGTCGTCGCCGACGTCGCCGCCCGGGGCGTGGCCGAGGACCAGCTGCGGCAACGGGTCGTGGCCCGGGTCCATCCCGACGGGCCGGTGTCGGCGTCGATCTCGTCGTTCCCCTTCCTCGGCCGGCTGCTGCTTTCGGGGACGATCTCCCAGGTGGACGTGTCGGTGCGCGACCTCACCGTCCGCGGGGTCACGTTCGCCTCCGTGGGGGTGCGGCTGCGGGCGGTGCGAATCGACACCGACGCGCTGGTGCAGGACCGGCGGGTGGCGCTGGCGAGCATCGGCCGGGGAACGGCGGTGGTGGAGATCTCGGGGGACGAGATCTCCCGGCTGCTGGGGGTGACGGTGGTGCTGGAGTCGGGGCGGGCCCGGGTGCGGGTGGGCGGGACGCTCGTGCCGGTGTCGGCCCGGGTGGAAGGCTCGACGCTGGTGGTGGAGGCGGCCGGCGTCTCGTTGCCGGCGGTCGACATCCCACCGCTGCCGCTCGTCGCCTGCCTGCGGGGGACCGAGATCCTCGCCGGCCGCCTCCGCCTCACGTGCGAGGTCGACCGGGTGCCGATCGAGCTCGCCGGCCGCTCCCTGTCGGTGCCGCTGTAGCCCTCCGCCTCGGGCTCAGGCCGGCGAACAGTCCGCGCGGTTGCCCCCTCACGCGTGGAATTGCGCGGATCAATCGGCGGGGCTGTGGCTCCGCCGGCGAACACTTCGCGCGGTTGCCCCCTCACGCGTGTAATTGCGCGGATTGGTCACCAGTCGAGGGTGCCGGTGAGTCCCTTGAAGGGGCCGACGACGGCGGTGGTGATCCAGCCGCCGTAGAAGTTGCCCGGCTGGGCTTGCACGGCCTCGCCGTCGAGCAGGGCTGACTCCACCCGCCCCGGGTAGAACGCGATGTAGCCGGCCATGGCCTCGTAGCCGGCCGAGGGCGCGTCGTAGGACCAGGCCGCGTCCTTCGACCGCTTGGCCCCCACCACCAGGTCGAAGTACCGGGCCTCGCCCTTGTACTCGCAGTGCGACGTGGTGCCGTTGGGCTCGAGCACGCCCTCGTCGACGCTGTCGGGAGGGACGTAGTACACGGGCGGGTGGCTGGTCTCCAGCACGCGGAGGGGCGCGTCGGTGTAGGCGATGGAGCGGCCGGCGAAGTAGACCTCGACCTCCTGGTCGACCGCCTCCAGGCGGGGTGGGCGGGGATAGTCCCAGACGGACTCCTGGCCGGGACCGGGGGGGACGGGGTTCGGTTTCATCGGCTCCCAGTATCCGGCACCATGGGAGCTGTGGACGAACCTGCGGCCGCCCTGGCCGACGCCATCGTCGACGTCCTGCCCGGATGGGTCGAGCGGTCGGTGACGACGGTGCTGGTGGCAGCCGGTGTGGAGCCGGACGCGGCGGTGACGGCGGACGCGTCCGACGCCGGGCGGCGGGCGGCGGTCGAGGTGGGGGCGACGGTGCGGGAGCTGCTGGCGGCGGACATCGACGAGCAGCGCTCGACTCCCCTCACCCTGCTCCGGGAGGCGGTGCGCTACCCCACCGAGGTCCTGCGCCGGGCGGGCGTGGCTCCCCCCGGGGCGCGCGACGATGTGCGGGTGCGACTCTTCCCCGACGACGTCTACGACCTGTCCCCGGCCGCCTTCGCCGACGTCGACCCTCGCCTGACCGAGCCGGGGATCGTCTGGGGCGCGGCCAAGGCGTTCGAGCACCTTCGCCGGCGCCGGCCGGAGGCGCCCGCCGGATGACGCGCATCGTGGCCTACGTCCCCGACCTGATGGACCGGTCCAAGGTCGCCGCCGCCGGCGACGTCACCTTCGTCAACCGCCCCGACGCCCTGGCGGGCGTCGAGGCCGACCTGGTCGTGGTCGACCTCATGCGGCCGGGAGTGCTCGAGGCGGTGTCCGGGCTGTCCGGGCGGGTGATCGGGTTCGCCCGCCACACCGAGCCGGCCCTGATGGCGGCGGCCCACGCCGCCGGCTGCGACGTGGTGCTGCCCCGGTCGTCGTTCTTCGCCCAGCTGGACGAGTTGCTGGCGGTCCCGAGCTAGCGCCGGTCGCTGGGGCGCTGCCAACCGGTGTCGCTGATGGG
>Ga0105245_10003683_pt1 | contig 13684 bp, 9 predicted proteins | sample KBSM54metaG_FD_81523 | JGI IMG/M metagenome (GOLD analysis project Ga0105245, IMG submission 81523) | Miscanthus rhizosphere microbial communities from Kellogg Biological Station, Michigan, USA - KBS M5-4 metaG | ecosystem: Host-associated > Plants > Roots > Rhizosphere > Soil | place: Michigan... | reverse complement strand
GTCGTTGGTTCGTCGGCGATGAGGAGTTCAGGGTCGCACAAAAGCGCCATCGCGATGCACACGCGTTGCCGCATGCCGCCGGATAGCTGATGCGGATACGCACGCAGCCGTTCCTCGCCCGGGATGCCGACCTGATTCAGCATTTCGAGCATCCGCTGGCGCGCCGCCGAGCCGCGCAGCTGAAGATGGTGCTCGAGCACCTCACCCAACTGATCTTCGATGCGAAGGTACGGGTTCAGGCTAGTTTGCGGATCCTGAAAAATCATACTGATGCGATTGCCGCGCACCCGTCGGAGCGCGGATTCGGGCAAGCCCACGAGCTCACGCCCGGCCAACCGAATGCTGCCTTGTAACTGCCCTGCCGGCTTCTCTTGCAAACCGAGCAGCGCGAGACTCGTCACGCTTTTGCCGCAGCCCGATTCACCAACGAGGCCAACGACTTCACCCGCGCGCACGTCGAAACTCACGCCTTCGACGGCGCGCACGGTGCGTTCCCGCGAACGGAACGTGACCGACAAATCCCGCACCGAGAGCAGCGTTTTCTCGGCGTTTTCAGCGCTCTCGTCGCGCGCGGCGGAGGGCTTCTGCTGGTTCACGAGCGGGCCTTCGGGTCGAGCGCATCGCGCAAACCATCACCGAGAAAATTCAGACTGAGCAAGGTAGCCCCGAGGAACACACTCGGCCAGAGCAGCATCCACCAACAAGAGCGGATCGGATTCACTACCGCGATGCCGTCGGAAACCAGCTGCCCCCAGGAGAGCGACACGCCCAACCCCAAGAACGAAAGGAACGACTCCAAGATGATGACCGAGGGCACCATCAACGTCGCGTAAACCACGACCACGCCGAGCACATTGGGCAGCACGTGCCGAATCAGAATGCGCGCGTCACTCGCGCCGATGAGCTCCGCTGCCAGCACGAACTCTTGCCGTCGCAGCATGAGTACTTGGCCGCGCACGATGCGCGCCATGGTCAGCCACTGCACGAGGCCGAGCGCCAGAAACACGGGCAGCATGTCGCCCCGCGCGGTCTCCGAGAACATGAGCATGATCAGGATGACCAAAAACATGTACGGCAGCCCATAGAGGAAGTCGACCAAGCGCATCATCGCTTCGTCGACCTTTCCGCCGTAAAATCCGGCGATCGCGCCGTAGCTGACGCCCACCAAGACAGAGACGGCGGTGGCCGCGATGCCCACCAAGAGCGAAGTTCGCCCACCGACCAGCACGCGCGCGAACAGATCGCGCCCCAAGACGTCCGTCCCGAACAGGAAGCGGGCGGATGGCGGCAGGTGATGCAAAGCGGGCTGAGTGCGCGTGGCATCGAGCCCGAGCAGCGCCGGCAACAGGACGCACGAAAGGGCGATCAGTACGAGCAACGCAGCGCCGGCCACCGCCAAGCGATTTTGCAACAAGCGCTGGAGCGCGAGACGGGACGGGCTCTGCTGGATCATGCGTCACTCCCGCGCACGCGCGGATCGAGCCACGCATACGCCAAGTCGACCAACAGATTGAACAGGATGATCATCCCGAAGTAGACGATGGCCGTACCGAGTACGACCGAATAATCGCGGTTGATGGCGCCTTTGACGAACCACTGGCCCATGCCCGGCACGGCGAACAACACCTCGACGACGAAAGAGCCAGTCATCGTCGCCGCTGCGGCCGGGCCGAGAAACGAAACCACCGGGATCAGACTGCCGCGCAGCGCGTGGCGCGCGATCACCCAACTCTCGGGCAAGCCCTTGGCGCGCGCCGTGCGAATGAAATCCTGCTGCAGCACTTCGATCATGCCGCTCCGTGCCAGGCGGGCGATGATGGCGGCGTTCGGGAGCGAGAGCGCGAAGGCGGGCATCACCAGGTGCGAGAGGCTGCCCCAACCGGCGACTGGCAACCAACCGAGCCAAAGCGAGAACACGATCATCGCTGCTGCGCCGAGCACGAAGTTGGGGAGCGAAATTCCGAACAGCGCGAGCGCCATGCTCAGGTGATCGGCAGCCGAATTGCGCCGCAAACCCGCCAAAATTCCCAGCGTTAGCCCGATGAACACCGACAGCGTGAGCGACAATAAGCCGAGCGCCACGCTCACCGGAAATGCCGGAGCGATCAGCTCTTCGACCGTGCGCCCCTGCACTTTGATGGACGGCCCGAGCGTGCCTTTGACGAGCAAGCGCCGCATGTAGATGGCGAAGAACTCGGGTGCATTCTTGGGCACGCCGTACTGCGCGCGGAGCGCGCTTTCCACCTGCGCGCTGGTCGCTCGCTCGTTCGCGAAGGGGTTGCCCGGTGCGCGATACATGAGCAGCGTGGTGGCGAAGATCAACAGTACCAGCGCCGGAACCAAGAACACCACACGCCGCAGCACCAGCAGCGGCAAGAAGCGATAGCTCAGCACCGCCGCGACGAGCGCACACACGAGCGCGATGGAGACACCGAACGAAAAGCGCAGCACCACCGCCGCCGTCAACGCAAACAGCAGCGAGCCCAGCACCCGCGTGAGCTTGGGCGGGCACCAGGCCGTCGCCGCCAAGAGCGCGAGCCCGAACAGCAAGACCAGCGTCTCGATCACGGCAGTGCGGCTCCTTGGCGAGTCGCATAGGGCTGCGAGGGCTCGTTGAAGATTTCGCGCAGCGGGTGAATTTCGCGCAAATTCGAGCGCTTCCGACCATCGCTCCCTTGAACCTGGGAGTAGAAGCCGTGCACCTGTGGTTTGATCATGCCGCCGATCACGTAGAAATACATGGGCATGATCGGGAACTCGTCATCGACCAGGATGCGCTCCGCTTCGGCGAGCAGCTTCATGCGCAACGTAGCCATGCTCTTCAGGCGCGCACCGGCCTCGGTCGTGCTCCGCACTTCATCCGCCAAGCGCTTCAATTCGACCGTGTCGTGCGCGTGTTCGAGGACGAACTCGGGCGAAGCAACGAAGCGCTCCACGTTGGCCGCCGCGTCGATCAGCCGATCGTAAACGACGTTACCCCAGCCCGTTTGATTGTTGCCCCCGTTGGTGAGGAACATATCGAGGAACGTGTTCGGATCTTCGTAGTCACCCACCCACGCGGCGCGCGCGACATCATAGTCGAGCGAGCGCACGCTCTGCAGGTAGGATTGCCACTCCTGATTGTAGGCCGAAGCGTCGATGTTCAAGTTGCGACGCAGCTGGTCCGCGATGAACTCGGCGAGCTTCTTGTGCGCTTCGAGCGTGTTGTACAAGACCCCGAATTTGGGGAAGCCGTGGCCATCCGGAAAACCCGCTTCTGCAAGCAGTTTTCGAGCCTCCGCGACATCGTAACGGATGCCCGTTTCAGGGCGCTCGTAGTTGCGGATGCCCGGCGGCACCAGAAATTCCGCGGGGGTTTGGCCCATGCCGAGCACGTCACGGGTGATCTGGGCGCGGTCGATGGCGAGGTTCAGCGCTTTGCGCACGCGCGCGTCGTCGAAGGGTTTGCGCGTGCAGTTGATGCGGTAGAAATACGTGATGAGCGCCGGGCCGATGTAGAAATCATTGCGCTTCCGCAGATCGGGGCCGAGATCTTGCGGGTAGCTATTGTTGGGTAGCCAATCGACCTCGCCCGTCAGATAGAGGTTGAGCGCCGTGGTCGCGTTCTCGACCGGAAGAATGTCGACGCTGCGCAACTTGACGTCAGCTTGGCCCCAATACGTGGCGCTGCGTTCGAGGTGAATGTGGTCGCCCACGCGCCACTCGGCGAGCCGAAATGCGCCGTTCGAAACGATGTGGCCGGGCAAAAACCAATTGCGCCCCACGCTCTGCTCGATGGCCCAGCGCGGCACCGGATATGCCGGATAAAACGCGGTGAGCTCGAGAAAATAGGGCGTCGGTGCGACGAGCTCGACGACCAGCGTGTGCGGATCCTTGGCGAACACACCGCCGTCGATCCCGAAGTGCAGCTTGGCCTGTTCGAAGAGCGCGCCGCGCCGCTGGCCCTCTTCGACGAGTTCGTGCGCCAAGGCCTGCAGCTCGGCCTGCGCTAAATCAGCCGCTGGCCGCAGCAGAAAATCCCGCAGCTTCGCGTTGGGCGTGCCCTTGAGCGTCGCAAACAAGTTTTGTTTGGCGACGAATGCGCGCACGGCCGCGGCGGGGACGACGCCGGGGTGCGCCGCGGCCAATTCGCCGATGGCGCTCTGCACCGCGCCTTGCAGCGCTTTGCTCTGTTCTTCATGCGTGTTGAGCGCTTCGGCGTAGCGCACCATGTGCATGATGTAGGCGTACTCGGCGCCGAGCGCTGGATCTTGCAGGCGGCGCCACGCGTAGGTGAAATCATCCGCGGTCAGCGGGTGCCCGTCACTCCAGCGCGCGTTCTGGCGCAGATGAAAGGTGTACGTCTTGCCGTCGGCCGCGATATCCCACGATTCGGCCACGCCCGGCGAGGGCTCGAGTGAACGCGCGTCGAGCCGCGTGAGGCCTTCGAAAATGGCCTCGGCGACGCGGCCCTCGGGTTCTCCGGTCATCAATTGCGGGTCGAGCGTCTTCGGTTCCGTGGTGTTCACGAAGCGAAAGTCTGCGCGCTGCCCAGTCGATTTCGAGAGCGTGAGGCCGACGATCAACAACGCGCCGGCCAGCACCAAAATGGCGCTAATCAGCGTTCGGAGCATCGTCGTAGAGGTGGCACCAGACGCGGTGCTCGGAATGGGGACCGGCGCCCGAAAGCCGCGCCACGGGCACGATCGAGTGGCAAGGCTCGAATACCGAAGGGCAGCGAGTGTGGAAGCGACAGCCCGCCGGCGGGTCGAGCGGCGACGGCAATTCACCCTTCAGGATGACCGGGCTCATCGGCACGTCCGGGTCAGGCACGGGGTTGGCGGACATGAGCGCACGCGTGTACGGATGCTGCGGCGCTTCGAACAGGCGCTCGGCATCGGCGATCTCGACGATGTTGCCCAGATACATCACCGCGATGCGATCGGCGATGTGCCGCACCACGTTCAGGTTGTGGCTGATGAACAGGTAAGTGAGTTGAAACTCATCCTGCAGATCTTGCAGTAGATTCAAGATCTGCGCTTGAATCGAGATATCGAGCGCTGACACCGCTTCATCGCAGACGATGAATTCGGGGCCGAGCGCGAGTGCGCGCGCGATGCACACACGCTGCCGCTGACCGCCGGAGAACTCGTGCGGATAGCGGCTGCGATAGCTACCGGGCAGACCGACGCGTTCGAGCAACTCGGTGACGCGCTTGTCGATCTCCGCGCCGCGCGCGAGGCCATGCACGAACAGCGGCTCGCCAATCGCATCGCCCACGGTGCGCCGTGGATTCAGCGACGAATACGGGTCTTGAAACACGATTTGCATGCGGCGGCGCAAGCGCCGAAGTTCCGCGTTCGGCATCGACAGCAGATCGTGCCCGGCAAAATGCACGCTCCCCTGCGTGGGCTCGAGCAGCCGCAGCACCATGCGGCCGACGGTCGTCTTCCCGCAGCCCGATTCGCCGACCAGCCCGAGGGTTTCACCCTTCTTGATCGAGAAGGAGACGTCCTCCACGGCGCGCACTTGGTTCACCACACCGCCGAAGACACCGCCGTGTACCGGAAAATATTTGCGCAGCCCGCGCACTTCGAGCAGCGCGGGCTCGGAATCGCGCTCGGGGAGAGGAAGCGCTGAGGCGGCTTGCAACATCGGCCGAGGGCGAGGCTAGCACACGCAGATTACGAGCCGAGCGCTGCTTTTGCGCTCACCCCTCACTTTACGAGGTCGGCGCGACGTGTTTCGGATCGCGCAAAAAACACGCAGCGTCGTGGCCGGGTGCCACCGAATACAGAATGGGCGGTTCACTCGCGCAAGGCTCGAACGCGGATTTGCAGCGCGCGCAAAACGAGCACCCGGGTGGTAACAGCCGTGGTGAGGGCACACGCCCGGGGATCGCTTCGAGCCGAGCCGTGGGGCGGAGCGGATCGGGCAGCGCCGCGATCAAGGCCGCGGTGTACGGGTGCGAAGGGCGCTTGAAAATATCTCGTACCGAGCCTTGCTCGACGATCTTACCGGCGTACATCACCAGCACCCGCTCCGCGAAATGCGCCACGACGCCGAGATCGTGCGTGATGAGCAGCACGGCCATACCGAACTCTTGCTTGAGCGAGCGCAAGAGCTCCATGATTTGCGCCTGAATCGTCACATCGAGGGCCGTCGTCGGTTCGTCCGCGATGAGCAGCTTGGGGCGACAAGCGATGGCCATGGCGATCATCACGCGCTGCTTCATGCCGCCCGAAAGCTCGTGCGGGTACTGCAAAATTCGCCGCTCGGGTGATGGGATGCCGACGCGCTTCAAAAGCTCGAGCGCTTGCTCGCGCGCTGCCTGCGGCGCGAGCTTCTGGTGCAGCACCAGCACTTCTTCGATTTGCCGACCGATGGTAAAAACCGGGTTCAGCGAAGTCATCGGCTCTTGGAAAATCATGCCGATTTGGCCGCCGCGCACGCGCCGCATCTCGCTATCGGCCAAGGCTTGCAAGTCCTGCCCCTGAAAGTGCATCCCGGCGGCCTGAATGCGACCCGCGACGAGTCGCATGATCGACATGGCCGTGACCGATTTTCCGCAGCCGGATTCACCGACGAGTGCCACCGTTTCGCCTGCGGCGATCTCGAAATCGACGCCGCGCACTGCGGGAGCCGTGCCCGAGTCGGTCTCGAAATCCACGCGCAGGTCACGAATCGAGAGCAGCGGGTCAGCACTCGTGGTCATCAGCTGGCTCGCTTTCGCAACTTGGGGTTCATCGCATCACGCAGGCCTTCGCCGACCAAATTGAAGGCGAGCACGACCACCAAGATCGCGCTGCCCGGGATCACGAATAGCCACGGAGCATCGAAGATGTACGAGCGCCCATCGGCCAGAATGTTGCCCCAAGTGGCATAAGGTGGACGAACGCCGAAGCCCAAAAAAGAAAGCGCCGATTCGGTCAGAATGGCGTACGCGACGTCGATCGTGGCGGAGACCAAGACGGGCGCGAGCGCGTTCGGCACCATGTGCCGGAAGATGATACGCAGCTCGGGCAGGCCCAAGGCCTTGGCTGCCGTGACGAAATCCTGCTCGCGCAAAGCCAGGAATTCAGCGCGGACGAAACGCGCGGTGCCCATCCAGCTCGTGATGCCGATCACGATCATGATGTTGTAGATGCTGGGTGGCAGCAGCGCGACGACCGTCAGAATCAAGAAAAACGTGGGAAAACACAGCACCACGTCGGTCAATCGCATCAGCCAGGTATCGATGCTGACGAAGGCGAGCTTGCGCCGCCCATAGAAGCCCGCGAGCCCGCCAACCGTGATGCCAATCACGAGCGAAATGCTGACGGCGACGATGCCGACCGAAAGCGAAACGAACGAGCCCTGCAGCATGCGCGCAAACACGTTGCGCCCGAGCTCATCCGTACCGAAGGGATAGGCGCCGAGCGGCGGGAGCAGCTCTTTGGCGAGCGAGTGAGAGGGGGTGCTCAGCGGCGGCAATAACTTATCCGGCAAGCGCACGGTCGCCGGATCGAAGACGACCCACCATTCAGTGAGCAGCTTGCCGAGGAACGCCAGCACCACGAGCGACGCCAGCACCACGAGGCCCGCCATCGCCAAGCGGTCCCTCCGAAACGTGCGCCACACCTGCTGAAAGGGGGTTTCAGCGGCGCCGAGCGCTTCTGCATCGGGGAGGAGGTTCGAGGGCGGGTTCATTCGAGCCGGATGCGCGGATCGACCAGCGCGTACAGGAGGTCCGAAACCAAGATGCCGCCCAAGGTGAGCGCGGCCGCCATGAAGTTCAACGTAAGGATCATCGGGAAATCACGCGCTAAAATCGCTTCGTAGCCGAGGAGCCCGAGACCCGGCCACGCGAAGATTTGCTCGAAGATCACCGAGCCGCTGATGAGCCCGGGGAGCAAGAAGCCGAACATGGTGACGAACGGCAGGAGCGCGTTGCGGAGGGCGTGGCCGTACACCACGTGGTCTTCATCCAAGCCCTTGGCACGCGCCGTGCGCACGTAATCCTGCTCGATGACTTCGAGCATCTGTGAACGCACGTAGCGCGAGAGCACGGCGATGCCGGTGAGCGCCGCCATCACCGACGGGATCACCAAATGCCAAACGTGGTCCATCAAGCGAGTTGGCGCGCTCGCGGATTCGGTGCCGAAGGTGTGCAGGCCGATGACGGGCAGGTGGAAGACCCGTACGACCAGCAAAATGAGGACGTACGAGAGAAAGAAGCCGGGGATGGAGATCAGCGTGTAGGCGATGAACGTGGTGGTTCGATCGTAGGTGGACCCACGACGAAGCGCGGCTTGAATGCCAGTCGGGAACGAGGCGGTCCACACGATCAACGTGGTGCACAAGAAGAGCGGCAGCGAGTTGAGGAATCGCCCCCAAATTTTGGGCAAAACGGGCAGCCCATCGTGAAATGATTTCAGCTCGCCGCTGAACAGATCCCGAATCCAGTGCACGTATTGCAGATAGAAAGGATCGTCCAAGTGGAAGGCTTGGCGGATGCGCGCGATGTCGGCAGCCTTCATCATCGGGTTCATCGGATCCACCTCGGTGGGCTCGCCGGGAGCCAGGTGAATCACCAGGTGGGAGATGATCGAGATCACCACCAGGAGCAGTAGCCGTTGGAGCACGGTGCGCGTGAGGTAACGACCCATCAGCGGGCTCCTCGGGTGCGTGAGGTGCGGCGCGCCATGCCGTTCATTGTGCGGCCATCTCGGTGGGAACGGTCGGCAGCTTGCGCCACTTGTTGAAGTAGGTGTCGATGAGCCCCGAGGGGCTGGCCTTGATTGGCTTGAAGATCTCCGAACCATCCGGCTGCGGCTCGACGATCACGAGCCGCTTGTCGAGCACCACGGGTTCGAGTGGCTCGTAGAGGAAGGTGTAAGGCTGATCTTCGGCGACCAAGCCATGGAGTTCGCGCGCCAGCTTCACTTGCGTCGGGAAGTCATACTCTTCGCGAATGCGCATGATGAGGTCGTCGACCTTGGGATTGTTGTAAGAGACGTAGTTGAGTTGATACGGGTGATTTTGGCTGGAATGCCAGACTTGGTACATGTCCGGGTTGATGTCGCCGCCGACCCAACCGAGCACGTACGCGTCGAAGTTGAGCTTGTGCACGAACTCCTCGATGAACACCGTCCACTCGAAGGCTTGCGTTTTGCAATCGATGCCGAGCTTTCGCCACTCCTCTTGGACGATGGTCATGATCGCTTTGCGCTGCGGGTTGCCGTTGTTCGTGACTAACGTGAACTGAAACGGTTTGCCGTCCTTCTCTAGGATGCCGTTTCCGTTTTTCTTCCAGCCAGCTTCTGCGAACAGCGCGAGCGCCGCCGCCGGGTCGTAAGGCAGCGGCTTGACGCCGGGATCGTTGAAAGGCGTGTTCGAGAAATAGGGGCCGGTCGCGCGCTTGCCCTCACCGTACAGCACGTACTTGATGATGCTGTTCACGTCGATCGCCATGCCTAGCGCGCGGCGCACGCGCGCATCTTGGAAGATGGGCCGCCGCTCGTTGTAGCCGATGTACGTGTAGACGCCGCGGCTACGGTCGATCAGGTGATACTTCGGATCTTTTCGATAGCGCTCGGCCTGATGCGGCAGCGCCGTGTACGTGTCGAGGGCGCCCGCCTGAAACTCGAGCTCGGTCGTCAAATAATCCGGTATCACGCGCGTGAAGACGTCGCGATATTGCGGTTTGACGCCCCAATACTGCTCGTTGCGAGTCAGGTGGATGTATTGATCCGAGCGCCACTCGGCAAACCGGAAAGGCCCGGTTCCCACTGGGTTACGGCTGAAGTCGGAGTTTCGAATCGAAAAAGTCGCCCGAGCTGCCGGTGAAATGGCGCGCCGGTTCATTTCGCGTTCCAGCGCCGCGTCGTCGAGCAAATGTTTCGGGATGATGCCCATCGACCAATCGATGATCGCCGAGGCGTACAAGCGCTTGTAAACGATGCGCGCCAGGAGTGGATTCACCACCTCGAAGCGCTTCACCGGCTCATACGAGGAGGCGCGCGGCGAAACGTTCTTCGGGTTGACCAGGGCGTCGTAGGTAAACTTGACGTCGTCCGCGGTAAACGGCACGCCGTCCTGCCAACGAATGCCCGGGCGCAGATAAAAGGTGAGGATCGGGTTGTGCTCGCCGATGCCGAGCAAGTCCGGAAGTTGATCGCGAATCGCCGCTAGCTGCTCGGGCTTTTTGGGATGGAAGCGATCGGCGAACGGATAATTCTGAAAGTAGCTCGCGCCGAGGACGGCTTCGAGCTTCTTCCACAGCTGCGGCTCCACTTTGGACAGCCGAAACTTCACCCGCTCCGGCACGTCGATCGTGAGGTCGACTGAAACCGGCTCTTTTTTGCCCTTTTCGTTATCGACCAAAGCCGAGGCGGACAAGCTCTGTGTCTGCGCCGGCTCTAGCTCCAGGCTCAGGATGCTGGACTCGACTCCCCCGAGTTGTGCGTTCTGCTGGGCCGCGCGAATGACGGAAAGGAGACGCTCAGCGGTCGCCGCGCTGCCGTCGGGCAGCTTGCGATCGGGGAGCACCGCTAGGTACGCCTCTTCCGTGATCTCCCAGTGGTCGGCGAGCGAGGGCACGAGCTTCATGGTCTCGTCGCCGTGCACGAGGCCTTCGAAGATCGTGTCATCCATCACTTCGGAGGCCGCGTTCTCCGCGGAGATGATCGGGTTCAACTCCTTCGCGTCAGCGATCGACGCGCGCAAGAACGTGAGCGAGCGTTCGGGGTTGCCCTTCAGCTGCGTGTCGTACGTGGGAACCCAAAATGCGGACTGCGCCAGGGCCACCGAGGTGATCACCGGGGCCGCGATTAGAAGCCATTTCGTGCGCATTTCTGGCGTGCGGACTATGCGCTTCGCTCCGAGTCGGGTCAAGGCGAGTGCGGACGCGCGGGTCGCGCTCGGGCGCGAGATGGCGGCGGTTTGTGCTACCGTGCCTCACGCCCATGTCCCAATCGCCCCCAGAACGCGCACCGAGTGCGTTTCGCCCCGTTCCCCGCACCGGCGTGATCTACGTCACCGCCGAGGCGACGCGCGCCGGGTTTCGCGCCGAAGATCCAGAGTGGTGCAACCTGGGTCAAGGTCAACCAGAAACGGGGCCATTGCCAGGCGCTCCGCCGCGCATCACGCAGCTCGAGATCGGCGTGAACGATCAGGAGTACGCGCCGGTCGCCGGCTTGTGGGAAGTGCGCGAGGCCGTCGCGAGCATGTACAACGAGCTCTTTCGGCGCGGCCTACCGTCGAAGTACAGCGCTGAAAATGTCGCCGTGTGCGGCGGCGGTCGCGTCTCGATCATGCGCGCCTGCGCGGCGATCGGGCAAATCCACCTGGGCCATTTTTTGCCCGATTACACGGCGTACGAGGAGCTGCTCGACATCTTCCGGCGCTTCACGCCCATTCCGATTTTGCTCGACCCCGAGCACGGTTACGACTTCTCGCTCGAATCGTTGCGCCGCGAGATTTCCGGTCGCGGCCTGGGCGCGCTCTTGCTCTCCAACCCCTGTAACCCGACGGGCAAAGCCATCACCGGGCCAGAGCTCGAATCGTGGGTAGCAACGGCGCGCAGCTTGGATTGCACGCTGTTGCTCGACGAATTTTACTCGCACTATCTGTGGCGTGAGGGTCCCTCACTCTTCAGCGCCGCCGAATACGTGGAAGACGTCGAGAAGGATCCGGTCGTGATCTTCGATGGTCTGACGAAAAACTGGCGCTATCCGGGCTGGCGCGTGAGCTGGACGGTGGGCCCCAGCAAAGTCATCGAGTCGTTGGCGAGCGCTGGCTCCTTCCTCGACGGCGGCGGTTCACGACCCATGCAGCACGCTGCACTCCAGGTGCTGACGGCCGAGCACGCGCGCGCCGAAGCCGAGGCCATCCGGCAAAGCTTCCGGAAGAAGCGTAACCGCATGCTCGACGGCTTGCGTGCACTCGGGGTGCGCTTCGAACGCGAGCCCGAGGGCACCTTCTACTGCTGGGGCAACCTCTCGAACCTGCCGCCCTCGATCAACACGGGTGATGGGCTGTTTCGTGAGGCACTCAAGCAGAAGGTGATCACGGTTCCCGGGCACTTCTTCGACGTGGATCCGGGCCAGCGCCGAGGCAGCCGCGCTTCACGCTTCTTGCACCATGCGCGCTTCTCGTTCGGGCCCAGCGAGTCCACGATTGAAGATGCCATCGCGCGCTTGGGCCGCGTCGTCAGCGACGCCGCTCGTTAACTACACGGCACCACAAAAAGGCAACAGCCTGGAGTGAGGGAGGCACTCCAGGCTATTGAGTAGTAGGGCCGGCGACGCAACTTCAGGCGGAGGGGGGCGCCCGGGCGTCGCCAGGCAATCGACGTTATTGCAGGGCGTGTGCCAAACGCGTTGCGCACCTGCGAGTTGCCAAATACTCCGCAAATTGTCGATAAAACTGCGCGAGCGCCGCGCGCGGCATGTCTCCGGCTGAGCCGAGAGAGACACGCAGCTGCTCAATTCGATACGACGTCGCGTACGGCGTGCCATGAAGGCCACGATGCGCGAGCGGTGCACTCGAGTTCAGCACGCCGCGCACCGATGTAGGTAACGTGACCCATCGACGCGGAGCTCGCAAGCGCTGATGTAGGTGACGCGACGCACGCACATGCGCACGGCGTGCCCCTGTTCGTCATCGCGTTGGATGTTGAGGTTTCAACATCGGTTTGCGCTGGCGAGAGGCGCTGCCGACGGACTCGTCAGCCGCTGACGAGCGTGCCGTTCTGGTAATCGCTGACGGCCTGATCGAGTTCGGCTTCGGTGTTCATCACGAACGGACCGCGACGTGCGACCGGCTCATTGAGCGGCTGCCCCGCGATGAGCAGCACCCGTGAGTTCGTGGAGCCGCGCAGTGTCGCGACTTGGCCCGGAGTAAAGATGGCGATCTGGCCCGCGCGAGCTGCGGTGCGATCCGCGCCCGCTGCGACATCGCCCTCGAGTACATACGCGAACACGGTGTGGTCGTGAGGGAATTCATGGTCGAAGCCGCCGCCCGCGGGCAAGCGCATGTCCAGCAGCGATGGCTGCACCGTGATGCCTGCCACCGGCCCGGTTTGTCCAGCAATTTGGCCTGCAATGACCCGCACTGGCGCGCCCGCGACGCTGACTTCAGGGATGCGATCGGGGGCGACATTTTGATAGCGCGGCGCCATCAATTTTTGAGCGCGTGGCAGGTTCACCCACAGCTGCAATCCCCAAAACACGTCGCCTTTCGGCTGCGGCATCTCCGAGTGCACGATGCCGTGCCCGGCGGTCATCCATTGCGCGCTGCCACCCGGCAGATCTCCGCCTTGGCCCAAGCTGTCGCGGTGGCGCATCACGCCATTCAGCATGATGGTGACGGTCTCGAAGCCGCGGTGCGGGTGCGTCGGAAAACCCTTCTCGTAGTCCTCCTCGCGGTCGCTGTGGATCTCGTCCAGGAGTAAAAAAGGATCGAGCAGCGAGAGCGCTCGCGAACCAATGCTGCGTCGCAAACGCACGCCAGCGCCTTCCATCGTGGGCACGGCATCGATGACCGCGGCCACGCGCCGCACATCGCTGCGCGCCGCCGCGGGCACTGGCGCGCTCTCGGCCGAGTGACAGCCTCCGATCGCGAAAGCCGTCGGCGCAGCCGCCGCATAGCGCAACAAGGCTCGGCGTGAAGGGTCGCGGTTCACCGAGCTAGTGTGCACCAGCCGCGGCGCCGCCGCCGGGCT
>Ga0105245_10003682_pt1 | contig 13684 bp, 11 predicted proteins | sample KBSM54metaG_FD_81523 | JGI IMG/M metagenome (GOLD analysis project Ga0105245, IMG submission 81523) | Miscanthus rhizosphere microbial communities from Kellogg Biological Station, Michigan, USA - KBS M5-4 metaG | ecosystem: Host-associated > Plants > Roots > Rhizosphere > Soil | place... | reverse complement strand
GCCGCGCTTCCCCAGCGGATTCTCCCGGCTCTGGTCCGGCCCGGCGACGAAGCCGTCGAGCGAGATCGACATGTGGCAGGTGGTGTCCGGCATCGGCTCCTCCAAGTAATTGCGATTTGCAAGCGTCGGCACCGTACCGTCCAGCTAGCGCGTGCTCTCCGCGTCGACGGCGCGGGCGGGATTCGAGGCCATCGCATGACGCCGCCGGCGACGCTTCCGGAACGTGGACCGGCCCCGGGTCGGCCCGCACTCGCTTGGTACCAAAACTGGTACCACGGCGCCTCTCGACCGCTCGATGCGCGGACCCCGGAATGCCGAAAGCCCGCTTCGGAAGCGGGCTTCTGGCCAGTCGGGGCGACTGGATTTGAACCAGCGACCTTTCGGCCCCCAGCCGAACGCGCTACCAAGCTGCGCCACGCCCCGGGAGATGCGAGTTTACGCGAGGGTCGCCGCCTGTGATGAGAGCGGGCGACGGGACTCGAACCCGCTGCTTTCAGCTTGGAAGGCTGATGTGCAACCAGTTACACCTCGCCCGCGCGACGGCCGATTATAGGTTCGAGACAGCCGTCTTCGCGCGGCCCGTCGCGGGTTGCCTCGCGCCTACGACTTGCGCCAGGCGAAGACGATCGTGAACGTCTCGAGCTTCTTGTCGTCCGCGCCCTTCACCGGAGCGCCCCAGCCCGCACCGACGCCGATGTCCCGCCAGTCACGGCCGAGGACGTTCTTACGGTTGAAGCCCGATTGCAGGAGCTTGCGGATCGCCCGCTTGGGGCTCTTGTGGTAGCCGAGGCTCTCCGCGTAGAAGTACGTCTTGGCGCCCTTCGTGTAGCCCGTCTGCTTGATCCGCTTGCCGAGCGGCGGCTCACCGGGGCAGCGATGCTCGAAGCAGTCTTTCTTCAGCATCGCCTTCGTATGCCGCCCCGCCGCCGTGTCCAGGCGGTCGTTGTTCTTCAGCGGCCGGAGCTGGTGGGTGTGACGCTTGTTGTTGACGAGGCACTGCATGGCCTTGCCGAGCTTCGCCAGCGACGTCTGATGAGGCCGATCGGTCGCATGGGCGCACGCGAGGGCTGCCGTCGTCCCGGACGTGGCACCGAGCCAAGCGAAGATCGCGAGAGTGAGCAGCGCGAACGCCGCGCACGCGCCCGCTCGTCTCCCCACCGGTGCCGCCACTGCCCTGGCCATTCGCCCAGAGGTTACCCGGGCGCGCGTGCGGGGTGGCGTCCAGCGGGGGAGCCGGGATTCGAACCCGGATTCATGGTTTTGGAGACCATGCGTCTAGCCATTAACTCACTCCCCCGAGCGGGCGTCGGAGTGTAGATGCGGACGAGAGGATTCGAACCTCCAAGGGCCGCAAAGGCCCACCAGGACCTAAACCTGGCGCGTATGCCAGTTCCGCCACGTCCGCGGATTTGAAAAGAGCCTTACAAATGCGCGGGAAATAACCTCCGCGCGGGACCGGCAGAGATTCTAGACTGGCGGTTGTGGAGGCTACGAGCGTCCGGCCCGGATATGAGCTCTGGCGGCCCAACAGGGAGAAGTCAGAGACGAAGACGACGAAATTCCTCGTCTCCTTCGTGCTGCTGGTCTCGGCCGGGCTGCTGATCGTCATCACCATCGGCGGCTGGTCGCGCCTCGAGGGCGCAAGCGTCGGGATTGCAACCCTCATCTGGGCGGGCCTCTACATCGTGTTCGCGTTCCTCGTCGGCGCGCGATGGCAGCGCGGCGTCCTGCCGGTCGCATCCGCGCTCGCGATCATCCTCGCGATCTTCGCCGCCGTCGCCGCCCCCGCATGGTTCGACCGCAACAAACCGGGTCTCAGCGGGCCGGCCCTTCCCGATGACCTCCTCGGCCTGCTCTGCATCATCCTCATCCCGGTCCAGCTGCTGCTGATCGTCGTCGCGATGGTCGGCTTCAACCAGAACTGGCACGTGGAGGAGGAGCGGCCCGTCGGCGGCGTACCGCTTCCCGGCGAGCACGACGACGACCTGCCCCCCGAGCCCCAACCGGCCTAGAAGAGCTGCGGCTCCTCGGCCCGGCGCTCGATCAGGTGCGGGCCGTCATCACGCACGCTGTTGACGAAGTCGCCGACCTCTCGCGTGACGAGGGCGTCTTCCGGGGCGGGCACGAGAAGCGCCAGCAGCTCCTCCTCACCCAGCTCGGGGTCCAGCCACCGCTCCTCGAGCTCGGGCTGCAGGACAACTGGCATCCGATCGTGGATCGGCCGGATCAACTCGTTCGGGGCGCAGGTGACGATGGCGCAGCTGTGCAGGGCGCCGGGCGACTCGCCACGCGCCGGCAGCTCCGCCCAGATTCCTGCGAACGCAAACAGGTCCCCGTCGGGCCGGCTCAACCAGATCGGCACCTTGCGTCCCGGGTCCCTGCGCCACTCGTAGAACCCGTCAGCGGGAATCAGGCAGCGCCGTTCGCGAAACGACTCGGCGAAGGCCGGCTGCTCCGGAAGCGACTCCGCGCGCGCGTTGATCAGCGGCGGGCCCGAGCGACGCTCGGCCCACCGGCCCGGAACCAGTCCCCAGCGCAGTCGCCCGAGGTCGCGCGCACCAGACTCGGTTCGGCGAACGGCCAGCACCGGGTCGGTTGGTGCGATGTTGTAGCGGGGTTCCTCATCGCTCAGATCGACGGACTCGTCGATCCCGAATCGGGACCGGAATCCGGCGGGCTTGGGGTTCGCAAGCGTGTAGCGACCGCACATGGCTTCGAGGCTAGCGGGGCGCCGCGATGCGATTCCGCCACTCGAAGCCGCAACAATGGCTTGGCCCGCGGCGGTGGCGAAATGGCAAACGCGATGGATTCAAAATCCATTGCCCGCAAGGGCTTGTGGGTTCGACTCCCACCCGCCGCATGAATCAGGACGATTGGCGCTTTACCGGTCATATACGTGAGAAAGCGGCAAGCGGCCGGGTTGATCTGACCGTCCCGCGATAATCCCCCGCTCGTGCACGCCGCCTCCCGAATGGAAGTCATCGACGAGCTCTGCTCGTTCCAGGGCCGGCGCGCCGGTACCGACGCCGAGCGCCGTGCCGCCAACTGGCTCGCGAAGCGCGTCCGCGATGGCGGCCGCCGCGTCGTGGTGGAGCCCATCTACGTGCACCCTCAGTACGGGCTCGTCCAAGCGCTGCACTGCGCCCTCGGCTTCGCCGGCAGCCTCGTCGCCATCCTCGCCCCGCCTGTCGGCTTCGCGATGGTGCTGGTCGCGGCTCTCTCGATGTACCTCGACCTGAACGGCCGTTTCTACCTCGCCCGCCGGCTGTTCTTCCGCCGGGCGTCCCAGAACGTCGTCTCTCCCGGCAAGCGGACCCAGGCGTCCGCCCGCCTCTTCATCTGCGCCCACTACGACTCCGCCCGGTCGGGCGGCGTCTTCCAGCCCAAGCGCGTCGCGCGGGCCTCGCGGCTGGCCAACCGCCTCCCCTTCCCCATCGCCCCGTTCCGCGTCCTCTTCTGGTCGCTCGCGATCCTCCTCCCGATCCTCGGCGCCCGGATGGCCGGCGTCGACTCCGGCCTGATCTCCCTCCTCCAGCTGATCCCGACGCTGATCCTGTTGATCGGCGTCTTCCTCCTCGCGGACATCGAGCTCTCCGATGTCGTCCCCGGCGCCAACGACAACGCCTCCGGCGTGGCCACGGCCCTCTCGCTGGCCGAGGAGCTCGATGCCGAGGCGCCGGAGAACCTCGACGTCTGGCTCCTGTTCACCGGCGCCGAGGAGGGCCAGATGGAGGGAATGCGGGCCTTCTTCCGCGCCCACCGCAAGAGCATCGACCGGGAGAACACCTACTTCGTCGTCCTCGACGCGGTCGGGTCGGGAACCGTGCGCTACGAGACCGGCGAGGGCCTGGCGGTCACGTACGACATGGACAAGCGCCTCGTGCAGCTCTGCAACGCTGTGGCGACCGCCGACCGCGAGAACGGCAACCGCTTCGGCGCGAAACCGCTCCGCCAGGCGTTTGCCACCGACGCCCTGCCGGCCCGCATCGCAAAGTTCCGATCCACCGCCATCACCTGCCGCGACGACGGCTCCCTTCTCCCCGCGAACTACCACCGCCCGGAGGACACCCCCAAGCGCATCGACCGCAAGGCGCTCGATCGCGCGCACGACTTCACCCTCGAGCTCGTGCGCGCGCTGGACCGCGACGTCGGCCGCCGTTCCGCCTCCTAGCGGCTAGCGCCTGACCAGCTTGATCTGCCGGTGCTTGGTGCTGGACGCGCCGTTGGACGACTTGAACTTGACGAGGGCCTCCACCTTCACCCGACCCCGCTGCCGTAGCAACCGCTCTTTGCGCCCGCGGGCCTCGACCTTCAGGGTCACCTTGTCCGGCCCGCGAACCCTATGGCTCACCCGCTTGATGCCGTGGCCTTTGGCCCGCAGCTTCAACTCCCCGGACCCGTCGACTGTCGCCTTCACCTTGGCGGTACCGCGCGAGCGGTTCAGGCTCGTCTTGCCCAGATCGAGCCTGGCGGCGCCCGGCCCCGCCTGATCCACCGCGACGCCACAGGACCCATGGGTCGCGCCCGTCCGGATGAAGCCCAATTCGGGACGTCCTTGGCCACTGAGACTTGTCCGGTCGATATAGCCCCGGGCGCTGTCCACCCAATAGAGGTACCGATCGTCGACTGCGAGCCCACATACGTCCCCAGCACCACGGACGAAGATGTGCGCTTGCGTGCCGTCGAGGTTGGACTGCCCGATCGCGTCGGGATTCCCTTGCCCCCCCGGGTGATTGACCCAGTAGATGTGCTTACCGTCGACCGCCACGCCGCAGCCGCTTCCGTCCGGGGCGATGTATTGGACGCCCGTGCCATCCAAACTCGCTCGCTTTACGCCCGTGCTCCAGTACAGGTAGCTGCTGTCCACGGCGACCAGACAGGGGCCGAGCTGGTTCGGGATGAAACTCCCGTCGACGTTGGCGCCGTCGATGTCGGCCCGGGCGATGCTCCCCTTGCCTCCCTGCGTGGCCCAGTAGACATGTTGACCGTCGACAGCCGGCCCGCACGGCGAGCGCCCGGCCGCCGAGATGAAGTTCTGGTCCACCCCGGTTCCGTCCAGGTTGGCGCGCCCCAGTGATGACGCAAAGAGGTTTGCCCAGTAGACGTGCTGGCCGTCGATCGCTACCCCGCAGCTCGGGGAACGAGAGTTGCCGATGAACTGGGGGCGCACATCGGAACCGTCGACGTTGGCGCGCCCAACCCCGCCCCCGGCGCCCCGCGCCCAATAGATGTAGGCGTCGGCACGAGGCGCAATAGTCGCGGCGCAGGTCCCGAGGAGGATGAGAGCAACGAGCAGCGACAGGCCCCGCGCGTAGCCTCGTATGTTCCCTGCCCCGCCGTCCATGGCCGGACGAGGATACTCCGCACGGGCGCGATCAAACGAGGGCCGCAATGGCAGGTGCCGGCCGGCTAGCGCCTGACCAGCGCGAGCTTGTGGTGCTTCGTGGTGGACGCGCCGTTGGACGACTTGAACTTGACGAGGGCCTCCAACTTCACCCGGCCGCGCTGGCCCAGCAGCCGCTCCTTGCGCCCACGGGGCTCGACCTTCAGGGTCACCTTCTTCGGGCCGTGAACGTCACGGCTCACCCTCTTTATGCCATGGCCCTTCGCCCGCAGCTTCAACTCCCCGGACCCGTCGACCTTGGCGGTCAGCCTCGCGGTCCCACGCGAGCGCTTGAGGCTCGTCTTGCCCAGGACCCGCCTTCGATGCGCCCGCAAGCATACTGAACGCTGTTCTGGTGATATAAGCGCCCCCGATGGGAGAGACCGAGGCCACAGCGAAACGCGGCGAGCTCCTCTGGGAGCCGTCGGCCGAGAGCGTCGAGCGCTCCACGATGACGCGCTATATGCGCTGGCTCGCCGACGAGCGCGGCCTCGAGTTCGGCGACTACGAGTCGCTGTGGCGCTGGTCGGCCAGCGAGATCGAGGACTTCTGGGCCTCGATCTGGGATTTCTTCGAGGTCGAGGCCTCCGCGCCCTACTCCGAGGTCCTTCGCGACCACGCGATGCCGGGCGCGGACTGGTTTCCCGGCGCCCTCCTGAGCTATCCGCAGCACATCTTCCGCAGCCGCGACGACGCCGACGTCGCCGTCCGCCACGCCTCGGAGCTCCGGGACCTCGGCGAGCTCACCTGGGGCGAGCTCCGGGACCAGGTCGCGCGGGCCGCCGCGGGCCTCCGCGAGCTGGGCGTCGGCCGCGGCGACCGCGTCGTCGCCTACATGCCCAACATCCCGGAGACGCTCGTCGCCTTTCTAGCGACCGCCAGCCTCGGCGCCATCTGGTCAAGCTGCTCGCCCGACTTCGGCGCCTCGAGCGTCGTCGACCGCTTCGCGCAGATCGAGCCCAAGGTCCTCTTCTGCGTCGACGGGTATCGCTACGGCGGCCGCGATTTCGACCGCACCGAAGTTGTCGCCGGGCTCCAGTCCGCGATGCCGACCCTGGAGCGCACGGTCGTCCTCCCCTACCTGGCCCCGGAGCCCGACCTCTCGAAGCTCGACCGGGCGATCACCTGGGACGACCTGCTCGCCTCCGGCGAGGGCGCGACCCTGGAATTCGAGCAGGTCCCGTTCGACCACCCGCTGTGGGTCCTCTACTCCTCCGGCACGACCGGCCTTCCGAAGGCGATCGTCCAGGGGCACGGCGGCATCCTGCTCGAGCAGCTGAAGAAGCTGAACCTCCACGTCGACGCCCAGGAGGGTGACCGGCTTTTCTGGTTCACGACCACCGGCTGGATGATGTGGAACTTCCTCATCGGCGGCCTCCTCACCCCTGCCTCGATCGTGCTCTACGACGGCAGCCCGGGCCACCCCGACATGGGCGTCCTGTGGGACCTCGCCGAGCGGACCGGCATGACCTGCTTCGGCACCAGCGCCAGCTATATCGCGGCCTGCATGAACGCGGGAGTCGAGCCCTCGGACGGCCGCGACCTGTCGGCGCTTCGCTCCGTCGGCTCCACCGGCTCGCCGCTCTCGCCCGAGGGCTTCGAGTGGGTCTATCGGCACGTCGGCCGCGACACCTGGCTCTTCTCGACCAGCGGCGGCACCGATGTCTGCACCGCCTTCGTCGGCGGCGTCCCGCTGCTGCCGGTGTACCGCGGCGAGCTCCAGGGCCGGGCGCTCGGCGCCAGGGTCGAGGCGTTCGATGAGGACGGCAACTCGATCGTCGACGAGGTCGGCGAGCTGGTGATCACCGAGCCGATGCCCTCGATGCCCCTCTACCTGTGGGGCGACGACGACGGCTCGCGCTACCGCGCCAGCTACTTCGACGTCTACCCCGGCGTCTGGCGCCACGGCGACTGGATCGAGATCACCTCGCGCGGAACCGCCGTCATCTACGGGCGCTCCGACTCCACGATCAACCGCCAGGGCGTCCGCATGGGGACGAGCGAGATCTACCGCGCCGTCCAGGGCATCCCGGAGATCACCGACGCCCTCGTCGTCGACATTCCCAAGCCCGGTACCGAGGGCTGGATGCCGCTGTTCGTGGTACTCGCCGACGGCGAGACGCTCGACGACGAGCTCACCGGCGAGATCAAGCGCCGTATCCGCGAGCTCTGCTCCCCCCGGCACGTGCCGGACGCCGTTTACGACATCGCGGAGGTGCCGCGAACCCTGTCGGGCAAGGTGCTCGAGGTCCCGGTCAAGCGCATCCTCACGGGCACTCCGCCCGAGCAGGCGGCGAGCCGCGACTCACTCGCCAACCCCCGCTCCCTTGACTACTTCGTCGAGCTGGCGGGCACCCTGGCCGCGGAATAGCGCCGGCGGCGCGCCTAGCCCTCGGTGGCCCGGGCCTTGTCGCGGTCCGGATCGAGCTCTCCGTCGAGCTCGAGGAACGCCTCGACGACGTCGTGATCGAACTGGGTCCCGGCACGCGCCTGGAGCTCGGCCCGCGCGCGATGCGGTGAGAACGGCCGCCGGTACGGCCGGTCGGCGGTCATCGCCGCGTAGGCGTCGGCCACCGCCACGATCCGCCCCTCGAGCGGGATCTGGTGCTCCCGCAGGCCGCGCGGGTAGCCCTGGCCATCCGGGCGCTCGTGGTGGGTGAGGATCCACTCCCCCACTCGGCCCAGCTGCGCCGCGCCCACGATCCGCGCGCCGATCTCCGGATGGCGCTCCACCTCGAGGCGCTCGCGGGGATCGAGCGGGCCGTCCTTGTTCAGGATCGACTCCGCCACCCCGACCTCGCCCACGTCGCGGAGCAGCGCGGCGATCCGCACGCGCTCGCTCTCCTCTTCCGGCAGGCGAAGCTTGCGTGCCAGCGCCTCCGCATAGCGAGCGACGCGGCGCGAGTTCGCCGGCGATCCCTTGCGACGATCGACCGCCTCGGCGAGCGAGACGAGCGACGCCAGGCGCGGGCTGGTGCGCTCGATCGCGACCTGCTCACGCTCGACCCCCTCCACCCCGGCCTGCTTGAAGACCACGGAGCGATCGCGCCCGGACTCCTTCGCCTCGTACAGCGCGCGGTCGGCCGCGTGCAGCAGCTCCCCTAACGTGATCCCATGAATCGGGAAGCTCGCGACCCCGCAGCTGATCGTCATCTTCTCGGTCTCGCGGGCGAACGCCCTGCGGACCTCGGCCCGGAGCCGCTCCGAGAGGAGATAGGCCTCGGTCTCGTCGGTCTCCGGCGCGAGCACGCCGAACTCCTCGCCGCCGAGCCGCGCCACGACGTCGCTGGTCCGGGTCGCGCGCTTCAGCGCCTGGGCGAGCAGCACCAGCACCCGGTCACCCGCGCTGTGGCCGAAGCGGTCGTTGTACTCCTTGAACCAATCGAGGTCGAGGACGACGATCGACAGCGGCCGAGCCGTGCGGGTCGAGCGCTCGAGCTCGGCCGCGAACCGCTCCTCGAGCTCGCGCCGGTTGGCCAGCTGCGTCAGCGAATCCGTCCGGGCCGCCGCCGCCAGCTGCTTCACGAGCTGGTCGAGCTGCCCCCGTAGGGTCGTCATCAGAATGCCCAGGACGGCGAGGGTCCCGGTGACCATCGCCCAGGTGAGCCCGGGGAGCATCACATGACCCGGGCTCACGACGAGGACGAGCGCGTACGCCGCCGAAGCGATGCCAAGGTGGGTGAAGGCGACCGGCGGTCGCAGGAAGTAGCAGGCCGCCAGAGCAACCCAGAGGTAGAACAGCGCGTACGCGGTCGCGGCCTCGGGGCCGCTGAAGTAGACCGCGAGGCTCACCACCACGGTACCCGCGAGCGGCGAAGCCTCGAACGCCCACAGGGGCAGCCGGTCCCACGCGACGAGGAAGCCAATCGCCACGAGGTAGGCCCCCAGCGTCGTGATCAGCAGGCCGGTTGTGTCGCGCCCGGGCGAGTGCGGGAACAGCAGGCTGAGCAGGACGAGCGTGGCCCCGGTCCCGAACAGATAGGTGAACGTCCGCGCCATCGTCACGCGGTCCTCCCGGACCATGCTGGGCCCGAGGCCGCGCCAGTTGAGGCGGCGCGCGAGCGTGCGAAGGGTCGTACCCGCGCTTCCGCTCACGGAGCCGTTGTTCGGGGATCCGCTTGCCACTGGATGCTCATCATCTCTGTATCGAACCCGCCGCGCAGCAGCATGAGAGCCGGGTCGCCGCGAATTGGCGCAAATTTGTGATCCAGTAGCCCCGAATCGACGTAGATTGGGACTGCGCCGCCCCGGCGCGCGAATGACAACTGCGCCAGGAGGGGAAGCATGACCCAACCCACACTCGTCGAGTTCGATCTCGACCGATACCTGCGTAATTCCAAGAAGGTCGACCTGAGCGGAATCGACTGGTCCGCGATCCCGGATCACCCGCTGAGCGACGGCGACGTGATGTGCCTCCACTACATGATGGACATCGAGACGCACACGGTCATCTACCTGCGTGACCTCCTCGCCACGCGCGTCACCGCCGACCCCCAGATCACCGCATTCCTCTCGTGCTGGGTCTATGAGGAGCTCTGGCATGGAGAGGCCTTCTCCGACTTCCTCCGTGCCTATGGGATCGAGGTCCCCGCGGAGCCGAAGCTTCCCGACGGCTCAACCCCGATGCCGACGCGCCGCAACCGCTGGCGGGACCTCCGCGTCCGCCTCGGCGTGGGCAACGGCCTGGGGCTGGTTCCGACCATTACCGGCTCGATGGCGACCCGCGACTTCGCGGCCATCCACATGATGTGGGGCGCGGTCAACGAGCTCACGACCCTGACGGGCTACCACGCGCTGATCCGCCGGTCGAGCCACCCCGAGCTCCACACGCTGCTGCGCAAGGTGATCAGGGACGAGCGCCGACATTTCGCGTTCTACCGCGCGCAGGCGAAGGCCAGGATGCAGCGATCCCGGACCGCTCGCCGCATGGTGCGCTGGGTCCTCGCCCACCTGTGGACGCCGGTCGGCGCGGGCGTCAAGACGGAGGAAGAGGTCGACGCCCTGGCGCTCTACCTGTTCGGCGATGGGCCCGAGGGACGCGACCAGATCAGGGAGATCGACCAGACGATCGCCGGCGTTCCGGGGCTCGAGGGCATGCACCTGCTCGAGGACTACCTGGACGGCGCGCTCAGGCGGGCGGCCGAGCGCCCCGGCGGGACCGGCGTCGCGGACACCCACGTGGCGCCCGCTCACACCAACGGGCACGCCCCGCCGCCCACCCACTGGGCGCAGGTGGGCGCCGTGCGGGCGGACTAGCGACTGCCGTTGAGCCCGAGGCGCGTGTAGCGCTCGCGTGCTTTGGCGACCACCTCGTCGACCCCCTCGACGACGCCGTCACGCATCAACACCCGGCCGTTCACGACCGTGGTGTCGATCACGGACCCCGACGCCGCGTAGACCAGGTCCGCGACGAAGTTGCCGACCGCGAGCTCGGGCGCGTCGCTGCGCACGAGCAGAAAGTCGGCCGGCTCCCCCTCCGCTATCCGGCCCGACGCTCCCAGCAGGGGTGCGGTCCGGCCGGTGGCGATGTCCCATGCGTCGTCGGCCGGGAGAGCTGACGCGTCGCGAGCTTCGTGCTTCTGGAGCAGCGCGAGGAACTTCACGTCCTGCAGGAGATCCAGCGAATTGTTGGAGCCCGCTCCGTCCGTCCCGATTCCGACCGGGATCTCGTGCCGGCGCGCCGCCCGGTACGGAAACACGCGACCCACGGCAAGCTTCAGGTTCGCCACCGGGTTGGTGACCACGGTGGCGCCGCGCTCCTCCACCAGCGCCAGCTCCGACTCGTCCAGCCAGACTCCGTGAGCGAGCACTGTGCGCGGACCCAGAACTCCGAGCCGGTCCAGGTACTCGGCGGGCCGCACACCGTGGTCTCGCACGCAGCTGACGACCTCGTCCTCGGTCTCGGAGAGATGGATGTGGATCGGCAGCTCACGCTCCGCGGCGTCCTCCCCGATCCAGCGGAGCGCCCCCTCGCTCACCGTGTAGATCGAGTGTGGCCCCAAGGCGGCGGTCACCAGCTCGCGGGGCTCGCCGATCTCCTCGAACCCCCGAGCGGCCATCTCAGGGACCCCGTCCGGCCCCGCCGCGTCGCCGAGGTCGAAGAGCGGGGCGGCGATCCTCGCCCGGATGCCGGCGTCCTCGACCGCCCGCGCGGTGGCCCCGGCGTGCCAGTACATGTCCCAGAAGCGCACCGTGCCGGTCCGGATCATCTCCACGCACGCCAGGCGCGTACCCCAGTAGACGTCCTCGTCGTCGAGCCGCGCCTCGACCGGCCAGATCACCTCCTGGAGCCAGCGCATGAGTGGCAGGTCGTCGCCGTGACCCCGGAACAGGGTCATGGCCGCGTGGGTGTGGCCGTTGATCAGGCCCGGGACGATCGCCATCCCGTCGGCGTCGATCACCTCGTCCCCGTCGCGGGACCGGATGCGGGGGCCGATCTTCGCGATCGCGCCGTCCTCCACGCGCAGCCTCGTGCGCTCGCCGTCGAGCAGCGCGTTGGTGACCGTCAGGCTCACGACTGGTCCTGCGACAGCTCAGGAACGATCGCGGCCACGGCGGCGCCGAGCCGCTCGCGGTTCCGGGCCCGCCCGGCCTCGAACTCCTCGACCGTGAGCTCGCCCTCGCCCACTCCGTTGGCCAGGTTGTCCACGATGCACACGGCCGCGTAGCGAAGCCCCAGCTCCCCCGCGATCACGCACTCGGAGGCGATCGTCATGCCGATCACGTCGGCGTGCTGGGCGATCATCCGGATCTCGGCGGGGGTCTCGAACCGGGGCCCGATGGACTCCCAGTAGACACCGCCGTCGAGCAGCTCCACCTCGGCGCTGCCGGCCCAGGCGTCGACGAGATGCGCCCGCCATCCGGAGCCGAACCCGGCGACCCGGTGCGAGCGCCGGTCGCCGAACGCGGACTTGCCGACGTGGAGCGCGATGAAGTCGTCCGGGCAGAGGAACGTCCCGACGCCAAGCTCGCGACGCAGTCCGCCGACCGAGCTGAGGGCGAGCACGCGGTCGCAGCCGGCGTCGACGAGCCGCTGCATGTTCGCCGCGTGGTCGATCCGGTGGGGCTGGGTGTAGGGATCCCCGTGGCGGGGGATCAGCATGGCGTCACCGACATCCAGGCCGTCGACGTAGTCGCCGCCCGCGATGCCGAGCCGGCCGCCCACCTACTACGCCGGGGTGATCGGATTTCGCCGCTCGCTGAAGCGGCGGTCCTTGCTCGATGACTGCTCGAAGCGGCGGATCAACTCCGCGCGCAGCTCGTCCGGATCGATCACGGCGTCGACCACGAGCTCGGAGGCGAGGTGCAGGATGTCGATGTCGGCGGCGTACTCGTCCCGCTTTGCGCGCACGAACTGCTCGCGCTCCGCATCGTCCGAGATCTCCTGGATCTGGTTGTAGAAGACGGCGTTGATGGCCGCCTCGGGGCCCATCACGGCGATCGAGGCACTCGGCAGGGCGAGGCAGCAGTCGGGCTCGAACGCCGGCCCCGCCATCGCGTAGAGGCCGGCGCCATACGCCTTGCGCACGATCACCGAGATCTTCGGGACGGTCGCCTCGGAGACCGCCGAGATCATCTTCGCCCCGTGCCGGATGATGCCCTGACGCTCCACCTGCGTCCCGATCATGAATCCCGGCACGTCGGCCAGGAATAGCAGCGGCACGTTGAACGCGTTGCACGTCCAGATGAACCGCGCCGCCTTGTCCGCCGAGTCGACGAACAGGACGCCGCCCTTCATCTTCGGCTGGTTGGCGACGATCCCGATCGCGCGCCCGTCAAGCCGCGCGAAGCCGACGACCAGCTCCTTGGCCCAGCGCGAGTGGACCTCACAGAATGACTCGGCGTCCACGAGCGACTCGATCAGATCGCCGATGTCGAAGGCGGAGTTCTGGTCCGTTGGGACCACCTCCGAGACGCGCTGCTCGGACGCCGGCTCGGCGGGGGGCGCCGGGGGCGGAGTGGTCCGCCAGTTCTGCGGCATGTAGGAGAGGTAGCGCTTCGCGAGGTCGATCGCCTCCTCGTCCGACTGCACGAGGAAGTGGCCGCATCCGGAGACCGACGTGTGCATGCGGGCGCCGCCCATCTCCTCGAGGCTCACCGTCTCGCCGATCACCATCTCGGCCATCCGCGGCGACCCGAGGTACATCGACGCGTTCCCGTCGCGCATGATCACGACGTCGCAGAACGCCGGGATGTAGGCGCCGCCGGCGGCGGAGGGCCCGAACAGCAGGCAGATCTGCGGCACCTCGCCGGAGAGCTGCACCTCGTTGAAGAAGATCCGCCCTGCCCCGCGCCGGCCGG
>Ga0105245_10003681_pt1 | contig 13686 bp, 12 predicted proteins | sample KBSM54metaG_FD_81523 | JGI IMG/M metagenome (GOLD analysis project Ga0105245, IMG submission 81523) | Miscanthus rhizosphere microbial communities from Kellogg Biological Station, Michigan, USA - KBS M5-4 metaG | ecosystem: Host-associated > Plants > Roots > Rhizosphere > Soil | place... | reverse complement strand
GGCGTGCCGCTATCGCGGTGCCAGCCATCGGGGCGGTGATGCTCGGAATGCGCGTCGAACCGCCACTTCTGTGTTGTTTTGCCAGGGAAAATCTCAGGCGAGGCGGACGGGGAGCTTCTTCAGGGCGTTGTTGAGGTTGGAGCGCACACGGACGGGTTCGCCGGTGAGCTCGATCGTGGGGAACGTCGCCAACAGCTCCTCGAAGAACACCCTGCCCTCGAGGCGCGCGAGGTGCACGCCAAGACAGAAGTGCGCCGCGATGCCGAACGAGAGATGCGGGTTGGGATGCCGGTGGATGTCGAACCGCTGCGAATCCTCGAACACGTCTTCATCGCGGTTGGCCGACGTGTAGTACATCGCGACCTTCGAACCCTTCTCGATCGCAACCCCGCGCAGCTCGGTGTCGACCACCGCCGTGCGGCGGAAGTAGTGCAGCGGGTTCTCCCACCGCAGGATCTCCTCGACGGCGCCGGGCATCAGCGAGGGATCGGCGCGCAGCTCTGAGAGCTGTTCGGGATGTCGCAACATAGCGAGCAGGCCCGACGACAACATCGTCTTCGTCGTGTCGTTGCCGGCGGTGACCAGCTGCACGAAGAAGCTGCCGAAGTCGATGTCGGTCATCGGCGCGCCGCCGAAGTCCGACTCGAGGATCACCGACGTGAGGTCTTCGCGCGGCGGCTCGGCTCGCCGCTGTCCCGCGAACCCGATCGCGTACATCGCCATCTCGATCGACGCGCTGTAGTCGGCCTCCACGGCGATGTCCGCGTCCTGGCCGCTCGTGTTGCGCTCGGCCAGCTGATGGATCATCGGCCAGTCGTCTTCGGGCAGACCCATCAGCTGACCGATGACGCGTGACGGCAGCTTCGACGTGACGTCGTGCACGAACTCGACGTCACGCTGACCGGCGGCCTCCTTCATGATCTCCCGCGTGATCGCACGAACGTTGTCTTCGAGTTGGGCGATCACCTTCGCCTTGAAGTGCTCCGACAACGGCTCGCGGAACTGCGAGTGCTTCGGCGGGTCCATCGCCAGCAGCATCATCCGCATCATCTCGAGCTGCTCCGGAGCGAGGTTCTCGAGCACCACGCCGCCCTCGCTCGCCGAAAAGACGTCGGGATGCCGCGCGACGTGCACGACGTCGGCGTGCTTCAACACCGCGTAGAAGCCCGGCTCCCCCGCCATCTCCTGGAAGTACACCGGCGAGGTTCGCCGCAACTCGGCAAGGCCTTCGTGCTGCGCCCCATCGACGAACGCCGACGGGTTGGCGAGATCGACCGTGCTCAATCGACCAGCACGTTGGGCTTCGGGAAGCCTTCGGCCTCGGCCAACAGGTAGTACGCGTCGAGGATCCCTCCGGCGTCGATGATGCTCTCGACGTTGCCGTCGGCGTCGAGGTTGAGGTTGGCCCCGTAGATCTGGAACCACACACGGGTGTCGTCCTCGACGACCGTGAGCGTGTGCACGGAGCCTGCAGGCTCGTAGAGGAACGAGCCGGCGCGGTTCACGTAGTCGTACTCCTTGTACTTCCACGCGCCGCTCGTCGTGTAGGCGTAGACGGGGCCGGTGTGCTTGTGGCGCTGCACCTCGTAGCCCTTCTGGAAGATGTTCTCGACGATCCAGAGGCCCTCGCGGACCTTGACCTGGATGACCTTGAGCTTGCTGCCGTCTCCTATGTCGACGAAGGGCAGTTCGTCGGCACCGATGTGGACCGCAGAGGGGATGTCTGTGACCGTCATGGCCGCAGTCTCACACAGGGATTGCGGGCTTCGTCGGGGAGCGCGAGCCTCCTGCCATGAAGCAACTCTCTGGTCTCGACGCCTCCTTCCTCTACATGGAGACGCCGTCGCAGTTCGGCCACGTTTCGAGCCTCTCGATCTTCGAGAAGCCCGACATCCCCGACTACGACCCGCTCTCGGAATGGCGCAATCAGATCGAGGCGCGCCTCCACACGCTCGAGCCGCTGCGGCGCCGCCTCCAGAACGTGCCGATGAACCTCGACCACCCGTTCTGGATCGACGACCCCGACTTCGACCTCGACTTCCACGTGCGCCACACGGCCACGCCGCCGCCGGGCAGCGATTCCCAGCTCGCCGACCTCGTGTCGCGCATCATCGGTCGCCCGCTCGACCGTACCCGTCCCCTCTGGGAGACGTACGTCATCGAAGGGCTCCCCGACAACCGGTTCGGCATCCTCACGAAGGTGCACCACGCGACCATCGACGGTGCGTCCGGGGCCGAGTTGCTCACGATGATGCTCGACCAGACGCCGGAGGGCGACGACGTGCCCCCGCCCGAGCACGCGTGGAACCCGGCCCCCGCGCCGTCCGACGCGGAAGTGCTCGCCCGTGCCGGCGCGAGCCTGGTGCGCAAGCCAGGACGCGCCATCGTGCTGAGCACACGCACGATCCGCGAGCTCGGCCAGTCGACGCGCAACCCCGCGCTCGTCGCGGCCGCCAACCAGGTGCGCGACAGCCTGCGTGGGCCCATCGGCGCGTTGTTGAACATCGGCCGCGAACGGAGCCCCGAGGGCGAGACGAAGGGTCCGCTGCCGTCGCTGTCCGCGCCGCGCACGCCATTCAACGCGACCATCACCGCCCACCGACGCTTCGCGTTCCGTTCGACGTCGCTCGAGTCGGTCAAGGCCATCAAGAACGCCCTGGGCGCGACGGTCAACGACGTCGTGATGGCCGTGTGCGCGGGCGGACTGCGCACGTGGCTCGACGAGCACGACGCGCTCACCGACCAACCGCTCAACGCGATGATCCCCGTGTCGATCCGCACGGGCGAAGAGACCGAGCGGTGGAGCAACCGCGTGTCGGGCATCTTCTCCGAGCTGCCGACCAACGAAGCCGACCCGATCATGCGCGTGCAGCGCGTGCACGACGCGATGAGCAACGCGAAGGAATTGTTCGACGCGATTCCGGCTGACGCCCTCACCGACTTCGCCCAGTTCCCGCCGCCCGCGGTGTTCGCTCGGGCGATGCGCATGTCGACGCGGCTCATGACCCGCAACTCGCCGATCAACCTCGTGATCTCCAACGTGCCAGGCCCACGTCAGCCGCTCTACGCCGCGGGGAGCCGGCTGCTGCACTACTACCCCGTCTCCACGATCACCGACGGGCAGGGCCTCAACGTCACGGTGCAGAGCTACCTCGACACGCTCGACTTCGGGCTGGTGTCGTGCCGTGAGCTCGTCCCCGACCTCTGGGACATGCTCGATGCGATCATGAACGACCTCGCCGCCCTCGGAAAGGCGACGGGCGTCGACGTCCCGTTGTAAGAAGGCACCATGAGCATCACGTCTTTCGCGGGGATCATCCGGACACACGGCAAGGAACGGCCCGACCATCCGGCCATCGAGTTCGAGGGCACGACGCTGACCTTTGGCCAGCTCGACGCTCGATCGAGCCAACTGGCGAACGCGCTCGCCGCGGCGGGTGTCGGCGCGGAAGACCGCGTCGCGTTCCTCGAGAAGAACGGGCCGGAGTTCTTCGAGACGGCGTTCGCCCTGGCGAAGCTCAACGCCGTGATCGTCGGGGTGAACTGGCGGCTGGCCCCTACGGAGATCGCTCAGATCATCAACGACGCTCGGGCCAATGTGCTGATCGTCGGGGCCGACTTCGTGCCGCACGTCGAGAAGATCGAGGACGATCTCGAGACGATCACGAAGACCGTCGCGATCGGCGGTCACGCTCGTTGGGACGACTACGAGCAGTTCCTGGGCGCGCAGCCGGCCACGGATCCGGGGGCCGAGCCGAAGCCCGAAGACGTGGCGATCCAGATGTACACGTCGGGCACGACCGGTCTGCCGAAGGGCGTCATGCTCACCAACTCCAACTTCTTCTCGGGCGTGATGAACGTGACCGAGTCGTGGAAGTTCGACAAGGAGTCCGTGAACATCGCCGTGATGCCAATGTTCCACATCGCCGGCTCGGGCTATTCGATGGTCGGCCTCTACCACGGGTGCCAGACGGTCGTGCTGCGCGACGTCGATCCAGCACTCATCGTCAAGCTGATCCCCGAGTTCGGCGTCACGAACGCGTTCTTCGTCCCGGCCGTGATCCAGTTCCTGCTGATGACGCCGGGCGTCGACACGGCCGACTTCTTCACGCTGCGCGCCATCCTCTACGGCGCGTCACCGATCACCGACGCCGTGCTCACGAAGGCGATGGAGGTGTTCGGCTGCAGCTTCATCCAGGTGTACGGCCTGACCGAGACCACCGGCGCGATCACCCAACTCGAGCCCGAGGATCACGATCCCGTCAACCGGCCTGCACTACTGCGTTCGTGCGGCAAGCCGTACCCGTGGGTGGAGGTGCGGCTCGTCGATCAAGACACCGGGCTCGACGTGCCCGAGGGAACGGTCGGTGAGTTGTGGACGCGCTCACCGCAGAACATGAAGGGCTACTGGGCCAACGAGGAAGCGACGGACGCGACGATCGACAGCGACGGTTGGTTGCGCACCGGCGACGCCGGCTACCGCGACGAGAACGGTTTCCTGTTCCTCCACGACCGCGTGAAAGACATGATCGTGACCGGCGGCGAGAACGTGTATCCGGCCGAGGTCGAGAACGTGCTCGCCAAGCACCCCGCGGTCGCGGACGTCGCCGTCGTCGGCGTGCCCGACGAGCGGTGGGGCGAAGCGGTGAAGGCAGTCGTCGTGCTCAAGGAGGGCAGCGAGACCACGTCAGCCGACCTCATCACGTTCTCGCGCGAACACCTCGCGGGCTACAAGCTGCCGAAGAGCGTCGACTTCACCGACGTCCTCCCGCGCAACCCTTCAGGCAAGCTGCTGAAGCGCGAGATCCGCGCGCCGTACTGGGAAGGCAAGACCCGCCAAATCGGCTGACCCCTCGCGATCTCGAGTCAACAGCTGGTCGTTTCGCGCAGGTATTGACTCGAGATCGGGTCAGCGCACCGGTGCGAGGGCTTCGATGTCGGCGCGCTCGTCGTCGGTGAGCTTCCAACCGACCGCGGCCGCGTTGGCGCGCACTTGCTCGGGCTTCGTCGCGCCGGCGATGACCGACGCGAGATGCGGGAGCGACGCGAGCCACGACATCGCCAACTCGAGCAACGTGTGGCCGCGCTCGGCGGCGTAGGCCGACAATGCCTCGATCACATCGAAGCGATGCTCCGACAGCGCCTTCCCTTGCCCCTCGGCCGGCATGCCACCGATGCGGGTACCGGCCGGCGGCTCCGCGCCGCGCTGGTACTTCCCGGTGAGCACGCCGCTGGCCAGGGGGAAGTACGGAAGGATCGCGAGGTCGTGACGCTCGCATGCGGCGAGCAGGTCGGCCTCGCCGCGGCGGCGCAACAAGCTCAGCTCGTTCTGCACGCTCACGAATCGCGCCGTCCCGTGTTTGTTCGCCGCGCTCTCCGCGTCGTTGAGCCGAGCGCCGTCGAAATTGGAGCAACCGATCTCGAGCACCTTGCCCTCACGCACGAGACGATCCATGGCCTCGAGGGTCTCCTCGATCGGTGTCGCGTCGTCGGGTGCGTGCACTTGGTAGAGGTCGATGCGGTCGGTGTTGAGCCGGCGCAGGCTCCCCTCGACCGCTGACGCGATCGACGCCGCGCTGGCCCCCGCCGGCAGCTTCGTGCCGTCGCCCATTCCGAATTTGGTCGCAATGACCACCTCGTCGCGCCGCGCGCCGAGCGCCTGGCCGAGGAGCTGCTCGCTCAGCGTGCCGCCGTAGATGTCGGCGGTGTCGAACAGGTTGATCCCTGCCTCGAGGGCGGCGTCGACCACCGCCTGGGTCGCGGCTGCGTCGATGCGGCCTCCGAAGTTGTTGCAGCCGATGCCGACCAACGAGACGGACAGGCTTCCAATGGCGCGCTTCTCCATGCCGTGAACCTACTGTCACCCCCCATGAATCACTTCGACCTCGGACGCGTCGGCATCTGGACCGGCGTGCTCGACACCGTCCCCTCCGCCGAAGCCCAAGAGATCGCCGGTCGCCTCGAGGCGCTCGGCTTCCCGACACTCTGGATCCCTGAGACGATCGGGCGCGACCCGTTCATCACTGCAACGCGGTTGCTGTCCGCCACGTCCACGTTGAAGATCGCCACCGGGATCGCCAACATCTATGCGCGCGACGCGCTGACGATGGCGAACACGCAGCGGTCGTTGGAAGAAGCCTTCCCGGGCCGCTTCCTCCTCGGGCTCGGCGTGAGCCACGAACACCTCGTCGATCGTGTGCGCCATCACGACTACTCGAAGCCGTACTCGCGCATGGTGAGCTACCTCGACGAGATGGACGCCGCGCTGTTCATGGCCGTCGGGCCGCAACAGCGACCGGCCACCGTGCTCGCCGCGCTCGGCCCGAAGATGCTGCGGCTGTCGGCCGACAAGGCCGACGGTGCGCATCCCTACTTCGTGCCGGTCGAGCACACCGCGCAGGCCCGCGAGATCATCGGCCCCGATGCGATCCTCGCTCCCGAACAGATGGTCGTACTCGACACCGATCGCAGCCGCGCCCTCGAGACCGCGCGCAAGGGCATGGCGATCTACCTGCGGGCACCGAACTACGTCAACAACCTGAAGCGCTACGGCTTCACCGACGACGACGTGGCCGACGGCGGCAGCGAACGTCTCGTCGACGCGATCGTCGCCACCGGCGACGTTGCCGCGATCGCGAAGCGCGTCGACGACCACTTCGCGGCGGGCGCCAACCATGTGTGCGTGCAGGTGTTGACCGAGAACTTCACCGACGTCCCCGAAGGGGCGTGGCGCGACCTCGCTTCGGCGTTGTCGTGACCTGGACGCGCAACCGCCCCCTCGGGCTCGTCTATCGAGACGACGCCAAGTCCGCGCGCGCGTACACGTTGTTCTGCCCGGTGCGGGGACATCACGCCGACCTCATGGATCACGAGGGCCGCATCGTCCATCAGTGGCACCACAAGGAAGGCATCCAACATCTCAAGCTGCTGCCGAACGGCAACCTGCTGATCCACACGTTGCCACCGGAGTCGGCGGAGGGCCTCGAAACGATCGGCGGATCGACCGGTGCGCTCATCGAACTCGACCAGTCGAGCAAGGTCGTGTGGGAGTACCGCGATCTCTACATGCATCACGACTACCAGCGCCTCGCCAACGGCAACACGCTCGTGATCCGGTGGGACAAGATCCCCGCAAACGTGTCAGCCCGCATCCAGGGCGGGCACATCGCGGCGGAAGACCCCGACTGGATGTGGGGCGACACCATCCGCGAGATCGACCCCGATGGCGCAACCGTGCGCGAGTGGCTGTCGTGGGAGCACCTGTCGACGGACCACCACATCAAGTGCCCGCTGGAGAGCCGCAAGGAGTGGACGCACCTCAACTCGATCGAGCTCACGCCCGACGGTGACTGGCTGCTCAGCTTCCGGCTCACGAGCACGGTCGCGATCGTCGACGGCAACACCGGTGACGTGCGCTGGCGTTGGGGCGCCGACAAGCTCTCGCACCAGCACCATGCGACGTGGCTCGACAACGGCCACATCCTGTTGTTCGACAACGGCTGTCATCGCCGTGAGGCTCCGTCGTTCTCGCAGATCGTCGAGATCGACCCGGACACCCACAAGGTCGAATGGACCTATCAGAGCGTTCCGATCCTCGCGTTCTACAGCTTCATGATCAGCAGCTGCCTGCGGCTGCCCGACGGCAACACGTTCGTGACCGAGGGCGCGACGGGCCGCATCTTCGAGATCACGCCAGAGGGCGAGACGGTCTGGGAGTACGTGAGCCCGTGGCTCGTGCCGAGCCGGTTCGGGCCGAGCACCGCGGTGTTCCGCGCGTATCGCATCGCCGACGGCGATCCCCGCCTCGCGGGGCTGGCGCTGTCGCCGGCGCCGTACAAGACGTTGAACGACCGGATCGCGGCCGGCGAGATCCTCACCGAGAAGGACGAGAAGCCGGCGACGAAGCGCGCTGCGAAGAAGGCGCCGGCCAAGAAGACGCCAGTCAAGAAAGCGCCGGCCAAGAAGAAGGTCGCCGCGAAGAAGGCGACGACGCGCAAGCGCCGCTAGCGACCGAGGTTCTCAGCTGTCCAACGGCCGTCGCGGCTTCACGCGACCCTCGAGCCGCTCGATGAGGCTGCGCACTCGCTTCTCCCCCGCCACACGCCGAGGCGGCAGTGACACCGACATCCACTCGCGCACGACCGCCGTGTCCCCGAGTGCTTGGAGCTGACGGTCGAGCGGCACCTTGTTGAGCCTCGACAGCACGAAGCAGTTGCGGCGACCTGAATCGCGCGTCATCTTGCGCTCCGTGTCGTAGATCGGGAAGTACAGGCCCTGCCCGCGGTGTGCTGGCAGCACCGTGGTCGACGACCACATGTCGAAGGTGAGCGCTCGGAACTCCAAGATCGAGGCGGCCGCAATGGAGCCGTCGACGTCGATGATGATGACGACGCGGTCTCGAAGCGAACGCTCGAGGTAGCTCCGCAGGCGCGGTCGGGTCGCGATCCGCATGAGCTCGAACTCCGAATACACCTCGACGAGGGCGTCGAGATCGCGACGATCTGCGTGACGCACACGCGGGTCGGCCGTGAGCGTGTCAGGCGACAGCTCCTCGAGATCGACGATGAATGGAAGCCGTCCAGGAGGCCGTCCGCGCGGCACGAACGGCACGAGCGGTGCAACGTGCTCCGTCGGTCCTGCGAGCGCGCGGGCGCGGCTGCGCTCGACGACAGAGCCGAGCAAGGGGGCGGCCAAGTCGTCGAACACCAAGGGGCTGGCATACCAGTGGTCAGCCGCCAGCCGTGCGATGACGACGACACCGAGCGGCACACTGCCCTCTTCGACCACCCATGCGCGAACGTCGCGCCCGATCCCACGGTCGCGTGCGTCGCCCACGATGCGGATCGCGTCGGGCTCAGCCGGCTCCGCGAGCGCCAGCAGCTCCGTGTTGTCTCGCAGACGCCGGAGCGTCGGCGCCGCACGATCAGTCACAACAAGAGTCTCGCCACCCGCAGGCGGTGCACCGGAAGTGTGCATGTTCCGGCGCGAGGTCGCCCGAACACATCGGACATTCGTCGAACGTGGCAAAGCGCGAGCACGTGGCTACGGCCGACGGCGCGAACGGAAGCTCGAGCTGGTCCCACATCACGAGGGCAGAGTTCAGCAGACGCATGTGACCAGCGGGCTGATCCTCGGCAAAGCTGCACGTCATGACGAGCGCGTGCAGCCACATCGGACTCTGCGTCACCGACCTCGAACGCTCGCGCCGCTTCTACGAGGAGGTGTTCGGGTTCCGGTTGGCGTTCGACCTCAGCACCGACGGCTCGTCGACGCCGCAGCTGCTCCGCCTCGAGGCGCCCCTCACGTTGAACGCTGCTTATCTCGCGGTCGACGGACTGCTGTTGGAGCTCTTGCAGTTCGAGCCGGCGGGCGCACCCGGACCGGTGACCCGCGTGATGAACGAACCCGGACTGACGCACCTGTCGTTGTTCGTCGACGACGTCGATGCGGTGATCGCCGCGGTACCGCAACACGGTGGACGCGTGCGCGACGACACCAACCTCGGCGTCGCGGTGTTCGTCGAAGACCCCGACGGCCAGGCCATCGAGGTGATCGGCCCAGGCGGACAATTCAAGGCGATGCGCGACGACGCCATTCGCAAACTCGAGCGCTGATCGTCGATGCGACCGGACACGTGGACATCGCCTGACCTGTCCGAACAGGTCGCGGTGGTCACCGGTGCCAGTCGCGGCATCGGGCGGGGCATCGCCGAGGTGCTCGGCTCGTGCGGGGCGACGGTGTACGTGGTGGCGCGAACGGGACTCGACGAGGTTGCCGCCGCGATCGACTCCCTCGGGGGAACGGGCGTGCCCGCGCCCGCGGACCTTCGCGACGACACCGCGATCGATGCCTTGTTCGAGCGCGTACGACAAGAGCAAGGACGTCTCGACGTACTCGTCAACAATGCAGTGGCGTGGGCGGACGATGGCCCCGATCACGACGCCGACTCGAAGCCGTGGCTGATGCAGCCGCCCTGGTTTGCGCCTCGGTCGTGGTGGGATTCCAACTTCGACGTGGGTGTGCGTTCCCACGCGCTCGTCACCAACGCCGCCGCGTCGCTCTTCGTCGAGGGCCACCGAGGAATCGTGGTCTTCACCAGCGAACGCCAACCTGAGCTCGCCGGCATGCAGGAGTTCGTGATGGATCTCCGAGCGACGGCTGTGGAGCGGATGGCGTTTCTCTACTCGCTGCACCTTCGGCCGCACGGCGTGAGCTCGATCCTTCTGTATCCCGGCTTCAGTCGTACCGAGGCGATTCAGCAGTCGTTCGACCGGCGCGACAACTATTTCGACGGCTGGACCGAGGCGGACTTCGTGGCGCGCACCGCGTCGACGCAGTACGCGGGCCGAGCGGTGGCGGCCCTCGCCGCTGATCCCTCGACCATCGAACGCACGGGCCAGCTGCTGACATCGCACGACGTGGCGACCATCCACGGCTTCACCGACATCAGCGGCGAACAGCCCGACCCGCTCTAGGCGTTCTGGCGTCAACCACAGCGAAATACCGCGGTAGGTGACGCCAGAACGGGACAGGCTGTGGGGCGTGAGCTTCGCGGCACCCGTGATTCGGGCCGAACGACCTGAGGACTTCGACGCGATCGCTGCGGTCGTCGAGGCGGCGTTCCAGTCGCCGATCGAGGCCCGACTCGTGGAGGACATCAGAGCGTCGCCGCACTACGTGCCGGAACTCGCACTGGTCGCCGAGCACGAAGGGCGCGTCGTCGGCCACGTGATGCTCAGCTACTCGGCGCTCGTCGATGGTGAGTCCGAGCGCCCGATCCTCCAGCTCTCACCCCTCGCCGTCGCGCCCGACGTGCAGAGCCTCGGCATCGGCTCGGCCCTGGTGCCGGCCGCGTGCGCGCTGGCCGACGAACGGGGCGAACCGCTCGTCGTCCTCGAAGGCAGTCCCCTGTACTACGGCCGCTTCGGGTTCGAGCCGTCGACGAACTACGGCATCCAGCTGCCGATCCCCGACTGGGCGCCGGCGGAAGCGTCGCAATTGCTGCGACTCCGGAACTACGACCCGTCGCTGCGAGGCAACGTCGTGTATCCCCCCGCCTTCGACGCCGCGTCGGAGCACTGACCTCCTCGAACTCGGAGGAATGCGTTGGGGGCGGGGGCCGCCGGTGAGGGAAGCTGGGGTCATGCGGATGGGGGGTTTGCAGAAGCGCGCGCTGTGGCGCGCCCGCACGTACCTGCGCCCCTACGCGCGCCACATGACGGTCATCGTCGTCACGTCGGTGATGTCGTCGGCGTTCCAGATCGCGCTTCCTCTGATCGTGAAGACCGTGATCGACGGGCCGCTCCAAGACGGCGATCGCCGCGGCATCGTCATGTGGGCGTCGTTGGCGGGGCTCCTCGCAGTCCTCGACATCGCGATGGGCTTCGGACGCCGCTACCTCCTCGCGGTCGTCGCCACCGAGCTCGAGACACAGTTGCGCGACGACCTGTACGCGCACCTCCAGCGACTCGACGTGGGCTTCCACGATCGCTGGCAGTCCGGACAGCTGCTGTCGCGCGCCACCACCGATCTCGGGATCGTGCGCCGCTTCATCGGCTTCGGCGCCGTGTTCTTCGTGCTCATCGGCATCCAAGTGCTCGGGATCTTCGGCGTGCTCCTCACGTTGCATGTGGGCCTGGCGCTGCTCACGTTCGTCGCCGCGATACCGGTCGTGCTGCTCTGCCGCCGGTTCGAACGCGACTACCACCAGATCGTTCGCGACATCCAAGATCAAACAGGCGATCTGACGACCACGATCGAAGAAGCGGCCCGCGGCATCCGCGTGCTCAAAGCATTCGGCCGAGGCCGGGAAGCGTTCGACGCTTACAACGCGCAGGCGACGCGCATCTACGAGACGCAGATCAGACGTATCAAGCTCCACACCAAGTTCGTGTGGGTGCTCGGCATCATCCCCAACCTCACGCTCACGGCCGTCTTGCTGGCCGGCGTCATCGCTGTGGGCGGCGGCGGGCTCACCGTCGGCGGGCTCGTGGCCTTCGTGTCGTACGTGCTGATGCTCACGTTCCCGCTCGAGATCCTCGGCTGGACGATGGCCCTCGCCGGCGAGGCCGAGTCGGCCGCCGTGCGCGTCTACGAGGTGCTCGACACCGAGCCGGCGATCATCGACCGCGCCGGCGCGATCGACGCCGGACGCGTGGTCGGCGACATCCGTTTCGAGAACGTCTCGTTCGACTATCCCGCCAGCGACCGCACCGCGCTGCGCCACATCGACCTCGTCGTTCCCGCGGGCGAGACCATCGCCATCGTCGGCGCGACGGGTTCCGGCAAGACCACGCTCGTCACGCTGCTCACGCGCCTGTACGACCCGACGGAAGGGCGCATCACGCTCGACGGGCACGACCTCCGCGATCTGACGGTCAACAGCCTTCGCAGCAACGTCGGCTTCGCGTTTGAGGAGCCCTCGCTCTTCTCCGCGTCCGTACGCGAGAACTTGCTGATGGGAAAGCCCGACGCCAACGACGACGACATCGCGGAAGCGCTCGCCGTCGCCCAGGCCGGGTTCGTCACCGATCTTCCGTGGGGGCTCGACACCCGCATCGGTGAGCAGGGCCTCTCACTGTCGGGCGGCCAACGTCAACGACTCGCGCTCGCGCGAGCGATCATCGGGCGCCCTCGCGTCCTCGTCCTCGACGATCCGCTGTCCGCGCTCGATGTGCACACCGAGGCGCTCGTGGAAGACGCACTCCGCCCGATGCTGCGCGACTGCACCGTGTTCGTCGTCGTGCACCGACCCTCGACGATCGCACTCGCCGATCGCGCCGCGCTTCTCGAAGACGGTCGCATCGTCGCGGTGGGAAGCCACCACGAGCTGCTCGAGCGCGAACCCCGTTACCGGGCCGTGCTCAGCGAGGAAGTCGCGCACGACGAGGAAGCCGATGAAGACGAAGAGGTGGTGGCGTGATGTCGGAGCTCGACCACGTCCACGAACTCGACCCGGAAGCGGCGCTCGACGTCACCGGCGACGCGCTCGTCGACGCCTGGCGCGGCGTGAAAGCCGAGGAAGAGGAGCAGGTCGCAGGCGGCCTGGCCAGCCTGCTGCGCAGCCGCAGCCGCGCGCTGCTGGGCGAGCTCGCGCGCCCACATCGCGGCGCGTTGATCCTCGCGTCTGCGCTCATCGCACTGAGCACGGCCTGCCAACTCGCGGTCCCGTGGCTCATCCAGCAGGGCATCGACAACGGCCTCCCACCCCTGCTCAAAGGAGGCAGCGGCGACACCAAGCCGCTGCTGATCGTCGTCACGGCGGTGCTGGGGTGCACCGTCGTCGCCGCCATGTCGTTCAACGCGTTCCTGCTCGTGCTCGGCAAGGTCGGGCAGCAGGTCGTGCTCGACACGCGTCAACGCTTGTTCAAGCACTTCCAGCGGCTGTCGATCTCGTTCCACGAGAAGTACACCTCGGGTCGCGTCATCTCGCGCCAGACGTCCGACGTCGAGGCAATCGCCGATCTCCTCGGAAACGGCCTCATCACCCTCATCACGTCGATCCTGCTCATGGGCGGCATCGGCATCGCCCTGTTGCTGCTCGACGTCCCGCTCGCCCTCGTGACGCTCGCGGCGTTCCCGATCTTGATCGTGATGACGCGCTGGTTCCGCGGTCACGCAGAAAAGGCGTACCGCGCGACGCGAGAAGCGGTCGCGCTCGTGATCGTCCACTTCGTCGAGAGCCTC
>Ga0105245_10003677_pt1 | contig 13696 bp, 15 predicted proteins | sample KBSM54metaG_FD_81523 | JGI IMG/M metagenome (GOLD analysis project Ga0105245, IMG submission 81523) | Miscanthus rhizosphere microbial communities from Kellogg Biological Station, Michigan, USA - KBS M5-4 metaG | ecosystem: Host-associated > Plants > Roots > Rhizosphere > Soil | place... | reverse complement strand
GCGTCATCACCCGGGCGAACCGCGCTGCGGACGACCGCTGCTGCACTCGTGCGCAGTAATCGAAACACGAGCTCTTCCAGCGCAAGCGGTGCGACCACCTTGCGGTCGAGTGGATCCGACAGAGCGCGAATGAAACGCTCCGCGGCATCGATGACGGGTGAATCGAGGGCAGAAACGAAGGCTAGGGCGTCTGCCGGCTGTTCGGAATCGACCGGTTTTGCGTTGCCATCCGCGAGCGCCAATAGATTTTTGGCGACGAGCTCTGCCGGTAAGTCCAAACACATGGCAAGGTAGGGGCGCTCTGGTTTTGCTTCGAGGACGAACCCATGCAGCTCGGTCTCGCCACTCATCACCAAGTAGCGGCTTTGGTCGTACAGCAGCTCTTGATCGCGGAGTTTCGCCACTTTTCGGCCCTGGGCCACGATCACGAGGCGCGTGCCGTCGAAAGCCACCTTGTCGAACGGGCCCGGCTGGGAAACGCGGTAGAAGTGCAGGCCGGGATAATCAGCCGGGATCATCCCGTCCGCTGGGGCGTGTTGCGCGAACAGCGACAAGAGCGAGTTTTCGCCGAACATGGCGATAGGCATAGCGCTAGTCGTCATCGCTGCCCAGGGGCGACGATTCGAATGCGGGAAAGGCGGCCCCCTCGTGACGACAATCGAGCCTAGCCCGCTGCTCGAGCTGCTCGGCATCGAGTTGCCGATCATTCAGGCGCCCATGGCCGGGATCTCCACGCCGGAGCTCGCCGCCGCGGTGTCGAACGCGCGCGCGCTCGGCTCGATTAGCGTGGGCGCGACCAACGCGGCCGACGCATTGCAACAGATCGCTCGCCTGCGCGAGCTCACGCCGCACTCGTTCAACGTGAACGTGTTCTGTCACGCCCCGGCGCGCGAAAATCCCACGCTCGAGGCCGAGTGGCTTTCGCGCCTACGCCCCGAGTTCGAGCGCTTCGGCGCCGAGCCCCCCGCTCGGCTGCGCGAAATCTACCGTAGTTTCCTCGAGGACGACGCCATGCTGAGAGCACTGATCGAGTCGCGCCCGCGCGTGGTCAGCTTTCATTTTGGGGTTCCCGATCGAGCGCGCATTACGGCGCTGCGTGAGGCAAACATCGTCCTCTTGGGTTGCGCGACGGATCTGCGCGAAGCGCGGCTGCTCGAACAAGCGGGGGTTCACGCCGTGGTGGCGCAAGGCGTGGAGGCCGGCGGTCATCGCGGGATCTTCGATCCCGAGCACGACGAACGCATCGGCATGCTCGCGCTCACTCGCCTGCTCGTGCGCGAGCTCGCCTTACCGGTGGTCGCGGCGGGCGGCATCATGGACGGCGCAGGCATTGCCGCGGTGCTCCGTGTGGGCGCAAGCGCCGCACAATTGGGTACTGCGTTCATTGCCTGTCCGGAATCGCAAGCGGACGTCGGCTTTCGACGTGCACTTGCCAGTGACGCCGCGCTGCACACCGTGCTCACGCGCGCCATCTCGGGTCGCCCGGCGCGCTGCTTGGCCAATCGCTTCACGCATTGGGGAGAAGCGCTCGGCGAGGTTCGCGTTCCGGAATATCCCGTCGCCTACGACGCAGGAAAGGCACTCAACGCAGCGGCCAAAGCCCGCGGCGAAGCCGGTTTCGGCGCGCACTGGGCGGGGCAAGGCGCGCCGCTCGCTCGTGCGTTGCCTGCGGCCGAATTGGTTCGACTGCTGGCGAGCGAACTCGCGAGCGGTAGCAGCTCGTAGCGCAGTTTGTAATCGAGCGGCGCGTTCGGAGCGCCCTCATCGGCCGGCCCGCGCACATGGCCGGAAGCGATCGGATGCAGATCGAAGGCCATGATCACCATGCCCACGACGACCGCCAGCGTCGCGGCGAGTAGCACCCAGGTCGCCGGTAAGCCGAGCATGTACCGCCACTGGTCAGCGCGCGCGATTGCCACGCTGCTGGAGTCGTGAGCGTGGCGTTCTGCGACTGGGTCTTTCATGAACACGGGCTCGCTTTGCGGCGCTTGTCGGCGCGTTTCGCTGGGCAAGTCGTGAATCGATAGATGTGGGTTTAGGTCCGCCATGTCTGGGTTCTCCTTGGAGAGCATTCATGTGCAAGACGAGTGCCTACCCAGGCCTAGAAAATGGCTCGATTCTCGAAATCGAGCGCAAACGCAGCGCAAACGTGAAGAGAAGCAAGACCAGAAAGTGTGGCTGACTGACCCACCTCGCGCGTGCGCGAACTTTCTATCCAGTTGCTGACTGCGCTCGCCGGGTTCAGGGTACAGGTTTTAGAAGCGCGCTCTTTTCTTACTTGTTCGTGGAGGCATCGATGTTCAAACCCCAGTCGTTACTCGTCGTGGTGAGCTTGTGTGTGGCCTGTGGGAGCAGCTTCGAGTCCGCTGGGGGTTCCGGCGGGGCCGGTGGCTCAGCCGGCGAGGTGGTTGCGGGTTCCGGTGGCTCGACGGGCGTTGCGGGTTCCGGCGGGCAAGCCAGCGGCGGAAGCACCTCGCAAGGTGGCGTCGGCGGCATCGCGATGGGTGGCAGCATCGGCGTCGGCGGTGACGTGAGCATCGCCGGTAGCGTGAGTGTCGGCGGGAGCGTGAGTGTCGGCGGCAGCAGCGCGGGCACCGGCGGCTCCACGGCCACCGGCGGATCCATGGGCACCGCGGGCAGCCCCGCGGGCGGTGGTGGCGGCATGCCTGATTGCGCCACGCTCAAGGCGGATTATCTCGCAGCCGCCGAGAAAGCGCGCGTGTGCGACAAAGGCTCGACCGACGAATGCAGCAAGAGCTCGACCCTGCCCGCAGTGGGTTGCGGCTGCCCGATCTTCGTCAACTCGAAGAGCGAGGCGACCGCAATCGCCAAACAAAAATACCAAGCCATCCAAGACAACAAGTGTGACGGCGGCCCGGTGTGCAACATCGTTTGCCTCCCTTCCACCGGCGCCACCTGCGCCGCTTCGAACAATGGTTCGGGCACCACGTTCCTGTGCACCGCCACCAACACCGCCGCTAACTAGTACACACGCTCTGCCGTCGTCGGTGGGCGCGTCGAGCCCGAGCGATCCGACGGTGTGGCTGGATGATGAAGCGCGAGTCGTGACGATCACTTTCGTGGTCGCGCGCCGTCCTGCCGCTTCACTTTTGGCCGACCGCGTTTGATCAGCGGGGGTTTGCCTGCGCGCAGCAGTGCGCTCGGGAGTACCGCGAGCGCGTCGGCGAAGGTGGCGATGCTGCCCAGCGTGAGGTTCACTTCACCGCGCTCCACGCGTTGCGCGTAGGAGAGATCGAGGCCGGTGATTTCCGCCAGGTACTCTTGGGTCCAGCCACGCTTGAGCCGCAGCCGTTGCACATTGCCTCCCAGTTGCAGCATGAGCTCACGAGTGCGCGGCGTTGCGGGGGCGGACATGAAGGCTCACGACCGCTAACCCGGTCGGTGCTCCAATAATTAGGGTAGGTGAGTCCTTTTTAATTGACCACTCGACCCCTTGCTTTCATCCTCCCGTTCAAGGAGGGCAGCGTGACATCCGAGCGGGCTTTTCATCTGCCGGCGAAAGCGCGGCTGAGTTGGCGAATTCTGCGACTGCGATTGGATGCGAGTGGCCGCACCTGGTCGGCCACGGGCACGAAGGGCGGCCGAGTCGCCGTGATTGAATTGCCTTCGCTGCTCGATGCCGAGCAAGAAGAGGCCTGGCTCGCCCAGATCGAAGCCCGCTTCGAGGCGGAAGCCTTCGATCCGGCCGTCCCGGGCTGACCGCACAGCGAGCAATCGAGCCCGATGGCCAAACTTGCCCGTCTTTCTCCTCTAGAACTGAACATTAGTTCAGTCTATGGTGCCCTCTATGTTCACAGAAGCGCTGCTCGTGGTCCGGGAACCGCGGCCGGTAGGGCCGAACCGCCGCAGTGCGCGGCCAAAAGCGGAGATGGCACCCGGATCGCGCCGTAGTCGCGCCCGGCCTTCGGCGCCGTCCGCGAAGAAAGCGTCGGCCGGCCGTGCTCGGGCTTCGGCGGGCGCGGCTTCCACGCCTGAGGGCTGGTCGAGCCGTTTGCGTGAGCAATCGCACCACCTCGCCCGCGCGATCGAGATGCTGGAGCAAGCCCGCACGCTCATGACCGAGCCGCGCGCGCATTCGCTAGCGCGGGCCGAATGTTTGCGCGGCGCCGGCTTGCTCACGTTGCTTGCTGCGTCCGAATTGCTCGTCGTTGCGGGTTGGTTCGAGGCCGATCAAGCGGTGAGTGGCGGCACGATCGACCGCTGAGCCGCCCGCGTCGCGGCTCGCTCACCGCATCACGAAAAGAAATCGAAAAAAGCCGACAGCGATGTCGATCTGACACGGGTTGAAACGACGATGGAGTGAGGCACGCCGCTTTGCTCATGCATCTCATTCACTGCCGAGAGTCCTTGCCAGCAGTCCAAGCGTCCCGACCGCCGAACCGGCGAGCCGCGGCGAGTGGACCTGGATCTCCTCCGTGTCCCGTTGCGAGGCGGCCTTTGGGCTCGCGAATCGGGACGGTTCGTGTAGCCGAACAGCGCGTTCGTCCAGCTGAAATCGCCGGACGTACTTAGTGGACCCTTAACAAAACTTCGCGGAACTAGCTGGAGATCCGTGGCGTAGTCAAGACGAACGCAAAAACGGAAAAGAACTGATGGCCCGTCAAACTGATCCCTCCCTGACGCATTACATTACGGCCGCGCATGCCTATCCCGAGCTCTCTCGTGAGCAGGAGCAGGCGCTGACCATTCGCTGGCTGACCCAAAAGGACGAAGCCGCGCGTGAAGAACTGGTTCGTTCACACCTTCGCTACGTCGTCTCGATCGCTTTCAAGTACCACCGCTATGGCCTGCCGCTCGCCGAGCTGGTCGCGGAAGGCAACTTCGGCCTCGTGCACGCGCTGCAGAAGTTCGATACCGGCCGCGGCACCCGCTTCGTGACCTACTCGTCCTATTGGATCCGCGCCTATATCTTGAACTACGTGATCCGCTCTTGGAGCATGGTCGGCGGTGGCTCGGGTGCACTGCGCTCCAAGATGTTCTTCAAGATCCGGCGCGAACGGGTGCGCATTGCGAACCTCGTCGGTGAGGGCGAACAAGCCGACGAGCTGCTCGCCAAGGCGCTCGATCTGCCGCAAGCCAAAGTGGCTGCGATGGTGCGTTCACTCGACGCGCGTGACGTGTCACTCGACGCGCAAGTCTTCAGTGACTCGGCGACGACGCTCGGTGACACGCTCGCCTCGGTGGACTCGAACCAAGAAGAAGATCTGGTTCGCTCGGAGAGCAACGGCTCGATGCGTGAGGCGGTGACCCAAGCGCTCGTCGGTCTCGATCAGCGCGAGCGCTACATCGTCGAGAAACGGCTCATGGCCGACAACGAAGACGAGCTCTCCCTGGCCGACATCGGGCGGCAGCTTGGTGTCTCGCGTGAACGCGCGCGCCAGCTAGAAGAGCGCGCGAAAAAGAAGCTGAAGACGCGCATCACCGAGCTCTCGCGCGAAACCGACTGGCTCGACGTGCACGCCGCCTGAATCTCAGTCGATCGGTCATTGACGGCGCTTGTTGACGCCGGCGCACCGTGCGCCGGCGATTCGCGCGTCCGAAGCGGAACGCTCGAGTGGCTGGGCGCCGTGCCGTCTCACGCGAAGACGAGGGATTTTCGGGAGTAGCGGAATTCAGCGACCGAGCGCGCTGCGCCGCTTCTGACGTTCCCAGCACTTGGGGCAATACCAAGCGGGTTCACGGCGACCAGTCGGCAGTGACTCGATCACCATGCGCCAGGCATGCTTGGGGCTGATCAACGTGTAGTTGGTTTGGGTTGCGGGTGAGACAGCGCCGCAGCCGCCGCAGCGCTGCTGCTTGCCCTGCTCGCGGTCGTCGTCCGATTCCATTCCTCGTTTGATGTACGGCTGGTGCAGCGATTTGCCCTAGTCGTCTCGAAAACTTTTTTTCCGAAATTCGTATTCCCTTCATCGATTTTTGCGCATCGACGTTCCGGTGCCGAACCTCGATGAGCTCTTGACTTTCCGCGGGAGATTTCGCGAGTCGCGGTCGCACACCTCAGCGGCGGTTGAGAGTGGCACGCTCACGATGGACTGACATCGACGGCAATCGTTTACGCGATGCTCGTTCGTGTCGGAATTCGACGCGTGGCGCGGTTGCTCAAATGGCGCGATCATTCGCGTGTCGAACTTCTGCTGCGTTTTGCCTCTGCGTCACGAACGCGAAAGCATTGTCGTTTTCCAATGCCGCGACGAGCCCGCATGTGGGAGCAGTTTCAAGACGCTCACGGCTCGCATTTACGCCTTGTGTCCTACAGGTTTGATCCGCCAAAGTCTGTCTAACTTTCTCGCGGCAGTCGCCGTTGGACGGGGACGGAGCGGTTCACTTGGTGGATTCCGATCAGCCTTTGGGCAGCGAAAGCGTCGCGATTCGCGTACTCGTCGTCGACGACGACGGCATGCTGGTGCGCGCGCTGCAACGCGTGCTCGGGGCGCAAGGCTTCTCGGTCGACACGGCGCTCGACGGGCGTTCGGCACTGCGTCAACTGGAGCATGCCGACTACGACGTCATGCTCCTCGATCTGCGTCTCGGTAGCATCGACGGCATGGAGGTGTATTCCGCAGCGCGGCACCACCGGCTCCCTGCGACCATCATTCATTCTGCGCACATCGACGTGCGCACCGCGGTGCTCGCCACGCGCGCTGGCGTGCAAGACGTGATGCAGAAGCCCGTGCCCGAAGACGTGCTCGCCGCGCGCATCCGAGAGCTCGCGGCCCAGCGGCGCGCGCTCAAGATGAGCCCAATGCCAGCGGCGGACGCACCGGGCAGCAACGAATCGCTGCTGCGTCTCGTGGGCTGTAGCGCGCCCGCGGTGGAACTCCGGGAAAGCATTCGTCGCGTGGCGCACTTTCGCGATGTTCCGGTGCTCGTGCAAGGCCCGACCGGCACGGGTAAAGAGCTCGTCGCGCAGGCCATCCACGCGCTCACCTGCCCGGACGAGCCGTTCGTGAGCTTGAATTGCGCGGCAATCCCCGAGCAGCTGTTCGAAAGCGAGTTGTTCGGGCACGAGGCTGGCGCGTTCACCAACGCGCGTGCGCCGCGTGTCGGCCTATTGGAAGAAGCCGACCGCGGAACTTTGTTCTTGGATGAAGTGGGCGAGATGCCACTCGCCTTGCAAGCCAAGCTGCTGCGCGTGCTGGAGATCCGCCAATTCCGGCGCGTGGGCGGCACGCGGACGCGGGTGCTCTCGGCGCGCATCGTCAGCGCGACCAATCGCACGCTGAACTCGACCCTGGGCAGCATGCGCCCGGATTTGTACTTTCGCTTGGCCGGCTACGCGATTCGCACGCCTTCGCTCCTCGAGCGAATCACGGACGTACCCGAGTTGGCCCGGCACTTCTTGTACGAATTCGGCAAGCGGCACCAGCTCGGCCCGATCTCCTTGAGCGGTGAAGCCCTCGAGACATTGAGCCGCCACCCTTGGCCCGGCAACGTGCGTGAACTACGGGCCGTGATCGAGAACGCGAGCATCGTTTCGCGCGGAGGGCACATCACGCGTGCCGATATCGAGGGCTCGCTTTCGGCGCGCGGCGGCTTCGAGCAACGCGAGGCCGATTCGGGCGCCCATCTCTTGGCCGAGCTGCGGCCGAAGCCATCGCCAGCGCAATCGGGTGAAGTGGCCAAAGTGCCGAGCGTGTTGCCGCCGCGCTATGCGCGCCGTCCGGGTTCGTTGCCCGATCTGCAGCGCGACCTCATTTTGCGCGCATTCGAGGATTCCCAGCACAACTTGTCGCGCGCGGCGACCGAGCTCGGCATCCCTCGTTCCACGCTGCGCGCTCGACTCAAGCGCTACGGCGCGCGCTAGCGCTTCAACCGCGGCTAGCGATGAAGCGCCGTAGCTCGAGCCGCGCCATCACCAAATTGGTATCGTCGGGGACGAACACCGCGAGCGCAAACTCGTTCGCGCCGAGCGGGAGGATGACGTCGCAGCGCGAGGTCGTAGAAACGACGAGCTCTTCGATGCCCTCACTGTGATCACAGAGCTTCAGTGTCGCCGCCTCTTGTCGTAGGACCTGAGCCGCGGCTAGCGCGAGTTCTCCGATCAACGTGCCGTCACGGGACGTTTCACGGAGCACGGTACCAGTGGCGGTATCGACGATCGCCAAATAGCTCGCACCCGTCGCAGGCCCGAAAGCGGCACCCGGCGAGGGTAAGCCCGATTCGGTGAGCGGGGCACTCGGCCGGTGGCTGAGGCGCGGGATGGGCCACTCCGAGCCGGGCGCGGGAGGTGCTGCGTTGCGTGCGTTCTCGTCCTGCACGCGCATCGCTTCCATCAAGATGAAGCCGAGCGGTTTGTCGATCACGCGCGGCGCGAGCTCGTTGTGACTTTCGATGGCGATGCTGGGGCTCGGCCAGGCGATGATCGTGATCGCCGCCTCTTCGCCGTTTTGCGTGCCCGTTTGCGCGTCGATGAGCTCTCCCTTGCGGATCATCAACACGCCCGATCGCTCGTCGCCATTGATCATCAAACTGCAGGATTTGCGCTCCATTTCCATGAGCTGCAAGAACGAAGCGAGGCTCACGTTGTGTACGTGCCCGCGCACGCTCTGGCTCAAGGTGTCGACCACTCGATTGAGCATGGCCTTCACGTCGAGAGGCTTTTTGAAGTATTCGACGGCACCGAGCAAGTTGAGGCGCGCTGCGGCTTCTTGACTCGCGAAACCGGACATCGTGAACACGGGCACACCGGGGCTATGATTGAGCACCCAGGCCACGAGCTCGAAGCCATCCATCTCGGGCATTTGGAGGTCGGTCAACACCAAGTCGACCGCTCGCTCGCCGATCAAGCGTTTGGCCTCGACGCCGTTGTGCGAGGTCAAGATCGTCAGATCGGGCCGAAATTTCGCGAATGCGCGCGCGAGCGTGCGGGCTTGTGCTGGGTCGTCGTCGACGATCAGCACGCGGGTCATGCGGTTTCGCCTCCGCTCGCCGCGATCGCGCCGGCTGCGGCGCGCTGACCGAGTTGGCTCACGAGGCGAGCTGCCGCCGCGCGCGACGAACACAGCCCCACGTAGCCGAGCTCCGCCACCCGCCAAGTGACGAGCGCGATGCTGCCGCCCCAGGTGGCGCGCGCGGCGCACGCGGAAGGATCGAAAGTGCGCGCGACATCGAACAAGCCGGCGACCCAGTTGCAGATCTCGACCAAGTCCTGAACGGGGAAATCACATTGGCGATCGACGGCGATCACGAGCGATCCAGCGGCGGTATCGCTGCGGGCAAATGCGGCGCCCGAGCTCTCTTGCACCAAGGTGTTGGCGAGTTCGAGTTGAGCGGCGATGGCACGCGCTGGGTCTTCCAATGAGCCCAGGGCTGCCAGCACTTCGCACGCGGAAAACGAGAATTTGGGATCGTAATCCGTCTTCGTGTGGACGGTGAAGCCGTCGGGCATTGCGTTGCTCTGCGCGAGTTGCGTGATGGCTTCGCCATTGTGCTTGAACAACGCGGCACGCAGCCCCACCTCGGTGACGAGGCCGCTCGCTAGCAGTGCCTCGCCGATCGGGGTGCCGTTCTCTTTACACGTGCGGTAGATCTCTTCGACTGCTTCGCGCGGCAGCGGCGGCGTGCTCTGGTGACGCAAAATATCGGTCAGCCGAATGCGCATGCCCCGCGCGACCGCCCAACAGATGCGCCGGGACTGAAGCAAGATGATGCCGTGCTCGCCGAAATGCAGCACGCCGGTCGCGCCTGCCGGCAATTCGTCGATGAAGCCGAGTAGGCGAAGCACCGCCGTAATCACCCCCGGGCCCACGCGAATGCTGGGCAAGTGGCGGCTCGACTCCACCTCCATGTGTGGCTACCCCGACTCCAGCACATCGAGGCGCGCGCGCACGGCGGAGAGGACCAAGCCGATGCTGCTCGTGCCTCGACTCACCGCCAACAGCGCGACGCCTGGACGCGCGACGAGCGGCTGAATCACGTGCGTGTGCTCGGGAGAAATGAGCAAGATTTCCGCAAAATTCTCGGTTTCTCCGTCGCCGCCCAAGCGCTCGGAGATGCGATCGAGGGAGCCCGTGTCGACGGTGCCGAACAAGTCCGGCAAGGTGGCCGCCAATCCTTCGAGCTGTTCTTGGGCTTCGCCCGCGCCCTCAGCGTCGAGGAGCGAGCCCGTGCGCATCGAGGCCAGCGCGTAGGTGATATCCAGCTGGAGCGTGCCCGCTTCAGGGGCGCCGTTGGCTCGAAATGGGGCGATGTTCATGCCGCTCCTTCGCCACTCGGCAGATAGACGGAGAAGCAGGTGCCGCTTTCGTCGTCGCTGAGCTCGAGCTTGCCGTCGAGGCTCTCGGCCGCTTCGCGGGCAATGGCCAACCCCAAACCGCAGCTCTCGTGCTTGGTCGTGAAAAAACGATCGAACACGAATGGGCGGAGCTCGCTCGGGATGCCAGGACCGTCGTCCCAAACGCGCACGCAGATGTAGAAGGAGGCGCCCGAGCGCGCTTCGCGTGGCAGGGGCGCGGGAAATGCCGTCACGATCACGCAGCGGGGCGCAGTCGAGGCCTCGACTGCATTCAACAGCAAGTTCACGAAGATCTGTTCCAGCACGAGCGGGTTGCCGCGTACCCACTCTGCGCGCGGCGCGATGTCCATGCGTAGGCGATGACCGCCGTCACGGTAGTGTGCGCGGAGCGCGCCGTGCGCGCGATTCAGCACGTCACGCAGCGAAACCGCTACCGAAACCGTGGGGCCGAGCCGTGCGAAGTCCAGCAATGCGTCGACGGTGAGCTGCAGGCTGTGGCTGGCTTTGGCGATATCGTGCAACGTCTCGATCATCACGGGTGGTTCGACGGTGGCGCCGCGCACGTCGAGAAAATCTGCGCTGTAAACCACGCTGGCGACGGCGCTGCGTATGTTGTGAGCAATGCTGGCAACGAGGCGCTCGGTGGAGTCGACCCGTTGCCGGTGTAGGCGCTCCGCCAACGCCAAGTGTTTGGCCGACGCTTCGCGCAGCAACACCAAGTACGAGCCACGAGCCGCGAAGTAGCGAGTACAACTGAGCACGTCTTGGCGAGCGGCCGTCGGCCGCCACTCTACGGCATCACCCGGCTTCTCTCGCTCGAGCAGCCGCCAGAGATCGGCGGGAATCGCCACTGGCAGCTCGTCTGCAGGCGAAAGGCGGCGCAGCAATGCGAGCGCCACTGGCGTTGCAAACTGCAGCCGACCGCTGCTGGTGCAGAGCACGAGCGGCGCTTCGATGCTGTCGATCTCGAGCACGCGAGCGCCCGATGCCGTGCCGTCAGCGAAGCCCACTTCACCCATTGCACGCTGCACGTAGCAAGACACGGACCAGTCATCGGTCGATCTCAGTGCGCAGGAATCGAGTTGCGCTCGATGTAGGTGGCAATACCTGCCATGTCGGTTTCGACTCCGACCCGTCGGAAACGGCCCGTTACTGGCCGATTTTGCCGGTTGTGCGGAGCGCGCCGTCGATCTTTTGCCGCATCGGCGCTTGGCGCGCTCATTGCACAGCATCGTCACCGAGCGTGCGGCGGGTGCCGCGGCGCCGCGCTCGACTTCGCTCGGCGAAGCGAGTGGTGACTGGTCATTCGAACTTGAAGGAGGAAGCAGTGTCGAACATCAAAGACTCACTCTCGAAGATCATGCAGCTCGACGGGGCGCTCGGCGCGTGTGTCGTGGATAGCAACAGCGGCATGATGCTGGGAGCCGATGGCGGCTCCGGCCCCATCAATCTGGAGGTGGCCGCCGCTGGCAACACCGAAGTGGTGCGCGCCAAGCGCAAGACGATGAAGGCCTTGAATCTCAAGGACACCATCGAGGACATCCTGATCACGCTGCACGGGCAATATCACCTGATCCGCCCGCTCGCCTCGAACGATGCCCTGTTCATCTACTTGGTGCTGGACAAGACGCGCGGCAACTTGGCGATGTCTCGCCATCAGCTCGCGGCCATCGAAAAAGACCTGGTTATTTGAGCCCAATCGGAGAAAGTTCAGGGAGAAAAAATGCCGACCGAAAAACAACTGAGTGAAGTGCTCGAGAAGATTCAAAACGACACATCGGGGTTCATTGCCGCATCGCTCGTCGATCTCGACTCGGGCATGACGCTCGCGGTCAAGGCGTCGCGGACCGATTTCGATCTCACCGCAGCGAGCGCGTACAATAGCGAGCTCGTCAAGCAGAAGCTGAAGATCATGCGCACGTTGGGCCTGACAGGCACCATCGAAGACATGCTCATCACGCTGACCGACCAGATCCACTTGGTGAAACTCGTGGGGCCGAACACGTTCCTCTATTTGGCCGTCGACAAGAAGCAATCGAACCTCGCGATCGTTCGAACCGCCGTCAATCGTCACGCCGGCGCCTTGTCGTCCTAATACGACCGGGGAGGCTCGGCGCCGCGCGTGTTCGTTCGTTGACGTCACCAGGCTGGTGAACGCCCAAAAGCGGCTCTGAACGCGCGCGGTTCTCTTCCCCGGGAAAGCGCTCCGATGGCGATCATCGACGAATCGAGGGGCGTGCTCGTGGTGCGGATCGTGTACGACGGGCCCGCCTTGTCCGGCAAAACCACCAGTTTGCGTGCGCTCGCGAGCGGTGTCTCGAGTACCGTCGAGTGTCCCGAAGAAGCCCTTGGCCGCACGCTGTTCTTCGACTGGGTCGACTACGTTGGGGGCCTATTCGAGGGGCGACAGATCCGCTGTCAGATCGTGAGCGTGCCCGGTCAGCGCGAACTCGCGCAGCGGCGGCGTCTGTTGCTCGAGACGGCTGATTCGGTGGTGCTCGTGCTGGATACGCGCCGGCGTGAGTGGGAGTTCGCTCTCGAGTGGGTTACGGAAACCGTACCTTTTTGTCGCTCGCAGGAGCCGCCGGTCGGGCTCGTCTTGCAAGCCAACAAGCGAGACGCTCCGGATGCCGTGCCAGCGACCGAGATGCGCGATGCCGTGAATCGCATCGCTCCGCTGGCGCTAGTCAATTCGACGGCCACGACGGGGGATGGCATCCGCGAAGCGTTCGTGCTCGCGGTGCGCTTGGCACTCGATCGCGTGCGTGCACTCGCCGCTGCCGGTCGGCTGCCCACCGGCAAACCCGATGACGACAAACCGAGCGATCTGCTGGAACGGATGCGCCACGCCGACCGTGAACCTGCCTTGGTCATCCATCGGCAATTCGCAGAGGCGGCTGCCGGCGCGTTCGAGGCCGAGAGCGGTACGCACCGGATAGCGGCTCAAGAAGCCGCCGAGAGTCCCGGCGATGAAGCGCCGTTCGTGCCCGATCCGCTGATGCCGGGGGGCATGATCTGGCCACCCGTCGACGGGCGCACGCTACTGCACGAAGTCGCGTCGCTGGGCATTCGCCCGTCACGCACCGGCCGCGCGGATTGGGGCGGCTCGGGTTCCGGCTTCCGCTTTCATTCGCTGAGTACGGCCATTTTTTCGGACCTGTCGCGCGCGCGCAACGAACTCATCGAGTGGGCGCGGCAGCACGCGGCGTTCGCGCCTTCGCTCTCGCCCGGCCGCGCCGTGATTCTAGCCGATGCGGGCGCGGGGCGACTCCGCTTGTGGCAGATCGTGCGGGCAGAGGCGACGCTCCGCGAACGGCTCGCGCAAGCCATGCCGCTCGGCGATCCGCGCGAAGTGGCGAGCGAGCTTTTGGCCGTCGCCAATCAGTTGGTCGCCGCTCGTGAATCGTTCGAGGCGAGCAGTGTGGCCTTGCCGTGCACGCT
>Ga0105245_10003676_pt1 | contig 13697 bp, 9 predicted proteins | sample KBSM54metaG_FD_81523 | JGI IMG/M metagenome (GOLD analysis project Ga0105245, IMG submission 81523) | Miscanthus rhizosphere microbial communities from Kellogg Biological Station, Michigan, USA - KBS M5-4 metaG | ecosystem: Host-associated > Plants > Roots > Rhizosphere > Soil | place: Michigan... | reverse complement strand
GGAAGCAGCGTGAGTCCGAACAGTGGGGCGGCGACCACGACGTCGGCCAACGAATTGATCTTCGGAGCGGGGACGACGGCCACGGGGTTCTATGCGCCGGGGTCGGGATTCACCACGCGGATCATCACCGGGGACGGAGACATCGCGGAAGACAAGGTAGTGAGCAGCACGGGCAGCTACAGCGCGACCGGGCAAACCAGTTCCGCGCCCTGGGTGATGCAGATGGCGACGTTCCGGGCGAAACCTTAGTGGCTGGCTGGCAGCGAGCCCACCAGCGATGACGTACGCCAGGCGACCAGGGCGACGTTAACGGTTGGCCTTGCGCGCACGCACGGGTACTGGAAAGAGCTTATGTCTCCTTCGTTTACTTCGCCAGAAACCGGGGGGTCGTTGACCGGACCGTCTGAATCAGCTTTGGGCGCGACCCAGATAGTAACCAGGGTCAAGACCCAGAACCCTCTGGAACTGGCGGTGGTGGTGCCGACGTTCAACGAGCGCGGGAACGTGGTGCCGCTGATCGAAGCTCTGGGACGATCCCTGGAAGGTGTCTCCTACGAAATAATTTTCGTAGACGACGACTCTCCGGACGGTACAGCCGCACTGGTGCGCCAGATCGCACGCACGCATCCCGGGATCAGGGTCTTGCAGAGGATTGGGAGGCGCGGACTCTCTTCGGCCTGCCTTGAAGGCATGATGGCAACCTCGGCTGCCTACGTCGCGGTGATGGATGGTGATTTGCAGCACGACGAGCGGATCCTGCCGGCGATGCTGGCTCGAATCCGGGAAGAGAAGCTCGACCTGGTGGTGGCCACACGCAACGCCGCAGGCGGAGGCATGGGTGAGTTTTCCCAGGTCCGGGTGGGGCTGAGCAATCTGGGACGCCGCCTGAGCGATTGGGTGGCGCATACAGGCCTGAGCGATCCCATGAGCGGTTTTTTCATCTTGGACCGCCGCTTCCTGGAAGAAGTCGTTCACTCCGCATCCGGAGTGGGCTTCAAGATCCTGCTCGACCTGTGTGCTTCCTCCCGCCGGCCGGTTCGCTTCGCCGAGGTGCCTTACACCTTTCGCAAGCGAATTCACGGCACCAGCAAACTCGACATTCTGGTGGGCCTGGAGTACCTGCAATTGCTTCTGGACAAGGCGGTCGGTAATTTCATTCCTCCACGATTCATTATCTTCAGTATGGTCGGCGCCTGCGGGCTGCTGTTGTCTTTGGGCTTGCTCTACTTGCTTTTGACGGTCGACAAGCTGTCGTTTGAGACTAGTCTGTGGATTACGACCTTCGTCGCGATGACGGCGAATTTTTTCTTCAACAACAGCATGACTTACCGGGACCGCAGGTTGCGGGGGTACCGCCTTCCGCTCGGATTGTTGACGTTTTATGCGGCCTGTTCGGTGGGTGCATTCATCAATGTCGGAATTGCCGAATATCTGACCCGGGCGGGTTCCTCGCGCTATCTGGCGGGTGGGTGCGGCCTGGCGGTCGGAGCGGTGTGGAACTACGGAGTGACTTCGATCACGACCTGGCGGCAGATGCGCGAGTCACAACTGACTGCCCGTTCCCGTCCTCTTCAAATTGACGGCGACGCCGTTTCCTAGGGCGCAAGCGAACTGACGGCGAGCGAATGAAAGTGCAAGATCATCCTGGAGAGTCGGACGTCCCGCCGGTCGCGGGTGAAACCGGGAGCAGCCCGTCTTCGCCAGCTTCAGTCTCGCTAACCCTGTTGGACTTTATGAAGCAGCGCTGGCAGGGATCTTATCTGGGCAGCAAAGTATCAGGCCGGTTCGTACGATTTGCGCTTGTCGGCGGAATCGGAGTATTCGTGAATCTGCTGGCCATGGCTCTGCTGCTGCGGCTGACCGGGCTTCGCGATTGGCGGGCTTCGGCCATGGCCAGCGTAGTGGCGGCCTTGCATAACTACGTTCTGAACAATGGCTGGACATTTCGTGACCGGCGCAGGACCGGGCGCGCCTTTCTGAGCGGAGCGTTTGTGTATTTGCCGATGGCTGCAGTCGGAATTGCCGTGACCGCGCTGGTCTATTCGCTATTTGCGGGAGTGGGCCTGAGGATGGGTTACGGTTCCTCGTCCTGGTATCTCCTGGGCGCGCAGCTGATCGCGATTCTGTTCGGCACTTACCTTAACTACTCCCTCAATGACTCATTCACCTGGCGCAGAAATAACCACAGCAGTCTCAAGATCACTGTGGGGGCGCCGGGTAAGAGCATACTTGGTAAGTCGTAAGCGTTCTGCTCCCCCCACTCTATTTCCCGGTCGCTGTTTACAGCGAAGGGCGGGCATTGCGACGATGGAAACTGGTCCTAGCAATTGGCTTTCAGGAATGCGGCAAGCCTTGGTGCTGCGGTTTGGGGCAAAGCGATTACTGGTTGGCGCTGTCGTCGGCCTGATGCTGGTGCTGAGCGTGGAAATCGCCTGGTCGGCGCGCCAGCAATCACAGACCGACGACGAAGCGGACCACATTCTTGCCGGTTACCGGAACTGGCGATGCCGCGATTTTGGAAGCAATGCCGAGCATCCGCCCCTGGTGAAGTTGCTGGCCAGCTTTCCGCTACTGTTTTCCCATCTGCATGAACCAGCGCCGCTTTGCGGCTCGGGCCCTCCTTCACTGAAGAGCGACTATGTTACGGCGCGCAAATTCCTGTATTCGAACGACGCCGACAGGATTCTGTTTGAGGCGCGCTGCTTCAGTGGCATTCTTACCCTGATCCTCGCCTGGCTAGTGTTTGAGGCGGCGCGCGAAATGTTCGGCATCGGCCCCGCTTTACTAGCGCTCACTATCTTCGTATTTGACCCCAACCTTCTAGCCAACGGTGCCCTAGTGACCACCGATACGGTGGTCGCGTGTTTCCTGTTTGCCGCTGTCTTTGCCTTTTACCGTTATGTCAAAAAGCCGGGAGCCGTGCGCCTGGTCGTAACCGGTATAGCGGCCGGCCTGGCCCTGGTGTCCAAGCTTTCGGGAGGGGTCATATTTCTCTGGCTGGGTGTTCTGGCCCTGGTCGATATCGTCCTGTGGCATTTTCGACAGGACGCTTCCACAACGCTTTCGCTCCGGCTGAAGCAAGATATCGGTCAAGCCGCGCGTCTGGCTGGCGCGTTATTCGCAATCTCCGCCATCGCTTTTGTGACGCTCTGGGCCTCCTATGGTTTTCGCTTTGCCGCCAGACCCGGCGGAGAGTCGATTTTGCCCGCGCCCAGCAGGAGCCAGGTGAGGACCGGGGTGGTCCTGTCGTTAGCCCAGCATCATATCGTGCCCGAAGGTTACTACTACGGCCTGCTTTTTCAATCGTCGGCGGTAACTGGGGGCAGGCAGACTTTCCTGCTGGGAAAAATGTATCCGCACGGGCAGTGGTTCTACTTTCCGGTCACGTTCGTGATCAAGTCGACGATTGGTTTTCTGCTTTTGATTCTGATTGCGGCCCTAGCTAGATCCTGGTACAGGAAGGAAATCGTGCTGGAAGTGGCATTCCTGTGCATTCCACTGCTGTCATACACCGCGGCCTGCATGATGTCCGGCACCAACTGGGGACTCCGCTATCTACTTCCCAGTTATCCATTCCTGATCGTCCTGACCGCTGCCGGTGCCTGGAGCGTGGCGGCGCGGCACAAGGTTTGGGCGTATGTCGTTCTGGTTCTGGTCATATTTCACGTGGTCTCATCGTTGAAGGCGGCGCCACACTATCTTCCTTACTGCAATGAGCTCTGGGGCGGTCCCTCTCAAGCCTATCGCGTGGTCAGCGATTCCAATGCCGATTGGGGACAGGATCTTAAGGCCACCAAGGAATACCTGGACCGCTCCGGAGCCAAGAACTGCTGGTTGGCTTACCCGCAAACCGCGGACCCGCACTACTACGGAATACCCTGCCATCTTCTGGAAGCCTGGCCGAATCCCGAACCCGTGCCGGAAACCGTGGAGGGTACTGTCCTCATTGGCGCCACGGCGCTAACCGGCTTCCTGACCGGCCCCGATGAGCTGAATCCCTACGCCCAGTTCGTCGGTAAGTCTCCGGTGGCCAATATCAATGGGTCGGTGCTGGTGTTTCGTGGGCGCTTTTACTTGCCCTTGGTTGCCGCCGCCAATCACAGCAAGGCGGCTCTCATCCTCGCGGACAACGGCGACCTTGCCCAAGCTGTGACCGAGGCACAGACCGCCGCGGCTCTCGCCGCCAACAATGCCTTGATTCGCGCTACTCTGGCCCGCATCCTGGTGCGGGCACAGCATCCGGAGGAAGCCCGCGCCGAGTATGAGACCGCGCTGTCGCTGGCTCAAACCGTGCAGCCGGCGTTTCAAAAGAGCCTGGCAGTGGCGGTGCGGCAAGAGCTGCGGAGTCTTCCCCCTGATTCCGTGCAGTAGGCAAACCATCTGGCAACGCCTGGCATGCGGGCGAGGGCGCCCCACCATCCAGCCTTTCCCTTTCCCTTTACCTAGTTTCGACTCTGCTGCTTGGGCCGCGCCGAGAAGGCTGGCGGCGCATTTACAGGCTCAGGGATGGAAAGATCATACAAGTAGGCCACGGCCCCGGGGCTGGAGAACACGTCAAGCCGTTTACCCATGGTATCCAGATAAAACCGTGTGTACTTGGGAGCGTCGCTCTGCACGCCGTTTACGTGAGAGAAGATGACCCAGACTTGGCGCCCGCGCAGGCGACCCAGGTCCTCGACATAGTCTTTGGAATCGCTGCCTTCAGCGATGCCCGGCAGTAAATTGTTGTCGTGAATGTGTTCGATGTCGCTGTAGTACTCGTATGCCGGAAGGGCATCGCGAAATATATAGATCATGTCGGTCGGACGTTCATGCGCACGGACGTAGGACAAGGCAGGCTTGATCTCCTCGGGAAGCATGATTCCGGGCGATGTCACTAAAACGTGCGGCTTGGCGAAGTGATGAAGAAGATACACGGCGGGATCGATAAACAGAAGTCCGATCAACAGATATCCAACCAACCACGCGTCGCGTTGCGTCGCCAGCCGAACCCGGTCCGCGCCCTCCGCGATCAGCATGATGGCTGACGGCACCAAGAACAATGCCAGCCGGCCTCCAAACGGATAGCGGTGCAAACTGGAGGCCAGAAGGGCGAACACCCAAGGCAGAAGCAGCAGCCAGAACTTTGTGCGATCGCGAGCGCGTGCATAAAGATGGTGGCCGCCCACGATGAACGCCAGAGCCGACAATCCGGCGAAGGAGAAACCCACCGGGCTTCTGAAGAATTCGAAGAAGCTGTCATAAAACCATTTGAGGTCTGTGACCGACTTCGGGGGAAGCGGCATGAAGTTGTCGGTCCAGTACTTCAGCAGGTAATTGTCGGCGACGAGATTTCGCAGCGATATGAAGTAGACAACCGCCATGCTGGCCAGCACCAGCACATAGGCAGCCGCGAAGCGGGCCAGTTGCTTCCAATTCCGTTCCGCAACCAGCAAGACGGTGAAAACGGTCGCGATACTCGCCAGAACGAATACGGCGGGGTGCGAAAACCAGATGACCACAGCGCCGATCAGTCCCAGGCCCGCGATACGCAGGTAACCCCAGTTGGCGACAGGAGGCGACAACGCGATCAGGTAAAGCAGGAGTGCTACCGCCACATCGCAGGAATACTGCTTGAGCTCGGAGGAGTAGTAGATCAGCGGGGGAGCGATGGCGAACAGCCCCATGGCGACGGCGAGTGCGCCAGGAGAGACCACGCGCCTGGCCACGCCGTAGAACATGAACAGGGAAGCGATGCCGGCCAGTAGAGGGAAGAATCGTAGTGTGTACTCGCTGGGCCCCCAATGCTCAATCAGCAGTCTTTCCACGAATAAAAAGCCGAGCGGCGCTCCCTGGTGATAGTCCAGTGGACGCAGCAGTTCCGCGTACTGCCGGTGAATGAGGTTGAGTGCGAGACAGGCTTCGTCTACCCATACAGAGCGGTTCAGGCCGTATTGCCAGATTCGCACGATGATGCCGAAAACAATGGCAGACCAAGCCCACCGGGACCGGAGCCTCATCCCGTCGCCGACTCGATCAGAAGCAGCAGGCGGTTTGCTTTCGACGCCCACAGTGGTCAGCAAGAGCACAGGACACACCGCCAGCAGCAGGAAAAGACCAGATCCCGGATCCACACGCATGAATGTTCTCCGTTGTTCATGGAAAGCCTTAGTAAACTTACCCGTCGCCGGGTCGAGGCCAATCTTCAAAGGGTAATCGCGCGGTTACGCCCTTCAGGTTACTAGGGTTTTTGCCGCCCGCCGCGCCTTTCTCCGAATCCGTCACGGCTATGGTAAACTCCGAAAAAGTAGGGTGCGTCCCCTATTTTCGATGTTTGCCATAGGCCCCAGCCGCAGCGGAACCCCCCTTCCCGTCCCAGACTGCAGGCCCAGGCTCCGACAGCCCAGAGTTGGCGTTCGCAAGAGTATGCCGCAAGCAACGTCTTTTTCGTCCGAGATTCAGGTCGAACGGCTTTCTCGCTTTCAGGCGACGCGAATGAGTAGTGCGACGGCCGCGGACTGTCAGAATGGTCAGGAGAGCGGAAATTGTATCTAAATTTTTTTGGACTGAAGGAACAGCCGTTCGGAGTGACTCCCGATCCCCGGTTCCTGTATCTCAGCGAGGCCCACAAGGAAGCGTTGGCCTCTCTGTACTATGGCATCGAGGCCAATCGCGGGTTTATCGGGCTGATTGCCCGCCCCGGCATGGGCAAGACGACCATGCTGTTTCATCTGCTGGAGTCTTTCCGCTCTTCCGCGTGCATCGCCTTCCTGTTTCAGACCCATTGCAACTCGCGCGAGTTCATGCGTTTGCTGCTGGCCGACCTGGGTTCAGAAGAGGATACCCAGGACCTGGTAAGGATGTATGACCAGTTCAACCGGCGGTTACTGCAGATCGCGCGGGAAGGGAATCGCCTTATTGTAGTAGTGGATGAAGCACAGAATCTGGACTCCGAGGTGCTGGAGACACTGCGGCTGCTCTCCAATTTTGAAACTTCGCAAGCCAAGCTGATGCACATTATTCTCGCGGGCCAGCCCGCCCTGGCCAAGAAGCTGGCCAGCCCCCGTCTGACCCAATTGCGTCAACGGGTGTCGATTGTTCAAGGCCTGGCTCCGCTTCCCGGATGGGAAGTCAAGAACTACGTGGAGCATCGCTTGCGCATCGCGGGATACAAGGGCAATCCCATATTCACCAGCGATGTTTACGAGACCATGGCCAGCTACACTGAGGGCATCCCCAGGAACGTAAATAATTTCTGCTTCAATGCCCTTTCATTGGCCTGCGCCCTGCGGAAAAAGGTGGTCGATGCAGAGGTGGTGAAGGAGGTCATATCGGACCTGGACCTGCAAAAACTCACCCGCGAATTTTCCTCCGAAGAAGAGGCAGCTGAGGCGCCGTTTAGTCAGTTCCAGGGGACATCGATTTCCCCCTCCGAGCCAGAACGCTACCGCGAGATTTCGAACGCCGCTGAGGCGGCGGCTTACATGCAGCAGGTTGCGTTGAAGCTACGCAGCTGGCGGGACTCGATGGAAAAGACACCCGGTGGGGCGCGACGCAGCTAGCCAACACAATCCCCGAACCAGAGTAGACTCCATCACAGGATCCAGGCATGCATATTCTTCACGTAGTGGGCGCCCGGCCGAATCTGATGAAAGTTGCGCCGGTGATGAGCGCGCTCAAACAGTACTCCAGGTTCAGGCAAACCCTGATTCACACCGGCCAGCATTACGACACCAACATGTCGGATGTGTTCTTTCAGCAGCTGGAAATTCCCGTGCCGGATATGAACCTGGGAGTGGGTTCGGGAAGCCATGCCCGCCAGACCGCGGAGATCATGACCCGGTTTGAACCAATCATCCTGGAACGCAAGCCCGACCTGGTGCTGGTCTACGGGGATGTGAACTCCACCGTTGCCGCTGCGTTGGTCTGCGCCAAGCTGCTGGTCCGGGTGGGCCACGTGGAAGCGGGACTTCGTTCGTTCGACCGGGCCATGCCGGAAGAGATCAACCGGCTGGTCACCGACCAGCTCGCCGATCTGCTGTTTACTCCGTCGGAAGACGGAGACCGGAATCTGGCGCGGGAAGGGATTGCCGCAAACAAGGTTCACTTGGTGGGGAATGTCATGATCGATTCGCTGGTAAGGCTTCTGCCGGCGGCCATGAAACAGAGACTGAACGGACTGCCGGACCGCTATGTTCTGGTGACCCTCCATCGCCCTGCGAACGTGGACGACGATCACAACTTGAAGATCCTTCTGCAATCTCTGCTGGAAGTGAACAGCCAGCTGAAAGTTGTATTTCCCGTGCATCCCCGGACGCGCCAGCGCATTGCCGATTTCGAGTTCGACGCCAGCCAGCTGGATCTGCGGGAGCCGCTGCCCTACATCGAATTTCTGGCCCTACAGCGCCGGGCTACGGCCGTGATCACCGACTCCGGCGGCATCCAGGAGGAGACCACTTATCTAAAAGTGCCCTGTCTGACCTTGCGCAACAATACGGAACGGCCGGTCACCGTGACCATGGGAACGAATGTACTGGTCGGACAGAACGGAGCCGGGCTGCGCACCGAACTTGCCAAGGTGCTCGCGGGCAAGCAAAAGTCCAGCGCGGTGCCGCCGCTGTGGGACGGACACGCAGGAGACCGCATCGCGGAATTCCTCGACAAGCTCTGAGACTGTGAGAACCGAAGGCCTGACTTAATGGGCAGTCGGCGACCGCGCATCCGTAAAGCTGTCTGTTTAGTTAGACAGAAGTCCAAAGACGTCGAGTTGGCCTTGGGTGCCCACGTACACTTTTCCGTTAGCCACAGTGGGCACAGCAAATTTTATGGCATTGCCAGCTGCACCGCTGCCGCTGGTGGGACTACTATATAGCAGCCGGGCGACGTTGGAGGCGTCGTAGGCGTTCAGCACCGCCGGACCGTTCGGGTAAGAGCTGATATCAAGAACCCAGACGACTCCATCGGATGTGTTGTTAGCGGAAACAACCGGCGCGCCTCCGCGCTTATTGAAGATGTTGTTCGATTGCGATCGCGGGGTGCTCGATATGGTGCCGCTCGCAATGGTGAATTGTTTCAGAGAATCGGCAATAGCGGCGGTATAGAGATTGCCGTTCCAATAGGCGGGCTGGCCAAAAACTCCAGCCACCGCATTCATGCCATTGGACTGGACGTCGACTTCCTGCAGGTCCTGGTCGATGATCGAATTAAATTTTCCCAGGTTGGCCTGATCAAGCAGGAAGAGCAGCCCAGGTTTTCCGGTCGCGACCAACTGATGTGGATGGGCAGCCGTGCCCACGGAATCGGGAAGAATGATCACACTGGACGAACCTAGATCAACATCCCCGAGATTGAGCGCGGATTCATTGGAGGGAGTGAAGTAGTCGACCACGCTGCCAGTCGCGCTCAGCTTCACTACGGAGTCCGAATAATTAATCCCACCGGAATCGGCGTCGAATTCCCCATTCGCGGTCTCTACATAAACATTACCCGACGAATCTGCCGCCGGGCCGCCACCGGATTGCCAGATCGCCCCTTGTTTATTTCCGCTGGTCGGGTCCGTCGAAGACCAGACGAACTTCTGACTGAGGGTCGCAGGGTCGTAACCCATGAGCCAGCCCTGATAAGTATTGTGGTCCCCGTGCGACCCAAAGGCTACATACAAGGTGCCGCCATTCAGCAGCAGCGCCGGCCGTTGCAGGTGAAGAAGCGGTACGAAATTGGGGGCGGTCATTTCCACCGGACTAGTGGCGTCCGCGCCGGACTTCAGTTCGAGCGCGTGCAACCGGTGAACATAACCTCCACCCCCAGTCCTCGATTTCGCGCAAACGTAAATGATCCCGCTCTGGATATCGATCACCGGCGTCGAGGTGATGCCGATCTCGGGCGTCAGATCGCTGACTTCACCCGTATCGGCGGGGGGGACTGTGGTCTCGGCAGCGCCCAGCACGCTTTTCTTCCACAGTTGCTCGCAGGAACTTGAGTCGGCGTCATAGGCATAAACCCAGTCACTCTCTGTAGCCACAAAAACGACATTATGCTTCTTGCCGTCATTCATGGTGAGATTGGCGACGTACAGGGGCGCCGCGTACACGTATCCCGGACGGTCCAGGGCGCAGGAAAAAAGCTTGCCGAAGGTAGCCTGCGAAACGGTGGCGGGGGTCAGGGCATATTCCTTGATGTTTTGCCCAGTCCGCGCATTGTCATTGTGATAAGTGAACACTCCGGCGAGGTCAGTAACCGCTACTGAAACCCCGGGACTCAGGATCCCCCCCGCGGGCAGCGCGGTGATCGAGTGGCTACCGGCCGTGGTTGAGGGGCTGGGTGAGTATGCCGCGGTGGTTGGGCCGGTGTTGGAAATCGACCCCGCCGAAGCGTTGCCGCCCTCGATTCCGTCTACAAACCACGAAAGTGTGGCGCTACCACCTGACAGGGTAGCCGTGAATATTTGGGGCTGGGAAGTGGTTACGGCGGAAAGATGGGGCGAGACTACGGCAGTTACGCCATTAGGGACGGGCGGAGGGGACGGGCCCGGATTGAAGGAAGAGCTTCCGCCACCGCAGGAAGTGAGCCCGAGAGAGAGAAAAACCGCGATTGCGGCCCCTAAGAGGATCGAAACATGAGTCCGCCCGAATGAGAAAAGGAGGTCACAACGCATAAGATTTGTGAAAATTATACCAAAAGCCCGACTGCAGCCATTCTTGCGGGCCCTCGGTGGGGCCCAGATTCAGCACACGAGGCGTCGATTGCGTCTGAGATGGTGAGTGATGCAGGCGAGGTCACACTCTTACCGGAAAGGGTCCGCCGAAAAGGCGTACAGTTCGAAAAGGGCGCTCACACTCCAGCCACCAATGTGGACACACCGGCTGGCAGTGACGATCGGTATCTATTGCGGGAAAATGGGTTAGCAGTATTCTGTAGAAGGCGTTGAGACTTAAATAAGGATAGAAGATACGGAGGCGAGTGTGTCTTGGGAGGGGCAAAGTTCCGAAGGTGATATGCAATGATCAAACCGCGCAGGGAATTTCTTCGATCGATCGGTATGGGTACCGCGGCAGGAGTTGCGGGACTGGGCTGGCCTAAGAGCGATATTTTGGCAGCGCCAGCGAAGGAGCCGGTCCGGGCCGGCGGGAGCGACAGACTCATCCTGTTGAACAGCAACGAGAATGCCTATGGTCCGTCGGCACGAGTGGCAAACGCGATCCGGTCCGCCACCGGTTTGGCTAACCGGTATGCCTCTTCGAAATACGAGGAAGTGACCGAGCGGATTGCCAGCTACCACCGGGTGAAGCCCGAACAGGTGCTGATTGCCTGCGGGTCGACGGAAATTCTTCGCGTCGCCGCCTGCGCTTTTCTCGGCAAGGACCGGAAGCTGATTCAAGCCTCGCCAACCTTCGATGGGTTGGAACATTCCGCCAGATCGGTGGGCGCCGAAGTCATCTCAGTGCACCTGACTCGAACCTTCGCCCACGATGTCGAGGCCATGCTTTCACATGCGGATGCTTCAACGGGCCTAATGTATTTCTGCAATCCTAACAACCCAACCGGGTCACTTACCCCGCGGAAAGATATCGAAAGCTTGATCCAAAGGCTGCCGACCGGCAGCGAAGTCCTGATCGATGAGGCCTATCATGGCTATGTTATTCCAACCGGGATGTACTCTTCTTTCATTGATAATCCGATGGGCGACGAAAGGGTGATCGTTACCCGTACGTTCTCCAAGGTGTATGGACTGGCGGGTTTGAGGCTGGGCTACGCGATTGCGTCCCCCAAGCTGATCGAAAAGATGCGAAAATTCGCGACCCAGAACAGCCTTAACTCGATTGCGGCGGAGGTTGCAGGGGTGGCCTTGGCCGATGTGGCTGGGGTGCGGGAATCCGTCAAAAGGAACCTCGACGATACCGCGGAATTCCTCAATTCGGCGATGACTCGAAACTTGAGACCCATCGACCCGCACGCAAATTTTGTGATGTTGAACATCCAGCATCCGGCGGAGGAGGTGATCGAGCACTTTCGCAAACACATGATTCTGATCGGACATCTGTTCCCGTCCATGCCTACCTATATCCGCGTCTCGCTGGGAACTCCGGAAGACATGGAGACCTTTTGGCGTGTCTGGGACTTGTTGCCGTGGTCGAACAAGATGATGCATCACTAGTCTCGAAAGTGGCGCGAAGGCGGCAAACACAAAGCGAAAGCGGCCCAAGGGTGCGCTTCCAGGCTACAGCGGTTTGACCCTTTTCCAGAGTCAAGCATCGGAAGACGCGGGGATGGTAGCCCATTCGGGTGGTGTGTTGGCACGTCCGTGCCCTTGCCAGGCTTATACGGGAGTGCGAATCTCACTAGAATATTCCCCGAAATCTCAACCGTATTACTAGTAGGATCTGATTTGCGGCGGCTTACATCCATGACTTCAAGTAGTGAGCAACAAGATGGCTCCGATGAGACATCTCTGACCGAAACTGACGATCTTCGACAAAACAAGACTGAACAAGAAGATTCAATGGCCGAGATCCAAGTTAAGGAGGTACGTGTCACTGGAATTCGTGACTCCTTACTGGACTGGGCGCATCATTATCAGGCTTATCGTCAAAAGCGAGCTGCCAACAGCGCGTTCTGGTCGGACCAGGCGACGCGGCATGGCACCGCGCTGGAGGCGACCGCTACGACAAACTGGGTGCGCGCGGCATCCCTGAGGCGGCTCAAGCGCTTGGTGCGACGGAATGACAGTACCCTCGAGATTGGATGCGGCAACGCCAGCAGTTTGCTCCGTCCCTTGTCTTATTTCTGTCGCGCTTACGGCGTGGATATTACCTTCGAGATGCTGGCTGCCGCGAAGGGGGCAGAGGGCAGAATTAGAGGGTTGGCCCGTTCCGATGCTTGTCGGCTCCCTTTTGCCGATGAACAGTTCGATGTAGTGTACACCAGCCGTTGCCTGATCAACGTGCTTGATCCCGAAATGCAGTCGCTGGCGATGAGAGAGGCATTCCGAGTTGCGAAGAGGGATGGGATGGTCCTTTTTATTGAGAATTTCGATAAGCCAGTGGCTGCGACGAACCGTGTAATAAAGGAATGGGGAGGAGGAGATCCGATTGTAGATGAGCAGAATTTGCTGCTCGGACTGCAACGAACCCTGGAGGTTGCGCAAGGTGCAGGCTGGCGTCTGGTTCGCATACAAGGCAATACTCTGGCAAGCTTTCTGGTTCACGTCCTCGTTCCGAAGATTGCATTGCGGAAGGCCGTGATAGCAGTCGACCGCTTGTTCTACCCTCTTTACACAACGCTGACCTGGATAGAAGACCTTTTTGGCTCACAGCTGCCACTGTTTGGAAAAGACACGATGGTGATTTTCAAACGGCCGTAAGAACGGTATGGTCCTGAGCTATTGGATCAGGGCGGGTCGCAGGTCGGGGGGACACAGTCCCCCTTCTTCTATGGCGCGGTGTTCAGGATCCCACCAGGATGCGGAAGCGTTGCGCGCAGGACACTCTTGCGAACCACCTGCTGCCGCGGACCGTGGATCCGCATCAGAGCCCCAAGAAGCGATATAGCAGCAGATTAAGAGCCAAAAGCCAGATGGGAGTTCGTTTCGCCGGCCTCCGGATGAGACAATAGCGCATCATCATGCGGGCCATCCTGGAAGATGTGCGTTCCGGAGAAGTGACCACCGAGGAGGTTCCTCAGCCCGAACTGCGTCCTGGTGGGATCCTGGTGAGGACGGC
>Ga0105245_10003675_pt1 | contig 13697 bp, 10 predicted proteins | sample KBSM54metaG_FD_81523 | JGI IMG/M metagenome (GOLD analysis project Ga0105245, IMG submission 81523) | Miscanthus rhizosphere microbial communities from Kellogg Biological Station, Michigan, USA - KBS M5-4 metaG | ecosystem: Host-associated > Plants > Roots > Rhizosphere > Soil | place... | reverse complement strand
GAGGGCCAGATACGAAAGGCCGAGCGGCACGAGGGGGCTGTCGGCGAGAGGGCCGATTCCCGCGCCGCCGGCCGCCATCAGGCCCACAGGCCGCTTGTAGTACGCGAGCAGGCCGACGACCAGGGCAATGCCGGCCCACTTGGCGCGCCGTCCCACGCAGGCAAACGCCACCAGTGTCAGGCCGGCGACCAGCCAGAGCGCCTGCGGCGCGAACAGCGCGTAGAACGCGACACCAAACACCGCCAGCGTGTGCGAGCGGAATCGTGCCGGCGCGATGGACAGCGTGATCCAGCACAGGGCCACCAGTACAACGAATCGCGGTTCGATGAACACGTCAGGGAAGCGGGCTGCCTAGAACCGGGCGTAGACGAAGGGACCGACCCCCCGGCCCTCGAACGACACCAGCAGGAATGCGAGCAGGACCAGCACGACGGCGACCGCCGCCAGCGCGAAATCCTTTTCGGACCACAGGAAGGCGCGAACATCGCGCCAGGTCGGTCGCGTAGCCATGTGCGATTTGCCGCTGCGATTCTATCGCACGTTCCCTGGAAACGCGCGTCGTGATCTTCGTCTCTTCGTGGCTACGGATGCGGAGGCTGGACGCACCAGGACGCGACCTGCGGTCCACCCGCGCATGGGATGCGCGGCAGGTTGTAGGCGCGCGCGTCGTTCTCGTCCACGCGCCTCTGATAATCGGGAATCCTGACGAGGTCGACCGACGCCACGATCACCCGTTCGCGTGACAGGAAGTCGATCGCGTACGCGTCCCAGTAGATCGCGCGCGCGTAACGGATCTGGTGGTTCACGAGGTAGTCGGCGATCTCGCGGTGCTCGTTCGACGGCGGCTCGCCGACCGATGTCCTCAGCAGCCGGACGTTGCCGGCGAGGTTGACCGCGCCCCACAGCGCGAACACAACCGGCACGGCCGCGCGCAGCACACGCGAACGTTCTCGCGACATGAACGCACCGAAACACCCGATGGGCAGCAACAGCCCCAGCAGGATGTAGCGGAGCAACGGCGGCTGTCCGGGGATGATGTTGCACGACAGCGGATACGCGGCGGCGGTGAAGGCGCCGACGAGACCGAGGTAAACGAAGAACGCCTCGCCGGTGCCGAGCCGTGGTTGCCGGGACCACGACCACGCGAGGCGGGCGATCATGCCGCCGAGCGCGAGCGCCACCATCCAGCCGACGGCGGCCGAGCCGTCGGTAACCGGCGTGTTCATCCGGAAGTCGAGCAGGCGGGTGAACGTGCCGCCGTACAGAACCGGCAGCGCCTGCGTGAACACGCTTGCTGCGCGCGGCGCGAGCTCCGTCGGCGCGAAGCACATCTGGCCGGCGAGCGATGCCGCCTGCAGGCCGAGCGAGGCGCCGGCTTGGTACAGCTTGATGGCGTCCACGGCGAGCCAGACGACGCCGAAGCCGACGCCTGTGATTGCGGCGCGCCGGAGATTGGCTGCGTCCCACTTGCCACCGCTGGCGGCTTCGACCACCAGCAGGGCCGGCACGGCGAAGACGGTGAACTCGCGGTGCAGAAAGGCAACCGCGAGCACGGCGCCGAAGATGAGCGGACGGTGGCGAAGGCGCCACAGCAGCAGGATGTAGATGAACGGTTCCACGCACGCGCCGGCCGTCTCGAGGAGTTGGTTTGCCGCGACAGGGGCCGGCATGACGAACGGCAGCGCACCCGCGAATGCGATCAGCGGCCGCACGCCGCCGAGGCGCCGTCCGATCGCCGTCACAAGCCAGACGGCCGCGACGACGTTGAGGAGGACGAGCGGCACGCGCATGACGGCGACCGACGGCCTGGCGATCCAGAAGAACGGCGCGATGATCCACGACTCGACGCCGAGGATGTAGTTGAGGCCGTCGTAAAAGAGCGGGAACCCCTCGAAGGCGCTGAGGCGCCGCGCCATCAGGCCGATGATGGCCTGATCGGAATCGAAGTAGAACCCTTCGTAGACGGTAGGAACGACGCTGCGCAGCAGGACCAGGACGGCTGCGGCGCCGAGCACCAGGAGTTGCTCCCGGCTGAAACCGTTCGTGTCGGTCGATCTCTTCAAGGGCGGGTCTCGATCCAGCAGCCGAGGAAACGCGTGTCGGTGCTGCCGCTCTCGAACTCGGCCGGCCTGGCGCCGTGCGCGGCCGTCACGCGCATCTTCAAGGCCCGCGAACCGGGAAGAAGCGGAAGCGTCGTCATTCGTTCTTCGCCGGGAGCGAGAACGAAGTACTGCCGCCAGCCGTCGCCTTCGAGCGTCACGACGTTGGCGACGGGCGGGTTTCGCACAAGCAGACGCACGGGTGCCGCAGTATCAGCGCTGATGACGAAATCGGCGGACTGTCCGCCTTCGACCCACGTGCCGCCGGGCTCCATGAATCCCTGGCCCTTCACGAGAAAGACGACGGCAGGCCCGTATCGCGCGATTTGTTTTGGAAAGCTCGCCGTGAACTGCTGACTCGATCCCGCGATGCTGATGGGCCTGACGAGTAGACGTCCGGTCGCCGCTTTCACCGCGAGCGCGCGCACCGGCACGGGCAGCGCGAAGTCCCGGCGCCACGTCGTCGCAGGCGAAGCGTCGAGCGGCGCTGAGGACCCGAGGGACTCGGGGGACCACATCCACTGCGGGCCGAACTCGCCGTCCACCGTCACCGTCACCGGCCCGGGCGCGCCTCCCGTGCCCTCGACACCGTAGACGCCGGCCGGCAGGCGAAACAACGTGATGACCGGTTCGCGCGACACAGGGTCGGCGCCTGTGTCGGCCAGCGTGAGGTTCGTCAGCACGTCGCGGGCGGGCACGCGGCGGAGCGGACTGTACCGGATCGCGACCTGCCGCGCGTCGGGGTCGTACTGCGTCAGGAACGCCGCAGTGGCCGCCGCCGGCGTGATCGCCGATCGATTTCTCCACACGATCGACAGCGCGATCGCTGACGCGGCGATCGCTGCAGCCCCCATCGCGAGCGCGACCGGTGTCCGCGCGGCCCCGCGGCGTTCCACCAGCATCCCCGCGGCCGCGGTCAGCGCGATCGCCGCCATCCATATCACACCGTGCAGGAACGCGGCAGACGTCGTCGTCTGGAAGACGCTCGGGAAGCCGCTGGTGACGTTCACGAACGGAGAAAGCCACGTGAGCAGGCGCGACGATCCGTCGCGGAAGTTGTAGAGCAGGATCCCGCGGTCGACGCCGGCGAGTGTGACGGTGGTCAGCAGGCTGACGGCGAGCGCACCGAGGCCGAGGAGTTTGCCGGTATGACCGCGGCGCGTCTGGAACCAGACGCCCGCCGGAATCGCCAGCGGCAGCAGGATCGGGATGATGAAGCGCCCGGGCGAACTGTTGCCGCCCCACCACATCTGGTAAGTGCTCACTACGATGCCGTATGGCGTCACGAGCAGCAGAAGCGCCGCCGCCAGACGCGGCCTGCGCCTCATGAGTACGACGATTCCAGCGAGCGCGCACAGGAGCACCGGCGCTGCGGGCAGGACGCCGAACTGCTGGTCGAAGAGCAGGCCGACGATCCCGCGGCCGAGGTTGGCCAGATCGCTCTGCGTGGTGCCACCGTACGGCCCTCGCGGGTCGGGAGATCCGTAGATGGCGTAGAAAAACGCGAACCAGGCGAACGCGCTGAGCAGAGGGATCGACAGCAGCGCGGCGACCCGGCGAGGGGAGGCGAGGCGAGCGGACAGCATCAAGCCGAGCATCACCGCGGCCGCGGCGTAGCGCGTGTGCAGCCACGGCAGCAGCGCCAGCGCGGCGCCCGTGACGATGATCCGTCTCGTCGACAGCGGCCGATCGTCGACGAGCGCCAGCACGCCGACCATGACGAGCGCCGCGCCGGGCGCGTCCGGGTAAACAACGAAGGACTGGAAGAAGAACGGCGCGCTCAACGCCGCCGCCGCCCAGCCGAACCAGCTGGCCGCTGCGTCAGACGTGACATGCCACGTGGCCGTCCAGGCCAGCGCCGTCGCCCACGCGCTGACGAGCGCGAGAAACGCCAGCACGCCGGAGTACCCGAAGAGCGCCAGCGCCGGGGCGACGAGGACCGAAAGGCCCGGCGCGTGCACGGAGTAGATTTCGCCGTTCTGGCCGCGCCGGAGGTAATCGGGCTTCAGGTCGCCCGCGTAGTACTCGCGATAGTCACCGCGGCGGTGGTTGTTTTCGATTTGCAGGTCGTGATCCTTGAGGAGGCTCTGCGCGATGACGAGGTAGTGCGGCTCGTCGCCGGTCGGAAGCTGCGGAAAGATCTGCCACGCGCCGGCCAGGTACGCGGCGGCGGCGATGGCGGCGGCCAGCCACGGCGCGCGGCGCGGGTTGCGCGCGGTCCGCGCCAGCCACGATGGCGCCCGGCGAATTCCCGCCGGCACGAGCAGGGCTGCCAGCACCACCACCCACAGCCAGACACGCAGCGGCCCGGTCCAGATGTACAGCGCCGCCGGCAGGGTGCCCGGCAGCCACGGCGCGAGGAGGATGCCGGAAAGCAGGAGGAGCGCGAACCGGCGGGGCAGGAGTGCAAACGCGACGCAGCCGGCCGCGATCCAGACGGCCAGCCACGCGGGCGAGGGTGCGAGCCCAATCCTGACCGCGCCGGGTAGTGCTGAGGTGAGGGTGAGTGCGCCGCCCGTCAACCAGGCGGCCGTGGCGGCGATAAGGGTGATGGCGCCGAAAGCTTTGAGGGACAGCCGCTTGGCCGCCATTGGGGCGCATGGTACCATAGCGGTCCTCCCGTTCCGGCGTCGGGAAGTGGCAGCCCGGGTTCCCAGCCCTGGTCTCTAAACTTCCGGTTTCTTCGATCCGATAGCGACATTGTGTAGCCGTGCGCACACGCGCGTACGGAGACCGATCCAGAAGCAGGGCTGCCCATGTTTCGAAGAGTTGTATTGGCGTGCGTTGTACCCGCCGTCCTCGCGATGGCCGGGTGCGCCGCGACGAAAAGCGAAGACCCCCTCAGTCCGACCGTCGCGGGCCCGATTCCCGGCGTCAACATCACGCCGCCGACGATCGTGCAGCCCACCGCCGGCGCCAAGATCTCCGTCGATCAGCAGCCGGTCGTGCTCATGGTCAACAACGCCGCGACGTCCGGCGTCCGGCCGCTGACCTACGTGTTCGAAATCGCCGCCGACGTCAGCTTCGCCAACAAGGTTTTTTCCCGCGACGGCATCCAGCCGGGCGGTACAGGCCAGACCAGCCTGCGGCTTCCTGACTCGCTCGCGACGGGCCGGACGTATTTCTGGCACGCGCGGGCGGAGGACGGGGCGAACACCGGATCATTTTCATCGACCGCGGCCTTCGACGTGTTCACGCCGATCGTGATTGGCCCGCCGGTCCCGGCCTCGCCGATCGACAACGCGATGGCGGACTCGGCACACCCGCGTTTTGCGTTCAACAACGCCCCGCGCTCGGGCCCGGTCGGTCCGATTGCGTACGTCATCGAGGTCGCCGACAGCGACAGCTTCGCGAACAAGCTGGCCGTGTGGACAGTCGTCGAGCGTGCAGGAGGGCAGACCGCTCTCGAGTCGCCACAGGACCTGCCGCCCATCAAGCAACTCTTCTGGCACGTCCGCGCCTTCGATCCGACGACGGTGGGGCCGTGGTCGGCGACGCAGGCGTTCCAGACGCCGGCGCCCATCATCCTGCCGCCTCCGCCACCACCGGACGTGCCAAACGTCGGGCCCGCACCGGGCGACGCGATGAGCCTGGGAGTGGCGGCTGTCTACAACTCGCCGGCCGACATCGCCAGCTGGGCGGTCACGTCGAGGATCACGCGAATCGACATGAGCCCGGGCGCCGGGGTCAACATCGAGTTCACGACGAAAGCGAGCTGGCCCGACTACATGCCGCCCGGGTGGGACGGCCCGCTCCAGTACACCGTCTGGGCAGTTGTGAACGTCAACGGTAGGTGGTATACATCAGGATTCATCCAGATGTGGCGCGGACGTCCGAGTACGGGAGCGCCGATTCTGTCTGAATTTGCGAGGAACTGGGCGTACGACTCGCGCTGGGGCCCGATGATGGGCTACCAGCCTCGCGCCGGTGAGCAGATGGGATTCTTCGTATCGGCGGGGAATGCGCGCGGCGTCAGCGGCGTAACGTCCCGGCGGGAACGCTCCAACGTCGTGCTCGTGTCGCTGCCGGGAGGGGACAGCGGGTCGTTCCCGTTCTCGCTCCCGCCAATCATGCTGCCGACGCTGAGGAGTCGCTAAGCGCCAGCCCTTGGTCCACCCCACTCTTTTCTGTCGCCAGACGCTCGGCGTGCTGGTGTGCGCACTCGCGGTCCAGGCCTGCAGCAGCTCGCCGCCGTCGCAGCCCACGCCCGTACCACCGCCGGTTCCTGATCCCCCGAAGATCTCGTGCCCGGCGCCGATGACGCTCGTTGCGCCATTGGGTATGCCGATTTCCGTCGTGTACGGGACCCCGACCGTCGTCAACGGCGCACCGCCGGTCGCCGTGGCCTGCACGCCGGCCAGCGGATCCACGTTTCCAACCGGTCCCAGCACCGTCAACTGCACGGCCACGGACAACCAGCAGCGCGCGGACTCGTGCACGTTCGCGATCACGGTGAACGTGCCGCCGAAGATCGGCGCCACGCACTACGTGGCGTTCGGCGACAGCATGACGGCGGGCGAAGTCGTCTCGGCGGGCAGCGGCTTTTCCCGGACGCTGAAGGTGGTCCCGGACAAGGCCTATCCCGCTCTCCTCCAGAAAGGCATGACGGACCTGTACACCTCGCAGGCTCAGTCGATCAGCGTGGCCAACGAGGGCCGGCCGGGCGAGGCCGCCGTAGACGGTTACGGACGCCTGCGCGTCGTGCTGTCTCGCGGCAGCTACGAAGTGCTGACGCTGATGGACGGCGCCAACGATCTCAGCAGCCGGGACTCGGTGAAGTCGCAGGCAGGGCTCGCGGCGATCTGGAGGATGGTGCAGGACGCCAAGGGCCGGGGCATGAAGGTCTTCCTGGGGACGCTTCCGCCGCAGAACAAGACGTCCTGCTGTCCCCGGTACGGCCTGGCCGAGGACGAGGTCCCGGCGTTCAATGACGGCATCAGGTATATCGCCGACCGGGAAGCCATCCCCCTGGTTGACGTATTCGAAGCGTTTCACGGCGACAACACGACGCTCATCGACTTCGACGGGCTCCACCCCACGCCCGCCGGTTACCAGGTGATCGCCGACACCTTCTTCAAGGTGATCAAACAGGAGCTCCAGGTCTCGTCGTCTTCGTCATTCCGGCAGAGTCCGTTCCAGATGGCCCCCGTGCCGATCCGCCCGCGCCGCCGTTAGGCGTCTCCCTCTTGACCCTTTTTGCGGCGGAGCTCTACTGTTGTAGACGCTCGCGTGAACAGCGTTCGCGGTTTCAGTCGTGCGGTTTTACTGGTGTTTCTCGCGCTGCCGGGTCCGTTGATGCTGGCGGCGTGCTCGGAGACGCCCGCGCAGCCGGCTTCGCCGACTCCGCCGATCGTGACGCCGCCGGCCGTGGCGGCACCGTCCCTTGCGTGCCCCGCGCCTGTGTCCGTCACATCGCCGTCGGGAGCCCCGTTTCCGGTGCCGTATCCGCCGGCCACGGTGACCGGTGGCACAGCGCCCACGACGCTGACCTGTGCGCCGCCAAGTGGCTCGACGTTCCAGGTCGGCTCGACGGCCGTGACCTGCACCGTCACGGACCAGGCCGGCCGCACCGCCACATGCGGGTTCAGCGTCACGGTGACGGCGCCGCCGAGCCTGACACGCACCCGCTTTCTGGCGTTTGGCGACAGCATCACGTGGGGTGAGGACGGTCGGAATTCGAGCACGATCGTGGCGGCGTCGACGTTGCGGCCGCGCGTACAACTGCCGTCGGCTGACACGTACCCCGGTGCGCTCAGCGCGCTGCTGGCGGCCCGCTATACCGCGCAGTCGCCCACGATCCTCAACGCGGGCAAGCCAGGTGAAGCGGTCACCGATCCGGCAACATTTCCGCGATACGTCAGCTACACGTCGAGCCGCGCGTACGACGTGGTGCTGCTGATGGAGGGTGCCAACGATCTCCCGGCGCACGGGTTCTCGGAGATCATTGGAGGCCTGGATCAGATGATCCGTGATGCGCAGAGCCGCGGGATGAAGGTGCTGCTCGCGACGCTCCCTCCGCAGAATCCGGACGGCTCGGATCCACTCGATCGCGGGGTCGAGGCCTCATCGGTCGCGCCATTCAACGATCAGGTGCGGGCGCTGGCGGCGTCGAAGGGCATTCCGCTCGTCGATGTGTATCAGGCCTTCAACGGCCAGCTGTCCCTGATTGGCAGCGACGGGCTTCATCCGACGGCGGCCGGTTACCACCTGATCGCTGACACGTTTTTCGCGGCCATCAAGCAGAACCTCGAAGCCCCGGCAACGCCTCAGGTAGCGCGGCCCGTTCAGGGCCGCGGACGCGAGGCTGGAAGTCCCGCGCCCCGTACCAGCCACGCGAGATAAACGGCGCAGGCGAGCCACACGGCGGCGAGGGGCAGGAGGCTTGCGCGTCCGGTCAGGCCCATCGCCATCCCGAGATTCCAGCTGACGGTCGGGTCCGCGTGCCTCCAGATCGCATCCTCGTCGGCGCGAAAGTCGGTGAACCGCTGCGTGTTGAGGGCGAGGTGCCCTTCGAGGAAAGCCGGCATCAACAGCTCGGACACCGGCCGCATGATCGCGGCCGGCGGCTGCGGCGTCGTCGACACCGCGACCAGCGTGAGCGCGGCGCCCCACAGCCACGCGCCGGCCAGCACGACGCGGCCGGCCGCCTTCCACCTGTCCCAGAGCGGCGCCAGGCCGAGCGCGAGAAACGGCAGCGCGGGCACGACCTGCCGCGGGCCGAACGCCCATCCCCCTTCCCAGTAGAAGTACGACGCGTTGAGCACGAGGTAGAAGACGCCGACGGCAGCGGCAGTCATCGCGGGCGCGACTCGGTGACGCGACGCGGCCAGCAGGCCCAGGCCGACGGGCATGAGCGCCACGAGCGGCGCGATCGGCAGGAGGCCGCGGTAGCTGCCAATGAGGATTTCACGGACCCGCCACCATTCCGGGCGCGAAATGCCGAACAGGCCCGTGTGCAGCTGCTCGAAGCCTTCCTCGCTCGCGTAGCCCAGGTGAAACGGCGAGCCGAACGCCGCGGTGTTGTAGGCCAGCAGAATTGCGGCGGCGATCGCACCGCCGGCGGCCACGCGGAGCGCAACCGCCTGTGTTGCGGCCAGGCCCCGGCGCGCTCCGGACATCGCCGCGACAGTCAGGCCGCAGATGAAGAGGACGGGCACGGCAGCCGGAAACTCGGACACGACGGCCCACCCCGCGGACAGGCCGATCGTCCAGGCCAGCGTCAACACCCGCTGGGGCGTCGCATCGCGCAGCGCGACGGCCGCGGTGAACGCGATCATCAGGCAGCCGGCGGAGAGCGCGTGGCCCATGAAGAGCGTCGCGTAACACCAGGCGGGCGTGGCGACGCCGTACGCCGTCGCGGCGAAGAGCGCCGCTCCCCGCGAGTATCCCCATGCGAGCGAGAGCCAGAGTACGCAGAGAGCCGCGGCGGCCGTGAACATCCCCGACACGACGACCGTGGCTGCGTACGAGGTGCGCGTGATGGCGGCGTCCGAGTCGGGATCGATGCCGGCGGCGTTGTTCAGCGCTCGCACCAGGTCGACCGGAACAAACGACAGCAACGATGTCCCCGGCGCCTTGTCAGAGTAGAAGTGGCCGTTCCAGACCGCGCGATCGCCTGTGGCCTCGCGGTACGCGTCGATCTGCAGCGTGTCGCGTTCCGTCATCGCCCGCACGAGCGCAAACCGGGAGTTCTGGTTCCAGCCGCCGCCCTGGTAAAAGTACGCGTAGGACACCAGCAGGCCGGCTCCGAGCACCCAGTACAGCAGCCGATCGGATCCCGATCGGATCATGGACGTCGCAGCCGGCGCTCGATCTGCACGAGCAGCAGCAGCACGGTCAGGCCTTCGGCCAGCACGGTGGCCCAGGCGGCGCCGCTGATGCCGTATCGCGGGATCAACGCGATGTTGAGGGCCACGTTCGCCCCGAGGCCGATGCCGGTGGTCACCAGGAGGCGGCGGTCGAGGTTTGTCGAGATCGCCCCGGCGTGGAGGATCCAGGTCGCGAACACGAACAACGCGCCGGCCGACAGGATCTGAAGCGGCTGCGCGGCGGCTGCGTACCGGCTGCCGAACAGCAGGGAAATAACCGGCGCGGCCGCCAGCGCGGCGATCCCGCCGAGCACGACGGCCAGCGCCAGCGACGCCAGGAGCGCACGGGTCAGGAGCGTCCGATGGCCGGCGCGGTCGTGCGTGAAGAGATACGAGAGGCGGGGCGTCAGAACCGCGGCGAGGATCGAGGGCGCGTAGGTCAGGCCTTCGTAGACGCGATACGCAGCTGCGTACCAGCCGACCTCGGCGTCGGTCCGCATGAGGCCGAGTATAACAGTGTCGACGTACGCGTACGTGTTGAGCGCGATCATGAAGAAGCCGAGCGGCAGCGCGGCCGACTGGATATCGCGCCACGCACTGCGGTCGAAGGTCGGCGTGACGCGCGCGACCACCGTTCGCAGCAGAAGCTGCATCGCGCCGAGCATCACCAGACGCGCGCCGACGAACGCCGCCGCCAGGCCGAACAGGCCGTACCCGGCCCAGAGCGCCGTTCCGCCGGCGATGAGCAACAGCACGCGGTCCGAGACCACGGCGAGCGCCTCGAGATCGAAGCGCTGAAGCCCCTGCAGCAGGCCTCGCGCGGTCAGGAGGTATGAGCGGACGGCCGAGGAAATTCCCAGCGCGTAGCACAGCCGGACGATGACTGGGTCCGATCGCAGCGCCGGAGCAAGGACGGCGAGGAGCGCCAGTCCGATCGCGACCCACACGAGCTTGACGCCGAGCACCTGCGGAAACAGCCGGTCCGCCGACGCGCGGTCGCGCGCGACCGACCGGACGGTGACCTGGCTGAGCCCCAGGTCCATGATCGTTTCGACGATGGTCGTCAGGGCGAGCGCGTACGAGAAGCGCCCGTAGTCGTCCGCCGAGAGGAACCGCCCCGCAATCGTCAGCAGGACGAGGAGCAGCGCGGCGCTGCCCGCGGTCAGCGTCGCGTAGCCGCTGTCGACGAGAAACGGGAGCCGGGCGCGCAGGGCCGATCGCATCACGCAGGCCGGGCGGCGCTCGAGACAACATCCTGAAGCAGCTTCGCGAACCGCGCGAACACCTTCTGCTCGTCGTACTGGTCCACGACCGACGCGCGCGCCCGGGCTGCCGCGCGCTGTCTGAACCCGTCGTCCGCGACGAGCGCGCGGATGGCGATCGCGAGGGCGGCCGGATCCTGCGGCTGGCACAGCGTGCCGTTGTCGCCGTCGATCACGAAATCGAGGAGGCCGCCGACTCCGGACGCCACCACCGGAACGCCGGAGGCCAGCGCCTCGACGGCGGACAGGCCCTGGGCTTCGAAGTGCGACGGCTGGATGACGACGTCGGCGGTCCGCAGGAGCGGGGCGACGTCGGCGATCGACCCGAGAAACCGGACGGAGGGGTTCAGGTTGTGGCGCTCCACGAATTCCCGCGCGGCAGGACCCTCGTTCCACGGATGGTCCGTCATGTCCGGGCCGGCCACCAGGAGCACGGCGTTCGCAGGCCGAAGGCGATCCCACGCCTGCATCAGGTCCATTACGCCCTTTTCGCGGCTGAGGCGTCCCACGAACAGGCACACGACGGCGCCGGACGGGATGTCCCGCTCGTTTCGAAGCCGCTGCCGTTCGTCTGCCGCGGCGGGCCGGAACCGCGAGATGTCGACGGCATTGGGCAGAAAGTGGACGCGCCCGGCCGGCACGCCGGCGGCGATCGCCTCACGCTCGAGTGCGTGCGAGATGCAGGCGAACGCGTCGGCGCGCCGATACGCGCCGATCACCGGCCGCGCCAGCAGGGCGGGATCGAGCAGATTGCCCGGCGTCTGGGCCTGGAGGACCACGGGGCGCCCGGTGACGGCGCGCGCCGCGACCGCTGCGACGCCGACCCCGCGATAGTCGACGCAGCAGACGACGTCGTAGGCGGCCTTGCGGCTCACGAGCCAGCGGAAGACCGACGGCAGCATCCGCCACTTGCCCGACGCCGAGCGCACGCCGTACGGCCCGATGCGCTCGACCGGCACGCCGTCCATATCTTCCTTGTCGGCCAGCGCCGGCGTGATGCGCTTCGTCACGACACGGACGTCGTACCGGCTGCCGTGAAGAAAACGCGCAAGCCGCTCGGCGTTGCTCTCGACGCCGCCGACGATGGGCCGGAAATAGGTGGTCAGCAGGACAACGCGCGGGCTCATCCGGCGAGCACCGTGCTCGTGAGGAAGCGCCAGTAGCCGCGGAGGAAGCCTTCGTAGCTGCTCTTGCCGAAGCGGACGAGCGGATTGCGGGACAGATCGCCCCGCACGACGAGCGCATCGCTCTTGAGCAGCGCGCTGTCGGGCACCCGACGGATGCGGCGCATCAGCGCGCGGTCGCGCGGCAGGCTCGGGAGAAGGCCCAGCAGTCCGGCGACCGACTTCCAGTAGACGACGCCGTGGCCCTGGAGATGAAGCACGACGAGTTGCAGCGGTTCATGAACGGCGAGCGCGGGCAGAATCGAGATGAGCGTCCGCCACTGGTAGTTCTTCAGCATGAAATGCCAGCGGTTGCGGATCTGATAGTAGAACAGCCAGGTGCCGCGCGGACGGCTGCGGTGCAGCACGAGCGCCTCCGGCAGCTCGAGGATCCGGTAGCCGGCGAGGCAGACTCGGTGCGTGAAGTCGCCGTCCTCCTTCCCGATGAAGTAGCGCTCGTCGAACAGCCCGACGTCGATGGCCGCCTGCCGATCGAGCAGCAGGCCGCACGTCGGCGCGGCGCCGATGTCGAGCGGCGCGGGCCCGCGTTCGGCCAGCGGACGGTCCAGCCACGGGTTGATGGCTTCGCAGATGTAGTGGAGGCCGCCGCCGGCGTACTGGATCACGTCGGGACGATCCTGGTGCACCACGATCGGGCTGCCGACCTTGACCGCCGGCGCAGCGATCATCGCCTGGTGGAGGCGCTGAATCGTGTTCGGCTGCACGCGGACGTCCGCGTCGAGCAGCATGACAAAGCGGCGCGACGCCTCCCGGATGCCGACGTTGCGTCCGGGACTCGGGCCGTCGTTGCGGTCCAGCCTGCGCACGTGTACTTGCGGCCACTCACGCGCGAGCCAGTCGCCGGTGCCGTCCGTGCTGGCGACGTCCACGACGGTGATGCGATCGGCGGGGCAGGCGGCGCCAGCGAGCGACGCCAGCGTGCCCGGCAGGACGTCGAGGTTGTTGTGCGCGACGATCGCGACGTCGACGTCGGGGGGAAACGTTTCCAATTGTCCAGGGCCGGTCATCGAACGGCGGTGAAGAACCACTGCCGGCCGCGGCCCGGCAGGCACATGAGGAACTTGCCGTTCAGCCGCATGAGCCCGTAGCGATCGTCGCCGGCCCGCACGCCGCGGCGCCTGAGCGGCCGCTCGGCGAACGCGGTCAGGTGCGCGCTGTCCTTCAGGGCGCGCCTGGTCACGTCGCCCGCGATGCCCCACGGCAGCGCGACGTGGCGGACCGTCGTGGTGCCCAGGCTGTCGTTCAGGAGCGCCCGGCCTTCGGAGATCTCGGCCTCGATGGCGGCTTCCCGTTCGGCATCGGTCTCGAACCGCCCGTTGCCCTGCGCGAGCCGCTCGAGCTCGG
>Ga0105245_10003674_pt1 | contig 13700 bp, 10 predicted proteins | sample KBSM54metaG_FD_81523 | JGI IMG/M metagenome (GOLD analysis project Ga0105245, IMG submission 81523) | Miscanthus rhizosphere microbial communities from Kellogg Biological Station, Michigan, USA - KBS M5-4 metaG | ecosystem: Host-associated > Plants > Roots > Rhizosphere > Soil | place... | reverse complement strand
GGCCGGCGCGCTGGGCGAAGACCTCGCGGCGCCCGAGCGCGAGATGGAGTGGATGCGCGAGCTCTCCGCGACGATCGGCCGGCCGGTCACGTTCGCGCTCACCCAGAACGACCACGACCCCGAGTCGTGGGCGCGCATGCTCGATCTGTGCGCGCAAGCCGCGGCCGACGGCGCGCCCGTCACCCCGCAGGTCGCGGGGCGGCCCGTCACGTTGCTCCTCGGTCTGCAGACGTTCCACCCGTTCGCCTACTGCCCGTCGTTCGCGCCGATCGGCGGCGCGCCACTCGCGGAGAAGGTCGCGGCGCTGCGCTCGCGCGAGCTGCGCCGGAAGCTGCTCGCCGAGGTCGATGCGGCGATCGCGCCCATGCGCCAGTTCCTCGACCCGGAGCGGGCGTTCCCGTTCGGCGACGCGCCCGACTACGAGCCCGCCCGTGCAAACAGCGTCGCGGGTCTGGCGCGTGCGCAGGGGCGTACGCCGATGGAGGTCTTCTACGACGTCCTGCTCGAGGACGACGGCCGCAAGTTCGTCATGCGCCCGCTGCTCAACTACAGCGGGTTCTCACTCGATGCGGTGCACGACATGCTCGCGAGCCCCAACACCGCATGGGGTCTGGGCGACGGCGGCGCGCACTGCGGCACCACCTGCGACGCGAGCACGCCGACGTTCATGCTCACGCACTGGACGCGCGACCGCGCGCACGACCGGCTGCCGCTCGAGTTCGTCGTCAACAAGATGACCGCGCAGACCGCGAAGCTCTACGGCCTGGGCGACCGCGGCACGCTGACGCCCGGCCTGCTCGGCGACGTCAACGTGATCGACTACGACGCGTTGCACCTCCCGTTGCCCGAGCTCGTGCACGATCTGCCCGCCGACGCGCGCCGGTTCGTGCAGGGCTCGCAGGGCTACGTCGCGACCGTCAAGCGCGGCACGGTCATCCTGCGCAACGGCGAAGACCAGGGCGCGCGCCCCGGTCACCTCGTCCGCGGCGCCCGCTGACGCACCCCTCCTGCGAACCGGCGTGACTGTGGCACCTATGTGGTGCCGTGCTCACGCCGGATCGTGAATTGTGGTCAGTGCGGCTGCCAGATCATGAGGCAGAGGATCACGACCAGGAGCAGGTCGAGCACCAGCGCGGCGACGCCTTGGCGCTTGCCGAGCTCCTCGATCTGCGCGACCTGCGGCGGCGGACCGCCGACCGGAGGCGGCCCCTGCTCCATCTCGAGCAGCAGCGAGTTGATCTTCTTCTGCCCGGGAATGAGCGCGCTGTGCGAGATGCCGATCGCGATCACGAACAGCACGAGCGACAACCACACGAACGTGTAGGAGAACTTCACGAAGTCGTTGCTCGCGAACACGAGCAGGATGCCGAAGACGGGGACGAGGTAGATCACCTTCTCGGCAACGTTCGTGACCGCGAGGTTGGCCTCGGAGACCGCGCGCCCGGCCGGACCTTGCCGCTTCTGCGCCTGTGCGGCGTACAGCCCGTTGAGCGTCACGCCACCGATGCCGACGATCGCCGACAGAATGTGCAAGACCAGCAGCACCTTGAACGTGTTCGACAGCCCGCTTTCGTACGCCAACATGCGCAGTACCCCCGTGTCGGATCGGGAGATTCCAGCACACGGCTCGGCGCGCGCGGGTGATCAGTGCGCGGGCGCGATCCCGACGACCGGGGCGCCCGGAACGCTGCCGGTCGATCCGGAAAAACGGGCGTCGCCGAAGTTGAAGACGCCGCCGTCGGCCGCGACGAAGCGGTAGCCGCGCGCGTCGTCGCTCGCGCTCATGCCGACGATCGGCTGGTTGAGATGGATGTTGCCGGTCGAGCCGTAGAAGGGCGCCTGGAACGCGAAGATGCCGCCGTCGGACGCGACGAGCCAGTAGCCGCCGGTCCCGCCGTCGGCCGCGATGCCGACGATCGGTTGATTGAGGTGCATGCCGCCGGTCGAGCCGTGGAACGGCGCGTTGAACGCGAAGATGCCGCCGTCGGACGCGACGAGCCAGTAGCCCCCGCTGCGCGGCGCGAGCGCGATGCCGACGATCGGCCGGTTGAGGTGCATGCCGCCGGTCGAGCCGTAGAACTTCGCCTTGCCGAACGCGAAGATGCCGCCGTCGCGTGCGACGAGCCAGTAGCCGTCGCCCTTCCTCGTCGCGGCGATGCCGACGATCGGCTGGTTGAGTGAGTGACCGCCGGCCGAGCCGTAGAACGGTGCGTGGAAGTTGTAGACGTTGCCGTCGGCGGCCGCGAGCCAGTAGCCGCCGGTCGTGCGGTCGACCGCGATGCCGACGATCGGGGCGTGCACCGACGACGGGTTGGGTGCGCCGTACTTCGGTGCGCCGCCGAAGTTGTACACGCTGCCGTCGGCCGCCGCGGTGCGGTACTTGCCGGAGTCCGCGCCCGGGTACGAGAACAGGGCCTGGCGTCCGCCGGTGCCGATCGGGTCGCGTGCGGTCACGTTGACGGTGCCCGCGAGCTTCGGTGCGACGACGATCGCCTTCAGCGGGCCCGCGATCACGACGGGGGCGATCTTGTTGCCGAACCTGATCGTCGCCTTCTCGAGGCCGACGCCGCGGAGCGTGACGAACTCGCCTGCGCTGCCCTGGCGCGGGGAGATCGAGTTGATCTGCGGGCACGCGAGCCCCGATGCGATCGGCCGGCCGAACCCGCTCGCGAGGTCGAAGCCCTTGGTCGTCTTGAACGTGCGGTTGTGCGAGCGCGTGAGGTCGTTGTCGCCGGGGGTCTCGAGCGCGTTGTTGCTCCAGTTGATGCCGCGGGTGATGTCGACGAGCCCGGTCGTGTACACCTTGCGGTTCGCGAGCGCGTTGAGCTTCGGCGCGAAATGACCGACCCGGCCGCCCCGGCAACCCTGAGCGATGTCGGCCGCGATGCCGGCCATCAGCGGCGCGGCGATGCTGGTTCCACCGACGGCGGTCCAACCGTTCGACGGTGCGACACCCGTGTCGTAGAACACCTCGCCGACGCCCGCGTTCGCGGAGATGTCGGGCACCTGGCGGCACACCGAACACGTCGCGTTCGACGCCAGCCGCTGCCACGCGGGCCGCGGGAAGTGCGTCGACAGGCCGCCGCCGCCCGCCTTCATGTCGCTCGCAGCGCACGAACTGCCGGTGAATCCCTCGCAGTCGTTCCACACGGTCTCGACACCCGGCTGCTCGAGCGCGGTCCCGCCTACACCCGTGACGAACGGGTCGTCGGCCGGGTTGTCGACTTGGAGCGTGTCGCTCGGCGGCGTCGTCGTACCGTCATAGCAGTCGACCGAACCGGTGTCGCCCGCCGCGGCGAAGACGGTCTGACCCTGCGCGGCCGCCTGCTTGAACAGCGTGTGCAGCGCGTCGATGAAGATCGAGCCGCCGGGCTGCGCTTCGACCAGCGCCTCGCACGCGCCCCAGCTCGTCGACACGACCTGCGCGGTGTTGTCGTCGACGATCTGGTTGTACGCGGCGTACTCGCCCGCGACGGTGTTCGGCGCTTCGTAGGAGACGATCTTCGCGTCCGGCGCCTGCGTCGCCGCTTCCTGGATGTCGATGTTCGCCTCGAGCGATGCGAGGGGGTCGGCCGTCGCTCCGCCGTTGATGTGCCTGACCTTCACCACGTTCCGCAACCGGAAGCACGAGAGATACGCGCGGACGTCGGACGCGCGGCTGCGACCGAGCTCGAGCAGCGCGATCGTCTTGCCCTTGCCGGTCAGGCCGGCCGAGAAGAGATCGTTGACGTGGTACAGCCGGCCGATCTGGTCGGCCGTCCAGAAGACGTTGCTCCCGAAGGCGCGGGCTTTCGCGCAGGCGGCGGGCGCGGCGCCCGGTTGCGCGAAGCCCCGCGGCGACGCGGCGGCCGGTGTGCGCAGGCGACCGGGCGTGGGGTCGATCGCGGCTTCGAGGCGGAGCGTGTCGGACAGGCCGAGGACCGTCGCAACGTTCGCGGCGACGGCGGGTGGCATCAGCGGCGCGGCCGACGCGACGTAGCCGGTTCTGCCGCCCGCGAGGCGGTAGTCCGAGAACGAGACACCGAGCGCGCGCCCAACCGCGGCGGCGTCGCCCGTCGCCTGCACCGCAAGGTTGGTGACCGACGTGTGGGCGAGCCCCTGCGCGTGGAGCCACTCCGTCACCTGGTCGACCACTTCGGGGCTCGGTCCGAACTCGCGTGCGAACTCGCCGGTGGGCAGCCACTGCTGATAGCGCGGCGACGCGGGGTCGTACTGGTCGTGGAGGAGTTGGTCGAGGGCGTCAGGGTGCGACGGTTGCAGCACGACGGTGATCGAGAGCGGACGATCGGATGCGGTTCGACCGATCGCGGTGGCGCCGGCCGGGACGCGCGGAGCAAGTCGCGCGACGCGCACCATCGGCGCCGGGACGTCGGCCGCGAACGCCGGCGCCCCGGCGCAGAGCACGGCGAACAGCGCGAGGAACGCGACGCCCCGTCGACGTCGCATCCCGTACCGCCATCGCGACACTGCGCTGGAGTTGTCCCCTCGTACACTCGCCAACGTGCCGGCCACCACCAGTTCTCCGCAACGGGACACCGGTGGTGCTCCCCGTCGGCGGCGAGGCTATCTCGTCGCCGCGGTGATCTTGATCGCGGCTGCGGGGCTCGCGGTGCTCGTCGGCGCGCACACCGATCCGTCGAAGGTTTCGGGCCCGGTCGACACGAGCCACCTTTCCGATGACGGACCCGCGCCGGCGCTCCAGCCGACCGGTTGGCTCAACACGCCGCCCATCACCCCGTCGGAGCTGCACGGGAAGGTCGTGCTGTACGACTTCTGGACGTACTCGTGCATCAACTGCGTCCGCACGTTCCCGTACATCCGGTCGTGGTTCGATCGCTACGAGTCGGCCGGGCTCGTCGTGATCGGCATCCATTCACCGGAGTTCGACTTCGAGCACATTCACAGCAACGTCGAAGATGCGGTGAAGCGTGATCACGTCACGTGGCCCGTCGCGTTCGACGACAACATGACGATCTGGAACGCGTTCGGCAATCAGTACTGGCCCGCCGACTACGTCGCCGACCGCAACGGCCACATCCGCTACAAGCACTTCGGCGAGGGCGACTACACGAACACCGAGAACGTGCTGCGCCGCCTGCTCGACGTCCCGGCCGCCTCGCCCCGAGCCGAGCCCGTCACCAACGGCGAGACCGCGTCGCTCGAGCACAATCCCGAGACGTATCTCGGCTTGCAGTACCAGAGCCCCGTGCAGCCGCTCATCGAGCTGCGCGCAGGCGCCTACGACTACCCGCCGCCTCCGGCGGGTTCGATCGCACCGCCTCGGTTCTTGTCCGACGGCACCGTCGGCCTGGTGCCGGGCAAGACCACTGCCGCGCTCGTCGGGAAGTGGACGGTCGACAGCGAGAAGGCGACATCCGACGACGCGGCCGCGACGATCCTGCTGGCGGCGCACGCCAAGGAGGTCAACCTCGTCATGGCGACCGCCAAGGGCGAGCCGGCCAACGTGCTCGTGCAGGTCGACGGCAACCCTGTGCCCGTCGACGACCGCGGCGCGAGCGTGCACGCCGACCGCAACGGGCGCACGATCGTGACCGTGCGCGCCCCCGACATGTACCGGCTGTACGCGAGCTCGAAGGTCGAGGACCACCTCATCACCATCTCGACGACCGGCCCCGGCCTCGAGGCGTACGACTTCACGTTCGGCTAGCCCGCCGTGCTGACCGACATCGTTGCGTTGTTCGGCGCAGGCGTGGCGTCGTTCCTCGCGCCGTGCATCATCCCGCTCGTCCCCGCGTACCTCGGGATCATCGTCGGTGAGATGGGCGACGCCCACGACCCGGCGCGCGCCGTGCCCGCGACGTTGGTGTTCATCGCCGGCTTCACGACGGTGTTCGCCGGTCTCGGCGCGCTCGCGGGACTGCTTGGGTCTTCGCTCGAGGTGTTCCAGAACGACGTGCGCATCGTCGGCGGCGTGGTCATCATCGTGATGGGGCTCGCGTTGCTCGGCTTCGCGCGTGGACCGCTGGCTCGCGAGAAACGGCTGATCCCCCAGCTGCCCGCGGTCACCGGTGTCGCTCGTCCCTACGTCGTCGGCATCGCGTTCGGCGCGGGTTGGAGCCCGTGCGTCGGCCCGCTGCTCGCGGCCGCGCTCACGATCGCGGCGCGATCCGGCGGCATCGGGCGGGGGACAGTCCTGCTCGGCGCGTACGCGCTCGGCATCGGCGTGCCGTTCCTGCTCGCCGCGCTCGGGCTCGCGTCGTCGCCCGCGCTCGCCGACCGGTTGCGGCGCATCGGCCCGAACCTCGAGCGCGTCGCCGGCATTCTTCTCGTGGTGCTGGGCGTCCTGCTCGCGACCAACACCTACGTGCACCTCACCTCGTACCTCGCCCGCTTCGTCCCGGCGGTGCACGGCCTATAGGCCGAACCGGCGTCACTTCGCGCGCCTATACCGCGCGTACTGACGCCGGTTCGCCAGCTAGCCCGCCTGTCGGGGGGAGACCGCGTCGAGGAGCTCGGGGAGGCGCCACCAGACCGAGCGCACCGCGAGGTCGCGTCCGGTCCGCCAGATCAGCACGCCGTACGCGTTCGCCGCGGCCACCGCGACGAGCGTGGCGACCGGCAACGGCGTCGCGACGACCAGCACGGTGGTCACGGCCGCGATCGGCAGGAGCAAGATGCACTGCACGGCCAACGCACCGAGCCCGGCGAGCATCGACGCGCAACCCTGGCCGGGGTTGAATGCGAGCGGGCTGCGCCGCTCGGGCAGCGCGTACGGCACGCGCACCGACACGACGTCGCCGACGCCGAGCAGCACCCCGAAGATCGCGGGCGAGAGTCCGAGCGCGAGCGGCACGTACGTCCAGCCGTGCGTGAACGACGCGCAGATGAACACCGAGAGAGTCGCGAGCGGCACCATCACGAGCGCGTTCGCCAGGTTCTTGCCGGTGAGGTCGGCGCGGGGGTCGTTGCCCGATGCGACCGACGACCAATAGGGCGCGCCGTCGAGCCCGAACTGATTGAGCGTCAAGCCCGCAGTCGGCAACACCGCGATCAGCCCGAGCAGCGTTGTCGCGGCCGGACGTGCCCCACTCCGGCTGAGTGAGGCGAAGAGCGCGACCGCGGGCACGATCATCGCCCCGATGAGCGGCGCGCGCCGCCGCGGGTCGCGCGCAAAGTACCGGAGGTCCTTGGCCGCGACCGCGCCGACGCGGTTGTGCGGCAGGAACGGCAACCACCCCGGGATCAGGCCGCTCCGTGCGCCGCGGGTGGTGGCCGGCGCGGCCGGGTCGGCGCTGGTCAGCGCGCGTTCGAGGCTGTGTGCCCAGATCCAGCCGAGCAGCATGACCGCGCCCGCGATCGCGACGAGCAGCACGAGCGTCGACCCGTAGCGTCCGCGCGCGGCGTCGGCCACCGCGGTGCCGCCCCATGCGAACGGCGTGAGCCGGACCTTGTCGGCGACCTCGACAACCGTGTCGCCGAAGTTGCCCGACGGTGCGTGGCGCGTCGCGAACAGCTCGAGTACCGGCGGGGTCAGCCCGATGAGCGTGAGCGCGAGGATCGTGAAGTCGCGTCCGCGGCGCGAGCGGAGCAGCGGCACCATCAACGAAACGATCGTCCGCGACGCCACGACGCACAGCAGCAACGCCTCGACGATCGCGACCGCGATCAGCAGCGCGGACACTGGGTTGTGGCCGAGCCCGATGAGCGCACCGCTGAACGCGAACAGCGTGGCGAGCGGCGCGACTCCCACCAGCGACGCCGCGAGCACGCCGCTCACGAGCTGCCACCGCGTGAGCGGAAGCGTTTCGAGTCGTTGCGGGTCGAGCGTCTCGTCGGTCCCGAACCCGAGCACCGGGAAGATCGCCCAGCCCAGCGTCGCGAGCCCGAACACGACGATCGCGAGGTCGGGCCCCTTGCTGTTGCCGCGCGTCGCCGCGAGCGTCGTGAAGCCGATCAGCGCCAGCAACGACGCGCCGATCGCGCCCATCAAGAAGAGCACGGTGCCCTGGCCGAGTGAGAGGCCGTTGCGGAGGAGCCGCAGCTTCAGTCGGACGAACGTTCCAACCACGACAACGCCTGTCGTTCGGCGGGCTCGCCCACCAGGGCCACGAACGCGTCCTCCAGCGAGCCGCCCGCGCGCAACGCGTCGATCGGGCCGGCCCAGGCCACGCGTCCTTCCACCATCACGGCCACGTGGTCGCACATGCGCTCGACGAGCTCCATGACGTGGCTCGAGAACACGATCGTCCCCGCACCGCTCGTGAAGTCCTCGAGAACCGCCCGGATCGCCCGGGCCGACACCGGATCGATCGCCTCGAACGGCTCGTCGAGGAACAGCAGCCGGGGCCCGTGCAATAGCGCGGCCGCGAGCACGAGCTTCTTGCGCATACCGTGGCTGTAGTCGACGACGAGCGCGTCGGCGGCGTCGGCCAGCCCGAGGAACTCGAGCAGTTGCTCGGAGCGCGCCTTGATCACCGCAGGGTCCATGTTGCGGAGGAGACCGTGGAATTCGAGCAGCTCGCGGCCCCGGAGCCGTTCGAACAGGGCGAGATCCTCGGGCAGCACACCGATGCGCGCCTTCGCCGCGATCGGGTCGGCCCACACGTCGATGCCGTCCACCCACACCTGGCCGTGATCGGGCCGCAACAACCCGGTCGCCATGCGCAACGTCGTCGTCTTGCCGGCACCGTTGGGCCCGACGATCCCGAAGAACGAACCGCGCGGTACGTCGAGGTTGATCTCGGCGACTGCGATCTTCGGCCCGAACGCCTTCGCGAGGCCGCGCACGGTGAGTGCCGGCCATGCGAGGGCTGGGTCGGTAAGCGTCACTCGTCCGCCGGGTCGGTGAGCGTCACCGGTCCAGGCTAGGCGCAGAATTACGTGAGAGATTCGCTCTCGACGTCGAAGTACTCCTGGTAGTTGCGGGTTCGCTCGCGCCACTCGCCCTCGTCGAGCTCGGTCTCGGCCCACGTGTAGTGGTGACCGCCGTGCTTCTCCGTCGTGTTGTCGGCGAGGAAGTCGCGCATGCGCTGCTCGGACTCGGGCGCGAGCTCGAGCCCGAGGCGGTCGTACACCTCACGAATGGTGGTGAACGGATCGGCCATGAACGCTCGGAAGTACACGTCGACGACGCGGTCGGGCGTAACGGTGCCGTCGATACGCGCCGCGACCGAGCGGTCGAGACCGGTCACGAGGTACTCGCCGAACTCGGCGGCCGTCTCGGGCGGCGAGATCGCGTCGGTGCCGAGCCGCCGCAGCGTGCCCAACAGCGACGTGAGCGACGCGACGATGCGCAGGGGATCGCGGTGCGTCTGCACGAGCAAGGCGTTCGGATACTCGTCGAGGAGGGCGGCCAGGCACCAGAGGTGACCGGGCGACTTCAGCACCCAGCGCGGCGCGGGATGACGGGACTGCAGGTGCTGCAGGTAGACCCGGTGGTAGCGGTAGGTCGACGCCATGTCGGCTTCGTCGATCAGCCAGTTCGCGTAGGACGGCACGCGGTACTGCGTCGGGAAGATCATGCTGCGGAAGTCGCCGCCGGTCATGCGCACACACTCCTGCGGCAGCAGCGCGCCCATTGGGTGCATCGCCTGGAAGCCGGGAATCACGAGCTCGACCATCTCCAGCTGCTGCTGCGACTCGGCGATGCGCGGGTCGGTCCAGTACGTCGCCGACTCGGGCGGCGGGATCGGGCGGTCGACCTCCCACGTGAGCGGCACGCGGTTGGCGGGATCCTGCGCGAGCAGGTCGTGCAGGATCGTCGTGCCGGTGCGCGCCTGCCCGACGATCACGATCGGCGGGACGACGTCGGCGTCGGCGATCTCGGGATGCCGCTTGCGCCACTCGAGGAGCCCCAGGCGCGTCGACAGGTAGTCGGTGATCTCGCCCGCGACCACCTGCTCGCCGAGCTCGTGCAGGCGCGCGTCGTGGTTGAGCGAGTCGACGTAGCGCTCGAGCCCGGGCCGCCACGCCGGCTCGCCGAAGTCGTCGAGGCCGGTCGCGGCGCACGCCGCGTCGACGAGTCGATCCGACACAAGCTCAGTCACCATGCGCACCTCCGGTGCACCCGGTTGCCGGGACGCGCAAGCTAGCGTGCCGCGGATGCGCGTCGTGTCGATGCTCACGGCGTTGTTGCTCGTGCTCGGATGCGCGGCGTGCGGCGGTGGCGGCGGCCCGAGCGACCTGAGCCTCGGCGGTCCGACGTCGGCGCCCGTCACGACCACGACTGCGGCGCGCACCACCACCAGTGCGCCCGCCGGCTCCGGGCGCGCGCTCGCGGCACGGGCGCGGTTCGCCCAGCTCGCGGTCTACAACACGCCCGACGCACCGGAACCCACCCGCGTGCTCGACAACCCGTGGAAGCCGAAGGACGCGCCGCGCGAACGCATCCCCCAGGTGCTGCTCGTGCAGACGCGTCGCGCCGACGGATGGATCAAGGTTCTGCTCCCTTCCACGCCGCAACCCACCGACGGATGGGTACGAGCGTTCGACGTGAAGGTGACACCGGTCGCGTACCGGTTGCGGGTCGCGCTCGGCGCGCACCGCGTGACAGTGTTCAAGGACGACCGCCCGATCTTCCAGAGCCCGATCCGCGTGGTTGCCGCGCAAGCCGCTGATACGCAGCCCGGTGCCTACTACCTGCGCAGGATCATTCCGGCGCGCGCGATGGAGACGACCCAAAACCCCTACGCCTACCGGTTCGTTGCGAAGCTCGTCACGCGCGTGCCGCTCGGCGCGCCGGTCGAGATCACCGTTCGCTGACTGCTTTTAGTCCGCGAACGCGGCGGCGGGGTCGGCGTAGGTCTTCAGCTCGATCGCATTGCCGCTCGGGTCGGCGATCATCGCCTTGGTCTGCTCCCGCGGCGTGCCCGCGCCGGCGGTCTGCACGGGCCGCACCCACTCGACGTCGTGGCGCCGGACGCGTGCGAGCAACGCGGCGAGCTCGTCCGCGGGAAGCGTCACACCGAAGTGGCGCACCGCGCCGTCGCCGGGCGCGACGACCTGGGCCGGATCCTCGTGGAGCGTCAGTTGCAGACCGTGGAACCACACGTCGATCCAGTCGTCGCGCACACGGCCGATGTCGCAGCCCAGCACGTCGGCGTAGAACGCCCGGCTCGCCTCGAGATCGCGCACGGCGAGCGAGACGTGGAGGATCGGAGGGACGCGCGTCACGGCGGGAGCGTAGGGACCACCTACTAGCGTGCGCACACCATTTGTTCGATTTCGAGGAGCACTGCGCGATGGAGACAGACGTGATCTTGGTCGACGAGCCGATGCCGTTGGTCCGGCGCATCACGATGAACCGGCCCGACAAGCGCAACAGCCTGATCCACACGCTGCGCGGCGCGATCCTCGACACATTGCGCGCCCACGACCAGGACCCCGACGTCGCCGTCACGATCATCCGCGGTGCGGGCCCGTCGTTCTCCGCCGGCTACGACCTCGGCGGCGGCAACGAAGGCCTCGACATGCCCTACTACACACCGGGCGGCGAGGGTGCGTGGCCGCGCCACGTCACCGAGGGCTGGATGAGCATCTGGGACCTCGCCAAGCCGGTGATCGCGCAGGTGCACGGCTACTGCCTCGCGGGCGCGAGCGAGTTGGCCACCGGCTGCGACCTCGTCTACATGGCCGAGGACGCGCAGATGGGCTATCCGGCCGTGCGGTTCGGCGTGCCCGACATGCACTTCCACCCGTGGTTCCTCGGCATGCGCAAGGCCATGGAGATGATGCTCACCGGCGACTCGATCAGCGGCCTGGAAGCGGTCGAGCTGGGTTGGGCCAACGCCGCGTTCCCTGCCGACGAGCTCGACGAGCGCGTGCTCGAGGTCGCGCACCGCATCTCGTTGGTGCCGACCGAGCTGCTCCAGCTCAACAAGCGGGTCGTGCACCGGCAGATGGACGCGATGGGGCTGCGCGCCGGAATCCGCGCCGGCACCGAGCTGTGCGCACTCGGCACGCACACCAAGGCCATGCGCAACTTCGTCGGCGCCGCGCGCGAGAAGGGCCTCACGAACGCGTTGCAGGAGCGCGACGCGCCGTTTGGCGACTACCGCACGAGCTAGGTCGCAGGGGTCGCGGTGGCCACCGTGGGCAGCGACACCTTCACCGACGCGAAGTCGACGGAGCCACCGAGGCGCGGCTGCGCATAGGCGACGGTGGTCGCGACGAGCTGGAGCGTGAGGTGCGCCCCCGGCCTCGCGGCGAACACCACGATCTCGAGCGGCGTCGTGGCGGTGTGCGCCTTGCCGTCGAGCGTCACCTGGATCGGTGTGATCTGGTTGCCGAGCACGACGCCGGTCGCGTCGTCGACGAGTTGCGCGAAAACGCGCGTCGGCCGCTCACCGGGAGGCGTTGTGCCGGAGTAGCGCAGCGTCAAAGTCGGCGCGCCCAGGACGAGCGCAGTCGGCGGCACCGTGATCGGAACGTCGAGGGCGTGCGTCGCCTTGGCCGGTGTGATCGGCAGTGCGATGCCGCCGAGCGCGCCGGCGTTCCCGGCGGACACCGCGGGACCGGAGACGCTGTCGGCCGTCAGCGCGAGCTTCCCGTGCCCCTCGGCCGCGATGGGCGCGCCGTTCGGCACCGGGTACTGCCCGGCGGTGTGGTCGGTGCCGTTCTGGTCGACCCACTCGAACGCGGGCGGGAGCTTTGCGGTCGCGTCGTCCTTCACGTAGCGGGCGAGCCACGCGAGCGCGGCAGTGCCGGGCAGCTGCTGATCGCCCGGATCGGTGAGGCACACGCCGTGCCCGCTGCACATCCAGAGCATCGCGACCGGCACGCCTTTGTCCTTCAGGATCTGGTAGTTGGTGGCGGCTTCGTCGAGTGAGAACAACGTGTCGATCGTGCCCTGCTCGAACAGCGTCGGTGCGGTGATCTTGCCGACGTCGTCGCCGGGGCCGCGTGAGAGGAACCACGCGATGTCGTCCGGCGCGATCAGGCCCGAAGCATTGCTGTCGGTGTGCGCACTCGTGATGTGCGGGTCGAGCGTGTGCGTCGCGGCGACGCCGTAGAGCAGGTTGCCCCATCCGGTCTTCGCGGTCTCGGCCTTGTAGAGGCTCGTGCCGAGCGAGTGCCACGCAAGCTGCGGAACGATCGCGTCGACACGGCAGTCGATCGACGCGACGGTGAGCTGGATACCCCCGCCGTACGACGCCCCGACCATGCCCATCCGCGGGTCGTTCTCGGCGTCGAGCCGCACGCCTGGTTGCGCGGCGACCCAGTCGATCAGGGTCTGGACGTCGCGGCCCTCGTAATCGGGACTGTCGGTCTCGACGGTGCCGGTCGATTGGCCGAAGCCGCGGGGGTCCCACGTGAGGACGTTGTAACCGGCCTGGTGCAGCGCGTTGATGCTGAGGTCACCGAAGAGCCCGTAGCCCGAGCCCGCGGTGTTGGTGTCACCGGGCGAACCCCATCGCGGGCCCTTCAGCACGGTCGGCGCGGGCTTGCCGGTCGTGGGCACGGGGAACCAGTGAACGCGGATCCGTGTGCCGTCGAACGACGTGACGTCGTAGTCGGAGGTCGATCCCGCGACGCGCGTCGCGTGCAGAGGCGGCGCGTTGTGCGGGGGACACGCGGGACGCGTGTACGCCCCGCCCGGCGCGGCGGTCGTCGCGGTGGATGCCGGGGTGGTCGTCGGCGAGGTCGAGCTCGCGGTCTTCGGCGACGAGCTCGAACAGCCGGTGATCGCGGCCGCGACCGCCAGCGCGACCGGCCAGGTCCGCATGGATTTCGACAACCTC
>Ga0105245_10003672_pt1 | contig 13701 bp, 12 predicted proteins | sample KBSM54metaG_FD_81523 | JGI IMG/M metagenome (GOLD analysis project Ga0105245, IMG submission 81523) | Miscanthus rhizosphere microbial communities from Kellogg Biological Station, Michigan, USA - KBS M5-4 metaG | ecosystem: Host-associated > Plants > Roots > Rhizosphere > Soil | place... | reverse complement strand
GAGAACATTCTCCGTGTCGACGCTGAACGGATCGATGCGGTCCTGAATTTGGTTGGTGAATTGATTATCGGCAAGTCGATGTTGCAACAGACCATTCAGGACTTTGGACGCCGCCATCCCAAAGACCCATCGCGCGGCCGCTTTGCCGACGCCTTGGGATTTCAGGCGCGAGTCTTGAACGATCTTCAGAGGTCGGTAATGAAGATCCGGATGGTGCCCGTTGAACAACTGTTTCGGCGCTTTCCGCGCATGGTGCGCGACGTCGCCAAACAGTGTGGCAAGCAGGTCGACCTCGTGATGAGCGGGGCGGAAACGGATCTGGATAAGAGCCTGCTCGACTCCATCGCGGAGCCTCTGACCCATCTGGTACGCAATGCAATCAGCCATGGCATTGAGGCTTCCGAAGAACGGTTGAAGAGTGGGAAGCCGGAACGCGGTACCTTGCAGTTGCGCGCTTCGCACCAGGGCAACCAGGTTGTGATTGAAATACGCGATGACGGACGTGGGGTTGACGTACACAAGGTAAAAGCCAAGGCAATTCAGCGCAATCTGGTGACTGCAGAGGAAGCAGCTCGGCTTAGCGAGGCGGAGCTTCTGGAAATAATCTTCCGGCCAGGCTTCAGCACGGCAGACCAAATCACCGAGGTCTCAGGCCGCGGAGTTGGACTCGATGTAGTTCAGGCCGTGCTGCAGCGATTGAAAGGCGTAGTCGAAATCGAAACTCATCCCGGGCAAGGAACGAAATTCCGGCTCAAGCTTCCGCTCACACTTGCCATCATTAAGGCGTTGCTGTTCCAGGTGGAAGACCGGCTGTATGCGGTTCCTTTAAACGCGGTTGCCGAGATCGCGCGGGCCCGCGAGGCCGACCTGCATCAGGTCAAACACTACGAAGTCTTGCAACTACGAGGACAACCGCTCTCGGTAATTCGACTGGGACGTCGACCGGTTGATCCCCAACAGTATCCCAAGAAGAAAGTCTTCGTCCTGGTCATGTCCGTTGGCGATCGCAAGCTGGGTCTAATCGTCGACGCGTTGGAAAGCGAAGAAGAATTGGTCATCAAGGCGTTGGATGACAACACCGTCTCGACGGATCTGGTAAGCGGGGCGTCCATTCTGGGCGATGGTCGGGTGGTGCTGATTCTGAATCTTGCGGCCGTGGTGGAACGTTCGTTCAAGGCCGGGAGCGAAAATTCGGGAGAAGTTGCTTTTGGACTGTTACTTTCTCAGGCCGACAAGTTGAAACTGGCCATGCAGGCTGCGGGAGGAAGCTCATGAACGATCCCGTACGCGTGCTCGTGGTCGATGACTCCGCCCTGATGCGGAAACTGATTCCACAGATTCTGCAGAGCGATAGCTCTATCCAGGTGGTGGGTACGGCCATGGATGGAATCTTCGGTCTCAAGAAAATCGAGGAACTCAAGCCTCAGGTAGTGACGGTCGATCTGGAAATGCCGGGAATGGGCGGTCTCGACATGCTGAAAGAAATCATGCGCCATCACCGTGTGCCGGTGATCGTGGTCAGTTCGCACAGCCTCGAGGGCGCGTCGGTGACGTTGAAGGCGCTTTCTTTGGGTGCATTCGATTTCGTGGCGAAACCGGTCGACGTGGCGGCGCGCATGCCGGAGATTGCGCACGAACTGATTTCAAAGATCAAAGCCGCGGCACAAAGCCGGGGCGTAGCAGTTGCGCCCGCCACAGCAACGGACTTCAAAATAGTCAAGTCCGATTACGAGCAAGGAGTTCCGGCCTCGCGCGTGGTTGCCATTGGCATCTCCACCGGGGGACCGCAAGCATTGCAGTATTTGTTGCCGCAATTGCCCGCGGATTTTCCGGCAAGCATTTTGGTTGTGCAGCACATGCCCGAGGGCTTCACAGATATGTTTGCACGGCGGTTGGATGACATCTGCTCGATCAAGGTAAAAGAAGCGCAATCGGGTGACCAGTTGCTCGCTGGGCGCGCGCTGATTTGTCCAGGCAACAGGCACCTCAAGGTGAAGCGCCTTCCGCTCACCGATGTTGTAGTGCTGAGCGACGAACCCAAGGTCAATGGGCACCGTCCGTCGGCCGATGTGTTGTTCCACAGCGTTGCGGAGGAGTTCGGTAATAAGAGTGTCGCCCTAATTATGACTGGCATGGGTGACGATGGGGCCGAAGGCTTGGGAGCCATCAAGAAAGCGGGCGGGCTCACCATTGCGCAAAGTGAAGAGTCTTGTGTGGTTTACGGTATGCCGAAGGCCGCGATTGAACGTGGATATGCCACCCGAGTTGTGAGCCTTGAAGCGATGAGCAATACATTGTTCGCGCATTGCATGGTAGACCGGAGAGTTGAACCGACGCCAAATGCATTAGGGGTGGCGGCGGGAACAAGAAAAATCTGAATCAGCACGTTTGGAAAGATGTAGGAGGAAATATGGAGCAATTCGCGCCAGTTCGACGAAGTAAGGACGGGCAACCGGTTCGCTATCTTATCGTGGACGATTCCGTATTCGCACGCAAAAACCTGACTCGGATTATCGAGGCCTTTGGGGGGCAGTTGGCGGGCGAGGCCGGTGACGGCGTGATGGCAGTGTCCGAATACGAACGCACCCGTCCCGATATCGTGCTTATGGATATCACCATGCCGCAGATGGAGGGTATCGAAGCTGCGGAGAAAATCGTGCAGAAACATCCCGACGCCCGCATCGTAATGGTCTCGTCAGTCGGCTATCAGGAAAATATCGTCGCTGCCTTGCAGCGCGGCGCGCGGCATTTCGTGCAAAAGCCAGTAAAACCTGAAGTCCTCTATGAGGTCATCAAATACGTGCTGGGAGACGATGCTAGTGTGGCAAGTGCCGCCGGGGCAGGAGCTTAGTCATGAAGATGGAATTGATCCAGCCATTCATCAACGCCGCAGATGCCGTGCTGGCCCAGGGATTGCAGTCGCCCATCGCGATCGGTAGCATCAGCATGGAAGAGGAGGCGTACCGCCGCAAGGGCATCGCCGCGCTCATCTGGCTGACCGGGGACATAGAAGGCCGCATCGTTCTTGATCTCGACTCGAAGACTGCAACCAAAATCGCCAGTGAGTTCGGAGGGACGCAGCTGCCCGAGTCCGATCAATTGGTTCGTGAAGCCGTATGTGAACTTGCCAACCAGGTAATTGGAAATGCGGTCACAACCTTGAACGATCAGGGCTTTCGTTTCCGCGTGCATCCGCCGGTACTGCACACTTCCGACCACGGAACCAAAAACAGCGAAGACACTGAAGCTATGGTGATGTGCTTTGAAACGACGGCAGGAAATGTTTACATGAATATCGCCCTGCGCTACTGCGAAGACACGAACCTTCCGCGCGCGGCTGGGGCTGCCGCTGGACGTTAGCCTAATGGTGATGAGAAACCTGACCCTCCCCCGCTACCCAGTAGTAATCCAAACTTTGCGGTTCATAACTTCCTAAGTACGAAACCCGCCGTCCAAACACCAGCTTTGCAATCGCAGTTTCCGAACCAACCGGCGCCACCACGACATGCTCGACAGCGGGAATCTCACCCGCCTCATAACGAGTAATCTTCTGATTGCGGTAAAAAGCCAGGCCATATTCCGTCTGTCGAGTAACCCGGAACACTGCTGTTGGAAGGACTCCGTTTTCCATGTGCTGTATCTGATTGGCTAATGGACGGGCCGACAAAGTGCTGTCGAGCGCGGGGGATCCGATGCGCAGTAATGCAGCAACCGCAACAGCGACGGGAATCAGTGTCACAAAACGAACCACCTTCCAGCCGGGATGGCTGCGCAAAGTCAGGAAGATTCCGGTGGCCAGCGCGCCGGCGAAGCCAGACGAGATGACGGTAGCTTGTCCCCAGGGCAAATGATGTTGAAAAAGTAGATATTGAATCATCAGCGCGGGCACTACCGGGAATGCCGCAACCAATGCGTGAATCAGGGCCAGGGCAACTCCGGGCCGGTTGTGAAGGTGGCGGCGCAGGAATTCCGTGGCCAGGAGAGTTCCGGCAGGTAAAGCTAGGAGAATATACCCCGGAAGCTTGGAGCGCGAGATGGAGAAGAAGACAATGGGAACCAGCAACCAAATAACCAGGAATACGCTGAAGCTATCTTCTGAGTGTGCGAGTTTTCGCCTTTCGGCGAGCCAGGCGCGAACGATCTCGAAGAAGGCGACAATAATCAGCACAATCCACGGGACTAATTCCAGAATCGCAACCGGGAGGTAATACCAGAAGGGCTGGCTGTGGCGATAGAGATTGGTTCCAAAACGCGCCAAGTTATTTTCAAGGATGAAAACGCGGAAGAACTCCGGAGTGCGCAACTGCACTGCGATATACCAGGGAAATGCGACCGCGGAGAAAATCAGGATGCCCGGCAGCCACAAGGTCTTCTTTAGTAATCCCCATTCCCCCTTGGCTGCCACGAAAAGAAGAACGACCAACGCTGCCAACGCCGGCGCGACCGGCCCTTTGGCCAGCATTCCAATTCCCAGAAATGCATAGCAGACAGCGAGGTATTTTTTTCTGCCCGTTTCGTGCCATCCAAACCAGGCGAGCAGAGCGATGGTGAAGCTGGCGGCAAGCGCCATGTCCATGGAAGCAGCGCGGGCGAATCCGACAATTCCCGCCGCGGAAGCCGTCATAAGCGCGCCATCCAAACGCAGCTCCGGACGGAACCGCCGTAAAAACAAATAAATCGCGATCACCATCAGCGTAGCGTCGATTGCTGATGGTAGCCGTGCGGCCCAGTCGCTAATACCGAAGACACTGTAAATCAGGATGGCCTGCCAGTAATAAAGCACCGGTTTTTCCAGCCAGGGTTTGCCGCCGAGCACTGGAGTAATCCAGTCGTGGCGCGCGAGCATCTCGCGCGCCACTTGGGCGTAACGCGGTTCGTCCGGGCCGACTAATCCGAAGTAGGCCAGCCCAAAGAAAAACAGGAATGCACAGAAACCTGCCAGCAGGAGCCAATCCGTGGAGAAGCGGCGCGAGTTATCCATGGTCGGGGGAATAGCCCAGTCATTCTAAGCCGCTTATTGGATGGAAGGAAATTTGAGGCGGGAAGTAACTTGCGCCACTGCGGAGGAAAGCGGCCCATCAAGTGAGCAACCACTGGCCGACTTGTGTCCGCCGCCACCGAAACCTTCCGCGACGGTCGCGACATTCAGTTCCCCCTTGCTCCGCAGGCTGACGCGATATCTGCCATCCGGCAGTTCGCGAAAGAACGCAGCCACCTGCGCGTCATGAATAGAAAGCGCGTAGTTCACCAGGCCTTCGCAGTCTTCTTCCTTGGCGTTGCATCGAGCCATTTGCTCTTGGGAGACGGAGATCCAGGCCAGAGTTCCATCGCGATGAAGGTTAGACAGCGCGGCTCCCAGTAAACGCATCTTCGCAGTGGAGTGGCCGAAGTAGATGCTGCGGGCACATCGTGCCGGATCAGCGCCCGCCATCACCAATTCTCTCGCCAACGCGAAAGTGTGCTCGTTGGTGCCTTCGAACATGAACGAGCCCGTGTCCGCAACCACGGCGGTGTAGAGGCAGGTCGCGACTTCAGGAGAAATCTTAGCCCCAGCTTCACGAGCCAGCCGGTACACCAATTCCGCAGTCGCCACCGCCTGGGGGTCGATCCAGTTCACATGGGCGAATGGCCGCCCGCTCACATGATGATCAATGCTGATAAGGAAATGATCTTCCAATCCTGCCAAGCGCGTACGCTGAACACTGTCGCATTCCAGGATGATCGCGGCTTCGTACTCACGGTTTACTCGGTCGGCCTGTACAACTTCGTCAGCAAAAGGAAGGCGGCGATAGATCCGCGGAACGCTATCATGCAGAACTACCTCGGCTTTCTTGCCGAGTGAACGGAGAATCTGCCGGCAAGCTAGCGCCGAGCCAATGGCGTCGCCGTCGGGCCGGGCGTGCGATGTCAGAACAAAGCGGTCGCGCTGCTCGATCTGTTTTAAAACCTCGCTCAGCATTTTAGTTACCGGTGCCGTTCCTCTTTTTGTTGCGTTCCAGCAGCTCTTCGATTCTTGACTGATATTGCTTCGACCGGTCTAACTGAAAAATTAGCTCAGGTGGATGACGCAAGTGCAGGCGCCCTCCAATTTCGTGGCGAATAAACTTCGCGGCTGCAGAAAGCCCCTCGACCGACCGCACGCCTTCGTCGTCGTCGCCCTGCACTACCACTAAAACCCGCGCGGAGCGCGAATCCGCCGCCAGGTGCAATTCGCTCACATTTACCAAACCAATGCGGGGATCGCCAAGTTCACCTTCCACGATGGTCTCAATTTCCTCTCGCAAGGCCTCACTCAGGCGCTCGCGATGATACTTCTGTCCCCGGCGTTCCAAACTTTACACCTCGTTAAAACCGATGAGCATACCAGAAAAACGGTTGCCACGAGCCTACTTTTCCAATCCCGATGGGTTCCTTTAGTCATTCGCACTAAGTGCAGCTAGAGCAATGGAATAACAACTCTGGCGGCTAAAGATATTCGACAAACGAATCGGACACATCGGCGCCGTTATTGTTAGCAACCCGGATGGCGTGGCGTTCGACGTTCTTCATTAACCCATCGAGATAGTCGCGAGAGTCAGAAATGCTGACCACCCCAATGGTGGCGCGGTTCCATAGCCCGCTCGCATCGATTTCGGCGACGGCGATGTTGAAGTGGGCGCGCAGCCGGTCTTTCAAGCTGCGCACCACTTGCCGCTTATCTTTGAGGGATTGCGCGTGTTCGATGCGCAATTCGATGGTAAGAAAGGCAATCAAGAATCGACCGTTGGACGTTTGTCGGTGGTCGGTGGCCTTTACGACCACCGACCACCTAGGTCTTTAAGCTATTGCTTCTGCGGCCACTCGTTCCGTGACGAAGGCTTCGATCACGTCACCAGCCTTGATATCTCCGTAGCCCGCAATCGATATACCGCACTCCATCCCGTTGCGTACTTCGCTGGCGTCATCCTTGAAGCGACGCAGCGACCCAACTTTGCCCTTGAAGACTTGAACGCCATCACGCAGCAGGCGCACTTCGGAGTCACGTTTGATGAACCCGTCCGACACCTGGCAGCCGGCAATGGTTCCGATCTTTGGAATGCGGAACGTCTCTTTCACGTCGGCGCGGCCCTGGTAGGTTTCCTTGATGGTCGGCTCGAGCAGACCGGTCATGGCCCGCTTCATTTCGTCTTGCAGTTCATAGATGATCGAGTGCAACCGGATGTCGACTTTTTCCTGCTCAGCAAGTTCCTGCGCATTGCGCTGCGGCCGAACGTTAAAGCCGATGACGATGGCATTCGATGCCGAAGCCAGCAAAACATCGCTCTCGGTAATAGCACCTACGCCAGATCTTAAGACTTTCAGCCGGACCTTGTCGTTAGAAAGCTTGGCCAACAAATCGTTGAGCACTTCGACTGAGCCTCCGACGTCGCCCTTGAGAATGATATTGAGTTCTTTTGTGCCGGCGGTCTTGATCTGCTCCGCCAGACCTTCGAGCGAAACTCGAGAACTCTTGGCCAGCGTGGCTTCCCGTGCTTTCGCTTCACGGTATTCAGAAATGCCGCGTGCGCGGTCGCGGTCGGCAACTACGACAAACTGATCGCCCGCCTGCGGCAAGCCTTCCATTCCTAGAATCTCGACTGGGGTAGATGGCGGAGCTACTTCTACCGGATTCCCGCGGTCGTCCAGCATGGCGCGGACCTTGCCGTAGACATTGCCCACTACAAAGTTGTCGCCAGCTCGCAGAGTACCGTTCTGAACAAGAACGGTGGCGACCGGGCCCCGCCCGCGATCGAGCTTGGCTTCGAGAACAACTCCGGTTGCAGGACGGTCGGCAGTGGCCTTGAGCTCTTGCAGGTCGGCAACCAGGCAAATCATTTCCATCAGCAGGTTGAGGTTGGTCTTTTGTTTCGCGGAGACATCCACGAACACAGTTGTGCCGCCCCAGTCTTCCGGCATCAGGCCACGATCGGCCAATTGCTTCTTAACGCGGTCGGGCAGAGCATCGGGCTTGTCGACCTTGTTGATCGCGACGATGATAGGAACTTCGGCGGCATGCGCGTGATCGATCGCTTCAATCGTCTGCGGCATCACGCCGTCGTCGGCTGCAACCACCAGCACCACGATGTCGGTGGCTTTCGCGCCACGCGCACGCATGCGGGTGAAGGCTTCGTGACCAGGCGTATCCAGGAAAACAATTTGCCGGCCGTAAGCCGGGGACTGCTTGTCCTGAATGGTGACTTTGTAAGCACCGATGTGCTGCGTAATTCCGCCGGCCTCGCCACCAGCTACGTTCGTAAGGCGAATGGAGTCGAGCAACGTGGTCTTACCGTGATCGACATGGCCCATGATGGTTACGACTGGCGGACGGGTGCCAGTTTCCGGCGCAGCAGCTTCGCTTGCGGCGGCAGCATCCGTAACTTCTTTCGCCGCGTTCTCTTCGAATGTGATTACGTTTGTCTCAGCGCCAAAGAAACGCGCCATTTCAATGGCGAGTTCCGGATCAAGATTCTGATTGATGGTGGCAAATGCACCGCGGGTAAGTAGACGCGCGATCAAATCTTTCGCGCGGATTTCGAGCTTCTCCGCCAGATCTTTAACGCTGATGCCCTCGGTGATGGTGATGCTGCGAGTGATCGGCGCGGGTTCATTGGAGAGCGACATCCGCGGTGGAGGAGTGTAGCCCTTCATTGGGCCTTCTTTTACTCCTCGCGGAACATACCTTTGCCCAGGGCGACGAGCCGGCGCTCCGGGGCGGCTTCCGGGACGAACCGGTCCGGGCGGCGGCAAGCCTGGACCAACGCCCAAAGGACGCGTGCCGGTCGGTGACTGCCGCGTTGGATGCATGGGGCGACGTTCTCCCGGACGCAGTGGAGGACGAGTTCCGGTCGGTGCGCCCGGACGAGGACGCTGGAAAATCGGCTGCCCTGGTACCGGCCGGCCAGGAGCTGGTCTTGGTGGCGCGCCCGCCGCCGTTGGCGGCGGAGCCGGGGCTTTGTATACCGGACGCGGGCCGGTTTGCGGCATGATCATACGCGGCAGCGGCGCCGTCGGCCGGGTTGCGATCGGCATTCCGGGCCGCACTGTGGTTGCAGACGGCGGAGCAGCCTGCACAGGCGCCGGGGGAAGCGAAGGCTTGGGAGTCGCGGGGGTAGCAGCGACTGGGACTTGGGGTGGAGCGGCAACTGGCGGTGTAGGCACAGCTGGCGGCGGGGTTGGTTGTGGAACTGTAAATGTTGGCCGTGCCGCCTGGCTTGGAGTAATAAATCGCGGAGCTGGTGGCGGTGCTGACGGAGGTTTCGGAAGCGAACTTGATGGCGTCGCCGCCGGAGGAGCCGGCGCGGCAGCAACGGGCTTAGTCTCAACTGGAGGCGTAACCGTCGTAGGGCGAGGTGGCGCAGGCGGTGGCGCAGAAGCCGAAGGCTGCTGCTTGCTAATAATTGCCTTCAGGACATCTCCCGGCTTGGATATGTTGGAAAGATCGATCTTGGTCTTGATCTCGTCTGGCTCGAAGCGGCTGGGGCGTGCGGCTTTGCTGGACACGGAGGCTTCGCTGGTCGAGCGGAAGTGCGCCCGGACCTTGTCCGCTTCATGGTCTTCAAGGGAACTGGAGTGGGTCTTCTTCTCGGTGACGCCAACCACTGGAAGCGAGTCGAGGATTGCCCTGCTCTTGACTTCCAGCTCTCTAGCCAGATCGTTGATTCGAATCTTGCTCATCCGCCCTTTCTTACCTCCGGACTGTCCCGCTAAGTCTTCATAGCAACCTCACGGAGTCAGTATCCCAGTACTTGCGATGTGAATCGCATAATTGGTTCTCGTGCTTGGTTCCTTCTAATCGCGAGGAAGAGCAGAGCAGCTATTCTTTATGTTCTTCCGCGGCGGACTCTTCCGCAATTGCTTCTTCTGCGGGCTGTTCCTCGCTGGACTCTTCCGAAGCGGCCCCTTCAACCGGCTCAGCGCTTTCTTCCGGCGCCGCGTCCTCCTGCTCCGGAACCGCCTCGCCCTCAGGCAGCTCAGTAACGACCTCTCCGCCCTCCAGGCTGGCGAAGTAATTATTGACCGCCAAACTGATTTTTTCCACCGTCTTCGGGCCAATTCCTTCAATAGCTTCGAGTTGTTCCGGCGTCATGTCGGCCAAATCTTCGACCGTTGTGACACCAGCCGCACTCAGCTTCTCGACCAGGCCGTCACCCAACCCGGGTACGTTTTCAAGTGGTGTGGAAGTGGGCGTAACCAAAGCCGACATCTGCAACTCAACTTCCTGACGCTTTTCTTCTTCGCTCTTGATGTCGATCTTCCAGCCCAGAAGCTTCGCCGCCAGGCGGACGTTCTGCCCCTTCTTGCCGATCGCAAGCGAAAGCTGGCTATCGTCAACTACAACCTCCAGATGCTTGTCAGATGAGTCCACTACCGTTACCCGGCTTACCTTGGCCGGCTGCAAAGCCTTCTCCGCAAAGGTCACCGCATCTTCGTGATATTCGATGATGTCGATCTTCTCTCCGCGCAGCTCGCGAATAATGGACTGCACCCGCATGCCTTTCATGCCGACACAGGCGCCGACCGCATCGACATCCTTGTCCTTCGACATGACCGCAATCTTGGTGCGTTCTCCGGCTTCACGTGCAATGGCACGGATCACGACGGTTCCATCGTAAATTTCCGGCACTTCAGTCTGGAATAAGTGCTGCACCAGCTCTGGTGCAGCACGCGAAACCACGACGCCAGGGCCTTTCGAGGCACGTTCTACACGCGCAATCGTCACCCGAACCCGTTCGCCGATGGCGAATGACTCGAGGCGGGACTGCTCCTTCCGCGGCATGCGGGCTTCCGCCTTGCCGATATCGAAAATCACATCCGGACCTTCAATGCGCTTTACCGTGGCATTAACGATTTCACCCACCCGTCCGATGTACTCGTTGTAAACCGTGTCGCGCTCGGCTTCCCGGACCTTCTGAAAGATGACCTGCTTGGCAAGCTGTGCCGCAATGCGGCCGAGGATGCCCTCTGTCTCTTTCGGAATCTGCACCTCACCGCCGGGCTCGGCCGTGGGATTGAGCTTGCGCGCATCATCGAGCGACATCTGCAAGGTCGGATCTTCGACTTGTTCCGGACTCTCGACCACCATCTTCACTGCAAAGGCGCGGATCTTTCCCGTCTCTTTGTCCAGTTCGGCGCGAAGGTTTTCCTGCGTCTTGTAGTACTTGCGGGTGGCGACAACAATCGCGTCTTCCACCGCGCTAACTACAATCTGCGGATCGATACCCTTCTCCCGGCTCAAGGCGTCAATGGTGTTGTAGAGCTCGCTTGCCATAATTCTTCTTTCGGAAACTTGAAACTGTCTACTAAAGTTCCGGTACTAAATTCGCTTTCTCGACATTGTCGAGAGTCAGCTCCAACAACTGAGGCGTTCCTGCAGGCTGCGACTTTTTCTTGGGAATGGCCAAGTCTAAGGTCAGCCGCCCTTGCTGAAAACTTTGCAGCCGCCCATCAAAATGACGATTTCCGTTTACCGGCTCTCGCGTCATGATCTTCACGCGACTGCCAGTAAAGCGCTCAAAATCGGCTGGACGCGACAATTTCCGGTCGAGCCCTGGAGATGAAACTTCCAGCAGGTACGAACCCGGCACCACATCCTCGACGTCCAATATGGTGCTTACTTCCCGGCTCAGGTTGGCGCAATCTTCATGCGTCACCCCACCCGGCTTGTCAATGAAGATCCGCAGCAAGCGGCTCTTGCCGCCGCCACGAAACTCCACTTCCACCAATTCCAGTCCGCTGGAGGCGGCAACACGTTCGGCGATCTGCTGCACCCGCTCGATCTCAAGTGCCATTCAATCAATTATTTAGCGAAATCAGGCGCGGTACCGATCGGGCACCAACTAAAAAGTGGGCTTGCGCCCACTGGTGTGTTCCGCCAAAAGTCGTGGTACTACACAACAGCTCCAGCTACAAATATACGCCCCGGTTGGGCAAAAGACAAACCACCACACTGTCGAAAATGGGGCGCTTACTCGTTCAGCCTTCCAGGTTTTGACAAGACTCTCACCACCGAGGACACAGAGGTTCACAGCGAGTTAGTGCGGTACGCTTCCATTGAGCGTTCCCATGAAGCCAGTTCGGTTGTCCCGAACCACAAGGCGGACCTCATTGTTGTCTCCGGGCTTGGCGTCGAGGTCCATTTGGACAAGAATTCCCTGCTTCTGGATTTTCTCGTAGGTGGCGGCGTCGAATGCCTGGTCAACCTTCTGACTTAGGTTGCTCAACATCTTGCCGTCAGGTGCGAACATCGTGGCATAGAACATGATGTTGATCTTCTTGCCACCGCCGGAGGCGTCTTCAACCGAGATCGTGTTGGGATCGACTAGAAAAGTGACGTTGACCTTACCCTTGTCTTGCGGTTTCACCTGCGCGCTAAAGGTTACTTGCGTATCGGGTGCGCGATCCCGCAATGCCTCTGCGACTTCTTGATCGGGTTTGCGGTCTTTCTGGGCCGATGGATCGATGGCAAAATACCCGCGGCGATATCGTAGTTCGCTATCGCGTTTCAGCTTAATCTTGATATTGCGGTATTTGCCGTCCCATTTCTTGTCATCGGGATAGTAGCCCAGCGTGTAAGAAGCGGTGCTGTCCGCGATGGCGTTGGAAACGCCGAGTTTTATTTCATTCTGGTTTACATAGGCAACGCCTCCCGTCTCCCGCGCCATTTCCCTCATTGTCTCCTGGCTGGACTGGGTATCTGACATGCGAACCTCCGCCGCCCCGCCGTAGTTGTAGGGACCTCCGCTACTCTTTTCGTCTTCGAGGGTTACGACCCCGGTCATTAGGCCACGGGCGTCGATCGGATAAATCGCCACCTGCGCGCTTGATAATTGCGCGGACGCCTGCCGGATTTCCTCAGTGTGGGAATTCCTGTTATTGCTGGCTACTGATCCCGCGGCCCGCGCGTTCAACCCGAGCTGGCTCACCGTCGGGAGGCTCTCAGAAAGCTCGGCTTCGCTGACGGTCCTATCTTCGGGAATTAGGCTGAAGGGGAATGCGGCGGTCACCCAAATCACGTTCTTCCGTCCTGGAATTCCGGAAAGCATGCGGCCCATGGCCCGCATCGCCTCTAGGGTAATTTCGACTCGCCTCTCCATTTGAAAACCAACTTGCACGTCTTGAAAATTATGGAGGGCCTGGACCAAAGTTGCGGAAGCTTCCGCACCCCGGCCACCATTGACCGAGCCAAGACTTGCCGATACCGGAGGCGGAGACGCTTTGGCCAATTCCTGTTGCTGTGGCTGGTAATTCTCCAAAACCTTGTTCAAGGCTTCCGGATCGCTGGTGAAATCCTGCAGCATTCCCAGGGAGTTGGTCAGGGTAAATATCGCGATCTTTTGCCCCGGCTTGTATTGCTCCTTAACAAATTTAAGCATCTGCTGGCGGGCATAGGCCTGGTCTTTAAACGCAGTATTGGCGGCATCCAGCAACAAAACGGTAAGGGGACCGCCGGTCGAGCGGAATTCTGGCCGATTGGAAAAAATGCCCGGACCAAGTTGCGGCGCCACTGCTAGTTTGGCTTCCGCCGGTGAGGTGAAAAGCGCAATCTTCTGCGTCTTGCCCTTTTCCTGCACGACAAAGTCTTCTGCTTTGAGTCCGTTGATGCTCTTGCCGCTCTTGTCTTTGACGACCACGTCCACCAGCACCAGACGAGTGCTGACACGAATGGTGGGAGTTGGCTGTTGG
>Ga0105245_10003671_pt1 | contig 13702 bp, 12 predicted proteins | sample KBSM54metaG_FD_81523 | JGI IMG/M metagenome (GOLD analysis project Ga0105245, IMG submission 81523) | Miscanthus rhizosphere microbial communities from Kellogg Biological Station, Michigan, USA - KBS M5-4 metaG | ecosystem: Host-associated > Plants > Roots > Rhizosphere > Soil | place... | reverse complement strand
GCAACCCGGTCATCCAGCTGCACCTCTTCGACGTCCTCGGCTCCTTCAACCTCGACTTCGCGCTCAACGCGTTCGAGTTCGAAGGTCTCGTCAAGGTCGTCTCTGCTCCGCGAGTGACGACGCAGGACAACGTCCCCGCTGAAATCCAGAGCGGCTTCCAGATTCCGTATCAGACGCGCGTCAACTTCACGACGACCGTGCAGTACATCGACGCGACGCTCAAGCTTTCCGTCACGCCGCAGATCACCGAGGCTGGAACGGTGATCATGGACATCCAGGTTCAGAAGAACGAACCAACGACCGGTCTCGCCATCGAAGGCGCGGCGGGAACGCCGCTGTCGACGCGCAGCGCGAAGACGAAGCTCATGGTGCGCGACGGCGGGACCGCGGTCATCGGCGGCATCTATCAGGTCAAGGACAACACTTCGATCACGCGGATGCCGTTCGTTCACCAGATCCCGATCATCGGAAACCTGTTCAAGACGCACAACATCTCCACGTCGCACGACGAATTGCTGATCTTCATCACACCGCGAATCATCCGGGGAGCGTAGGGAGTGAACATGAACAAGACCAGATCCATCGCGGCGGTCTCGACCATCGGTTTGATCGCGCTTCTGGGGCTGAGCATTGCCTGCAACAACGACATCAACAAGAGCTCGGCGCCTGTCGAACTTTTGATGCACACCACGACACAAGCGATCCAGACGTTCGATTTGAATGCGACGACTTCAACGGCATGCACGCAGAACGTTTCCGAGTTTCAGATCGAGAACCGAGTGAAGAATCCGGCGACGACGAACACCTCGTTCCTCGATGTTCGCCTGACGCGCTATCGCGTCGTTTGGACGCGCACGGACGGCGGCAAGCAGGTTCCCGCGACCGTCGACCGCGCCATGGATCTGCTGATCCCCGCGGGCGGCACGTCGAGCAGCGCGCTGTTCCATCTCGCCGATCTCGGCGCGCTCAATCAGGCACCGTTTCCGGCACTGCGTCCGGAGAACGGCGGCAAGGATCCCGATACCGGTTTGACTGTCGTGAAGTTCAACATCACGACAACGATTTTCGGCCAGACGCTCGCCGGAGATAGCGTCGCAGCAAGTGCAACGATCCCGTTCCAGGCGTGCTTCAACTGCGGCGATTGCCAACCGTAGGTCTCCGACGGGTGAGGGGGTTGAACATGATCAATACGAAAGCTCGAAATTACCTGCTGGCGACAACGACGGTGCTGGCGCTTTTCGCCGGATGCAAAGGCGAGTCACCGACTTCTCCCAGCAGTACGCCGACGCCGCCGGGTGGAAGCGTCACGCCGCCGGCCGGCGCCGCGATCACACTCACCGTCTCGAATGCACAGCCGCAAGTCGACTCGACCTCGGTGATCACCGCGACCGTGACGCTGAACAATTCGCCGGTCTCGAACGGAACGGCCGTCGAGTTCGTCACGAACCTCGGCACGTTCACCGAAGCCAACGCGCAGTCCGTGATTCGAACGACGACCAACGGCGTCGCGACCATCACGCTCACCTCGTCGACTGCGGGTGAAGCGACGATCACCGCGACCGTCAACAACGTCGCGAAGAGCACCAAGGTCACGTTCAATCTGAAACCTGTGACTCCAGGTCCGCCGGACCTGACCCCGGTGATCACGAGCATCACGCCGTCGACGGGACGTCCGCAGGGCGGCGAGCTCCTCACGATCAACGGAAAGAATTTCTCCTCACCGAAAGTCATCTTCGACTTCGGCGGCGGCAAGACCGCCGATGCATTCCTCGTCTCCGCAACGCCGACGCAGATTCAGGTCCTGACGCCTTCGGTCGATCTCGGCACCGGACAGCAGAAGACGGCGCAGATCATCGTCATCAACAACGCCGGAACGACGAGCGAAGTGCGCATCACCGCAAGCACGACGTTCACGTTCCAGGCAGAAGTGCTCACTCCGAAGATCACGACCGTGAGTCCCGCCAGCGGCCCGACCGAGGGCGGCACGCGCGTCACGATCTTCGGTGAAGGATTCCAGGCGCCGGTGCAAGTCTTCTTCGGATCTGCTGAGGTGTCACTCGCCGCGCCGGTGACGTTCAATCAACTGGTCGTCATCAGTCCGAACGCGAGTCAGACCACGCCTACCGGCTCCGGCACCGTCACCGGTCCGGTCGACATCAAAGTCATCAACATCCAATCCGCGACGACCGTCACTGCCTCCAGCGTGTTCCGCTACATCACCAAGATGCTGATCACCACGATCACGCCGACGAGCGGCAGTGCGCTCGGCGGAACGGACATCGAGATCAGCGGTCAGGGTCTCACCGGCGATGTGACCGTGGACGTCGGGCAGCCGGCGGTTCGCGCGAGCGTGATCGGCGTGTTCGGAACGCGCATTCTCGCGCGTACGGGACGCCTGGCGAGTCCTTGCGCTTCGAACAGCGGGCCGGTCACGGTGACTGCGGTCGGGAACGGCGACAACGCCGCCAGCTCCGCGCCACAAGTCTTCACCTACTTCCCGATCAATCCGTTCATCACGTCAGCGTCGAGCTCCGCCAGTCCGATCACGTTGGGGAGTCCGTTTACGTTCATCGTCAACAACCCCGGTATCGGACTGAGTGGCGACGCCGTCATCACGGCCACGCTGGCCGACAAAGCGGTGCCCGTCGTGCCGAATCCCATCACGGTAGGAACGGGACCTGTGACTTTCAGCTCCGCCGTTCCGACGACGGGAATCACGTTCCCGACGGTCAGTTGCACCGTCGGCGCGCTGACCGGAACCCAATTCGGTCCGCTCTCGGCGAACCTCGTGTTTACGAATACGACGACGAGCTGCACGGCCACGCTGTTGAACGCGCTCACAATTCAGCCGGTTCCGCCGAATACGTGCGTGATTCCGCCGACGGCGACTCTGACCTCGCCGGCACAATCGTGCCCTGTCTCGAATCTGTCTCCGGCTACGGTCGCATCGGCCGGTGCCGTGACCCACACCGCGACGATTACGATCACCAACGCCACCGGCGCCTCGACGTTGAATCTCGGCGCGCCGTCTGTGAATCCCACGAACGCGACGGTCACCGTCGCTCCGAACACGGCGACGACCGTGGCGGGCGGCGGCAGTCAGAGTTACACGGTCACCGTTGATCCGACGGCGGCAGGTGCCGACGGCGCAACGATCACGTTCACGACAAACGATCCGACGAAGCCGACGATCGTGGTTACGGTCTGCGGCAACGCCACATAGGTCTCAGTCAAACGCACGGTGAACGAGCCGCCCCTCCGCGGGCGGCTCGTTCGTCTTGCGGAAGTCCGCTCGATCAACAAGAATTCACGATTTGACGCCGATGGCTCAGCCCGCGACCACACCGAAAATCGAAGAGCTTCGTTTCCGACTGAAAACGGACGCGAAGAGCCGGCTCTTTTATCCGCTGGCCGAGGAGCTTCGAAAGATCGGACAGTACGCCGAGGCGGAGCAGGTTCTCCACGGCGGTCTCCTTCATCATCCGACCTATCTCTCCGCGTGGGTCAGCCTCGGACGCGTGCAGCGCGATTTGAAGAACGACTCTGCCGCGGTCGAGACGCTGAACAAAGCGATGCAGATCGATCCCGGCAACGTCGTCGCCGCGCGACTACTCGCTGACAGCTACCTGGCGCTCGGCGAAAAGCTCGAGGCGCTGAAAAAATACAAGCTCGTTCACGCGCTGCTGCCGGCGGATGAAGAGTTGGAAGCCGTGATCGAGCGCCTCGACAACGAGCTGAATCCGATCACGATCGCGCCGCCGCCTCCTCCACCACCTGAACCCGAACCCGAACCCGAACCGGAACCTCCGCCGTCGTTCGACGAAACGTCTCCGTTCGCCCAAGCGAAAGCGACGGGCGATGACGAGCCGATGCTCGCGACTCACGACGAGAGTCCGTTCGAAGAACCGCCCGTGGCGACGTTCAGCAGTGCTGCGGTCGAAGTGGAAGCGCCGCAAGGCTTTCACATCGATGAAGCGCCACTCGCCGCGGAAGTTCCCGCGCCGGTCGAAGAATCAGATGTCTTCGCGCCCGCGGAGCCGGCGATGGCCGAGCCGGCGGAAGACATCGCAAACACGCTGACGATGGCCGATCTCTACGCGCGACAAGGTCTGACCGACGACGCGCGTCACATCTACGAATCGATTCTGCAGCGCGATCCGAACAACGACGCCGTGCGCGAGAAGCTCGACGTGCTCAATCCTCCTCCACCTCCCGCACCCGTCGCTGTGCCCGCACCTTCCGGTGCGACCGCCAAGGTCGTGCGGCTCGAGAACTGGCTGCAGAAAGTCGCGCGCCGCGAGGTGAACGGTGTTTAAGAAAACGCTGAGCGGGATTCGCGATCGCGTCGACGGCACGCTCGCTATCAGTCTCATCGGACTCGATGGCATCGCCATCGAATCGATCAACGACGCACACGTTCCGCTCGACGTCCTCGGCGCGGAGTTCGGCGGCTTCATCAAGTCGATCCGGCCGAACGCGGAGCTCAACACCGGCGAAGTGCTGCAGTTTGCTCTGGTCACCGAAAAGTACATCACCTTCCTCTCGGCGATCACGCCGGAGTACTTCGTGCTCCTGGTCATGAAGCCCGAGGGGAATTACGGACGCGCGCGATTCGAGCTGGCGAAGGCGAAAGACGCGTTGCGTGGAGAGCTAGTTTGAATTTCAAGGAAATCCTCGAGCTCATCGACAAGGTCGCCGATCGCGGCATCGGCGCGCTCGAGATCGAACAGGCCGGTACGAAGCTTCGCATCGAAGGAAAGGCGGCGCCTGCGCCGCAGGTGATTCATTCGTACGTCGGCGAGAAGAATGAATCGCCGCTGCTTTCCGCGGTTCCGCTCACCGCGCTTCCGGCCATCGCCGCGCCTGCGGTCACCGCTCCATCGGCCGCTGCGGCTGCCGCGAAAGCGCAGGAAGAAGCCGACGCAGGATTGCACGTCATCACTTCGCCGATCGTCGGCACGTTCTATCGAATGCCGAATCCCGAGGCGGAGCCGTTCGTCAACGTCGGCGATCGCGTTTCGAAAGGGCAGGTTCTCTGCATCATCGAGGCGATGAAGCTGATGAACGAGATCGAAAGCGACGCCGACGGCGTCGTCGCCGCGATCTATCCCGCGAACGGACAGCCCGTCGAGTATGGCGAGAAGCTCTTCGCCATCCGCGTCTGATGATCTCCAAAGTCCTCATCGCCAACCGCGGCGAGATTGCCCTCCGCGTCATTCAGGCCTGCAAGGAAATGGGATTGCAGACCGTGGCCGTGCACTCGGAGCCCGACCGCGACGCGCTCCATGTGCGCTATGCCGATCAGGATGTCTGCATCGGTCCCGCGCTCGCGCGGCAGAGCTATCTCAGCATCTCCAGCATCATCGCCGCCGCGGAGATCACCGGCGCCGACGCGATTCATCCGGGCTACGGCTTTCTCGCGGAGAACGCGGCATTCGCCGAGATCATCGGCGAGTGTCAGCTGACGTTCATCGGTCCGCCGCCGGAAGCGATCCGCCTCATGGGCAACAAAGCGGTCGCGCGCGATACCGCCAAAAAAGCGGGCGTGCCGATTCTTCCGGGCAGCGATGGTCCCGTGAAGTCGATCGAAGAAGCGCAGGAAGTCGCGCGCACGATCGGATACCCGGTCATCCTCAAAGCTTCCGCGGGCGGCGGCGGACGCGGCATGCGCATTTGCCCCGACGAAACCGCGCTTCAATCCGCATACGAGACCGCGCGCAGCGAAGCAGAGCGCGCATTCGGCGACGCCGCGGTGTATCTCGAGAAGTATCTCGAGCATCCGCGCCACATCGAGATCCAGGTCTTCGGCGACACTCACGGCCGTATCGTCCACCTCGGCGAACGTGAATGCTCGATCCAGCGCCGCCATCAGAAGCTCATCGAAGAATCGCCGTCGCCCGTGATCACGCAGGAGATGCGTCAGCGGATGGGCGAAGCAGCCATCAAGTTGTGTCAGGCCGTGAACTACGTGAACGCCGGCACGATCGAGTTCCTCTATCAGGACGGCGAGTTCTATTTCATGGAGATGAACACGCGCATCCAAGTCGAGCATCCGGTGACGGAGGAAGTGACCGGCATCGATCTTGTGAAGGAACAGATCCGCGTCGCGGACGGCGAGCCGCTCTCCGTTCCGCAAGGCGACTTCCGTTTGCGCGGCCATGCGATGGAGTTTCGAATCAACGCCGAGGATCCGGTGACGTTCGCGCCGAACCCGGGGAAAATTCGCGAGTTCGTCGTGCCGGGCGGACCGGGCGTTCGCGTCGACACGGCGGCGTATCGCGACTACGTCATCCCGCCGCATTACGACTCGCTCATCGCCAAGCTCGTGATCCGCGGCAAGGATCGCCGCGAGACGCTCGCGCGAGCCAAGCGCGCGCTCGAGGCGTTCATCGTCGAGGGCGTGAAGACGTCGATTCCGCTCCACCGCGCCATCCTCAACCATCCGCGTTTCATCGCCGGCGACATCTCGACGCGGTTCATGGAAGAGTTTGAGTGGTAGGCTAGTTCCCACTCACTCGACATGAAGATCTACCTCGTCGGTTTCATGGGGGCCGGCAAAACGACGATTGGACGCGAGCTTGCGTCACGCGTCGAGGCGCCCTTTTTCGATCTCGATGAGCTCATCGAGGCGTCGGAAAAGATGTCAGTCAAAGAGATCTTCAGCCATCACGGCGAGCCGTACTTTCGCAAACGCGAGCGCGATCTCCTTCGATCGACGAAGTACGTCGAGTCGGCCGTGATCGCGACGGGCGGCGGCACGTTCACCTTCGACGACAACATCCAGTTCATCCAGTCGGAAGGACTGTCTGTCTATTTGTCGGCGCCGTACGCATTGCTTCGCGCGCGCATCGGCGACAAGGCCGCGGAGCGGCCGATGTTTCGCGACGACAGCGCGGCCCACGAGCTCCTCGCGCAGCGCGTGAAGTACTACCGCACGGCGGACATCGCCATCGAAATCCGCGAAGAAGAAACGCCCGGCGAGATTGTCGAGCGCTTGCTCCTCGAGCTACCGAAAGGCTTCCTCGAATCAGCGAAGCGCGCCGTGTGGAGGCGCGCGTGAGAGCGCTCGTCGTCAGCGATCTCCACTCGAACGCGGACGCATTGCGCGCGGTGATGCAGCGCATGCGCCGCAAAAAGTACGACCGCATCATCTGCCTCGGCGACTTCGTCGGCTACGGCGCGCAGCCGAATCAGGTGCTCGATGTGATGCGCACGATGCGCGCGCGCAAGCTCTACATCCGCGGCAATCACGATCGCGTCGCGGCGGGAATCGATGAAGGCGTCGGCTTCAACAACGTCGCGAAGTACGCGGCGTTGTGGACGCGCGATCATCTCAGCGCGCCGAATCGCAACTTCCTCAAGAACCTTCCGCTCGGACCGATGGTCGACAACGGCGTCGTGCTCTGCCACGGCTCACCGCATGACGAAGACGAATACGTGTTCAACGAGTCGCACGCTGCGCAGGTCTTCACGCTGCAAGGCGGCGCCGTGATTCTGTACGGTCACACGCATTTGCCCGCGGTCTTCTCCGCCGACTCGCACGGCAAAGTGCGCGGATTCCTCGTGCGCGGCGAAGCGACGGTGAAGCTCGATCCTGAAGTGCGCTATCTGATCAATCCAGGCTCAGTGGGACAGCCGCGGGACCGCAATCCGCTGGCGTCGTTCGCGATCTTCGATTCGGTGCGGCGCACGGTGCAGTTCTTCCGCGTTCCGTACGACATCGAGAAGACGCAGATCTCGATTTTGAAGGCGGGACTGCCGAGGATTCTGGCGGATCGGCTGGCGCACGGGACTTGAGAGCCAGCTGTCCCGCTGGCCGGCCTCCCGCCACCTAGTGATGACGAGCTGTCCTCGATCGTGGAGGCAAGCTGGTCAACCAAAGCAGCTAACTCATTGAAAGCACTCGCGGAAACCACAACTGTGAGTGGCATGTCGCCCGCAACCTCGCGACGACGGTTTTGCAGGAGAATCCGGAAATGCGAAGACTCGCGCTCGTATCCATCATCGCTCTCACGTTCGCAATTCCGCTGTATGCGGGCAAGGGGCAGTCGTACTTCACGTACGACGACGGCGGCACGATCATCAAACAGGGCGATGACGGCCACGACGTCGATGCGCGCGTGAACCTGCCGGTGTTCGCCGGCGACGAAGTGGTCACGAGCCGCCGCGGACGATCGGAGATCCGTCTCTCGGATGGCAACGTCATCGCGCTCGATCGCTCCACCGACGTCCGATTCAAATCGATTCTCGACAGCTACGACGGCGAAGGCGCACAGACTGTCGTCGACTTGCGCTACGGCCACATCGCCGTGCAGCGCACTGAATTCGGCCGCGAGTATTTGCGCGTCGACTCCGACAGCGCGAGCTACGTCGCCGTGAATGAAGCGATCTACTCCGTCGACAGCGATCGCGGAACGGATCGCGTGATCGTGTTCGACGGCGCCGTCGAAGTGCGCACGCCAAATCGCACGCAGCGCGTTCGCGCGGGCGAGCAGGCGAAGGTCGACGGCGACGGTATGTACGACGTCGTCAGTGAGTCGCAGTACTCCGCCGACGACTTCGAGCGCTGGTATCTGCGTCGCGCGGAGCGCTACGGCCACGGCTCCTCCCGCTATCTCGATCGTTCTCTCGCCTACGCCGACTACGACCTCGGACAAAACGGATCGTGGATTTACGTGAATGGTTTCAGCACATGGTGCTGGCGTCCGAACGTCGCTGTCGGCTGGCGTCCTTACTACAACGGTGAATGGGGTTACGGCCGCGGCGGATCCCTGATCTGGATTTCGTACGAGCCCTGGGGTTGGGTGCCGTATCACTACGGCCGCTGGGCATTCGATTCGTCGTTCGGGTGGGTGTGGCTGCCGGGCACGGGTTACTCGCCCGCGTGGGTGTACTGGATGTACGGACCGAACTACGTGGGTTGGGCGCCCGCCGGTTGGTGGGAAGGCTATCGCCCGTACTACGACTGGTGCTATCGCCCGTACGCACGCGCGAACTTCGATTACGCGCTCTGGTTCTTCGGACACACGCGCGTGACGGACATCGATCTGCGTCCGTGGACGTTCGTGCAGCCGCACGGACTCGTCGCGACGCGCATCGATCGCGGCGCGCTGTCGACGGATCTCGTGCGCGAGCGCGTTTTGCGCGGCGGCAGCGGCGATGCGGTCATCACGAACAATCCCGCGCGCTTCACGCGCAACGATCTTCGCGATCCGGCGGGCGCGATCAACAACATCGTTCGCCGCGGTCATGAAGGCGGCAGCGGCTCGACGGACGTGACGCCGTTCATTCGCCGCGATCCCGATCTGTCGACCGGCGTTCGCGACCGCATCGCGCGGACGAATCCGAATCCCGGCAACGGCGGCGTCGCGACAATCGGCAGCGGCGGAGTCGCACCGGTTCGCGGTGGTGGAGGCGTGGCGCCGATTGGCGGCGGAAGCGTCGCTCCGATCGGAGCAGGATCGCCTTCGCCGATCGTCGGCGATCGCGGCGGCGACCATGTGAATCGCGGCGGCGGCGGAGTCGATCGCGGCGGACGTCGCAACGACGAAACAGGCAATGGTCCTTCGTGGCGCGACAGCAACGGCGTCGTGCGCCGCGGTGAAGCAGGCAACGGCGAAGTCACGGTGACGGCTCCGGCGCCGCGCGACAGCAACGGTTCGACGCCCGCGCCCGGATGGCGCGATCACGTGAACCGCGGCGAGCGCTCCGGCTCCGGCGACAACGGTCCGACGACGACTGCGCCGTCGACGACACAGGCGCCGACGGTCGTTCCGCGCGACGAATGGCGTCAGCGCCCCAGCCGCGGCGGCGACACGCCGGCGCCCGCGCCCGTTCCGCGCACGAACGCGCCGGCGGAAACGCCGAAGGATCGCGGAAGCCGCGGAGACATCGCGCGCCGCATCATCGACGCGATCGGCGGTGCACGCGTTTCGCCCGGCGACGGAGGCCGCTCTTCCTCCGGCGGCCACTCGTCGTCGGGCGGCGGCGGATCGTCTACAAGCGGCGGCTCGTCATCCAGCGGCGGTAGCGGATCGCACTCGTCATCGCCTCCGCCGCAGCCAGCACCGTCCTCTCCTCCCCCGTCGCGCGACAGCGGCTCGCATGATCATGTGAGTCGGGATAAGCCGTAATGCGGGCATGAGGCATGGGTAACGAGGCATGAGAGGAAGTTCTCCTCTCATGCCTCATGCCTCATGCCCCATGCCTTGTATCATTCGCGCGCGGAATGACGATCCCCCTGTTCTTCGCGCTCTACTGCCTCGAGGCCGGCGTCTTCTTCACCATCGTTCCGTGGACGCGGGTCTGGACGGTGAATCCGATCCTGCATCATTCGATGGGGGTCGCGTTGTGGGCCGATAATCCGTTCGTGCGCGGGTTCGTGTCGGGGTTCGGCGTGATCCACATCATCATCGGCGTGCGCGACATCGTCCGCTTCTCGCGCGAGCGTCGCGCGCAGGCTGGGGAGCAGGAGTAGCGCTACGCGAGCCGTCGACCGCAACCGCTTCGTCCTGCCGCTTCTCTTCAGCATCGCGCTGTTCGTCGCGTACGGCGTGCTGCACGAAGAGCCGAAGCTGCTGCCGTTGTCCCTGCGCGACGCGTTCGGGAAGAAGCAGGAGTTGCTGCGCTTCCTCGCCGTCGCCACGCTGATCATCCTCATCGTTCGCGTCATCGACGCGATCGTCTTCGATCTCATCATGTCGCGCCGGCGCGGCGTCTCCGCTCCGCCGCTGCTGCGCGACCTCACCTCGATCGCGCTCTACGTCGTTTTCTTCGTCACCGCACTTTCGACGATTCTCAACTTCGACATCCGTACCGCGCTCGCCGGCGGCACGGTCGTCGCCGCGGTTCTCGCGCTCGCTGCGCAGGAGACGCTCGGCAATCTGTTCGCCGGCATCGCGCTGCATCTCGAAGATAGCTTTGAAGTCGGCGACGTGATCAAGTCGGGCGACTACATCGGCACCGTCGAAACCGTGAGCTGGCGCGCCACGAGGATCCGCACGTTCAACAACGACGTTGCCATCCTTCCGAACTCGGTCATCGCGCGCGACCGATTGGAAGTGCATCCGCGCGGCAATTTCAACGGACGCGTGCTCTCCGTCGGCATCGACTGGCACGTTCCGCCTGCCGTCGCCATCGACATCCTCGCGAAAGCGGCCGCCCACGTCGAAGGAGTCTCGCGCGAGATGCCGTGCTTCGCGCGCGTGGCTGCGTTCGGCGACTCGTCGGTGACGTACGACGTGAAGTACTTCGTGCGCGACTACTCGCAGCGCGACCGCATCGACGCCGACATCCGCAAGGCGCTCTGGTACGCGATGCGCCGCAACAACGTCGCCGTGCCGTTCCCGATCCGCTCGTATCAGCCGTACACGCCGCCGGAGAGCAAGGCGCATCACGACGTGCCGCGTCCCGAGGTCCTCGAGCTGCTGCGCGAAGTCGAGCTGTTGTCGCCGCTGTCCGAGGAGGCGCATGAGGAGTTGGCGGACGCGTCGAAAGTGCATTTCTACTCGAAGGGCGAAGCGATCCTGCGGCACGGCTCCGCGGGCGACTCGATGTTCATCGTCCACGACGGCCGCGTCTCCGTGCGCGTGCCCGACGAAGACGGCACCGATCACGTGCACGAAGTCGCGCAGCTCGGCGACGGTTCGGTCTTCGGCGAGATGGCGCTTCTCACCGGCGAAGCTCGCGCCGCGGATGTCGTCGCCCTCAGCGACACGACCGCGATCGAGATCGGCAAAGACGCGCTGCAGCCGATTCTTCATCAGCATCCCGAGCTCGCCGCCGCGCTCTCGCACAACGTGATGCAGCGCCGACGCGATCTCGACAGCGTGCGCGCCGGTGCCGCGGCAGAGGAAGAGACGACGGTGCTCTCGCGGATCCGCGACTACTTCGGCCTCTAGAATTTCTTCAGCATCGCGATCTGCGCGGCGTGATACGTGTTGTGATGCGCGACGCCGTGGAGCAAGTACTCGTTCGTGTACGTCTTGCCCGCGACGTTCGCGTCGATCTCGGTATCGCTCATCTCGCGCACCGTTTCGACGAGCGTGTCGTGCGCGCGATCGAGGCGCGTCACGATGTCGCTCCACGCGGTGTCCTGGACATCAGGAAAATCCATCTCCGGCGTCACTTCGAACTGCTCGCCGCGCGCGCGGCGTTCGGCGATCTCGATCCATGCGGTGACGTGCGCGGTGAGCTCCGCGATCGTTCTCGCGTTCGGGATCGGACGCGCATTCGCGACGGCGTCATCGACGCCGTCGAGCATCTTTCGCAGCGGTGTTCCGTGCCACGCATTGCCGTCGTAGGTGCTCGTCAACTGCACGAGAATTCGGTCTGCAAGTCGCATCGCGATATTTTACGGGCGTGAAACGTCTCCTCATCGTGGAAGACAAGGAGTCGCTGGCCTTGATGCTGAAGGAAGCGGTCGAGTCGGAAGGGCTCGAAGCCGATCTCGCATCGAACGGCAACGACGCCATGCGCCGCCTCGCGGAAGGCCGCCGTTACTTCGCCGTCGTGACCGATCTTCGCCTTCCCGGCGCCGACGGCATCTCCGTTCTCAAGCAGGCGAAGGAGAGCGATCCTGAGTGTCCGGTCATCGTGATGACGGCGTTCGGCACGATCGACAACGCCGTCGAGGCGATGAAGCTCGGCGCGTTCGACTTCATTCAGAAGCCGCTCGACGTCGATCACCTCATTCTTCTTCTGCGCCGCTGCCGCGAGCATCGCGAGCTGCGTCATGAGAATCTGCTGCTCAAGGAAGAGTTCCAGACGCGCTACGGATTGCCGGCGATCGTCGGCGAGTCTGCGCCGATCGTCGGTGTCTCACAATCGATTCAGCGCGTCGCGCCGACCGATTCGACCGTTCTGCTGCAAGGCGAGTCGGGGACAGGCAAGGAGTTGTTCGCGCGCGCGATTCATCAACTCTCCGCGCGCCGCCATCGTCCGTTCGTCGCGATCAACTGCGCGGCGATTCCCGACACGCTCATCGAAAATGAGTTGTTTGGACACGAGAAAGGCTCGTTCACCGGCGCGAGCGCGCGTCAGCTCGGGAAGTTCGAGCTCGCCGACAACGGCACCATCTTCCTCGACGAGATCGGCGACCTCGGCGCCGCCGTGCAGTCGAAGTTGTTGCGCGTTCTGCAGGAGCGCAACTTCGAGCGCATCGGCGGCACGTCGTCGATCGACGTCGACGTGCGCGTGATCTGCGCGACGAATCGCAATCTCTCCGACGACGTGAAGAGCGGCCGCTTTCGCGAAGACCTCTTCTTTCGCGTCAACGTTTTCCCGGTCACGATTCCGCCGCTGCGCGCACGAAAAGAAGACGTCGATGCTCTTGCCGATTTCTTCGTGCAGCGTTTCGCGCGTGAGCTCGGGAAGTCCGGCCTGCGCATCAGCGACGAAGCGCGCACCGTGCTCCGCGCGCACGACTGGCCGGGCAACATTCGCGAGCTCGAGAACTGCATCGAACGCGCGGCGATCCTCTGCGATCACAACTGCATCGAGCCTCGCGACCTCGCACTCGGCACATCCCAGGACGGCGGCGACGCCTTGCGCGAAGCGGTCGATCTCTCCGGCACGCTCGCAGACGCCACCGAGCGCGCGACGCGCATCATCGAACGCGTGAAGATCGAGGACGCGCTGCAGCGAACGTCGTCGCGCGCCGAGGCGGCGGAGATGCTCGGCATCGCGGCGCGGACGCTAGCAG
>Ga0105245_10003670_pt1 | contig 13707 bp, 14 predicted proteins | sample KBSM54metaG_FD_81523 | JGI IMG/M metagenome (GOLD analysis project Ga0105245, IMG submission 81523) | Miscanthus rhizosphere microbial communities from Kellogg Biological Station, Michigan, USA - KBS M5-4 metaG | ecosystem: Host-associated > Plants > Roots > Rhizosphere > Soil | place... | reverse complement strand
CCATGGTCGAGCGCGAGTGCATGGCCGATCAGGAGGCGGACATCGAGGTCGGGGCTGTCGCAGCCGCCGGCGCGCAGCGCGGCGGTGAGGGCGCGGCGCGCGCCGGCGATCGTCGACCCGGGAGTGAGAGCGCTCACACGCGCCCACCGTCCTCAGCCGCGAGCAGGGTCGCCTGGTGATCGGTAATCAGCGCGTTGATGATCTCGTCGAGCGCCTCGCCCTCGATCACCTTCGGCAGATTGTAAAGGGTCAGATTGATGCGATGGTCGCTGACGCGCCCCTGCGGGAAATTGTAGGTGCGGATACGCTCGGAGCGGTCGCCGGTGCCGACCTGGCCGCGCCGGTCGGCCGCGCGCGCGGCGTCGAGCTTCTGGCGTTCGTAGTCGTAGAGCCGCGTCCGCAGCACGGCCATCGCCTTGGCGCGGTTGCGGTGCTGCGAGCGGTCCTCCTGCATCATCACCACGATGCCGGTGGGGATGTGGGTGAGGCGGATCGCCGACTCGGTCTTGTTGACGTGCTGGCCGCCGGCGCCGCCGGCCCGCATGGTATCGATCCTGAGATCGTCATCGTTGATCTTGATGTCCACGTCCTCGGCTTCGGGCAGGACGGCGACGGTTGCGGTCGAGGTGTGGATGCGGCCCGATGCTTCCGTGTCGGGCACGCGCTGCACCCGGTGCACGCCCGACTCGAACTTGAGCTTGGAGAAAGCGCCGCGGCCGCGAATTTCCGCGATGATTTCCTTGAAGCCGCCGGCGGTTCCTTCGCTGGTCGAGACGACGTCCGTTTTCCAGCCCTGCTTGGAAGCGAAGCGCTCGTACATGCGGAACAGATTGCCCGCGAAGATCGAGGCCTCGTCGCCGCCGGCGCCGGCGCGGATCTCCAGGATGACGTTGCGGTCATCCATCGCGTCCTTGGGAATGAGCGCAAGCCGAATTTCCTGTTCGAATGCGCTGACCTTTTCCTGCAGCCCGGGCTTTTCCGATTGCGCGATGTCGCGCATTTCGGAATCGGTGCTGGAGTCGTTGATCATCGCGTCGAGGTCGGCGAGTTCCGCGACCACCGCGCGATAAGCCTTCACCTTTTCCACCACCGGCGTGAGCTCAGCCAGCTCGCGCGACAGCTTGATGAATGTTTCGGTCGGGAGCTGCGTGGCAAGCTCCGCCTCCACGGCGGCGTGCCGCGCCACGAGCACGTCGAGTTTGGCCTGCGGTAACATCGTTAGAGCGGAAGTCCTTCCGCTTCGGCAAACTTGATCAGGGTCTCGCGAATCGAGACGCCCGGCTTGGGCCTGACGATCAACTCGTCGAGCAGGGCCTTGACCTTGCCGACATTGAGTTCGAGCAGCATCGCCTTCACCGGGCCGACCGCCGACGGCGACAGCGACAGCGAGCGGTAGCCTAAGCCTACCAGCGCGAGCGCGCCGACCGGCTTCGAGGCAAGCTCGCCGCACAGCGTCACCGGCTTGTCGTGGATGCGGCCCTTGTCGACGATGTCGCGCAGCGCGCGCAGCATCGGCGGGGACAGCGCGTCGAAGCGCGACGCGACGCGTTGGTTGCCGCGGTCGACCGCGTAGAAGAACTGCAGCAGGTCGTTGGAGCCGACCGAGAGGAAGTCCACGCGTTCCAGTAGTTCGTCGAGCTGATAGAGCAAGGACGGCACTTCGAGCATGGTGCCGATCTCGACCCGGTCGGGCAGCTTGTGGCCGTGCCGGCGCAGATGCGTGAGCTCGCGCTCCACCAGCCCCTTGGCCTCGTCGAATTCGTGCACCGCCGCGACCATCGGGAACATCACGCGCAGCTCCCGGCCGGCGGCGGCGCGCAACAGCGCGCGGATCTGACTGCGGAACAGCCCGGGGCGATCGAGGCCGAGCCGGATCGCGCGCCAACCGAGCGCGGGGTTCTCCTCCTCGACATTGCGCATGTAGGGCAGGAGCTTGTCGCCGCCGATGTCGAGGGTGCGGAAGGTCACCGGCTTGCCGGCGGCGACGTCGAGCACATTGCGGTAGAGCGCAAGCTGCTCGCCGGTGCGCGGAAACTGCGCGGCCACCATGAACTGGAGCTCGGTGCGGAACAGGCCGACGCCGCCGGCGCCGGTCTCGGACATGTGCGGCATGTCGATCAGGAGGCCGGCGTTGAGCATCAGATTGACCGGCTGGCCGTCCTTGGTGACGCAGGGCTTTTCGCGCAGCGCGAGATACTGCAACTGGCGCCGCGCCCGCAGCCGCACGCGCTCGATATAGGCCGCTTCCATGTCCGGGGTCGGGCGCACATGCACATCGCCCGAGGTACCGTCGACGATCACCGCGTCGCCCGGATCGACCACGCCGGTGGCGTTGGCGATCTCGCCGACGGTGGCAATACCGAGCGCGCGTGCCACGATCGCCACATGCGAGGTCGGGCCGCCTTCCTCCAGGATGAGTCCGCGCAGCTTCTTGGGGTCGTAGTCGAGCAGCGCCGCCGGGCCCATCATGCGCGCCACCAGCACAGCGTTGTCGGGCATGCTTTCGCGCGACTGCATCATATTGTGGCCGAGCAGTTGGCGCAGCAGGCGATAGGCGAGGTCTTCGAGATCGTGCAGACGCTCGCGCAGATAGGGGTCGGTCTGGCGCAGCATGCGCGCGCGGGTGTCGGACTGCACGCGCTCGACCGCGGCTTCGGCGGTGAGGCCGGTGAGCAGCGCCTCCTCGAGCTTGTGCACCCAGCCGCGATCGTGCGCGAACATGCGGTAGGCCTCGAGCACGTCGCGGTGCTCGCCGCCGTCGGCCATGTCGCCGCGCTCGAGCATGGTGTCGAGGTCGGCGCGCAGCGTGGTGAGCGCCCTCTCCAGGCGATCGCGTTCCTTGGCGATGTCGTCGGCGATCACGTTGGTGATGACGACGCGCGGCTCGTGCAGGATGACGTGGCCGAGCGCCAGGCCTTCGGCCAGTGCATTGCCGGTGAGATGCAGCGGGCGGCGGACGGCGGGTTCGGCGCCGGGCTTGGCGAGCGCGGCAAGCTCGCCCGAAGCGATCATCTCCGCGAGCACCATCGCGGTCGTTTGCAGCGCCTCGACTTCCTCCTCGGAATACGTGCGCTGCGCCCGATTCTGTACCACCAGCACGCCGAGCGTGTTGCCGGCGCGAAGCACCGGCACGCCCAGGAAGGAATGATAGATCTCTTCACCCGTCTCCGGCCTGAACGCGAAGGCCGGGTGCGACTGGGCGTTGGACAGGTTGATGGCGTTGGCTTCGCTTGCGACGAGGCCGACGAGGCCTTCGTCGGTGCGCAGCACGGTCTGGTGGACTGCCTCGGGCTTGAGGCCTTCGGTGGCATACAACTCGAGCGTGCCGTCCACGCGCAGGACATAGACGGAGCAGACCTCGGCCACCATGTTGGCCGCGATCAGCACCACGATCTTGTCCAGACGCTCCTGCGCGCTGACCGGCTCCGCCATCACCTCGCGAAGCCGACGCAACAATACGCGCGGACCGCCGAGTGCGCCTCGCATGGGTCCCTGCCGCAAAATCCGGCCGGAGAAATCCCCGACCCGTGTCGTCATTGAAAAACGCTCGCGGTACCCGGCCCGCGGCATCAATCACTTAGGCTATAGCGAACCGGCGCGGCGGGCCGCAAGGCGAAACGCCATGCTGCAATGCGCTATCCCGCGCACTACTGCCGCGCGTAACGAGTTTTATACCTTAGAGAGCAGAAACCCCGGCGGGGTTACGCCTTATCGAGCCCGTACAGCGTGTGGAGCGTCCGGACGGCCAGCTCGGTGAAGGCTGAGTCGATCAGCAGCGAAAACTTGATTTCCGAGGTGGTGATGGCGCGGATGTTGACGCCGCGCTCGGCCAGCGCCTTGAAGGCCTGGGCCGCCACGCCGGCGTGGCTGCGCATGCCGATGCCGATGACCGAAACCTTGGTGACGTCGCTCGCCCCGTCGAGCTTCTCGTAGCCGATGTCCTTGCGCGACTTGGTGATGGTGTCCTTGGCGCGCTCGTAGTCGGCCTCAGGCACCGTGAAGGTGAGGTCGGTGGTGCGGCCGTCCTCCGACACGTTCTGCACGATCATGTCGACGTTGATATTGGCCTCGGCCAGCGGGCCGAAGATGGCGGCGGCGACGCCCGGCTTGTCGGGGACGCGCCGGACGGAAATCTGCGCCTCATCCTTGGAGAAGGCGATGCCGGTGACGACCTGCTGTTCCATGATCTCTGACTCGTCGCAGATGAGGGTTCCGGGGGGAGCGGCGTGCGGATCGATGCTCTCGGGCGCCTCGAAGCTCGACCGCACGAAGATACGCACGTTTTGGACCATGCCGAGTTCGACCGAGCGCACCTGCAGCACCTTGGCGCCGAGCGAGGCGAGCTCGAGCATTTCCTCGAAGGCGATCTTGGGCAACCGGCGCGCGCGCGGCACGATGCGCGGGTCGGTGGTGTAGACGCCGTCGACGTCGGTATAGATGTCGCAGCGTTCGGCGTTGATGGCGGCGGCAATGGCGACAGCAGAAGTGTCGGAGCCGCCGCGCCCGAGCGTGGTGATGCGATTGGTGTCCGGGTGCACGCCCTGGAAGCCGGCGATCACCGCGACCTCATTGCGTTCGCGGAAGCGCTTGATGAGCTCGTCGCCGTTGATGTCGAGGATGCGCGCGGAGGCGTGCGCGCTGCTGGTGCCGATCGGGAGCTGCCAGCCTTGCCACGAACGCGCGTTCACGCCCATGGCCTCGAGCGTGATGGCGAGGAGCCCCGCGGTCACCTGTTCGCCGGTGGCAACGACGGCGTCGTACTCGCGGGCGTCGTGCAGCACGGCGGCCTGGCGGCACCATTCGACGAGCTGGTTGGTGACCCCCGACATGGCGGACACCACGACGGCAACATGGTGACCGGCGTCGACCTCGCGCTTGACGTGGCGCGCCACGTTGCGGATGCGGTCGATATCGGCGACCGACGTTCCGCCGAACTTCATAACCAGGCGCGCCATAGCAGGCTCAGGGCTCCAAAATCGCGCGTATCCATAGCGGGGGTGGGTGGGGGCCGCAACCTCGCCAGCCGTCTCAGGATTAACGGAAAGGGCCTACGCCCGCACGTCCGGGATATGCCGGCCGATCGCCTTCATGTCAGCGACGAACCGGGCGTATTCGCGCTCGCGGCTGGCCTCGTCGGGGGCGCGCAGCAGCGACGACGGGTGCACCGTCACGAACCCGTCGGCCTCGCGCTCGGGCAGTTTCAGGAAATCGCCTCGTATCCGCGAAATGGTGGTCACCTTGCCAAGCAGCGCCCGCGCCGCGGTGGCGCCGAGCGCCACGGCAAGGCGCGGCTTGACCAGCCGCAGTTCCGTGTCGAGCCACCAGCTGCAGCGCTCGATCTCGTAGGCGTTCGGCTTCTTGTGCAGGCGGCGCCTGCCACGCGGCTCGAATTTGAAGTGCTTCACGGCATTGGTGACATAGACGAGCTTGCGATCGACGCCGGCTTCCTCGAGTGCGCGGTCGAATATCTTGCCGGCCGGTCCGACGAACGGTTTGCCTTGCAGGTCTTCCTGGTCGCCTGGCTGCTCACCGATGAACATCACCGGCGCGTGCGCCGGGCCTTCGCCGAAAACGGTCTGGGTCGCGTTGCGGTAGAGCGGACAGCGCTCGCAGGTCTCGGCCGCCTCACGCACCTGCTTGAGCGAACTGAAATGCCGCTCGACCGGCTCTTGCCGAAACAGGTCCGGCTCGGACGTGCGCCCATGGTGGATGTGGCGGGACGGCATATCTGCTGAACGCCGCATCGCGCGGCGTGGTTCCTTGCCGAGGAGCGTCGAGCGCAGTAGGACAGAAGCCATGCCACATGCCTCCACCGTCGATGACGCCGAGGTCGCGCGCTTTGCAGCGCTCGCCGACCAGTGGTGGGACCCGCACGGCAAAATGGCGGTCTTGCACAAGTTCAATCCGGTCCGGCTGGGCTACATCCGCGACGCCGCCTGCAAGGCGTTCGATCGCGACGCCAAGCGCCTCGACTGCCTGGCCAAACTCCGCATCCTCGACATCGGCTGCGGCGCCGGGCTGCTGAGCGAGCCGCTTGCGAGGCTCGGCGCGAGCGTCGTCGGCGCCGATCCCGCCGAGCCCAACATCGAGGCGGCGAAGCTGCATGCCACCGACAACGAGGTCGCGGTTGACTATCGCTGCACCACCGCTGAAGCGCTCGCCGACGCCGGCGAGACGTTCGACATCGTGCTGGCAATGGAAGTCGTCGAGCATGTCACCGACGTACAGCTGTTCGTCAAACGCTGTGCCGAAATGGTGAAGCCCGATGGACTGATGATCGTCGCAACGCTCAACCGCACGCTCAAGAGCTTCGCGCTTGCGATCGTCGGCGCCGAATACATCCTCGGCTGGCTGCCGCGCGGTACGCATCAGTGGGACAAGTTCGTCACGCCGAACGAACTGGAGATCGCGCTCGAACTCGCCGGCTTGCGCGTCAGTGACGACACCGGCGTCATGTACAATCCGCTCGCCGACCGCTGGCAAACGACATCCGACACCGACGTGAACTACATGGTCACGGCTGCGAGATAATTTCTTGCGCATGATCCTGTCCGAAAACCGGTGGCCACTTTTCGGGATCATGCGCTGATGCTGTTCCCCGGGCTCTGGGCCGTCTTCACCGTCATCGCCGCTGCCGCGCAGACTGTGCGCAACGCGACGCAGCGCTCGCTCACCACCACGCTGGGCACTGTCGGCGCCACGCATGTGCGCTTCCTGTTCGGCTTTCCGTTCGCCGTGGTCTTCCTGCTGCTGGTGATGGCCGCGCTCGGCCGCACGCTGCCGGTGCCGCCCGCGGTCTACTGGCCGTGGGTCATCGACGGCGCCTTCGCCCAGTTTGCTGCCACTGCGCTGATGCTCGCCGCCATGGGCGAACGCTCGTTCGTCGTCACCATCGCCTACATCAAGACCGAGCCGGTGCAGGTCGCCCTGTTCGGGCTGATCCTGCTCGGCGACAAGGTGACATGGCCGATGGCGCTCGCGATCGTCGTCGCCACTGCCGGCGTGGTGCTGATGTCGATCAAACCCGGTGCCATGAGCGGCGGATGGAAACCGACGCTGCTTGGCCTCGCGTCCGGCGCGTTGTTCGGGCTCTCCGCCATCGGTTATCGCGGCGCCATTCTGTCGCTCAACGATCCGAGTTTCGTGATGGCGGCGACCTTTACGCTGGCGGTCGGCCTGCTGCTGCAATCGGTGTTCCTGACGCTTTATCTCTACGTGCGCGACCGCGCGGTGCTTGTCGCGATCTTCAGGGCCTGGCGGCCGTCGATGTTTGCGGGCTTCATGGGCGCGCTCGCCTCGCAGTTCTGGTACCTCGGCTTTGCCATCGCTACGGCGGCGAGCGTGCGGACGCTCGCGCTGGTCGAAGTCCTGTTTGCGCAAGCGATCTCACGCTTCGTGTTCAAGCAGCCGACAACCCGGCGCGAGGCCGCGGGCATCGTGCTGATCGTCGCCGGCGTGATCCTGCTGCTGTGGGCCTACTGACCGGTTATCCCCGGATTTCACGGGATTCGCCTGTCAAATGACAGGATTTGACAGGAATGACAGGCGCGTAATTTTTTTCCGATGACAGGCGGCGCGCAAGTCGTGGCAACGCTCCGCCGCGCGGGTGCAAGAGCGTAAGCCGCAACGCGTGCAAAGCGGGGGCGTGAATTCACCTGATCATGGGAGGGAGGCGCGGTCGAGCGCGCGTTTTCGCGCGCGGGGATTAGTCGGAAAACTAATTCCGATCCTCCGGCAGCACCGGCAACGGATGAAACTCGATGCCTTCCTCGTGCATCTTCTTGGCCTCGTCGGGCGAGGCCTCGCCATAGATCGACCGGTGCTCGATCTCGCCGTAGTGCATCTTGCGCGCTTCCTCGGGAAAGCGCGGGCCGACGTTGTCGGCGTTCTTGACCAGGTGGTCGCGCAGCTCCTTCACCTTGGCGCGGAATTCCTTCTCCTGCGGCGACACCATCGCCACATTGGCCGGCGCGGGTGAGGGGGCAGGCGCGGGCGTGACGGACGGCGCCTCCATCACAGTGCGACGTATCAAGCCGGTCTTGCTGATGCGCGGCGCCATGATCGCCTTTTCCACCTTGGTGGAATCGCAGAGCGGGCAGGCGACGAGTTTCTTCTTTACCTGCTTGTCGTAGGCGGCGCTGTCGGCGAACCAGCTTTCGAACTGGTGGCCCTTGTCGCAGGCGAGCATGTATTTGATCACGACGCGCTCCTCACCGCGTGCAGGTGCGCGGGCTCGGCGACCGGACCCGAAAGCTCGAAGCGGCGGCCATGCTGGAGCGAGGGAATGCGCCCGCGCACCGCCGCGACCTCGGCCGGGTTGATCTCGGCCATGATCACGCCAGGCTCGGTGCCGCCTTCGGCGAGCACCCGGCCCCACGGGTCGACGACGATCGAGTGCCCGAAGGTCTCGCGGCCGTCCTCGTGCTTGCCGCCTTGCGCAGCCGCCAGCACGAACGACGTGTTCTCGATGGCGCGGGCGCGCATCAGCACGTTCCAGTGCGCCTCGCCGGTCTGGCGCGTGAACGACGACGGGATCGCCAGGAACGACGCGCCGCCTTCGGCGAGCGCGCGATAGAGCGCCGGGAAACGCAGGTCGTAGCAGATCGTGATACCCAGCCGGCCCCATGGTAAGTCGGCGAGCACCCCGGTGTCGCCGGCGCGGTAGGCCTTCGACTCGCGGTAGCTCTCGCCGCCGGGCAGGTCGACGTCGAACATGTGGATCTTGTCGTAGCGTGCTGCGATGTCGCCCGTCGGCGTGACCAGGAAACCGCGGTTCGCCGCCTTGTCGGGGCCAACCTTGAGCGCGAGCGAGCCGATGTGCAGCCACACGCCAAGCTCGCGCGCGAGGGTGCGAAAGGCGGCGAGGCTCTTGTCCTGTTCTTCCGGTGCGATCGCGGCGAACATGTCGGCACGCGAACGCTCGAGGATGTTGGTCATCTCCGGTGTCTGGATGTAGTCGGCGCCGGAGTTTTTCGCTTCGCGAATGAGTTTCGTCGCGGCATCGACGTTGGCGGCCGGGGTACGGCCGGAGCACATCTGCACGAGGCCGACACGGAACGTTGCGATGCTGCCGGTGGAAGCGGTCATCGGGTTCAGGCCCCACCGTTCAGCAGCGGATCGAGCTTGCCCTCGTGATCGAGGTCATAGAGGTCGTCGCAGCCGCCGACATGCGTCGCGCCGATGAAGATCTGCGGCACCGTCATGCGGCCCTGCGCCCGCGCGATCATTTCCTCGCGCTTGGCTGCGTCGCCCATCACGTTGATTTCCTTGAATTTCACACCCTTGCGCGCGAGCAGCTCCTTGGCGGCGTGGCAGTACGGGCAAATGGGCGTGGTGTAGAGCTCGACGGTGGCCATAGTGCCAGAATCCTCAATGGCTTGGGCGCACTATATGGGGCTGCGGACGGCTTGGACAACCCGCGCAAATACAAGCACATCGACGTTAAGGGCCCCTGACCGCAACAGCACACGGGCGCAGGTATCGACCGTGGCGCCCGAGGTCAGCACGTCGTCGACCAGGATCAGCCGCTTGCCGCGCACGATCGCCTTGCCTTCCGGGGTGAGCCCAAAGGCGCCCTGCACGTTGGTCTCGCGTTCGGCCTGGGTGAGCCCAACCTGCTGGCGCGTGGCGCGCACGCGCTTGAGCGCATCATCGATCACCGGCACGCCGCTCGCAGCCGAGATCTCGCACGCCAGTGAGGCCGACTGATTGAAGCGGCGCGCCCATTGCCGGCGCCAGTGCAGCGGCACGGGAATGAGGGCGTCGGCCTCGGCGAGCACCTCCTGTCCGGCATTGGCGATCCAGCGCCCCATGCTGGCCGCAAGATCGATGCGGTCGCCGTACTTGAAGGCGTGCACCAGCGTGCGCGCGATCTCGTCGTACTGCACGGCCGCGCGCGCCCGGCCATAGGCTGGCGGGTCGGCGATCGCTTCCATCGAGAGAATGCCGGGGCCGGGATCGTAGGTGAAGGGAATGCCGAGGCGCTCGCAGTAGGGGCGTGCGATGAAGTTGAGCTTGCCCCAGCAGGCGGCGCAGAGCGCGCCGTGATCGGCCACGAGATCGCGGCAGGCGGGACAGAGCGGCGGCAGCGCGGCATCGAGCGTGAGCCCGGCGAGCGCGCGCACCGACGCGACAAAGCGCTTCGCCAGAGGAACGGGGCTGGACCCGGGTTCGGTCGTGCCTTCCATGCTCTAATCTCGTCATTGCCGGGCTTGACCCGGCAATCCATCCGCTTGACCCTGACTCTCTTTTTGATGGATGCGCGGGTCAAGCCCGCGCATGACGATCCAACGCATGCAGGCTCAATCCGGTCCGATCAACTGGCAGGCGCTGTTCGACCAGCATGCGCTCAAGGCGCATACGCAGCGCGCGCGCAAGCTCGGGCCGGCGACGTTCCTGATCGAGCGCGTCGCCGAGGACCTCGCCGATCGCCTGTCGGTGGTGCTGCGCAAGTTCCCCATTGCCGTCGATCTCGCGAGCCCGACCGACGCGGTGCGCCAGCGCCTCGCCGCCATCGGCTCGATCGGGACGGTCGCGAGCGCGGTGGTCGAAGGCCGACCGGGCGATCCGCTGCGCGTGATCCAGAACGAGGAGCTGCTGCCGTTCGGCGACCAGACCCTCGATCTCGTGGTGTCGGCGCTGTCGCTGCAGGTCGTGGACGATTTGCCCGGCACGCTCATCCAGATCCGCCGTGCGCTCAAGCCCGACGGGCTGTTCCTGGCCGCCATGCTCGGGGGCGAGACGCTGATGGAGTTGCGCGAAAGCTTCTATGCCGCCGAGACGGACGTGGAGGGTGGGGTGTCGCCGCGCGTCATACCTTTCGTCGAGGTGCGGGAGGCGGGCGCGTTATTGCAGCGCGCCGGGTTCGCGCTGCCGGTCGCCGATGTCGACCGCATCACGGTGCGTTACGCCAACGCCTTCGACCTGATGCATGACCTGCGCCGCATGGCGGCGACCAACCCGCTGCTCGAGCGGCGGCGCACGCCGCTCAAGCGCCGCACGGTGGTGCGCATGGCCGAGATTTACGCCGAGCGTTTTGCCGATGCGGACGGGCGCGTGCGCGCGACCTTCGACGTGGTGTGGCTGTCGGGCTGGGCGCCGCACGAGAGCCAGCAGCAGCCGCTCAAGCCCGGCTCGGCGAAGTCGCGGCTCGCCGATGTGTTGGGGACCAGGGAAGTGTCGGCGGGAGAGAAGCCGAAGCGTTAGTGCCCTTCGACCACCGACTTCAAATCCGATTTGATGCCGAGCAGCATCAGTACCTCGGCCATGATGAACATCGGGCCGATGAAGGCCTGGAACAGATTGTCCATCAGCGCCGGCCGCTTGCCCTCCCAGACGTGGCCGACGAGCTGGAACACCCAGCCGCCGACGAAGAACACCGCGAACACGATCCATACGGTGGTGAAACCGGTGTTGCGCGCGAGCCATTCGGCGATCAGCAGGAACGGCAGCATCATCGCAACCATGGCGATGCCGATGACGGTATCGAGCGCGATCCAGCCGACGAGGGCAGCGACGGCGACCACCGCCGCCCATGACACGCCGAGGCTGTCGATGCGCGCGAGGGCGAGCGGCACAAGGATCGAGAACACGATTGCCGGGATACCGATGAAATGCGTGGCGCGATTGCGCGGATCGCGATGATAGCTCGCGTAGATCCCAAGCTGGCGCGCGAAGAAGGATTGGGTCATGGGCGTCTCCCTTGGAGGGGAGTTTACAACAACCCGGTCAAATGCGCGATCAGTGGAATGTCGGCCGGCGGCATCGGGTAGTCGCGGAGTTTGTTCGGCCGCACCCAGGCGAGCGTCTGGCCTTCGAGCGCAGTGACCGCGCCTTCCCAGCGGCGGCAGATGTAGAGTGGCATCAGCAACTGGAAATCGGGATAGGTGTGGCTCGCGAAGGTCAGCGGCGCGAGGCAGTCCTCCTTCACGTTGATGCCGAGCTCCTCTTTCAGCTCGCGGATGAGCGTCTCCTCCAGCCGTTCCGAGCCTTCGACCTTGCCGCCGGGAAATTCCCACAGCCCCGCCATGCTGCGCCCCTCCGGGCGCTGCGCGATCAGCACGCGGCCGTCGGCGTCGATCAGCGCACAGGCGGCGACCAGGACGAGTTTCATTGGTTCCTGCGCATGATCTTATCCGAAAACCGGTGCCAACTTTTCGGGATCATGCGCTACGACCTGTAGTCGCCGTTGATGGCGACGTATTCCTTGGTGAGATCGCAGGTCAGGATGCGGTCGCGGGCCTTGCCCATGCCCAGCGCGACCTTGAGCGAGATCACCGGCTGTTTCATTGCCGCCGACACGACCGCTTCGTCGTAGGACGGATCGCGCGCGCCCCTGTGCGCGACGCGGATGCCGCCGAACCAGATCGACAGCTTGTCGCGATCGGCTGGCTCGCCTGCCTTGCCGACGGCCATCACCACGCGACCCCAGTTGGCGTCCTCGCCCGCAATCGCCGTCTTCACCAGCGGCGAGTTGGCGATCGAGCGGGCGATGCGGCGTGCCGAGGCTTTGGAGACAGCGCCCTCGACGACGATCTCGACGAGTTTGCGCGCGCCTTCACCGTCGCGCGCGATCTGCTCGGAAAGATCGGCCAGCACGGTGTTGAACGCCTTGGCGAAGGCCTTCAGGCGCGGATCAGTGGCGCGCGTGATCTTCGGCGCGCCCTGGGCGGCGGCCGCCCCGGTGGCGAAGGCGAGCAGGGTGTCGGAGGTCGAGGTGTCGCCGTCAACGGTGACGGCGTTGAAGGTATCCTCGACATTGGCCTTGAGCAGGCCCGAGAGCGCGGCCACCGACAGCGGCGCGTCGGTGAACACGAAGGCCAGCATCGTCGCCATGTCGGGCGCGATCATGCCGGCGCCCTTGGCGATGCCGTTGATGGTGACGGTGGCCTTGCCGAGCTTCGCGGTAGCGGTGGCGACCTTGGGGAAGGTGTCGGTCGTCATGATCGCCTTGGCGGCGGCGAGCCAGTAGTCGGCCTTGGCGTCGCTGACGAGACCTTCCATCACGCCCGCGAACTTGGTCGCGGGCAGGGGCTCGCCGATCACGCCGGTCGAGGCGAGGAAGATGTCGTTCGGCGACACGCCGGCGGCCTTGCTGGCGAGCTTCGCCGTGAAGGCCGTTGCTTCGCGCCCGGTCTTGCCGGTGAAGGCGTTGGCGTTGCCGGAGTTGACGACGAGCGCGCGCGCCGTGCCGCGCTTCAATCGCGCGCGGCACCAGTCGACGGGCGCGGACGGGCATTTCGATTTGGTCAGCACGCCGGCGACGGCGGTCCCCTTGTCGAGGAGCGCGAGCAGCACGTCGGTGCGGCCGGCGTATTTGATGCCGGCGGCCCCGGTCGCGAGCTTCACGCCGGCGATCGCCGGCATCTCGGGAACGTGCGTGGGTGCGAGAGGCGAGACTTGCGTGGACATGAAAAGAGCGCTGCGTGGTGAGGACGCAGCGCTCTTAGCATGAAGCTATGTCGGGTGCATGTCCCCCAGGGGGACGTGCGCTTACTTCTTCGGCGTGGCGCCGGAAGGGGCCGGAGGCGCGGGTGTCGCCGGCGCAGCGGCCGCGGGCGCTGCGGGCGGGGTCGTGCGCTCGATCTTGGCTGAGGTGCGCAGCTTGGCGACGAGATCGGTCTGGGCCTTGCGCGCGACAAAGGACTCGAGCTGGTCCTTGACTTGCTCGTAGGTCGGCGCCGGCTTCTTGCGTTTGTCCTCGACCTT
>Ga0105245_10003669_pt1 | contig 13712 bp, 11 predicted proteins | sample KBSM54metaG_FD_81523 | JGI IMG/M metagenome (GOLD analysis project Ga0105245, IMG submission 81523) | Miscanthus rhizosphere microbial communities from Kellogg Biological Station, Michigan, USA - KBS M5-4 metaG | ecosystem: Host-associated > Plants > Roots > Rhizosphere > Soil | place... | reverse complement strand
CTTGAAGTCCTTCAGATCGGCGAGAGAGCCGACGGGCTTCTTCGCGGTGAACAGGTTGCGCTCGCCGACCGAGATCCAGGTCAGCCCGACCATGTTGGCCGGCAGCATCATGTCGAGGAACTTCTTGCCAACGGGGCCTTGCAGCACGCGGTTGGCATCGTCCACGCTGTCGAAGAGATAAGGGATGTCGAAGATCTCCCATTCCTTGATCGTGTTCACGACGGCAGCCTGCGACGACAGCATCAGGTCCTGGGTTCCAGTGCGCAGCGCCTGCGTCATCTGCACCTCGCCGCCGAGCTGCGATTGCGGAAAGATCTGGATCTCGATCTTGCCGTTGGTCTTCTGCTTGACCGCCTTGGCGAACTCGAGCGCCGTCAGCTGGTAGTGGTTGTCCGGGGCCAGCGTGTGGCCAAGCTTCATGACGATCTTGTCGCCCGCCTGGGCGAGCGCGGCGCCGGAAAGTCCCGCCGCCATCAGGCCGGCGACCAGCACGGGACGGAGCGAATTTTTCAGAGTCGAGAAACGGTCCACGTTGTCTCCTATGGAGGGTTGAGTCGAGGGTCGGTGCGCGGTATGGAGATGTGCGCCGAGGTAGGGAAGTGTTGGCGAGCGACGCCTTTCGGCGTTAGGACACGAGCCGGCAGTTCTTGGACTTTTCGACACCGACGGGGCGGCTCGATCGCCGCCGCTGCGGGCGACAACCACATCGCGCCCGCCGCAATCAGCAAGGGCAGAAGCGAGCTCGAATCGGCCTGTGCACAAGCCCGCTAGAACGCCAGGGCAGTGGCGAAATCATCTGGATCGACCTGTTCCTGCGCTCCCTGCGCGACGCCCCGCGCTTGCGGGCGCTACCCGTAGGAATGAAGCTCTACGGCGGCCCGCCGCGGTCGTGAGCGATCCGTGCCGGTGTCGCCGTGCGTTCAGGTTGGCGAGACATCCAGCCGGCGCTGGTTGAGCGGGATGAACGACTCGAGGAAATAGGCCCGGTGGCCCCGACCCGCGGCGGCGCCGTTTTCGAGCAGCAAGCCACGCGTGCCGGGCTTGACGCCCATCGCGCAGCAGGACGCGGCATCGAACTTGACGAACGATACGTGCTGCTCGACCTCCGTGATCGGACGCTCCAGCGCCTCGCCGAGCAAGTGCTTGAGACTCGCCGACAAGGGTGACATTTTTGCCGCCCCATCTGCTCCAGCAGCAGGCGCGCTACGTTGGGCCCCTCGAGACTCAGCGCTCCCCTGTCTCGTCCGCGTTGGCGCTTCGCAGTGGATCGGACACTTCCATCCAATCCAGGTCGTTCTCGAGCGTGTGGAAGGCGTCGTCGCCGATGTCGCCGATGTCACGCATTGCAAGCAGATTCTGACGAGCGGCCTGCAGCGCCGCGCGGTGGATTGCCTCGTAGCCATACCTCCACGATTCTGGCGCGCCTCGAGCATCGGCGGCACTTCCCAGGCGGACTTTGAAGTCCTTGCGCACGAGTTCCACGGCGGATGAGTTCTCACGCGACATCGCCGTGAACGCAGCCGCGAGGATGCGCTCGCGGGCAAACCGCACTTCGTTCGCTACCGGATCTCCGCCTTGCAAGTTCAGCGCGCGGATCAGGATCTTCAGTGTCAGCCCCTGGATCACCAGCGTTCCCAGTACGACGCAGAACGCGCTCAGCACGATCAGGTCTCGCGACGGAAAGCCCTCGGGCAGCGCGAGTGCGGCTGCCAAGGTGACGATGCCGCGCATTCCAGCCCAGGAAATGACCAGGCCGCTGCCCACCGTCGGACGCAGCATCGGTCGCGGTGGATGAAACCCGAAACGCTGGTGGCGCCAGCGCACCACCGCGTTGAAGCTCATGTGCCAGACGATCCGGATGCCGATCACGGTCACCAGGACCGCTGCCGCCACCAGCAGGTATTGCTGAAGCATCGGTGGCGGCAAGTCGGCCAGGATGGGACGTATCTGCAGCCCGATGAAGATGAATGCGAAGATGTTGAGCGCGAATATCACTGTGGCCCACACTGCATTCGTCGGTATGCGGATGCGGGCCGGAATGCCGAGCGGCCCCATGCGGGCGAGCGTCATCGCGAAGCACACGGTGGTCAGCACACCCGATAGACCGGCGTGTTCCGCAACCACCCACACGGTGAAGGTCCCCAGGAACTGCAGGATGATGGATGTGGGAATGTGCTGCACACGCTCGAGCAGGCGCTGAACGACCCAGGCGAGAGCCGGCCCCACGACAAGGCTGCCGACAACCGCGAGCATGAACGTCGGAGCGACCGACATGACTGAAACACCCGACGCCGTGGCCGCGCCCACTGCAACCCGGTAGATCAACAGCGCACTGGCGTCGTTGAGCAGGCTTTCCCCCTCGAGGATGGTCAGGATGCGCTGCGGTGGGTGCAGTGCGCGAAGCACTGCGGTGGCCGCGACGGCGTCGGGCGGCGCCACGATCGCACCGAGTGCGATCGCTGCTGCCCAGGGCAACGACGGCACCATCGCGTGAGCGACCACGGCGACGGCAGCCGTGGTAAGGACCACGGCGATGACGACGAGCCCGACCAGTGGTGCCCAGTTGTCCCGCAGGTCGCGCAACGACGCGTCGAAGGCTGCATCGAGCAGGACTGGCGCGACGAACAGCGCGAGCACAAGTTCGGGAGGAAGCGACGGGCTCGGAACACCGGGAACGAACCCGAGCAGCACCCCGCCGATCGCCAGGAATACCGGGTAGGGCGCGCCCACCCGCCGTGCCGCCGCCGCCAGGCCGACAGCGACGACGAAGATCACCAGAACCTGTTCGAGCTCCGCCACCTCGCCAGTATGACGCGAGCCTGTGCCTGCGGTGGAACTGGTCCGGTCACTCCACGACCTCTACCTGTCGCAAGGGAGGCATGCCTGCGTTCGCGCATCTTCCGCGCCATGACCTCGTCTCATCCTGGCGAAGCCGGCCTACTTGAGCGGTGAGAACGAAGTCGGGGCCAAGAACGAGCTGTCCATTTTCGCGACTATCGGACCGGAAGCTTCGCTGGCGGTTCGGACCTGAACCCATTCCGGGTCGGTCACGAACTTCCCCCACTTCGCTTCTCTGTCGGCCATGCTGTCCCAAATGAGCATGTAGGTCAGCGCATTGCTGTCGGGACCGATCGCCGTGGTCCAGTACCCAAGCTGACGGATGCCCAAGCGGTTCCAAATGTCGACGGTGTGGTCGCGAAAGCGAGCCAGCACGTCCGGCAAGTGTCCCGGCATGGCGGTGTAAACACGGAGTTCGTAGATCATGGACGCGTCCGATTGTTGGAAGGGAGAAAGTCTCTCATAGCGCATTGCGCTGCTGGTCGCGTTTCAAAGCGGTGACTTTTAACCATCGAGGCAGCCACGTGGTGCGGCTCCCCCGAGTCTCTGGATGACTTCGGAGTTGCTCATGCAAGGTTGAATGGAATGCGGACAGGCCCTTGAAGATGAGCCTGGCTACTCCAGGTTTCCTGCGACAAACCGGTTCTCAGCCTCGTATTCAGCCCGCGTCTTGCGGCGGTGCTCACCCGATAGAGTCACACAAGCCATTGCACGGTCGACGTAGATTTCGGAACGAAGTGGCCAGCTGCGTGCGGCGTCGAATAGCCCCGGCATCAACTCGTAGCTGAGCAACTTGCCTGCGTCGTCGACATCGCTGAACCATAGGTGGGAACCGCAACGCGCGCAGAAGGCGCGCTCCGCGAACCCGGAAGAGCGATACCGAGTGACCTCGCCGGTGACGGTGACGGCAGAGCATTCGGCCGAGAAGCACAGGAACAGTCCACCCGACCAACGCTGGCACATCCGGCAGTGGCACGCCCCCACGCGTGATTCATGCTGGCCTGACACCGTGATTGACACCGCTCCGCAAAGGCAATGGCCTGTGATTTCGGCTGCGGCGGGCTTCGCTTGGTCTGGGGTCTGCGATTGGTCTGGAGTTGGCTGCATGTTCGCTTTCCTTCGACGTCAGTGCACCATGGGTCGCACAAGCTAGACAAGCTAGGCCGAAATCGTCTCGAGCCGGCCATTACCAGTCAATCGCTCGCGGCCCCACGGGAATGTAGGTGCGCTCCTACTTTGACAGCCAGCTGCCCGCAACCTTCGCACTGCTGCTCGCGTCCGATGGACTGCGCTAGGCAACTGCCATTTCTCGCGGGGTGGTGACTCCGAGCAATGCCTTGAGTTCATCGCCGCACAGCACCTCTCGTTCGGGAAGCGCCTTTGCGAGCGCGTCGAGTTGCGCACGATTCGACCGCAGGAGACGTTGGCACGTTGCCTGGCTGTGTTCGAGCAGCGTACGGGCTTCCTTCAGGAGTGCGCCTTGGATATCGGGTCCCAACAGCTCCTTGGGTATGCCTGCCACGCTGAGCAGGCCAAATGCTTCGCTGAAGCCGAGTGAGCCCACCATCCTCACGGCCAATTCAGTTGCCCGCTTCAGATCATCGGATGCGCCGCTGGACACCGCGTCAAAGACCAGGAGTTCGGTCTCGCGGCCGGCGAGCATCATGGCAAGACGGCTGGTCAGCTCCGCCTGCTTGTAGAGCGGATCTTCGGTCTCGCGGGTGATGTAGGTGACGCCCAGTGCCTGACCTCGTGGTTCGATGGTCACGCGCTCCACGATGCCCGCCTTCAACCAGTGGCCGACCAGCGCATGGCCCGCTTCGTGGAAAGCGAGTCGAATGCGCGTCTCTTCGGTCAGAAGCTCCTTCATCGACGACACTTCGCCGCCAAGTTGATATGTTTCGATCGCGCGCAGCAGGTGTTCTGCGCCGACGCACTCCGCGTGAGCCTCGGCGGCAGTCGAAGCCGCCTTGTTGACCGTGTTGGCGATCTCTGCCGGCGACATCCCGGCGGTCATGCGCGCCAACGCCGCGGTATCGGCGTGTCCGTCGTGCTTCACCTTGCCGAGGTAAAGGTCGAAGAGCCGCTGCCGCTCGGGCAGCGTGGGCAAACCGAGGCGCACCAGCATGTCGAAGCGTCCGGGGCGACGCATCGCCTCGTCGATGTTGTCTTCATGGTTCGTTGCTGCCACAACGACCACGTTGTCGAGTGGCTCGAAGCCGTCCATTTCGACGAGGACGCGGTTGATGATGCGATTGAGCTCCGATTCGGCCCCGCCGCCTTCCCCGCTTCGAGTGCGCTTGCCGATGCCGTCGACCTCGTCGATGAAGAGCACGCATGGCGCGCTCTTGCGGGCAAGCTTGAACAGCTCCTTGACCTTGCTCACACCTGCGCCATAGAACATCGCGGTGAAGTAGGAGCCGTCCACCGCGATGAAGTTGGCCTTGCTTTCGCCGGCAAGCGCCTTGGCAAGGAGTGTCTTGCCCGTGCCCGGCGGACCCACCAGCAGCACGCCACGTGGGGGCGAAGCGCCGAGCTTTGCATATTGGGCGGGGTCTCGCATGAACGTCTTGACGCGGTTCAATGCGGCCTTCGCTTCCTCGTTGCCGATGGCGTCGGCAAATTGCGCCTGGGGCCGTCTAGACAGCCGCGAAGCGGCGCCACCGACTCGTTCCTGCAACTTCACGCCGACGAAGAGCGCTCCGAAAAGCGTCGCGATCAAGACGAGCGGCGATACGACGCTGCTCATGGCGTCCAGTATGCGGTGGCTGGTGGTACGCGCGTCGACATCGACGCCGACCAACGTGAAGCCCGCCTCGGCGCTCTTGTCGCCCAGCCTGTCGAGCATGGTGCCACTGCAACCGAGGGCGGTGCAGCCGGGAACGGTGGTGCTCGCCTTTTCGCCGTTCTTCAACGTGTACAAGACCACGCCGCTCTGACCATTGACAAGGCCGACCTGCGCCAGGTTGCGTGAATCGAGAGCTGTACGGAAGTGCGAAGCGATCTGCTGGCGCGAGAGCCATTCCTCCGAGTGCCTCTCGAATTGCAGGGCCTCCGGGCTCTTGCGGGCGTCGGATTCTTGTGCGGCACGATGGGTCAAAGCGATCAGACCGAGCGCTACTGCGAGTAGCAGCAAGATGGCCATCGGAATGCCGGGATTCTCGCGGGCGTGCTTGAGTACTCTCTCGAAGTGCTTCGTCATAGGGCTGCGCGGATGGGACCGCTCGTGAGGATCGGCAAAAACGTGCCGCAGCGAGGGTTCGTCGAGCGCGCGAGCGCCCGAATCTGGCCCTGACACCATAACCGGCCCAAACGAGGGCAGTCGCTTGAAAAGCGATGGGGTGCTGGCGTTGTTTGTGCAAATGCACGGAGGGGCTCGTGCGCAGAGCGCGTTGGGAGAGGCGCCTGGCTCAGGTAATCCAAGTCAGCCGATAACCAGCCCCACATTCAGCTTGACACACAGTCCAGCCGCCTCTACTCTTCAACCCGTTCGCACTTGATCCAAGTGCGGCGGCAGCAAGATTGCTGCTCCACATTCCGGCTATGAAAGCCCTCGATTTGCGCCTCCGCGCATCGAGGGCTTTTTCTTTTTTGGAGACGTCATGTCGATCTCTCGGCCCTCGCATGGGCAGGACGCTTTTCCGGACTCGGTGGTCGCGAGCATCCAGATGGAGCCGCGCATCGGTCAGACGGCAGACAACGTCGCACGTTCGATTCGGATGATCGAGGAGGCGGCGTCGAACGGCGCCGCGCTGGTCGTGTTGCCCGAGTTGGCCAACACGGGCTACGTGTTCGCGAGCCGCGCGGAGGCCTTCGGGCTCGCGGAGTCTGTGCCCGATGGCGCGAGTGCCTCCGCATGGATCGAAGCCGCGAAGCGCCTGAGCATTCACCTCGTCGCCGGCGTCGCCGAGCGCGACGGCGATCGGCTCTTCAACGCAGCGCTCGTGGCCGGGCCGCGCGGCTACGTCGGCGTGTATCGAAAGCTCCATCTGTGGGGCGACGAGCATCTTTTCTTCGAGGCCGGCGACGCAGGTCTGCCGGTGTTCCACACCGAGCTCGGCCGCATCGCCGTGGCCATCTGCTACGACGGCTGGTTTCCCGAGGTGTACCGGCTGCTCGCGATGAAGGGCGCCGACATCGTCTGCGTGCCGACCAACTGGGTGCCGATGCCGGGCCAGAGCGCCGAGCGCACGGCAATGGCCAACACGCTGACGATGGCCAGCGCGCACAGCAACGGCCTGAACATCGTCTGCGCCAACCGCATCGGCACCGAGCGCGGCCAGCCGTTCATCGGCCAGAGCCTGATCGTCGGCGCGCAGGGCTGGCCGCTCGCGGGTCCGGCCACACCCGATCGAGAGGAGATCCTGTATGCGCGGATCAACCTCAAGCAGTCCCGTCACGCCCGCCACCTGAACGCGTTCAACGACGTGCTTCGGGACCGGCGGGATGACATCTACGACCCAATGCTCGGAACCGGCTGGCCACTGCCCAGGCATTGAGCGCTTCCCGACCTTCACAACCTCAAAAGGAACACCATGACCACCCTTCGTCTCATTGCCCGCGCCGCTGCGATCGCCGCGGCGGGCACGCTCGCTTTCCAGGTGCAGGCCGCCGATCCGATCCGGATCGGCGTGCCGGTCGGTCTGTCCGGTGCGAACAGCGTCGTCGCCCCGGCGGTCGTGCAATCGTCGCAGCTCGCCGTCGAGGAGATCAACGCCGCCGGCGGCATCCTCGGCCGCAAGGTCGAGCTCGAGATCGTCGACGACGCGTCCGGTGCCGTCGGCGCGCAAAAGGCCTTCGACACGCTCGTGTTCCAGAAGAAGGTCGACGCCATCATCGCGATGGAGACGAGCGCCGCGCGCAATGCTGCGCTGCCGATCGTCGGGCGCGGCAAGGTGCCCTACATCTACACCTCGTTCTACGAAGGGCGCTCGTGCAGCCCGTGGATGCTCGTGAACGGCTGGGTGCCGGAGCAGCAGGTCGCGCCGGTGGTCGACTACTTCGCGAAGAGCAAGGGCGCGAAGAGCTTCTTCCTGGTCGGCAGCGACTACGCCTTCGGCCGCGGCATGCTCGACTTCACGAAGAAATACATCGAGCAGAAGGGCGGCAAGGTCGTCGGCGAGGAGTACCTGCCGATGGACGGCAGCGACTGGACCGCGATCATCTCCAAGATCCGCGCCGCGCACCCCGACGCGCTGATCAGTGCCACCGCCGGCGGCGCGCCGAACGTCTCGCTCGCCAAGCAGCTCAAGGCCGCCGGCCTCGCACAGCCCTACGGCAACCTCGCGATCGACGAAGGCACCGCGAAGACCATGAGCGACGTCGCCACCGGCATGTACCTCTCGGCCTCGTACCTGACGAGCATCGACATCCCCGAGAACGTCAAGTTCATCGACGGCATGAAGAAGAAGTTCGGCGCCGAGCTGAAGACGCCGAACGAGCTGTCGGCCCCGCAGTACGAGGCGATCTACCTGTACAAGACCGCGGTCGAAAAGGCCGGCTCCACCGACTCGACCAAGGTGATGAAGACGCTCGGCGAGGTGAGCTACACCGGCCCGCGCGGCCCGGTGCAGATGAACAAGAGCCGGCACACGCCGCTGTCGATGCGCCTGGGTCAGGTGCAGGGCGACGGTTCGATCAAGATACTCGAAACCTTCGCGAACGTGGACCCCGGCATGCAGTGCCCGGCCGCCAAGTAAGCGGCGCATCATCGAGGACCACCGGAGGAGATCGTCATGGTGCTCTTGCTGGACTGGCTCACGACGGCGGCGATGCTCTACATCGTCACTGCGGGGCTGATGATGATCTTCGGCGTCATGAAGATCGTGAACTTCGCGCACGGTGCGCTGCTGACGCTGGGCGCCTACGCGAGCTTCGTCGTCACCCAACTGCGGCTGGACCCGTGGCTCAGCTGGCCGCTCGCGCTGCTGGTCGGCGTTGTCGTCGGCTGCGGGGTCGAGGCCGCGATCGTGCGGCCGCTGTACAAGCGGCCGCTCGATGCGATCCTCGCAACCTGGGGCCTGGGCATCGTGATCGGGCAACTGATCGTGATCGCGTTCGGCCGCGGCGTGCAGTTCGTCGATGCGCCGCTGCAGGGCACGTGGTCGATCGCGGGGCTGCCGTACTCGGCATACCGGCTGGTGCTCATCCCGGTGGCGCTCGGACTGTGTGCGCTGTTGAGCGGGCTGTTGAACGGCACGCGCTTCGGCGTGAAGACCCGTGCGGTGATCATGAACGAAGAGCTGGCGCGCGGCCTGGGCATCCACTCCGGGCGCATCCGCTTCATCACGTTCGCGCTCGGTTCCGGCGTCGGCACGCTGGCAGGTGGGTTGATCACGCCACTGTCCAGCGTGGATCCCGACATGGGCCTGCCGTGGCTGGTGGGCGCCTTCATGCTCGTGATGGTGTCAGGGCATTCGATGCTCAGTCTGCTCGTCACCTGCCTGGTGTTCGGCGCTTGCCAGGTGATGGTCAGTACCTACCTGAGTCCCGTCCTCGGCGGCCTGACCATCGCGGTGCTGGCGGCGCTGACGCTTCGTATCCGTCCGCAGGGGTTCGCGCATGGCTGACATGCACATCGCCACGCTGCGCGCTGGCCGGCAACCCGCTCGGCATGGGGCCAAGGACCGCGGCATGATGCTGCTCGGCCTCGTCGGCATCGCGCTCGTCGTGCTCGGCCCGTGGGTTTTCGGCACCTACTTGCTGAACATCCTGATCAAGGCGTTCTTCTTCGCGATCGTCGCGATCACCGTCGACCTGCTGTGGGGATACACCGGCTACCTGACCTTCGGACAGTCCGCCTTCTTCGGCATCGGTGCCTACGCTGCGGGGCTGGTGTTCGCGCATGCGGGCTTCACGATGCTCAGCGCGCTGGCGGCGCTGGGCCTCGCGGTCGCCGGCACGGCGCTGATCGGCGCGCTGGTCGGGTGGCTCTCGTTCTACCGCGGCGCGTCGCCGTTCTTCGCTACCGTGATCTCGCTGGTGCTGCCTATCGTGCTCACGCAACTGCTGCTGTCGGGCGGTGCATGGACCGGATCCAGCTCGGGCCTCACCGGCTACGAGACCTTCGAGCTCCCCCTCGAAGCCTGGTACTGGATCGCCGGTACGGCACTCGCGCTGGTCGCGCTGTTGGGCTCGCTCGTGGTTCGGAGCGATGCGGGACAGGTGCTCAAGGCGATCCGTGACAACGAGTCGCGCTGCACCTATCTCGGCATCAGGACCTCGCGGGTCAAGATCGTGCTGCTCGTCGCGACCGCCGTCGTCGCGGGCTTGGCCGGTTTCGGCTACGGGTCGTTCAGCGGTGTCGTCGCGCCGGAGCTGTCCGGGTTCGTGCTCGGCACCGAGTTCATCATCTGGGTCGCGCTCGGCGGGCGGGGCACCTTGTGGGGTCCGTTGCTGGGTGCCGTGCTGATCAGCGTGGCGTCTGCCTATCTCAGCAGCAGCATGCCGTTCGTCTGGCAGCTGGTGCTCGGCTGTGCGTTCGTGGTCGTGATCGTGTTGCTGCCGCAGGGCTTGATGCCACTGTTGATTCGGCCGTTGCGCCGCGGCATCGCCGGCGAACCCGCACTCGTCGATCGTGCCGTGCGGGCGCTCGTCGAACAGGACGCGGCGCAAGCGCTCGTGATGGAGGGCGTGGCCAAGCAGTACGGCCACCTCAAGGTCCTGCAGGGCATCGACCTGACCGCGGATGGAGGCCAGCTGGCCGGCCTGATCGGGCCGAACGGTGCGGGCAAAACCACGCTGATGCGCTGCATGAGCGACGGTTCCGAACGAACGGCGGGCGTCGTGCGCTTGTGCGGGCACGACATCCGGACCTTGCCGCCCGAGCAGTGCGTGCGCTTCGGCCTGGGGCGCAAGTTCCAGAACGCCAACATCTTCGACACGCTGACGGTCGCTGCCTGCCTGCGCATCGCAGGCTCCGTCCGCGAGCGGCCTGCGCTGTTCGCGTGCAGCCCGGTGCTGGCGGTGCCCTCCTATGCACTCGAGGTGCTGCGCGTGACGGGGCTGGCGGGCAAGCTGTCGGCCGTTGCGAAGGACCTGTCGCACGGCGAGCAGCAGGCGCTCGAGCTGGCGATGGTGCTCACGCTGGAGCCGAAGATCGTGCTCCTGGACGAACCCACCGCCGGCCTGACCAAGACCGAGCGAACGCAGATCGGCAGCATCCTGTCGTCGCTCGCGCTGCGCCATGGCCTGTGCTGCCTGCTGGTCGAACACGATCTCGACTTCGTGCACGAGATCGCGACCCGCATCGTCGTGTTGCACCAGGGGAGGATCGCGATGCAGGGCAGCTTCGAGGACGTGGCGCACTCCGAGCTGGTGAAGACCATCTACGCCGGCAGCACGCACGCTGCGCAGGAAGCTGCATGATGCAGGCGCTGTTGCAGTTGAAGGACGTCTCGAGCGGCTACAAGGCCTCGCTCGTGCTGCGCAAGCTGTCGCTGTCGGTTGCGTCGGGCGAGGCCGTGGCCGTGCTCGGCAAGAACGGCATGGGCAAGAGCACGCTGCTGAAGACCATCATGGGTTACCTGCCGAAGGCGAGCGGCACAGTCCACGTGGGCGGTCAGGACATCACCCGTCTCGGCCCGCACCGCGTGGCGCGCAAAGGGATCGCCTACGCGGCACAGGAGCACGCGCTATTCACCGAGCTCAGCATCCGCGACAACCTGCGACTCGGGCTCGCGAAGGAGTCCGTCTTCGACGAGCGGTTCGCGGAGATCGAACCGGTGTTCCCGGTGTTCAAGACGCGGTTGAAGCAGTTCGCCGGCACGCTGTCTGGCGGCGAGCAGAAGATGCTGCTGGTCGCGCGTGCGCTGATGATGCGCCCGTCCATCGTCCTGCTCGACGAGATCACCGAAGGTCTGCAGCCTTCGGTGATCGAACGGCTGGCCGAGGCGCTGCTCGGCGAGCGCCGCAAACGCGGCACCACGATGCTGCTGATCGAGCAGAACGTGCCATTCGCACTGAAGGTCGCCGACCGCTATCTCGTGCTGAAGCAAGGCGAGATCGTCGACGAGGGCAGCGCGAAGGCCGCGACGGCGGCACAGCGCATATTCGACCATCTGCGTGTATGAGCGCCGCCATGTCGTCCGACCACTCGATGTTTGACCCGCTCTACCAGCCTATCTCCGCGCTCGACCTGCTCAGCCGGTGGTGTCAGGACGCGCAAGCGCGGCGCGCTTTCATCGCCGAGCGCCTCGAGCGCATCAGGGCGCTCGACCCGATCCTGAAAGCCGTGACCGCGACGCTCGACGTCGGCCAGGCAATCTCGGCCAGCGATGCGGCGAACGGCCCGTTGCAGGGCCTGCCGGTGCTGGTCAAAGACATCTTCGACACGCACGACCTGCCCACCGCGTACGGCTCGCCGATCTACGCCGGACACTGGCCCGCGGCCGACGCGGCGCTGGTGACGATGATCCGCCGGCGCGGCGGCGTGCTGCTTGGCAAGACGGTGACCTGCGAGTTCGCCTACATGTCACCGGCCGCGACCCGCAACCCATCCGACCTGGAGCGCACGCCCGGTGGCTCGTCGTCCGGCTCGGCTGCCGCGGTAGCCGCCGGCTACGTGCCGTTCGCGATCGGCACGCAGACGGGCGGATCGATCATCCGGCCTGCGTCGTTCTGCGGCATCACCGGCTACAAGCCGAGCTTCGGTCTGCTCCCGACCGCGGGCATGAAATGCTTTTCGTCAAGCATCGACACGGTGGGCCTGTTCGCGCGCGGGGTGGGCGACGTGGCGTACTTCGCCGATGCCTTGTCGGGCCAGCGCACATCGTCGGCAATGGACTCCGGCACGCCGATCTTCGGCGTGCCGGAGTCCTATCCGTGGACCGCACCATCGGACAACGCGGTCGCCGTGCTCGACATCGCCATCCGCGCGATCGAACGTGCGGGTGGGTGTGTTCGGGCCGTGCGCTTCGAGCCGTGGATGGCGGAGCTGATTCACAGCCACGCCACCATCCAGGGTTTCGAGGCCTTCCAGACGCTCGGCTACGAGTACGACCGGCACCGCGAGCGCCTGTCTCCGATGCTGCGCGACTTCCTCGATCGCGCGGCCGAGATCGCGCCACGGCAGCACCGCGAGGCGCTGGCGTTCGCGCAGCGTGCGGTTCACGCCTCGCTGCCGGCGCTGTTTGTCGGCATCGACGCCGTTCTCACACCGAGCGCGCCAGACGAAGCGCCGGTCGGGCTCGCATCGACGGGTGACCCGGCCTTCAATCGCAACTGGACGCTGCTCGGGACGCCTTGTGTCAGCATTCCGGGCTTGAAGGGCGCACGCGGCGGCCACGTCGGCGTGCAGGTCATCGGCCCGCGCGGCGAGGACGAGAAGACACTGGCCGCAGCGGCATTCGTGGAGACAGCAATGGCCAAGACCATGGAAGCGCCATGACGGCGGTACAAGGCTCCGCCGGCGAGTGGCCGGTCGGCATTCTGTATTCGCGCTCCGGTCCGACCAGCGTGACCGAGTCGGAACACTTCTTCGGAACGGCGCTTGCGATCGAGGAGATCAACGACAGCGGCGGCGTGCTCGGGCGCAGCCTCGTGCCGGTGGCCTACGACCCCAAGGGCGACGCCGACGAATACCGGCGACTGGCCAGCCGGATGCTGCTCGACGACGACGTCACCGTGATCTTCGGCTGCTCGCGCTCGTCGACGCGCAAGGCCGTGTTGCCCGTGGTCGAGCGGACCAACGGGCTGCTCTGGTACTGCTCGATCTACGAAGGTTTCGAATACTCGCCGAACGTCGTCTACACCGGCGCCGTGCCCAATCAGAACAGCATGCAGTTGGCGGCCTTCCTGCTGCACAACAAGCGCTCGCGCTTCTTCCTGGTCGGTGCGGACTACATCTATCCGCGCGAGTCGAACCGCATCATGCG
>Ga0105245_10003668_pt1 | contig 13713 bp, 7 predicted proteins | sample KBSM54metaG_FD_81523 | JGI IMG/M metagenome (GOLD analysis project Ga0105245, IMG submission 81523) | Miscanthus rhizosphere microbial communities from Kellogg Biological Station, Michigan, USA - KBS M5-4 metaG | ecosystem: Host-associated > Plants > Roots > Rhizosphere > Soil | place: Michigan... | reverse complement strand
GGAAGGACCGCCTATACTAAAGGAAAGGTGCATTCCATTCCTCGATTTAGCGATTCCTGTCCGCGGTTAGTCGGTCCCCTAAAGTAGCCTCGGATGAACACGATCGCCGTTGTCCTGTTCCTTCTTTCCTGCGCTGCTCTTTTTTACATTACCCTCGGCTACCCGATCCTGCTGGCGCTGCACCGCCGCTCGGCGCCCGCCATCCGCAAAGAATTCATTGCCCGTCCGGTGTCAGTCATCATCGCCGTCCACAATGGACAGCAGTTCTTGCGCGCCAAGCTCGAATCAGTGCTTGCGCTCGACTATCCTCGCGAGTTGATGGAGATCGTGGTGGTCTCCGATGCATCGACGGACGACAGCGAAGCGATCGCGACCGAGTTCGCCTCCCGTGGCGTCCAACTGATGCGCGTACCCAGGGGCGGGAAGGCGGCCGCCCTCAACGCGGCGATTCCGCAGCTCACAGGCGAGATCCTGGTGCTGACAGACGTGCGCCAAGCCCTGGCTCCTGACAGCTTGCGCCTGCTGATTTCGTGCTTCGCCGACCCCACCGTGGGAGCCGTGAGCGCGGAATTGCACATCCTGCAAGGCGAGCGCCACGAGGAGTCCGACTTCGGGCTTTATTGGCGCTACGAAATCTGGATGCGCAAGCACATGAGCCGCATCGGCTCGACCTTTGGCACCAACGGCCCGTATTACGCAATGCGCCGTGAACTGGCGGAACCAATCCCTCCCGATACGCTGCTGGACGACGTCGTGATGCTGCTGCCGTGTCTGTTCCGCGGCTATCGCATCATCCTGGAACCGGACGCCAAAGCCTTCGACTTCCCCACCACGCTCAAATCCGAATTCCGCCGCAAACTGCGGACTCTCGGCGGGCTGTGGCAAGTCTTCCTACGCCATCCCGCGCTGCTCAGTTCCGCCAATCCAATGCGCTTCCATTTTGCTTCGCAGAAGGTCGGACGCCTGTTGCTTCCCTATGCGCTGCTGTTCTTGACACTTTCAGCCTTCGGGCTGCCGGCGCCCTGGCGCACCTGGGCGCTGGCGTCCTTGGCACTGTTCTACAGTCTCGGATTGCTGGACCTGATCATGCCGGAGAAATTGATCCTCAAACGAATCACCTCGCCCATCCGCACGTTCCTCGTTATGTGCGCAGCGTCACTCTGTGCAGTCTCGGTCTTCTTCGTTTCGCCGCAGAAACTGTGGAAGGTCACGCAAGTCAGCCGCCCCGCAGCCGGTTCCGGGCCGCAGTCCTAATAGGCAACTTGCTATAATCCCCACATGTGCGGGATCGCAGGCTTTGTAACGAGCCGTCCCGGCGATCCGCAATCCACCATCGTAGAGCGCATGACAACGGTGCTGGAGCATCGCGGTCCCGACGCCTTCGGTTACCATCAGGACGCTTGGGCTCACTTGGGCCACCGCCGCCTGAGCATCATCGACCTGTCCGCTGGCCAGCAGCCGATGACCAACGAGGACCGCAGCGTGTGGATCGTCTACAACGGCGAAATCTTCAACCACGCCGCCGTGCGCCCGGAATTGGAACGAGCCGGGCACCGCTATCACAGCGCCTGCGATACAGAAACCGTCGTCCACGCCTACGAAGAATTCGGCCCTGACTGCGTGAAGCGTTTTCGGGGGATGTTTTCCTTCGCGCTGTGGGACCAGAACACCCGCACTTTGTTCTGCGCGCGCGACCGCCTGGGCATCAAACCTTTCTATTATTTCTGGGACGGCCGCCTGTTCGCCTTCGCCTCCGAGATCAAAGGCCTGCTGCAGCATCCCGAAATCCGCACGAAATTTGAAAACAGCCTGCTGCCGGAATACTTGGCGTTCGGGTACACCAGCGGCGAGGAAACGTTGTTCGCTGGAATCCGCAAGCTCATGCCGGGTCATCACTTGACCCTGGAACTCGCCGGTGACTCGCCGCGCCTCACCATCAAAAAGTATTGGGACGTCCCCGAAGCGGGTGAGCCGATAGAGCGCGACGATGAGTCCTGGATCGCCGAACTGCGCCAGCGCCTGGAAGAAACCGTCCGCATGCGCCTGATGAGCGACGTCCCTCTCGGCGTATTCCTCAGCGGCGGCATCGATTCGAGTCTCATCGCCGCCTTAATGCGCGGCATGGTGGCCGAGAAGATCAAGACCTTCTCAGTGGGCTACGCCGAGGCGCCTTATAGCGAACTGGGCTACGCCGCGCAGGTCGCGCGCTCGCTCGACACCGATCATCATGAAGTCCGCGTTTCGATGGACGATTTCTTTGGCGCCCTGCCGCGCCTGATCTGGCACGAGGATGAGCCCATCGCCTGGCCTTCCAGCGTCTCCCTCTATTTCGTGTCGAAGTTGGCCGCGCGCGAAGTCAAAGTAGTGCTCACCGGTGAAGGCAGCGACGAACTCTTCGGCGGTTACGGTCGCTATGGCTACACCCTTCGCAATGAGCGTCACATGGCCGCTTGGCGGATGGCGCCAGGCTGGCTGCGCGACGGTGTCCGCCGCGGCATTCAAACCACGCCGCTGCTCTCCGCTGAATTACGGCGCAAGATCGGCCATACCGCGCTAGGCCGCGAAGACTCAATAGCCTCCTTGCTACTCGACAATTTCTACGGGCCTTTCTCCAAGGACCAGCGCGCGCGCTTGCACGCGGAGCCGGAGGGCGCTGCTTACCGGAATTACTTGCGCTATTTCGACTCGCGCCCGAATGAGTCCCGATTGTCACGGATGCTGTACGCCGATCAGAAAACATATCTGGTGGAGCTGCTCATGAAGCAGGATCAAATGAGCATGGCGGCTTCGATAGAAAGCCGTGTCCCGCTACTCGACCACACTCTAGTCGAGTTCGCCGCTTCCATTCCCGATCACCTCAAGATTCGCAACGGGACAGCCAAATACATTTTGAAGAAAGCCGCCGAGGGCCTGCTGCCGGATGAAATCATTCATCGCAAGAAAATGGGTTTCCCCACTCCCCTGAAGCAATGGCTGAAGGACCCGCGTGCGGAGCGCTTCTACCAGCTGCTCCGCGATCCTAACCGCTTGCTGGCGGCGCATCTGGATAGCCGTGAAATCGAGCGGCTTATCCAACGCCAGCAATCCGGCCAGGAAGACTGCACTGACCGCCTGTGGAATCTCATCAACCTGCAAATTTGGGGTGACCTGTTCCTGTTGGGTAAGCAGGATGAATGGCAATCGAGCGAAGCCGTGCTCGCGCCCGCCTGATGAAGATTCTCTGGGTTAAAGTAGACTTCCTGCATCCCACCGAGCGCGGAGGCCAGATCCGCACTTTGGAAATGCTGCGCCGCCTGCATCGCCGCCACGAAATCCATTACGTGGGATTCACCCAGCCCGGAATGGAAGAAGGTCCGCGGCGCGCTTCCGAATATTCGTCTTACTCGTATCCCGTCCGCCACAACGTTCCGCCGCGCCGCTCTTTGGGATTTGTGCGCCAGTTGGCCGGGTCGCTGTTCTCTTCACTGCCGCTCTCCGTATCGCGCTATAAGTCGAGCGACATGGAGCGCAAACTGCGCGAGCTGATCCAGCAACACAAATTCGACAGCGTAGTGTGCGACTTCGTGTTTCCCGCGCAGAACCTGCCTCACCTGGATCGCAGCGTTCTATTCCAGCACAACGTAGAAACCGTGATCTGGCGCCGGCACTCGCAAAACGCGCGCCGCTGGGCCGAACGCGCCTTTTTCCGTACGCAGGCGGAGCGCATGTTCCGCTACGAAGACGCAATCTGTCATCAGGCGCGCCATATCGTTACGGTTTCCCAGACCGACTCCGAAACCACACGCGAGCTCTTTGGATTGTCCAAAAACGTGTCGGCAGTCCCCACGGGAGTCGATTGCGATTACTTCGCACCTCCCGCTAGCGCCGAGCCTTATCGCGATTTGATCTTCGTAGGCGCCATGAATTGGATTCCCAACATCGATGGCATCCGTTATTTCATGGAGAACATTTGGCCGCGCGTGCGCGCCGCCCATCCCCAGTGCACCTTAGGGATTGTCGGTCGCGCTCCCACGCCCGAGATCCGGCGGCTGGCGGATGCCGACCCGAGCATTCACGTTACCGGCACCGTGCCCGATGTCCGCCCGTACCTGTGGGGCTCGCGGGTTTCCATCGTTCCGCTACGCATTGGCGGAGGTACACGCTTGAAAATTTACGAAGCCATGGCCGCCGGAGTCCCGGTGGTTTCGACAGCCGTAGGCGCCGAAGGCCTGCCCGTTCGTCACCCCGATCAGATCCGCCTGGCCGACCGCCCGGAAGACTTCGCCGACGAGTGCATCCAGTTACTCAGCGATGAGAGTGACCGCCAGCAACTCGGTTCCGCCGCCCGCGAATGGGTGATTGCGAACGGTTCCTGGGATGCCGCCGTCGCCGGCTTCGAGCAAATCTTGCTGAGCGTGCGTTAGTCGAGTAACGACTCAATGCCCAGCCGCTTCGCAACTTCATCCAGCGAGTAATTCTGCTCCAGCTCCCAAGCCAAATTCCGATGCGGGTTGCGATGATTCGGTCCCTCCACGTAACTCTTGGAAGTGATCTCGCTGCAATGCCCCTCGTTCACCAGCTTGATGTTGATATCAACCACCGGACCCTTATAGTTATTCTTCCAGTAAAGAATAGCCACGCCGCTGTCGTAAGAATAGGAGCTCCTGCGCGCGCGCTCCGCCGGGTCAATGCAATTAATGTGCTGATCCCAGTAGCGCCACCATCCCGCCCCATTCTTGAATTGATCCGCGCTGGCTCCGCGAGTGGTGCAGCCGCACAGTTCCCAGTAGCGGTGCGATTTGAACTTCAACGAATTCCGCAAACCGCCCTTGTCGAGCACCGCCGCCATGCTGCCGTCCGCCAGCGAGCCGAACATCGCCGCGAGTTGCTCCAATACCGAGAACCGGCACAACAGATCCGCATGCCAGAAAGCCAGACGCGGAGCCCACAGGAACATAAACTCTAGCGGGAAATGCGGCCACATCACGGGGAATTGGAAGCTCTCGTTAAAATCGATCAGAATCGATTCCGCAATCACTGGCGGGGCACCCGAGCGCGGATCGAAGCCCACCACCGGAGTCCACCCCACGTGCCGCACCAGTTTCTGCTGCAAGAGTGACCAGCGCGGGCTGACGTTCCAGCACAGCCAGGGTTTCTCCACGCCTTCCAAGCGGCGCTTCCACTGCTCGGCCGCAGCGTAAATAGGCTCCATCGGAAGTGTGTAGGCCTTCCAGTTTCCCGTACCAATCGCAGGATCAAGTTCGGCCATGCGCTATTTTACTAACCCCCCTTGCGCGGACGTGAGCCGGCGCTGGAAAATCTTTTCAAGCTTCATCACATTCCGTTCCAGGTCGTACTTTTCCATCACTCGCAGCCGTCCCGACTTCCCCAGGCTCTGCCGCAACTCAGGCTGATCGATCAAACTTGCCAGCGCTTCCGTCGCCTGCTCGACATCCCCCGGCGCGACCAGCCAGCCATCAACGCCTTGCCGGATCAGCTCCGGAACGCCGGTGATCCAAGTCGAGAGACACGGAATCTCCATTGCCATCGCTTCCATCAACACGACCGGCACACCCTCGGCAAAGCTAGTGAGCGCAAACAGGTCCGTCTCGCGGTACATCTCTCGCACCCGGTCCTGATTCAAGGAACCCTCCAGGCGCACATGGCTCTCCATACCCAATTCGCGGATAGCGCGCTCCAGACTTGGGCGCGCTGGTCCGTCGCCTACCAGGCGCAATCGCAGAGAAGTGCGTCCCTGGCGAACCAGGCGCGCGACGGCTTCCACCAAAATGTGGTGACCTTTGGCTGGCGCCAAACGTCCCACACACAGCATTTCGAATCGCTCCGGGTTCTCGCGATGCGGGCGCGGCACGAACACACTAGGATCGACGCCGAGGGCCGATACGTCCAGCTTGTGCCAATGCACGGGATCGGAAGCTTTCATCAGTTGACTGCGCGCATAGTGGCTGATCGCGCACAGAAATGCGGCACAAGCCACTTTTTCGGCCATGTAGAATCCCATGACATCGTTGAACTCATCGGGTCCATGAATTGTGGCCGAGAAGGTAATCGGAAAAACGCGTGCGACGAAAAGCTCCAAGGTTGACGCAAAATGCGAGTGCACGTGCGTCATCCTGCGACTCCAGATCCAGGAGCCGGCCACCACCGCTTCACCGAAATACATCAGGTTGAGGAAGATCTGACGGAGATCCCAGCCAGCCAGCTTTACTGCGTACAGAAGCCCCGCGAAATATCCGCCTGGACGGCTGAGTAAAGTTTTCAAATGCGCGCCCACAATCGTCGCCGCCCCTGCTTCGAAAATCGCCAGCGTCTGCCGGTATTCTTCCAACTCGTCCGGGCCCAGCTTCTCCGGCGGGCGGTCCGGTCCACGCACCGACACCACCTGTATGTCGCAGCCCAGTGTTCGGAGTTTCCTGATTTCCCTTAAGATAAATGTGTGATTTACGGCGGGGTACTGGCTCACCAGATAGGCGAGACGAAGAGGCGTGGTGGAATTCAAAATGCAATTGTAACGTGCGCACGCAGGGCCACGCTCGGAGCGATCCTTCTTTAATGGCCTCGGCTCCGCCAAAACCTGTACTCCTGATGGTGCGCGCCTTAGGTCTAGGCGGCAGTGAACGCCAGATGGCCGAACTCGCGCAAGCCCTCGACAAATCCGAATTCGAAGCGCACGTCGGCTGCTTTTTTGAAGATGGTTTCCGCGCCGAAGAACTACGCAAGGCCGGCATTCCTATTCTGGCGCTGCCAGTGCGCTCCTTTATGGCGCTCAACGCTCTCCAAGGCGCCTGGCAAATGGGACAGTATATCCGCCGCCATGGCATCCAACTGGTGCACACCTTTGACCTGCCCTTAACCTGCTTCGGAGTGCCGGTGGCGCGTGCCTTCGGAGTGCCTGTCGTGCTTTCAAGCCAGCGGGCCTACCGCGACCTGCAGCCTCGCTATCGGCAACTGGCGCGCCTCACGGATCGCCTGGCGCACGGCATCGTGGTGAATTGCGAAGCCATGCGCGTCCACATGATCGAGGACGAAGGAGCGCGGCCCGAACTTCTCCACGTGTGTCTCAATTGGATCGACATCCAGCATTACCGTCCGTTCCCCCCGCTGCGCCCCGCGCCGGTGGCGGATGCGTCGCTGGTGATCGCCGTGGTGTGCGCGCTGCGTCCCGAAAAGGGGCTGCTGACTTTGATCGACGCCTTCGCCGAAGTGCGCGCCGCCGCTCCCGGCTTGAAACTCCTGCTTGTCGGCGATGGTCCCATGCTCCCGGCTTTGGAAGAACGTGCGCGCGAGCACGGCCTGGGGCCGCAGTGCGTCTTTCAACCGGGCGTCGGGGACGTGCGCGAGTGGCTGCGCGAGATCGACATCTTTGTGCTCCCATCGCTTTCCGAAGCCTTGTCCAATTCGCTACTGGAAGCCATGGCCAGCGGCTGCACAGTGGTGGCCTCGCGAGTGGGCGGAAATCCTGAACTGGTGCTGGACGGCAAAACCGGACTGCTGTTCACACCCGGCGACGCCGAAGATCTGGCGCGCCAGTTGCGCTCGCTGATCGGCTCGGAATCCCTGCGAAAACACTTGAGGGATAGCGGCCTCGCCTTCGTGCGGGAAAACTTCAATAGGGATGCATCCGTGCAACGCATCCAGGAGCTCTACCGGTCTTTTCTTGCCTAACAACGTTCACTACTGACTCTCCTCTGTCGGAGCAACATCTTCGTGGTTATGGCTCCCCGAATTTTTGCGTTTTCCCAGTAAGGCAATTTTTCCCCACCCCTTGTGGGCCCTTATGACCCCCCTAACGGCATTCCCATTACTCCCTAGGTAAAAGTCCCACTGCGCGCTTATTCCTGGGGGCTCGATAGACAAATGTGGCACGCAATATTCTTCTTAGTACTATTGTTCTACTGGGCTTACAAAGCACCGCCTTTGCCCAAAGCGTGACCCTATCCCTCGGATCCACCACTGGAACCGCGGGGGGAACGGTGGCTCTCCCGATCAACCTCACGTCAGCCGGTGGCGCGCAGACCTCCGGCCTCCAATGGACCTTCAGCTTTTCTTCCGACATCACCCTTGTCTCTGTGGTTGCAAGCGCGTCGACGACGGCAGCCGGGAAGTCTCTTTCCTGCTCCGGAAACAACTGTCTTATTGTGGGATTCAATAGCACCGTGATTCCCGACGGGACAGTGGCGACAGCAACCTTCCAAATTTCCGGCCAACCCTCCAGTAATCCGATTTCCATTCAGCTTACGGGTGTCGTGGCGTCGTCAGCCGGAGGCACTTCTATCCCATCGAGCGGAGGCACCGGCACTATCACCCTTCCCGTGGCCGTCTCTCTCGGCACCTTAACCTGCACCAGTTTGACGATCAACACTCCGGGGAGCACCCCCTGCACCGTCTCATTGACCGGGACGGCTCCCGCGGGTGGATTCCCGGTTTCGCTTTCGAGCAATAACGTCAACCTCACGCTGCCGTCGAGCGTAACCGTCGCGGCCGGGCAAACTTCCAACAGCTTCACCGCAACCGCCGCCCAGGTCAGCGCCAATCAGTCGGGTGTAGTGACGGCCACCGCGGGAGGCGTGAACCGTACGAACACCATAAGTCTGGTGGCTCCTGCGCAGCTTAGCTCACTGGCCTGCGCGCCTTCGACGTTGGGCAGCAACGCATCGAGCACCTGCACGGTCACTTTGAACAAAGCCGCCACCAGCGCGGCAACGGTTTCGCTAGTGAGTAACAACGGATTGCTTACGGTACCCGCCAGCGTCGTAGTCGCGTCGGGCCAAGGCAGCGCCACCTTCATAGCCACTTCGGGAACCGTGAGCAGCAGCCAGAGCGCCACCGTCACCGCGACCTTGGGCAGCGTGAACAAGCAGGCCGTCATCGCCCTGGCCGCAGCCGCTCAGCTCAGCAGCCTCACCTGCTCACCGGCAACGGTGAATGCCCCCGGGACTTCGCTCTGCACAGTTACCCTGACAGCGGCCGCCTTGAGCCCCCTCAGCGTTACGTTATCCAGCAACAACGCCAGTGTCACCGTTCCCGGCAGCTTCAACATTGGCACCGGAACGAATAGTGGGACTTTTACTGCTACCGCCGGCGCCGTGACTTCCGATCAAACGGCTCTGCTCACCGCCACTCTGAATAGCGTGTCGCAGACCTTCACCGTCACCGCCAGCGCCGCGGCGCAACTCACGTCAGTGGCCTGCGCGCCTTCGACACTCGCTAGCAGCGCGTCCAGCAGCTGCACGGTCACCTTGAACAAGGTTGCCAGCAGTGCAGCGACCGTCGCGCTCGCCAGCAACAACGCATTGCTTACGGTACCTGCCAGCGTAGTTGTGGCCTTGGGCCAAAGTAGCACCACTTTCACGGCGGCTTCCGGAACCGTGAGCAGCAACCAGAGCGTCACCGTCACGGCGACCCTGAGCGGGCAGAGCCAGCAGGCCACCATCAGCCTGACCGCGGTCACTCAGCTAAGCAGCCTGGCTTGCGCGCCCGGCACCGTGAGCTCTCCCGGGACCACCATCTGCTCCGTCACACTAACTGCGGCCACTTCGAATGCGGTCACTGTCGCGCTGCAGAGCAACAACACCAGCGTGACCGTTCCCAGCAGCGTCAATATCGGCGCAGGACTCAGCGGCACCACGTTTAGCGCCACCGTCGCGGCAGTGGTTTCCAATCAAACTGCTGTTCTGACGGCGACTTTGAACAGTGTATCCAGAACTTTCACGCTCACTGCGACCGGCAGCGCGCCCGCGCAGTTAAGCTCGGTGGCCTGTTCGCCCTCGACGTTGGGGAGCAACGCATCGAGCACCTGTACCGTAACCTTGAACACCGCCGCCACCAGCACGGCCATCGTCGCGCTCGTGAGCGACAACGGATTGCTTTCCATCCCCACGAGCGTCGCTGTTGTGACCGGACAAAGCAGCGCGACTTTCGCGGCGACTTCCGGCGCTGTAAGCAGCAACCAGAACGCCACCATCACCGCCACCATGACGGGCATGAGCCAGCAGGCCACCATCAGCCTGACAGCGGCTACTCAACTCAGCAGCCTGAATTGTTCGACCGCCAGCGTGAGCGGTCCCGGGACCTCCGCCTGCACCGTTACCATGAGTGCGGCTCCTGCCAGTGCCGTTAGCGTTACGCTGTCGAGCAACAACACCAGTGTCACCGTCCCGACGAGCGTCAACGTCGGCGCGGGACAGAGCAGCGCGGCGTTCAACGCTACTGTCGCCCCTGTGACGTCCAACCAGGTCGCCATGCTGACGGCCTCTCTCAGCGGCATTTCGAAAACTTTCGCGGTCACCGCCACCGCGGCGGCGTCGGCGCAACTCACGTCGCTCTCCTGTACACCGGCCGCGTTGACCAGCAACCTTTCGACCACCTGCACTGTGAAGCTGAGCACCGCTGCCACCAGCGCAGCCATCGTGTCGCTGGTGAGCAACAGCGGATTACTATCGGCGCCGGCTAGTGTCACCGTACTAGCGGGCCAAAGCAGCGCCACTTTCTCGGCCAATTCCGGGTCCGTGAGCAGCAGCCAGAGTGTTACAGTCACAGCGACTTTGAATGGCCAGAGCCAGACGGCCACCATCAGTTTGGCGGCCAGTGTCAATTGCCAGGAATTCCAGACCTCTCCGGGCGGGCTCTGCATGGTGCAGGATATATTTCCCTGGGTTACTTTCGGGGGCGGCTGGGAGAGCCGTCTGAGTGCGGCGAATCTCACTAAAGGAAACGGCGGTGGAAATATCCAGTTCAGCTTTACGCTGCTGCCTGCGGTACCCACCACAGGCGGCATCCAGAATCATATGCCTGCCTTTTTCACGGTCAACAACAGCAGGCAATTGCAGCTTGCCGAAACTGCAACCTATTCGCTCAACCCGGGAAAATCCATCTTGCTCGATTTCCTGTCTGCGCCAGCCGGTTGCGACAGTCATGGCCAAAATTGCGGAAGTAAGCAAGACCTGACGACTACGGATTATGGTTCCGTCATGGTTCAGTATGTCGCCGACAATCCAGCTTCCTTGAGAGGCATTGCCAAGGCGCAGCTAACCTTGCTGGCGAATTCGTCAACTGGAGCCTACGGCTGGCAAACCACCGAGCATGAAATGTTTGCCGCCAATCTGTGGACGGCGCCGGTCTCGGTGAGTGCGAACCAGACCGCGAATCCGCAAACTAGTCAACAAGCATCGGCCGCCCTGGCGAATCCGGGAGCTACGCCCATCACCGTGCGCGGAACACTCTACGCCGCGAACGGCCAGACCGTAACCTTCCGCGATTTCCAAGTTCCACCGCTGGGCGCGGTCGCCATGGTGTTCTCTCAGGATCCGACCCAGGCCTTCGGCGGTTTCGGGAATGCGATGTTCCCGGGCGGTAAGGACTTCAACGGTCTGGTTACGTTCCAAGTCATCACTCCAACCGGCGGCGTGGTATCCGCAATGGTGCTGCAATACGTGGGCAACGCAATGTCCAGCGTCGAAGTGAACCCGCAAGGCACAACTCCCACAGGCGCCTCGACGGTTACATCTCTCACCCGCTGTGCGGAGTTCCCAATGGCCGCGGACGGCTCGTGCACCACTCAATATACGCTCCCCTGGGTAGTTTTCGGCGCGGGTTGGGAGAGCCGCTTAAAGGCGGCGAATCCCCCCAGCGCTACGGCCGGTGCCGTACAGTTTCGCTTCACGCTGCTTCCCGCGGCGTCCACTAGCAGCGGGTCGCAGAATCACTTGCCCGCCTATTACACCGATAGCCGCAGCGGCCAATTGCAAGTGGGCGAAAGCGCCAGTTACAGTTTGAACGCAGGCCAGTCAGTGGATGTCAATTTCCTGAATCCGCCGGCGAGTTGTGATCTCCATGGTCAAAATTGCGCCAGCCAGCCCGATCCCAGGTCGTTTGCGTTCGGTTCGGTGATGGTGCAATATTCCTCCACCGATCCGTCCGCCTTGCGAAGGCTGGCGTATCCTCAGTTGGCGTTCTTGACGCGGTCCGGCGACGATTCGTATTCCTCGCAGATCACCGAGCAGGGAGCGCCGGCCGCCACCACTTGGACCGCGCCGGTAGCCATGAGCGCGAACCAGGGTGCCGATCCCGCCAACAACCTGGCGGCTTCGGCGGCCATTGCGAATCCGGGGGCGACACCGGTGACGGTGAGAGGCACGCTACTGGATCAGAGCGGCAATGTCGTGACCTATAGCGATTTCCAGATCCCAGCCTTCGGAGCCATCGGCACCGTGTTCGCCTGGGATCCCAGCCTGCCGCAAGGGGGCTTCGGCAGCGCCGCATTCCCGCAAGGACAAGATTTCAGCGGCTGGGTCACGTTTGACGTCACCACTCCAGGCAGCAGCGGAGTCAACGTCGTGGTGCTTCAGTATGTAGGCAACACCATGTCCAGCGTCAACGTTCAATCGCTGCCATAACACTACATCCGGTAGCGGATAATTGAACTTCGTGCGTAGCGCAGCCGAAATTCTATTCCGCTTACGGCAAGAGACGACAAACCTTCGTTGCTGGGTTTCTCCACCAGATTTGCCGCCCGATTTCGCGGAGCCACCGTCACCGCTGCCGGGACTACCCAATCCCGCAGCAGTAATCGATCGTCTCCGCGGCAGCGCCTTCGCCCAGGAAGTTGAAAGCATCGCGGAACACAGCTTGAACGGCCGCTACGTGCTGTTCGGAGAGCCTCAGGAGTGGGGAATATCGCCGGAGTGGCGGCGCGACATCGTTTCTGGCAAGGTGTCGGGCACCGCATATTTTCGCCGAGTGCCGTACTTGAACAGTGCCGTAACCGGCGATCACAAGGTGATCTGGGAGCTGAACCGCCATCAGTACCTGATAGCCCTGGCGCAAGCGTGGCGCTTCACGCAACGCCGCGAGTTTCTGGACCGCGTCGAAGCGCTTCTCTCCAGTTGGCAAGCCGCCAATCCGCCCTGGAGCGGCATCAATTGGTGCAGCGCGCTCGAAGTCGCTTTTCGCGCATGGTCCTGGATTTGGGTGTGGCATCTGGCAGGGCAAGCGCTCTCCGCCGCCGCCCGCCGCGATTTACTGCGCGCCCTGTATCAGCACGGGTATCATCTGGAACACAACCTGTCGTTCTATTTTTCGCCCAACACGCATTTGCTGGGCGAAGCAATGGTGTTGGATGCGCTAGGCCGCCTGTTTCCCGAATTCCCGCGCAGCGCGCAGTGGCGCAATTTGGGAACATCCGTCACGCGCCAGCAATTGGTATCGCAAGTCCAAAATGACGGCAGCTACTTCGAGCAATCCACTTACTATCACGTGTATGCGCTCGATATGTTTCTGGCTCACTACCTGATCGCCGGCGAGCCCATGCCCGAAAAGGTAGCTCGTATGGCCGAGTTTTTGCACGCCCTGTCGGGTCCACAGCGCGAAATCCCGTTCCTGGGCGATGACGATGGCGGCCGCTTCTTTCATCCCTATGGACCGGGCTCGCAATACGGGCGTGCCACGCTGGCGACTTGTGCCATGCTCTTCCAACGCCCCGAATGGGCGGGTTCAGCCGCCGATCTTCAACAGCAAGCCGCGTGGTGGATCGGCGAATCCGCGCTACAGGTTGCAGAGTGCGGAGCGCCTCCCGCGACAACCTTCTTCCCCGATGCCGGCCTGTGGATCGTCACGCGCAGCAATTTACACTTGATCGCGGACGCTGGCCCTTTCGGACGAGGCTCCGGCGGACATAGCCACTCCGACACTCTCAGCCTGGTGCTGCGCATGGGC
>Ga0105245_10003663_pt1 | contig 13721 bp, 13 predicted proteins | sample KBSM54metaG_FD_81523 | JGI IMG/M metagenome (GOLD analysis project Ga0105245, IMG submission 81523) | Miscanthus rhizosphere microbial communities from Kellogg Biological Station, Michigan, USA - KBS M5-4 metaG | ecosystem: Host-associated > Plants > Roots > Rhizosphere > Soil | place... | reverse complement strand
GCGGCCAACAAGACGAACGTGTACGGCAAAGCGACGAATCCGTTCGGCGCCGCGGCCGAGTCACTCGTCCAGCGTGGCCATGCCACCGCGGGTGACGGCCGCGCCGTCTGGCGGCGCGACGGCACCTACGAATTTCACAGCAACAAGGGCAAGAACTGGACGGGCAAGTGGCGCGTGGTCGGCGACCAGATCTGCGTCCAGTACACGACGGGCTATTCGCGCTGCGACGAGATCCGCAGGCTCGGTGACCACTGGGTCCTCGTGACCCAATGGGGTGAACATTATCCACTGCACTGACGTCGGCGAGTCACGCGTTTCCGCGGCCGCGGCAGCAATGCCGCGGTCGCGCGTGCGCGATTACGGTCCGAACGTCGTCCCGACCCGCGCCATCCACAGCCGACCGGGCTGCGGATAGAAATTGTACTGGAAGAAGAACGGCGGGAAGCTCGTGTCGAGCGCGTAGTCGTAGTACTTCACGTCGAACAAATTCTGCACCGTGAACGACCAGAACAGCTTCTCGATCTCGCCGCGCACACCGAGATCCCACAGCGTGTGCGCCGGGATCATGTAGAACACGCTGGCGCCGGTGTTGTTCTCGTTGCCGTCGAGGAAGCGCCGCCCGACGTGGCGCATGTTGAGGTCGAGCATCAGGTAGCGCTGCCAGATGTTCCAGGCGAGACCTGCGCTCGCCGTGTAGCGCGACACGACAGGCACGTCGTTGCCGGCGAATTGCCCCTCGGAGAAAACGGAGCGCGTGTAGGCCCAATTGGCCTTCACGCGGAGGTCGGGCGCGACCAGCCAGGTGGCGATGGCCTCGGTGCCGTAGCGCCGCGTCGGATCGAGATTAACGTTGGCGCCGGTGACCGGGTTGAGGTGCAGTTCATCCACCAGCCACATGTCATAGACGCTGACCTGCGCGTTGAACGGCCCCTGCTGCAGGCGCACGCCTCCTTCCATGTCGCGCGAGCGCTGCGTGCGTAATGCAAAATTCGTGACGGTGAACACCGGCGCCATGCCGACGCGCTCGTCGATGTTGGGGACGCGGAATGCCTGCGCCATTCGCCCGAACAGGGCGACCGTGCTGTTGACGCGATGCTCGAAGCCGAGGTGATAGGCTCGCTGCGTCTCGCTCGTGTCGAGCGGCAATCCCTGCGGATTGGCGAAATTCTGCGGCGCGTTCGGATTGTAAACGTCACGCGCAAAGGTCTCGTTGCGCTGGATGCGGCCGCCGACGGATACGTCGGTCGTCGGCAAGATGCCGACGGTCTGCTGCCAATAGGCCGCCGTTGTCGTCAGGCCCGCAGTGTAGCTGTGGATCGGCGGCAAGCCGTAGAACAGCGGGCGATCGGACTGGTAGTCCGTGCGATAGACGTCGATGCCCCCGATGCCCTTGCTCGGCAGACCGAACAGCGGCTGGGTCACGATGACGCGCGGCGTGATCGATTTCACCGTCAGCGTTGTGTCGACGTAAGCCTCCGCGAACGGCGCGAAGAACGCCCCCTGCTGCGCCTTGTTGCGGATGCCGCCATCGACGACGACCTCGACGCCGGGCGCCAGCATGCGCGTGACGCCCGCCGCGCCCGCAAACCCCTGCTTGCGCGCATAGTCGAGTGGCTTGCTGGTGCCTTTCGGATCGGTGTTGAGCTCGTCGATCCCGAGCGTCGGCGAGATGATGCGTTCGCCTGGCAGCCGGACGCTCTGGTTGTCGCCGGCCAAATTCACGAAGGCTGCGGCGTTGTCGACGGTGTAGCGCATGTCGATCACACCGGACTTCTGGTGCAGCGCGTTGTTGCGCCGCCAGCCCTGGCTCTCGAGCCCGGTTCCGCTTGCGGCGATCGAGAACGGTCCGGATGAAGCGTCGGCTGAGGCGTTGACTTCCTTCGACTGCAGCGCCCCGAAGCCGGCTTCAATGCGCCCCGACGGCGGACGATCCCCCGGTGCCGCCGTGCGCGTGATGATGTTGATCACGCCGCCGATGGCGCCGTCACCGTAGAGCACCGCGCCGGAGTTGCCGCGCGAGATCTCGATGCGCTCGATGCTGTCACGGCCGATCGTGCTGAGGTCGAAGTTCGGCAGGTCCCAGTCATTAACGCGGCGGCCGTTGATCAGGATGAGCGTGTTGTTCGAACCCGTCACACCGAAGCCGCGCATGTCGATGGTGGTGCCAACGCCGTTGACGCCGCCGTAGAAGCTGCTGGTCTGGATGCCGGCTTCGCGCGAGAGAATGTCGGCCAGCGAATTCTGCGGTGCGCGCAGCAGATCCTCACGCGTGATCACAGTGTTCGATGCGCCAGTGATGCCGCCGGTGCCGAACCGGCTCACCGTTACCGGAATTTCTGGCAATTGCTGCGGCTGCGCCGCCGCCTGCCCTGCGGTCAGCCACACAAGACCGGCCAGCGCCAGCGCGCCTGCCGAACGCAATTCCCCGCAACCCAATTCATACGCCATCGACGCGCCCCTTCGCTGCCGCACCGCCGCAAGGCGGATGCAGAGTGACCCGTGACGCGAAGGACGCACGCGAACGCACACACGCTCGACGATTTCAAACCACACTCCGGCAACGCCGAAGGTCGTCTGAATGTCATTCTGAAAGTCGCGGGAGGGATCTCACGCGGCCTTCGCATCGGTTTCGTGTCACCGCTGCGAACAGCCGCTCCGTGTGGACTCCCCGCCCACCGGTTGGGTGACTGCGCTGGCAGGTCTCCTGGCTCGCGGGTCGTTATCTGCGTCCAGCCTTCCCGGTTTCCCAGTGGCTAACCTCGGACGCGGACTCGCCGCTCACAGTTGCGGGGGCAGCCACGGACAGACGAAATACGCCGTCTCCCGTGTTCCCTCTTGCCTCCCCGATCACTCGGGGAACCAGCACGGTAAAAATCATTCCGCGCATGGGAGTTTGAGTCAAGGGCCCGGGATCACGCGGAAAATCGCTGCGGCCTTCCGGCAACAGGTGGACGGCGAAACGCAAAGAGGCCGGCGGTAATCCCGCCGGCCCCTTGTGCGCGCAGTGGTACGAGACTCGGACCCTATGTCGCCGACGATCTCACGCCTCCGCGCGAACCCGCGCTAGCCGTGCGTGCCGGTGCGCGGAACAACGCGCACGCCGGTCTTGCCCGTCTGGCCGACGGTCTTGGCGACATGCGCCCGGGCGGACTTGCCGTGCTTGCCGCGCGCCTTCATCGCGTGACGCTTGCTCTTCTTGACGTGCTTCACCGACTTCGTCGGGACAGCGGCCTTCGCGGAGATGGCCGGGGCGGTAGCGACCGGCTTGGCGGGCGCCGACGCCGTCCGAGCGAACGCGGGGGCGGCAATCACGCTCGCTGCAATGAGGGCCGCTGCAACATGCTTCAACATCGTATCCTCCATCTGTGTCGCGGTTCGGTGTGAACCGCTTTGATCGGGTTTTCACCGATCTTGCCGCCAACCTAGCGGAGGCGAACTGAACTCGGCCTGAAGCGGGCGATAGCTGCAATTCAGATACGTGAATGCAACGGAGGCGCGCCGTTGCCTGCCGTTCAGAATGACGCACTGCCATGGTGGAAAGGCGCTTCACCGCCCGGCAACGTCGCGTTCCGGGAGCGCGTGGTGGTTTACGGATTATTCCCGGACTGCGTGCCCAATTTTGCCGATCACATTTGCTCGACCGCATTCGGCAGCCGCTCCCCGGCGGCACGTTCCGTTCTAATCTCCGGTGACTTTCAGGGAATCACCAGAGGAGATCACCCATGCGCCTTCGCCCCTTGGACTGCGCAATCGCGGCAACACTTCTGGCCTTTGCCATTTCAGGACCGGCCGCGGCCATGGGGCCCGAGCCTCCGCAGCCGAGTCAAACCACGGCGCCGAAGCAGGGCGGAACCAAATCCGATCAAGACAAGAAGAAGGACAAGAAGAAGGACGCCAAGAAGGAGAAGCAGTCGCTGCTCGAGAGCCCGGACTTCCGCGTCGCCTACGACCTGATCTACACGCAGCATGATTACGCCGGCGGCTTCACCAAGCTGCGCACGCTGCACGAGGACAGCAACGCCGACGTCGCCAACCTGCTCGGCTACACCAGCCGCAAGCTCGGCCGCTACGACGACTCGAAATACTGGTACGAGCGCGCGCTCGCCGCCAATCCGAAACACGCGCGCACCTGGTCCTACTACGGCATGTGGCATGCCGAACAGGGCAATCTGCTCAAGGCGCAGGACTATCTCGCCAAGGTCGCCAGCATCTGCGGCACCGGCTGCAAGGAGTACACCGAGCTCAAGGGCGTGATCGACGGCACGCACACGTACTGATCAGCGCCGACGGAATTCCGAGGGCGGGCGTCAGCCCGCCCTTTGCTTTGTGCCGTCGGTGAGCCAGCTCAGGTAGGCGCTGTCCACGCTTTCGATCGGGATGACCAGGATCGCCGGCGTCGAATAGGAGTGCATCTCCTTGACCGCGGCGCATACGTCTTCAGCCAGCGTCGCCCGCGTCTTGATGATCATCACGGTTTCCGCGCCGCGCTCGATCGCGCCTTCCCAGCGATAGATCGAAACCATGCCCGGGAGAATGTTAACGCAAGCGGCAAGCTGACGTTCGACCAGCGCGCGGCCGGCGGTCTCCGCCTCGACAACGGATGGATAAGTCGTATAGACGAAGACGATACGTTCCATGTCGATCTGCCGCGCGGACGTTAAAGAGCAGCGCCCCCATGAGTACCCGTTTCGAGCGCGTTGCGCTCGTCGCAAGCCAGACGCCTGAAGCCGAGGCGGCGCGCAAGGCGCTCGCGGCCCGCTATGGCGACACCAAGCCGGCTGACGCCGACGTCATTGTCGCGCTCGGCGGCGACGGGCTGATGCTGCAAACCCTGCACAAGTTCATGAGCTCCGGCAAGCCGATCTACGGCATGCACCGCGGCACGGTCGGTTTCCTCATGAACGAATACGCCGAGGACAAGCTGAAGGAGCGCATCAACGCGGCCAAGACCACGCTGGTTCATCCGTTGCTGATGCGCGCGACCGACACTGGCGGCCGCGTGCACGAGTCCCATGCCATCAATGAAGTCTCGGTATTCCGACAGAGCTATCAGGCGGCCCGCCTGCGCATCCTCGTCGACGGCAAGCAGCGGCTGGAAGAACTGATCGCTGACGGCGTGCTGGTCGCAACGCCTGCCGGATCGACGGCCTATAATTTGTCGGCGCAGGGCCCGATCGTGCCGATCGACGCGTCGCTTCTGGCGCTCACGCCGATCAGCCCGTTCCGCCCACGCCGCTGGCGCGGCGCGCTGCTGCCTGACAAGGCCAAGGTTACGATCGAGGTGCTGGAAGCTTCCAAGCGCCCGGCCGCCGCCGTCGCCGACCACGACGAAGTGCGCGACGTGGCGAAAGTCGAGGTCAGCATGGATCGCAGCTTCTCGCTGCACCTGCTGTTCGATCCGGACCACAATCTCGACGAACGCATTTTGCGCGAGCAGTTCGGGTATTAGTCCGCGAAGCGCCTACGCCGCCGCCCTCCCCCACAATTCCTTGCTGGCAAGCCGTGCGCCTTCGGACAGCGCGCGCAACTTCGCCCACATGATCGACGGGTGGACGCGCCGGAGGAACGGCCCCTGCGCAAAGCCGCAGTCGGTGCCGGCGATGACGTTCTCGCGGCCGACGACTCTGGCGAGACGCGAGATGCGTTCGGCCACGAGTTCGGGATGCTCGACCACATTGGTGGCGTGGCTGATGACGCCCGGCATCAGGATCTTTCCGGCTGGCAGCTTGACCGTCTTCCAGACGTTCCACTCGTGCTCGTGTCGCGGGTTGGCGCCTTCGATGACATAGGCGGCGGCGCGAACCTTCAGCACCAGGTGAACGATCTCCTTGAGCGGCACGTCGGTGGTGTGCGGCCCGGGCCAGCTGCCCCAGCACACGTGGTAGCGCACCATCTCTTCCGGAATCCCCTCGAGCGCATGATTGATGAGATCAACCTGCGTCTCGAACCAGGCGAGATATTCCTTGAACGACTTCGGCGGCACCATGCGGTCGTAGGTGACGGCCGCGCGCGCGTCGTCGAGCTGCACGAGCAGGCCGGCGTCGACGATCATGCGATATTCCGTGCGCATGGCTTCGGCGATCGCCTGCTGACATGCTTCGGCGCTCGGATAGTACTCGTTCCTGCGATCCGGAATGACACTCGAGGGAGCCGCCACCGGCAGGAACCCTTCCACGACCTTCGACCTGGCGAGAGCAGCCTTGAAGTTGTCGATGTCGCGCTTGAGCGCGTCCTGCCCGGTGTACTTGATCGGCCCGACGCAAGCCGAGTCCCACCGCATCGACGGCCCCTCACGCCCGTCGAGCTCGGCGTAGAATTCGGCGAAGTTGTCACGGTCGGCCCCGCGCGCGAACGACGAGCGTTGTCCCGCCGGAACGGGCCGGCGCTCGAAACCGGAGAGACGCTCGAGCGCATATTGCGACCAGCTGATCGCCTTGCCGAACTCCCCGTCGCTGACGACGTCGACGCCGGCTTCAGCCTGCTGCTGCACGACGGCGGCGACAGTCCGTGTCAGCGCGGCCTCGTGAGCCTTCTGGTCGATCGGCTTGCCTGCTTGCTTGGCGGCGAGGAAATCGAGCAGCTCCGGCGGCCGGATCAGACTGCCGACGTGCGACGTGAGAATGCGGTCATTGCTGCGTTTCATCCGTGTCTTCCCCGTCTACATCGCAATCGAAGACGCCTGCCCACCGGATGCCGCCCCGACGAACCGCGCGTGGGACGGACCGAACGGCCCACGGACGAACAAGCGTGTCCCTCAAACGCGCCCTTCGTGCGCTCCGGCGAAGAGCTTGCTTCCCCTGGCGAAGGATGGCAATTCATGGCTGCCGCGCATCTGGCGCGAGCCGGAGCAGCACACATGCGGATTGACGCTTACACCCACTTCTTTCCGAAGAAATTCTTCGACGCGATGCAAGTCGCCGATGCCAAATACAAGGATATGGGTAAGCGCGTCCGCTCGATCCCGGCGCTGTACGACCTCGATGCCCGCAAGAAGATCATCGACACGCACAAGGACTACGCGCAGATCCTGTCCTATCCGACCACACCGGTCGAAGCCTTCGCGCGCGACCAGGCGCACCTCGCCGAACTGATCCGCATGATCAATGACGGCTTCGCGGAATTGTGCGCGAAAGAGCGCGATCATTTTCCGGGATGGGTCGCGCAGGTATCGCTCGATACGCCTGACGCTGGCGTGGGCGAGGCCGTGCGCGCCATCGAGCTCGGTGCGCTGGGGGTTCAAATCACCACGAATATCCACGGCAAACCGCTCGATCGTCCGCAATACCTGCCGTTCTGGAAGAAGATGAACGAGCTCGGCAAGCCGATCTGGATGCATCCTTCGCGCGGCGCCGAAATGCCGGACTACATCGACGAGAAGAAGTCGTTGTACGAAATCTGGTGGACGTTCGGCTGGTCGTACGAAACGGCAACCGCCATGGCGCGGCTGGTGTTCTCGAAAATCATCGACAACCATCCCAACCTGAAGATCATCACGCATCATTTCGGGGGCATCGTGCCGATGCTGGAAGGCCGCATCGGACCGGGTTGGGACGTTCTCGGCTCACGCACGACCGACGAGGACTATGTCGCGCTTCGCAAGAGCCTCAAGAAGCGCCCGCTGGATTACTTCAAGCAGAACTTTTATGCGGACACCGCAGTCTTCGGAGCCGAGCCGGCGACCAAATGCGGTCTGGAATTCTACCCGGTCGAGAACATCGTCTTCGCCTCGGACTGCCCATTCGACCCGGAAAACGGCGCGATGTATCCGCGCGAAACGTTGCGGATCCTCGAGTCGCTCAACCTCGACAAACAGACCCACGACAAGATCTTCTACAAGAATCTGGAAACGATCACCGGCCGCAAGCTGGTGAAGTGAGGCGCCGGCGCGCGTTTGGAGCGCGTCGACGAGCTTGCTGACTGATCCGCGTCGGCGCCCTGGGGCAGGCGCGCGGCGCCTTGCGACGCCTGCGGCGCGCCCATTCGGCCCGCGCCCAAAAGCTCCCGCACGGCTCAAAGCTTGCCGCTCGTAGCCAAATTAATCTGATAAGACATTGATATATCAAGGTATTTTGCCGCAGCCGTTAACCTGCCATTTACATCACCGCTATACGCTCAGGAACGGCCGCTGCGCGCGTAAGAGTACCTATGCATAGCGTCGAACCCAGAGACGTCGACTTCAACCGCTTGCGGTTCCTGATTGTCGACGACAATCCGCACATGCGGCGCATCCTGCGCACGCTGTTGCACAGCTTTGGCGCGCGCGAAGTACACGAGGCCGAGGACGGCGCGTCGGGCCTCGAGGGGTTCAGTAGCCACGCCCCCGATTTGGTGATCCTCGACTGGGTGATGCCAATCTTCGACGGCCTCGAGCTGACCCAGATGATCCGGCAGCCCGACATCATCGCCAATCCGTTCGTCCCGATCATTCTACTCACCGCGCATACTGGCAAACGTGCCATTCTCGCCGCGCGCGATGCCGGCGTCACCGAAGTGCTGGCCAAGCCGGTGTCCGCCAAGGCGCTGCACGACCGCGTCATCGCGACGATGTCGCGCCCGCGCAAATTCATCCGCACCCAGACTTATTTCGGACCTGAACACCGTCGTGAGATACGTCCGAGCGCCTCCGACATGCCGAAGTATCGCGCCTCAACGCCGAGCAATTAGCGAGGCGATATGGCACGCACCCACGCAAGGTCGCGCCCACCTTCCCGCCGCGTATCCAACGACGAAGATCTGATCGCGCGCGCCGAGGCGGCAATGGCCGATCTGTCGTCGCATTTCTCGGGCTGGATGCAAGACGAGTGTCGCAGGCTCGAGGAATTGTCACGGCGCGCCGCCGCACAACCGGCTGACCCCGCAATCCTTGAACAGCTTTATCGCGCAGCCCACGACATCAAGGGCGAAGCCGGAACGTTCGGCTATCCGGTAATCGAGCGCATCACTGCCAGTCTGTCGCGTCTGATGAGCCGCGCACCCGACCGTGCGCAAATCCCCTTGCCTCTGATCCAACGGCATATTGCCGCCGTGCGTCGCGCGCTGGCGATCGACCGCAACGGCGAGGCATTGGCGGGCGAGCTGGAAAGCGCCACCGCGCAGTTCCTGCGCGAGGCGATGAAAGCCTATCCGGAAGTGAAGTCGCCGCCGCTCGCGCCGTGACGTTCGAGCCCTAGGCAGCCACACGATCGAGGAACGGGTCGAATATGATCGTGTCCTCCGCCACCAGTTCGTCGCAGTAGAGCCTGGCTTCCTCGCGCGCCGCTTCCGTTGCGAAGCGCCGCAACAGCATCAGCAGCGGCTCTACCTCGCCGATCTCGTCGCGTTCGCAGCCGGCAAGCGCCCGTTCCACCATTCGCCGTTTCAACCGGCCGGAGCCGCTGAGCTCGCCATAGCGGTCGATCTCCGACAACGTGCCGACTGCTTCGCGGAACGCCGGATAGGTGGAGGCCGGGAGCCCGGCGCGGTCGTAGAGCGCACGAAAACCCGCAATGTGGCGGTCGTGCACGATCGAGCGCACGCGGGTAAGCGGCACGCCGGAGAGTTCGGCCAGCGCTTCCTCGAACAGCAGATTGTTGCCCGACAACAATGCGCGCAGGATCATGCCCACGGTCAGTTGGCCGGTTTCGCGCAGGTGCCGGATCAGCGAGTGCGTCTCGTCGGGAACCTCCGCGGCGATAGTCACCGCCGCCTTTTCGCACGCCTCTTTGGCGACACGCTGCGCGCGGTCGGGGTCGAGCCAATCGCAGGCCGAGACAAAATCCGCGAGCGCTTCCGACAGCTTGGCGACCAGCGCTTGCCGCGTCGCCGCCGGAACATCCGGCCGCGCCAGCACCGCTTCGCGGATCGCTGCCAGCGTCCCAAAACGCTGGACGATCCGGTCGATCGAGAACGGAGCCACGTCGGCGTCGGGGCTTTCGATCAGCGTCAGACACGCCTCTTCCGAGCCAACCTCGGCGATCGCGGCGGCGACCGAGCGTTGCAGCCATGGCCGCCGGGCGATCACGGTCTGGATCGTGGAATTGCCGGTCGCGACGATCTCGACGAGGTCGGCATCGATGAAGAGCAGCGAGTGCTCCAGCACGATCGCAGCGATATCGGTCAGATCACCGGCGAGCGCGTGGATGACCGCCGGCGGCGCGCCATCACTGTAAGCAAGCGTGTCGGCGAGTGATTGCCGCACCAGCGGCGAGGGATCATCGAGCAGCATGATCATCGCGCCTTCGGCCGCGGCGCGATCGTCAGGCGACAGATCCGAATAGAGATAGGCGCGTGCGAGAGCCGAGGTCGCTTCAGCGCGTTGCCCGGCGGGAGCAGTGCGAACCCAATGCAGGAATTGACGAACGATCATGTACGCGACCAAAAGCGAGCGCGGCGCGCAAGCCAGGCCACTCTAGCGGGCGAGGCTTAATAATCGGTTCACCATGATTTTTGGGGAAGATGACCGAAGTCTTAATGCGGCAGCACGGCCGCCAGCGTCACGACCGGGTCGTGAACAGCGCGCGCACGTTGGGGAGCTGATCGCGATAAAGGTCGCGCAGCCCCTCGGTTGTCGATGCCGCCGTTACGGCGTTCGGACCAGTCGCGCCGGCGCCCGGCGCGGTGCCGCCCGTGAGTGCAGCCGCGACATGCGGCCGCGACGACCACAGCTCCCGCACGAGATCGCCGACGGGTGCATGGCGCGGCTCGTCTTGGAACATGCCGCGGAACAGCGAAGTCGGTGGTGCCGCCGACAGAGTAGCCGCGACAGGCGCGCTCGCTGTGGCCGGTTGGGCGGGCGTTATCGACGCGGACATGACCGGCATCGGCGGTATGGCCGCAACGGCGGTGGCGTTTCCGGTGCGGGCGACGTCGAACCGGTTGCTCAGCTCCGCGTACACCTGGTCGGCCGTGCGCGCGTTACCGAGGCGGTCGTAGAACAGCGCGGGATTGGCGGCGGCGGCCTTCGGAAACGCACTGGCGGCGGTGGTTCCCGGACTGTTGCCAGCGAGGCCAATCAGCCGGCTGGCGCCGTGCGCGCCGAGGAAATGCGCCATGTAAAGTTCGCCGTCGGTCGGCGGCCGCCCCAACGACTGGCTCAGGCGATGGGCATTGTCGCGCGTGAACGCGCCGGCCATGGCAGCGTTGGCAGCGGGGTCGTCGCGCAGGGCAAAGATCTGCGCCCGCATCGTCGGGTCGGCGATCTGGTAGCGGCCGTGCGCATCCCGCGTGATCGCATCGGCATAGCGGCCGTAGCCGAGCCCCGGCCCCGACTGTTTGAGCGTGGCAAGCCAGGTGCGGTCGACAAACTGGAACAGTCCCCGTGCCGAAGAGGTTTTCGCACCGGCGTTGGGATTGAGACCCGACTCGGCGCGGGCGGTGGCCAGCAGATAGTCGAAGCTCGCGCCGGTCGCGCGCGCGGCATCGCGGATCGCGCCGGTGACGCCCGCGTTCGAGGTCGTGGCCTGGAGGCCGTTGATCGCCATCGCCTATCTCACCGCCTCACATGATTAACGGATATGGTAAATGGAAGGTTAACGGACCCTTACCCGGGAGCAGCGGACATGGCCGAGACGGCAGTGCGTCACAAGCGCGGCGGGCTCTATTTCGAGGACTTCAAGGTCGGCGAGGTGGTCGAGCATCGCTACTACCGGACCGTCACGCAGATGGACAACATGCTGTTCTCCAACATGACGCTCAACCCGCAGCCGTTGCACATCGACCGGCACTTCTGCGAGCAAGAGACCGAGTGGGGCCAACCGCTGATGAATTCGTTGTTCACCCTCGGGCTGATGATCGGCATGTCGGTCTCCGACCTTACGGTCGGCACCACCATCGCCAATCTCGGAATGAGCGAGGTGAAATTTCCGCATCCGCTGTTCGAGGGCGACACCGTGCATTCCTCGACGGAAATCCTCGGCAAGCGCGAGTCGAAATCGCGGGCCGGCGCCGGCATCGTCGAATTCCAGCATCGCGCCTTCAACCAGAACAACGTCCTGGTCGCCGAGTGCCGGCGTCAGGCGTTCATGCGCATGCGGCCGAAGTAGTCACGCGATGAAATTCGCCTTCGCTACGCTCGACGTCTTCACCGATCGGCGCTTCACCGGCAATCCGCTGGGCGTGGTGTTCGACGCCGACGGGCTCGATGGCGCCGTCATGCAGGAGATCGCACGCGAATTCGGCCATCCGGAAACGGTGTTCGTGCTCAAGCCCGAAGCGGCGTCGAGCACCGCGCGCGTCCGCATCTTCACGCCGGGTGTGGAACTCGCCTTCGCGGGACACCCGACAGTCGGCACTGCGCTGGTGCTGGCGTTGAAGGGACGCGCCAAAGGCGACCGGATCGTGCTTGAGGAAAAGATCGGCTTGCTCGATTGCTCGGTGACGCCCGCAGGGCCTGACCGCGGACGCGCGCGGTTCGGGCTGCCGGCACTGCCGCAACCCGCGGGCGCGCCCGCCGGCCGCGACGCCATCGCGGCGGCGCTCGGGCTCGAGCCCGCTGACATCGGCTTCGACGGGCTGGCGCCGTCGAAATGGTCCGTCGGCAACACCTTCACCTTCGTCCCCCTGCACAGCATCGAGGCCGTGCGCCGCTGCCGCATCAACGACGCGCAATGGGACACCGCCTTCGAGGCCTCCGGCCGCAGCTTCGCTTTCGTGTTCTGCCGCGAGACGGTCGACGCCGGGCATCACTTTCATGCGCGCATGTTCGCGCCGCGCGCCGGCGTGCCCGAGGATCCCGCCACCGGTTCCGCCGCGGCAGCCTTCGCGGGCATGTGTGCGCAGTCGCTCAAGCTCGCCGACGGCGAACAGCGTTTCGTGATCGAGCAAGGTTACGAGATGGGCCGTCCCAGCCTGATCGAGCTGCAGCTGACGATGCGCGCGGGCGCGCTTGCTTCTGCTAGCATCGGAGGCCCCGCGATCATCGTCACCGAAGGCACCATAGAGGCTTGATGCGCTCCCTTCTCTTCGTTCCCGCCGACAGCGACAAGAAGCTCGACAAGGGCATGACCAGTGGCGCCGACGCGCTGCTGATCGATCTCGAGGATTCCGTCGCCGCCCAGAACAAGGCGGCTGCGCGCAAACAGGCGGCGACGTTTCTCGCCAAGCATGTACCGGCGGCTGCGCGGCCCGCCTTGATTGTGCGCGTCAACGCGCTCGCGAGCGGACTGATCGACGCCGACCTCGAAGCCATCGTAGCGGCGAGGCCCGACGCCATCCTTCTGCCGAAGGCGGAGGGCGCGGCCTCGATCCAGCATCTCGACGCCAAGCTGACCGCGCAGGAAGCGCTGCACGGCCTGCCCGACGGCCACATCAAGGTGATCGCGATCACCACGGAAACCGCGGCGTCACTGTTCGTTGCCGGCACCTATCGCAACGCCAGTCCGCGGCTCAAGGGGCTGACCTGGGGCGCGGAAGATCTGTCGGCGGAGCTCGGCGCCGAAGCCAACCGCGACGCCAACGGGCGCTTCCTTGATCCCTATCGGCTCGCGCGCACGCTGTGCCTCGCCGGCGCGGCGGCGGCGCAACTACAGCCGATCGACACCGTTTACGTGGATTTCCGCAACACCGACGGCCTGCGGCGCGAGGCCGAAGAAGCGCGCCGTGACGGCTTCACCGGCAAGATGGCGATCCATCCCGCTCAGGTGCCTGTGATCAACGAGGTATTCACGCCCTCACCCGAGGCCATCGCCAAGGCACGCGCCATCGTCGCAGCCTTCGACGCCGCGCCTGGCACGGGAACGATCGGG